>Ga0193752_1000144_pt1 | contig 94817 bp, 92 predicted proteins | sample H1c1metaG_FD_144924 | JGI IMG/M metagenome (GOLD analysis project Ga0193752, IMG submission 144924) | Soil microbial communities from a riparian zone of the East river system, Colorado, United States - H1c1 | ecosystem: Environmental > Terrestrial > Soil > Riparian zone | place: USA: East River... | reverse complement strand
CGGAGAAAGAAAAACAGGAAAAGGAAAAGACTGACACAGAATCAAAGTATAACACGGTAATAGAGAATGCAGATAAACTGTACAAAGCCGGTTATTTGGAAGAAGCAAAAACTGAATATACACGTGCATTGGGCCTGATCAAAAAAGACTGGCCTAATGATCAGTTGAAAAAAATTGCTAAGCAGCAGGCTAATATCGCAAAAGAAACTGCAGATAAACAAAAAGGTTCTAAAGATTCAAAAGCAGATAAAAAAGCTGCGGAAAAGGCAAAAACTGAAACTGCTTACAATGAGGCCATAAAAGTTGCTGATAAGTTCTTTACTGAAAAGGATTTTGTTAATGCCACTATTGCATACAATGAAGCATTACGTATAGATAAACGGGATTGGCCGGCCAGGCAGTTAAATGCCATTAAAAAAATAAAAGAAGCTGAAGAAGCTGAAATTAAAAAAGTAGCTGTACCACAGGAAACTGCCAAACAGGCAAAAGCCAGGAAGAAACAGGAAGAGAAGGAAAAAGAAGACCGTGAAAAAGAATATAAAGCCCAGTTAAAAGAAGCTGACAAACTTTTTGATAAAAAAGATTATGAAGCTGCAAAAACTGCCTATGTAAAAGCATCTGCGCTTAGCGATGAAAAAAAACCTTTAGACCAGATAACTGCCATCAATAAAATATTTGCAGATAAAAAAGAAAAGGAAGATGCAGAAAAAGCAAGACTGGCAAAAGAAACAGAAATAAATAATAATTACGCAGCAGTTATTAATAAGGCTAACACTGAATTTGAAAATGGCAGTTATTTAAATGCCCGCAAATTTTACGCTGATGCTGCTTTGATCAAGCCTGCAGAAAAACTGCCAGGCGAAAGAATTAAAGAGATCCAGATAAAGATGGATGAATTAGCCGCTGCTGAGAAAGCAAAAAAAGATAGTATAGCAGCATTGGCAGAGTTAAAAAAGAAGTATACCCTGGTAATGTCTAAAGCCAAATCCTATTATTTAAAGCAGGACTATACCAATGCAAAAAATGAATACACCGAAGCCCTGCGTTTAAAACCGTTGGAGTCTGAACCAAAAATGCAGTTGAAAAACATTGAAGATAAACTGAATGCACTTTCAAAAGCAAATGAGGTAGATGACAAGTACGATCAAAAAATTGCCCTGGGCGATAGTTTATTAATAGCCAAATCTTACGAAAAGGCCATTGATATGTATAAAGAGGCCTTGGTCATCAAACCCAATCAATACTATCCACAAAAGCAAATAACTTATTCTGCCGCTGAGATCAGGAACCTGCAAAAAGAAAATGAAGACCGGGCTAAACTGGAGCTTTACCAGAAAGAGAAAGAGTCTGATCAAAAATTCCGTGATGCACTTAAACGTGCTGACCAGGCAGTTGCTGAGAAAAATTATGCTGTTGCAAAAGCTGCCTACATGGAGGTCTTAGTTATACGCCCTGATTATGATTATGCAAAGCAAAGACTTGATATAGTTACTTTTCAGCTGGAAAAAGAAAATATAGCCGAGACACAAAAGAAGGACGCTAAAAGTAAACCCGTAATTACAGAAGAGAAAAATGCAGAACCAAAACAGGGAAAAATAATTGCCGGGCCTGAAATGCCGGTACCTGCACCTCCACCTTATTCTCCTGAAGAATTAAAAACAAAATACCCGGATATAGATTTTACAAAACTACCTCCTGAACAGCCATTTAATGAAGCACCGGTTAACTCAGTCGGTAAAGCATCTGTTATCAGGGAAATGCTATCGGAAAAAGCAAGATTGGATATATCCGGTAGCCAGGCCGATATTAAAGTAACCTGCCAGGGAATTAATTATGAAGGAACAAATGTTTATTTCAAGTTCCTGGTTAAAAATAACAGTAATGCCGATTTCCTAACAGGCGCCATGATGATAACCTGGACTAAAAGAGCTGGCAACAGAATAAAACTATACCCTCTTTACCTATACCCTGCTTTTTTACCTATTATCACAGCAGGAAATGAAGCGGTAATTATTTATGTATGCAAAAGTTATTACGTTAATGACCAGGAAAAATTGAATTTTGAATTGAATGACAGGCTAAGTAAGATCAAAGTGGAAATGGAAATACCCGGAACCATATACAATGAAGAAGAGGCACGCTAATAATTTTAAGTAAACCCTATATGAAATTGAGATCCATATTATTCAGACTTACTTTTTGCAGTTTGCTGAGTTGCACGCTACTGAACTCCCGGGCACATGAAATTATTTTTTGTGGCGAACGCATTCCTGTTGGAGACAAGTTTGTATCAGACAAATTAATGAATATCATTAAAAAACAGATCAATTATGTTAATGTACCATCATTAAAGCAAAGAGTAAACCAATATATGAGCCAGGTGGAATATTACCTGCATGAAACCAATATACCCGAAGACTTTAAATACCTGGCAATTGTAGAAAGTGGTTTTAAAAACGCTACCTCAAGTGCCGGTGCTGCCGGGTTCTGGCAGTTGATGCCCGAAACAGCGAGGGAATTGGGATTGGTTGTAAATGGGCTGGTTGACGACAGGAATGACTTTAACAAATCAACTTATGCAGCCTGTAAAGTCCTTGCAAACTATTACCTCTATATCCGTAAGCAGTTTGGAATTTCATCATGGGTGTTAACAGCTGCAGCTTATAATAACGGGATTGGCAACATACAAAATGCGATCAAAAAACAGGGGACGAATTATTTTCAAATGCAGTTAAATGAAGAAACTGCCGCTTATGTGTATAAGATCATTGCTGTAAAAGAATTATTTCAATACCCGGAATTATATATGAATGATTTTGGGTATAATATTTTTACAACAGCAGTTAAACCAAATGCAAAAGGCCAGAACACAGCGCCGGATAAACTGAATATTGGTGGCATGACTGTTAAGGTTGATGAAACCGATGGTGTGCATCCCGTGAACCTTGATAAGAAATTAAAGCCTCTAAAAAAGACAGACGCATCAAAAACTAAATTCGTGGCTGCCGAGATAAAGGGCAAGTATAAGAAATTTAAAGATGGAGAAATTATATCCTTCGTACTACAGGAAGACCTGCAGGTATTTAACCGGTTTACAGCCAAAGGCACAATTATACAGGGCCGTGGATGGATAATTGATGACAGGGTTCAGATTGACCTGGGCTATGATCACAATGTGATATTGCTTGACCTTAAAAATGAAAAAGGGGTAGCCTTAAAAGAGCTTAAGAATAAAGAAAAAGTACTATTAAAAGTAAGTACTGCAAACAATTAATATCCTTATAATTGCTTTTAAAAGCAATTGTCTTGAACTACAATACCATTAAAGTAAAAGTCTTCGGGTGAATTTTAAAATGGCGAATCAGACAGCCAGATGATCCATGTTGGTTTGATTGCTTTTTTTGAAGCCTTCTTTCCTGAAGGTCTTGGTGCATCACTCACTGATCTTATTTGCCCGTCTTTTGCAGCATCAAAAAAACGGGAATCAATTTTTATCTGGTAATAAGCTCTTGATAAAGACTTCTTTTCATCGTCGCTATTAAAGAAAAGTATTTTACCAAAATACATTTTGTACCCTTTTTTTTTGATCGTAATATCATACGCAGGATATTTATTTTTCTTTAGTTCTGCATATTGTATCTCTGTATCTTCGGCATTCCACTTCCAGCTTTTTAGGCTCCCCTGCAACCCTTTTTCAGGTAAACTGAACATTTCATTTGGTTTGAGTACAATTTTCTTATCGGCCAAAGTAATTTCAAATGCATCTTCAATTTTCCCATTATCAATCCTGTAAGACAATTTACTGCCTCCGCCACAGGCGGTTAAAAAAATTATGCATAAAAAATAGAAAGAAACCTGGAAAATTTTTGAGTATCTCATACCTGTTGGGTTTTAGAAGCTTTAAGGTTAAATAATTCTTGCTGGTAACGCAGTTCTTGGTTCAGGGCTAAATATATAATTTTTTTTAAAAAGAATCGCCCTTCATGAATGTTTTTTTTAAATCTCTCCCATTGTATTAGTAATAAGGACAATTTCACTGGCGCACAATTCAGGAAAATCAGCAAAAGGCCTTTTAACAAATATTTTATATGGATAAGTTACTGCACTGCATCCAACAGCAAACATAAAATATGGAACAACTGTTTTCTGTGTTACTAACGTTTTTGTTGTTATCCTGCAACAATACAGGCGCCATGCCCGATTCGGATACAACTCAAACCACCCCTTTAAATCCATATAAAGAGGTCAAAGCAATACCGTTACCAAATGGATTTGAAAGGACAAAAGCTGATCAGGCTTCATTCACATCATATTTAAGAAACATAGGTCTTAAAGCACAAACAACAGTTTATCTCTTTAACGGCCAGCCAAAGCGCAACCAGGATGCACAATATGTTTTACTGAATATCTCAACGGGAGCCAGAGACCTGCAGCAATGTGCCGATGCTGTTATGCGCCTGAGGGCCGAATATCTATTTAGCCAAAAACAATTTGAGCAGATCATTTTTTACGATAATCATCATACTGCTTATTCCTTTTCTTCACCATTTACCAGGGAACATTTTGATAGGTACTTAAACCGTGTTTTTGGAATGTGTGGTTCTGCATCTTTGTCAAAACAATTGAAACCGGTAAACAGGTTCTCAGAAATTCAGCCCGGAGATGTGCTTATCAGGGGAGGTTTTCCCGGCCATGCAGTTATTGTAATGGATGTTGCCGTAAATGATTCGGGCAAAAAGGTTTATTTACTGGCACAGGGTTATATGCCTGCACAGGATATCCATGTGCTTAAAAACCCTGCAAATGCCGGCCTTACACCATGGTACGAAGTAAATGATGATAATATTATAGCTACCCCTGAATATACCTTTACGCAAAATGAATTGATGAGGTGGTAACCGGGACGACCACATCCCAACATGAATAAAATAAAAAAATCTCTGCAATAGCAGAGATTTAAACAGTCGGGATGACAAGATTCGAACTTGCAACCCCACGCCCCCAGACGTGTGTCCCGCATGTTGCGGGGCTACCTCCCGGAAACTAATTTTTTAAATGCTGCACCACCTTTCCAACTTTTAATTTGCTTTTCTCTTGCAAGTGCTAAAACTCTATTTTCAAATTCTTCTACTAAAACTAATTTGAAGGGTATTCTGGTCTTGGTTGAACGTTGCTTTCCTGCATTATGAAAAGCCAGCCTTGCAATAACATCGTGGGTCTCACCAATATAGTATTTGTGGTCTTTTACGCTTTGAAGTATATATACATAATGAGGCATAAAAAAAATCTCTATAAAAATAGAGATTTTCTGTCGGGATGACAAGATTCGAACTTGCGACCCCACGCCCCCCAGACGTGTGCGCTACCGGGCTGCGCTACATCCCGAAATTTTTTTATTAGCCCCTCAGATATGTGTCCCGCATTCGGCTCAACTACATCCAGAAAAGATGGCTGCAAAAGTAATTGAAAATTTTCAACTTTAAAAACAGCAAGTTATCTTATCTTAGCGCAACTTTTTACTACATGAATGTTTTAATAAAGCAGGCCAAAATAATTTCTCCCTCCTCTCCTTTCAACGGACAAATCAAAGATATTTTAATTAAAGATGGTAAGATTGTCTCTATTGGCAATTCTATCACAGATAAAACTGACCAGGTAATTGAAAAGGAAGGAATGTGTGTAAGCATTGGCTGGATGGATATGTTTGCGGATTTTGGCGACCCGGGATTTGAACAAAATGAAAATATAGAATCTGGTGCAAAAGCTGCCGCCGCCGGTGGTTTTACAGATGTAATGCTGATACCAAACAGCCGCCCTGTGGTTGACAATAAAGCACAGGTTGAATATGTTGTTCAAAAAGCTAAAGGCCTATCTATAAACATACACCCACTGGGTGCCATATCAAAAAGGGCGGAAGGAAAAGACCTTGCTGAAATGTATGATATGCGGCGGTCAGGTGCCATTGCTTTTACTGATGGAATTCACCCGGTTCAGAATTCAGGATTGGTTTTAAAAGCGTTGCAATATGTAAAAAGTTTTGACGGAACTATTATACAGGTGCCTGATGATACCAGTATTGGTACAAACGGGCTGATGAACGAAGGGATCATTTCTACCCAAATGGGTTTACCCGGTAAACCGATCCTGGCCGAAGAACTGATGGTGGCGAGGGACCTGAAACTGGCAAGATATGCCGGAAGTAAAATTCATTTTACCGGCATCACATCCCCAAAAAGCCTCGATTATATTACAAGGTCAAAAGAAAGCGGTATACAGGTAACCTGTTCCATCACGCCTTACCAGGCTTATTTTTGTGATGAAGACCTGCAAGGGTATGACACCAACCTCAAACTTAATCCGCCACTTAGAACCAGGGCCGATATGATGGCTATAAGAAAAGCATTACTTGATGGAAGCATCGACTGCATTGCTTCGCATCACCTGCCACAGCATTGGGATAATAAGACCTGTGAGTTTGAATATGCCAAACCCGGGATGATAGCACTGGAAACCATGTTTGCAGTTTTAATGAGTTGTGGTTTGTCGGCCGAAGATTTTGTACAGATGCAAACCATTAATGTGAGGAATGTTGTTGGTTTGCCAATACCGGAGATCAAAGAAGGCGAAACCGCTTCGCTTACTTTATTTATACCTGGCAGCGAATTTACTTTAGAAGAAAGCATGATCCAGTCGAAATCAAAGAACTCCCCTTTTATTGGAAAAAAACTAAAAGGAAAGATTATAGGTATCATAAATAAAAATATGGTACAATTAACCACCACATGAAAAACATAACCGCAACTTATAAGGGTTTAATAACAGCCGCCGTGATGATACTTGCATGCGTGATCTGTTATTTTGCACTAGCTATACCTTTCAACAGTAAGGAGCAGTTTATCGTTTTTACCATCTACACAGCTGGTATAATATGGTGCTTATTGGCTTTTAATAATGATAATAAGGAAGAGAAAAAATTAAAAGCCTATTTTCAGGAAGGGTTTAAAACTTTTATTGTAGTTACTTTACTGATGGTAATTTACTGCATCATTTTTTATAAGTTGAATACAGGCATCAGGGATTCATGGATAGCTAATAATAACCAGGAGCTTTTAAAAGAAGGGAATCACATGCCTGTTGAAATAGCTGAAAATGCAAAGCAAATGAAAACAATGTTCCTGCCTATGATGGTAGGGATAACCTTGTTTAAATACCTTATTATTGGGGTATTAATAACTGTGATCACCGGAGGTTTTTTAATTTCGCAAAAGAAAAATTGATATGGATCTGTCAATAGTAATACCGCTTTATAACGAAGATGAATCTTTACCGGAACTTTCCGCATGGATAGAAAAGGTGATGCTGGAAAATAATTTCAGTTACGAGATCATTATGATAGATGATGGCAGTACTGATGATTCCTGGAAAGTGATAGAACAACTTCGTATTGGTAATCCAAATATAAAGGGCATCAAATTTCAACGCAATTATGGCAAGAGTGCAGCACTTAATGAAGGCTTTAAAGCTGCCCAGGGCGATGTAGTGATAACGATGGACGCAGATATGCAGGATAGCCCCGATGAAATCCCTGAACTGCGCAGAATGATCATTGAAGATGGGTTTGATATGGTAAGTGGCTGGAAAAAGAAACGCTACGATAACACACTTACTAAAAATATTCCTTCTAAATTATTTAATGCAGCTGCACGTCGCAGTTCAAAGATCAAACTGCATGATTTTAATTGCGGTTTAAAATCTTACAAAAGAAAAGTGGTGAAGAGTGTTGAGATCTATGGTGAAATGCATCGCTATATTCCTATTCTTGCCAAATGGGCCGGCTTCAGGAAGATCGGTGAAAAAGTGGTAGAACATAGGGCCAGGAAATATGGTATCACCAAATTTGGCTGGGAACGTTTTGTAAATGGGTTTCTCGACCTGGGGTCAATCATGTTTGTTGGCAAGTTTGGCAAAAGGCCCATGCACTTTTTTGGCTTGTGGGGTACGCTATTCTTCTTTACCGGTTTTCTAATCCTTTTTTATCTCACCATTTCAAAATTCTTTTTTGATGTTACCGGTTTAACACAGCGGCCACTCTTCTTCGTTGCTATACTGGTAATGATCATCGGTTCTCAGCTTTTTCTGGCAGGATTTATTGGCGAACTGATCGCCCGGAATGCCCCGGAAAGAAATAATTATCTAATAGAAGAAAAAGCCGGCTTATAGTCATGAAAGTAATTATCATAGGCCCGGCACACCCCTTACGTGGCGGCGGTATCACTACTTTTAATGAAAGGCTTGCCAGGCAATTCCAAAACGAAGGCCATCAAACAAGCATTTATTCTTTCTCTTTACAATACCCCGGTTTTTTGTTTCCCGGCAAATCACAGTTTACCGATGAACCGGCTCCCAAAGACTTAAACATTCATACAAGGATCAATTCTGTAAATCCATTCAACTGGCTTAGTGTAGGACGGGAAATAAAGAAACTAAACCCTGATATTGTAATTGTGAGATACTGGATACCATTGATGGGGCCTTGCCTGGGAACCATCCTGCGTATCATTAAAAAAAACAAACACACCCGTATTATCTGCATTGCAGATAATATTGTACCGCACGAAAAACGTTTTGGCGATAAACCCTTCACCCGGTATTTCATTAAATCTGTTGATGCTTTTATTACCATGAGTGAAAAAGTTTTAGCCGACCTGAGAACATTCACTTCAAAAAAAGCTTTGCTTGTCCCCCATCCTTTGTATGATAATTTTGGAGAGAAGATTTCTAAGGAAACAGCAAGAAAGGAATTGGGAATTAGTAATTCGGAATTGGTTGTATTGTTCTTCGGTTTTATCAGGAAGTATAAAGGGTTGGATATTTTGCTTGATGCAATGAAATTAATTAACACAAAACACCAAACCCAAAACCCAAAACTGCTTATTGCCGGTGAGTTTTACGACGATCCGAAATTATATAACGAACAAATTGAGAAATTGGGAATTAGGGATGACCTGATCTTACACACAGATTTCATTCCAGATGCCGAAGTAAAAAATTATCTCTGTGCTGCTGATGTGGTTATACAACCTTACCGCAATGCAACACAAAGCGGCGTTACACCACTGGCTTATCACTTTGAAGTGCCAATGATCGTTACCAATGTTGGCGGCTTGCCGGCCATGGTACCTGATAATAAGGTTGGCCTGGTTGCAGAACCAACTGCAGCATCATTGGCGGAAAAAATATTGGAATATTTTGAAAAAGGCGAAGCCCATTTTCTCCCCAACTTGCTCGAGGAGAAGAAAAAATTCAGTTGGGCAAAAATCGCTGAATCCATCCGTGAACTGGCCAATAGTAAGTAAATTGCACCCCTAAACAGTTTAAATGATCTACAGAAGCAAAGCTCCGTTAAGGATTGGCCTGGCAGGCGGTGGTACAGATGTAAGCCCCTACAGCGACCAGTTTGGTGGAGTTATTTTAAATGCTACCATTTCCCTTTCTGCTTATGCTGCTATTGAAACTTTACCTGAAAATAAAATAATTGTTGAAGCTCTTGACAGGGATGAACAGCAAAGTTTTGACCTGATTGCTGAATTGCCTATTGATGGAACACTTGACCTGTTAAAAGGTGTTTACAACCGTGTTCAGAAAGATCATTTGCCTATGCTACAGGGTTTCAGGCTTTCTACCTTTGTTGATGCGCCAGCGGGCTCTGGCCTGGGTACTTCTTCAACATTAGTAGTTGCTGTGTTGGGCGCTTTTAAAGAGATGCTGAAACTGCAGCTGGATGAATATAAAATTGCTCAGTATGCATATGATATAGAGCGCAACGACCTGCAACTGGCTGGAGGTAAACAGGATCAGTATGCTGCAACATTCGGCGGTGTGAATTTTATGGAATTCTCAGGGGATAAAGTAATTGTAAACCCTTTGCGTATCAAACCCGAGTATTTGCATGAACTGGAGAACAACCTCGTACTCTACTTTACATCAACCTCAAGAGAAAGTGCAGCCATCATAAAAGAACAGGTAAAGAATGTACATGACAAGAATGAGAAAAGCATTGAAGCCATGCACCAGTTAAAAGAACAGGCAAAGATGATGAAGGAAGCATTGCTGCAGGGCAAACTGGATGAGATAGGCCTGATACTTGATTATGGTTTTGAACAGAAGAGGAATATGGCAGCCAATATCACCAACAGCAATATTGAAGAAGTATATACTGCTGCCAAAGCAGCCGGAGCAACCGGTGGTAAAATAAGCGGTGCAGGTGGCGGTGGTTTTATGATATTTTATTGTCCCGGCAATACCCGCCATGCTGTTATAAAAACATTGAATACTTTTGGTGGTACGGTACGGGATTATTCATTTACTAAATATGGTTTAACAACCTGGAGCATTTAATTAAATAATATGGAACAGATAAAAAATATTGTTGAGGCTTCTATCAAAGTAAAGCAGGATGTTTTACAGAATGAAGAACTCCTGCAAACAGTTCAGGAATGTATTGCAGTAATTGTACATGCTTTTAAGAACGGCAACAAAGTGTTGTTTTGCGGTAATGGTGGCAGCGCTGCCGATGCACAGCACCTGGCAGCCGAATTCAGCGGCCGTTTTTATACCGACAGGGATGCATTGCCTGCTGAGGCCCTGCATTGCAACACATCTTATATGACAGCTGTCGCAAACGATTACAGTTACGATGTGATCTACTCCCGTTTAATTAAAGGCATCGGAAATAAAGGCGATGTACTGGTTGGTTTAAGCACATCGGGCAACAGTGCCAATATTTACAATGCTTTTGAAGTAGCCAAAGAAAAAGGAATGACAACCATTGCATTTACCGGCCTTACCGGCGGAACCATGAAAGCGCTTTCTGATTACCTCATCAATGTACCATCAACCGATACGCCACGCATACAGGAAAGCCATATCATGCTGGGACATATCATTTGCCAATTGGTAGAAGCAGAATATTTTAAAGCCCCCTCCGCCCCCTAAAGGGGGAACCTGAGTCTGATGGTTTAGATTATCACAATATAAAATTGCTTACATAAATGACAGAGCTTGAAAACAGTGAACTCCAAAGCTCCCCCTTCAGGGGGCGGGGGGGGCAAGCCATCATTCTCGCAGGAGGTCTTGGTACCCGTTTACGCTCCGTAGTTTCTGATTTGCCTAAATGTATGGCACCGGTTGCTGGTAAGCCATTTATACATTTTGTTATTGAGTACTTATTAGAGCAGGGTATTTATAAATTCATCTTTTCTCTAGGCTATAAAAGTGAGATGATCATTGATTATATAAATGAACAATATCCTTTGCTTGATTCACAATACTCGATCGAAGAAGAACCTTTGGGCACAGGCGGGGCCATTAAACTGGCATGTAAGATGACCACCGAAAAAAATGTACTGATACTTAATGGCGATACACTTTTTCGTGTAGATATCGAACAACTTGCTGCAACCCATCATCATGCAATTGCAGATTGTACGCTTGCTTTAAAACCCATGCAGGATTTTGACAGGTACGGTGTGGTAGAATTAAACAAGGATAACACTATTGCCAGCTTCAAAGAAAAACAGCATTACCAGTCGGGATTGATAAATGGGGGTATCTATGTTTTGCATGTTAATGCATTTATACAGGAAGAACTACCTCACAAATTCTCATTTGAAAAAGATTACCTGGAAGAATATGTTGACAAAAGAAAAATGTGCGGTGATATACAGGACGAATATTTTATAGACATTGGTATTCCTGAAGATTTTGAAAGAGCACAAAAAGAATTAGGGATTGAGAATTAGGAATTATGAATTACTGCTTCCCGGATCAATTCGTGTAATTCGTGTTTTAAAATTCGTGTAATCAAATAAATAAAAATGATCGACTTAAACAAAATAGATAACACCTGGACTCTCTTCCTCGACCGTGACGGCGTGATCAACCATGAGAAGCACAAAGATTATATCCATACCTGGGACGAATTTATATTTTATGAAGGCGTGATAAAAGCCATGGCCGTTTTTGCAAAGAAATTCAAACACATTGTTATTGTCACCAATCAAAGAGGGATTGGCAAAGGTGTTACCCGTTTGCAGGATGTGGAGCTTATTCATAAGAATATGTCCAAAGCAATTGAACTGGCGGGTGGAAGGATCGATGCCGTTTATTTTTGTCCTGACAAAGAAGAAGAAAGCCCCAATCGTAAACCCAATCACGGAATGGGTTTGCAGGCAGTAAAAGATATCCCGGGTATTGACCTAAGTAAAGCCATCATGATCGGCAATACACTCAGCGATATGCAGTTTGGCCGTAACCTGGGTGTGCAAACCATCTTCCTCCCAACCACACGCCCTGAAGTGGACCTGAACGATGAACGCATTGATGCAGTATATGATTCTTTGATTGCATTTGCAAATGATCTGCAATCTACATAACAGCTCAAATTCGTGTAATTAGCGTAATTCGTGAGCTGTCTAATCTTTAGTTAAATTTTACTATTCACAACATTATTACCCCCTTCTTGTTTTAAGTTTAACTATTTTTATCGCATGAAGAAACTGTCCTTTTTATTTCTTTTATTGTTTATAACCGCTTTCTCATTTGCACAGGGTATTGGCAAGGCCGAGCTTAATGTATTAATACTAAAGGAAGACTCACTAAAAGATTATTCAGTTAAGATCATAATGGGTATTAATGCTGATGACCGTTTGAGTGCCGACAGTATGTTCACCCGTCTCCTGGTTCGTGCTTTAAAAACCAAAAACTCCTTTCACTACCCTTTCGATTCTTTACAAACAGTTTCCATACTGTATTCGCCGGATAGTGTGTTCCGCATTTTTACCTGGCAATTAGTCATCAATGAGAATGTGATCCGCCAGCACGGAGCTATACAGATGAAAACCTATGATGGCTCTTTAAAATTATACCCGCTCATTGATAAATCGGACGTTACCACAAATGTGCAGGATACCATCGGTAATCATTTTGGCTGGATCGGCGCCATCTATTATAAGATCATCGCTAAGCGGAGCAGCAACCAGAATTATTACACGTTGCTTGGTTTTGATGAGAACAATATTCGAAGCAGCCGTAAAATAATTGAAGTGCTCAGTTTTACAAATGATGAACCTGTTTTTGGTGGCCGCTATTTTAGTTATGAAGATGATGCTGTTTTTAAATCGGCACAGAGCCGTTACATCATGGAATATAAAAAAGGAGCCGGCCCAAGATTGAACTATGATAAGGAGCTTGACATGATCATTGTAGAACACCTGGTTTCAGAAAACAACCAACCTGCAAAGAAATGGACATTGGTTGGCGATGGCGATTATGAAGGTTTTAAATGGAAGAATGGTAAATGGGTGCATGTTGAAAAAGTATTTAACGTGATAACACCAGATGGCCAGGCTCCTGTACCCAGTCCCCTGCGTGACCCATCCGGCAACCTTGATGAAAATAAACTGAAGGGTACAGAAGAAGAAGTGAAACCCCCGGCAAAGCCAAAGGGCAAAGGTGAAGATTAATCCTCCCAAACTTTTTTTGTGGAAAAACTGGTAAATCTGATCTGTTAGTGTGAGGTAGATATGAAAACTATACTTGCAATTTAAAATAACCATACCAGAACCCTGCCGGCAAAATTGGGATACCATGATACCCGATGCAACAGGCCGTTACTGCAATAGCTGTAAAAAGTCAGTGATCGATTTTACAGAAAGGTCAGACGAAGAGATACAGCAGTTCATCTTAAATAATCTAAACCAACCACTGTGCGGACGATTTAAAAATACACAGATACACCGTATTGTAATTGATCTTCCTGAAAATATTTTTACTACCCGGATGCCCCTCTGGAAGCGGTTTTTGGTAGCCTGCCTCATCATCTTTGGTATCAGCATTTTTCCTTTTAAAATTACGGTAGCAGGAAAAGCTCCTGCGGAATTATCATTTTACCAGGATACTCCTGTTGTAGCTAAAGAAAATAAAAAGCCCCGGATATTAAAAAAGAAAAAAAGAAGGAAATTCAGAACACCGGAATTTAAATTAGATGCTATTATCTGGGCAATTATGGGATTTATGCCAACACCTTTTCCATATCCCGATGTATCCATTTTAGACACATCATTTAAACTAAATCACTTATCAGGTATTCAATTAGGTTTAAACAGAGACCCTCTTACTCAAAAAGAACATCCCGGCCCTACCCCATCTATACCAGCTGAATTTATTTTACCCTCTGTTTTATTTCTCAGAAGAAAAAATAACAACAGCTCTATGGATTAATCATACCACTGCATCTAAGGTGAAAACTACGGTATGCTTACAATCACCATCCCAACGCCCTGTCATGAGGACTGGAATAAAATGACTCCTGATGCAACAGGCCGCCACTGTAGCGTTTGCATAAAATCAGTAGTTGACTTTACAAACATGAGCGATGATGAAGTGAAGAATTTCTTTCTTAATAAAAAAGAAGACGAAAAAGTTTGTGGACGTTTTAAACAAACTCAACTCCACAATATTGTAATAGAACTTCCGCAAAATATCTTCGGCATGAAAATGCCGCTTTGGAAGAAATTCCTGGCTGCCTGTCTTATTGTTTTCAGCACTACTTTATTTTCATGTGATACGAAGATCAGCGATAAAGGACATGAAAATACTGAGTTAACTTACATAACTGCAGGCTTGATCGAAATGCGACCGGATACACTTCCAATGCCTCCGCCGCCTAATACAACTGTTGGAGTTACATTCTGTGCACCCGAAGTATTGCAGGGAGATATTATGATCGAAGAGCCAATACCTGTGAGTCCGGTTGACAGGCTGGTGATTGTTCCTGTAAAAGACACCGCTTATGAAAGTTTTATAGGAAAGGCACTCATAATAAATGACCCTCTTACACCTGCCAAAACAAAAAATCCGCCAGCAGCTGATCCTATCAATTGTAATACCATTAAAAATTATTATTAACCCTCTACCAGGAATGTTCCCAGGTCAACAACATCACCTGCTCCCATTTTAAATTTCTCCATGCCTTCCAGGTCAAGGTCACGCATTACAGGGCTTTGAAAAACAAGTGATTCGCCTTTATATAATGCAAAATACAGATCAGGGTTTACTTCCGGGTTTAAAAAATCCTTGTAATCGCCGTGCTTAAAAGAAACTTTGGCAACGCCATTTTCATCCAAAGCACTTTTGCCCAGGTAATCATCTTCCATCAGGTCTTTTTCATACAGCCTGAATTCGTAATCAGCACCGGTTAGAGGGGCATCGCTGCCTTTTTGGATAAAAGCAGCCGTTACTTCAATATTGATATCTTCATCTAAAGAAAAATTGCTCATGTTTTTTTATTTATGTTATGATCTTATTTGTTCTGCTTCCAAAAGCTTTGCCAGGAATTTTTTTGACATGGTGCTTTCTATCTTAAATGCAAAGTAAATAACTAAATAGCTAATTAAAGGAAATAAAAAAGGAAATGGTGAACTAAAAATAAACCCTTTTATAAAGATACTGGCCATGGTTAAAACCGCTATTACAAGTGCCGTTGGTATTAAAACATAAGGGATGATCTTCATTTCAACTTTTATATGGGTTTTACCCGATACATTATAGATCAGTCCGCTTATTACAGGCAAAAAAGAATTTTTGTACCCAATGATCCTGCTTATTTTAAAGTCATTGATAAGGATATATCCCTCATATGGCTTGCGGTTGGCATCGCCATAAAAAAAGTCCTTTAATCTTCTTTTCGGCCTTATTTTTTCTTCAAGGCGTTTACTAACTTCCTCTACTTTCAGCGTTGTGGTCAACGTGTAATCCTCAAAGGGCAAAAATATCTTCAAATTCATCTTCCTAAAAAAATATCCGCTCATCTCTTCACAGGTTCCCCCTTTAGGGGGCGGAGGGGGTTTCTAATCATTCAACTTCAATACCGCCAAAAACGCCTCCTGCGGCACTTCCACATTACCGATCTGCTTCATCCGCTTCTTACCTTCTTTCTGCTTCTCCAATAGCTTTCTTTTACGGCTTATATCACCGCCATAACATTTGGCAGTAACATCCTTACGCATGGCGCTGATGTTCTCCCTTGCCACAACTTTGGCGCCAATAGCAGCCTGTATCGCTATCTGGAACTGCTGCTTGGGTAACAGCTCTTTCAGTTTTTCGCAAAGCTTGCGGCCAAACTCATGTGCACGGCCACGGTGTATCAATGCACTCAACGCATCCACTTTTTCACCATTCAATAAAATATCCATCTTCACAATATCACTGACACGGTACTCAATGGGGTGGTAATCAAAAGATGCATAACCACGGGTCATGCTTTTTAATTTATCATAAAAGTCGAAAACGATCTCTGTTAAGGGCATTTCAAAACTTAGTTCCACACGGGTGGGCGTTAAGTAATGCTGGTGTGTAAGAATTCCACGCTTGGTAATACAAAGTGTCATAATATTACCGATGTATTCGGGTTTGGTAATGATCTGCGCTTTAATGAAAGGCTCATCAATATGATCGATCCTTGTAGGATCAGGCATTTCTGTCGGGTTGTTGATCTTAATTACTTCTTTCCTCACTGTAGTAGCTACAAAACTTACGTTTGGTACGGTAGTAATTACTGTTTGATTAAACTCCCTTTCTAACCGCTCCTGTATGATCTCCATATGCAGCATGCCCAAAAATCCGCAGCGGAAACCAAAGCCCAATGCCTGTGAAGTTTCCAACTCAAAGGTTAAGGAAGCATCATTCAGCTGCAGTTTATCCATGCAGTCACGCAGCTCTTCAAAAGCATCCGTTTCTACCGGGAAGATGCCCGCAAATACCATTGGCTTCACATCTTCAAAACCCTGTATGGCATCGGGAGAACCATTGATAGTAGTAGTGATGGTATCACCCACTTTTACTTCCTTGGCATTTTTGATACCGGTGATGATATAACCCACATCACCTGCCGCTACTTCATTCCTCGGACTCATACCAAATTTCAATATCCCCACTTCATCGGCCCCATACTCCAACCCTGTATTACTGAATTTGATCAGGTCGTTCTTTTTAAGTGTACCATTGAATATGCGGTAGTATACAATAATACCACGGAAACTGTTGTACACACTGTCAAATATCAACGCCTGCAGCGGTGCCTTTGGGTCGCCCTTGGGGGCAGGTATGCGGTCAATAATAGCGGTTAAGATCTCTTCTATACCAATACCGCTTTTACCACTGGCCAGCAGTATATCTTCGGGCTTGCAGCCTATCAGTTCCACAATCTGATCGGTCACTTCCGGTATCATGGCACCATCCATATCTATCTTATTGATGACAGGAATGATCTCTAAATTATTTTCAATAGCGAGGTATAAGTTACTGATTGTCTGTGCCTGTATGCCCTGGCTGGCATCTACCAAAAGCAATGCTCCTTCACATGCAGCAAGGGCACGGCTCACTTCGTAACTAAAGTCAACGTGGCCGGGTGTATCTATCAGGTTCAGTACATATTCCTCTCCCTTCCAGGGGTAATTTATCTGTATGGCGTGGCTCTTAATGGTAATGCCTTTCTCCCTCTCCAGGTCCATATCATCCAGTACCTGTGCCTGCATTTCACGTTCGCCAATGGTCTTGGTAAATTCCAGTAAGCGGTCGGCAAGGGTACTTTTGCCGTGGTCAATATGGGCAATGATGCAAAAATTTCTGATGTTCTTCATGTACGTTCTATACTCTTTTTGAGGGGGCAAAAGTAGTTTAAAATGGTGGATTTTGAACAGGGATCGATTTGGTAGGATAGCCGTATATTTATATTGCTGTCACTATGTAAATAGTGTATCCCTAACAATAAAATCTTAATAATGAAAACATTACTCCTATTCCTGGCAATACTCCTCTGCCAGGTAAGTTTTGGCCAAAAATCCGATACATCAATTACTAAACAGCTTCTTAAAGAATTAGCGGAAAATGCTTGTAAATGCACAGATTCGATCAGCCTGGGTGATAAGACAAAAGCCCAGATCGCAAATGAGATCAATAAATGCATAGATGAGCAAACCGGGGCTTATCAGCTTGGAGCTAAACTGGCAAATATTAACGCCTTAAAAGAAGAGGCGAAGGAAAAAGACGGAAAAAAGGAAATAAACATTTCGATAAATATGGATAAAGGATCGGATGACTATAAAGAATATTATTACGAAATGGAAAGGTATCTTATGGATAACTGCAAAGCTGTAAAAGACAAGATGGCAACCAATGACAAGCAGGGTACAAAATCATATTCTTCTAACCCCGAAGCATTGGAACTATATTCAAAAGGGTTAGATGAAGCAAAAAAAGAAAATTGTAAAAAAGCGATCACTTATTATGAGCAGGCTGTGAAAATTGACCCCCAATTCGCATTTGCGTGGGACAATATGGGAATTTGCTACAGGAGATTGGAAAATTACGACAAGGCAATTGAAGCCTATAAAAGATCACTGGAAATTGATCCTGAAGGCCGGATGCCATTACAGAATATAGCTATTGTATACCAATATAAAAAGGAATACAACAAGGCAATTGAAGCTTATGAAAAATTTGCTAAGGTTGATAAAGATAACCCGGAAGTATATTACGGGATCGGCAACATCTATACAAATTTTTTACAGGATGCTGAGAAGGCATTGCCTTATATGTGTAAAGCTTACAACCTGTATGTAAAACAAAAATCGCCTTACAGAACAGATGCTGAGAAAATAATAAACATAATATATGCTGAAATGAAAAAACAGGGAAAGGAAGCAAGATTTTCAGAGATCCTGAAGGAAAATGATATCAGAACTCAATAAACCATGTTGAAATCCTTCGCCTCCGTGGGTGTTCAACCAATCCGCTACCCCCCCCGCCTCGTCTCCCTACGAGCGGGTAGCAAAAAGCCCATTATTAAATTATAAAATCTATTACTCACAACGTTGCTCGTCAGGAGACGAGGCAGCAGCGCTCAAAGAATGATCAAAAGACCTCCGAAGCCTGAAAACCATTATTCAAATATACCTTATACCGGGTATCAGTATAGTACTGCAAAGTATTACCTTGGGTAAACTTAAAAACGATTATTACATTAAACAAAAGCCATGAAAAGATGTATCCTTTTTACTTTGGTTTACCTGGTATCAGTCTCTGCCTGTGCGCAAAAATGGGAAGAACTGAATCTTCAATTTCAAAATTTATATAACAAAGGGGAATATATTAAAGCACTACCTGTTGCACAGGAAGCTGTTAACACTGCAAAGAAGGAATTTGGGGAAACGCATTCATTTTATGCAACCAGTTTGAATAACCTGGCAGCAGCCTATGAAAGAATAGGCCGGTATGAAAATGCAGAGCCATTGTATGTAGAGTCAATGGCGATACGAAAAAAAGTATTTGGAGAAAACCACCCTGATTATTCGCAAAGCCTTAGTAACCTGGCATTGATGTTTTTGACGATGGGCCGGTACGAAAAAGCAGAACCATTGCTTTTGGAAGCAATGAAAATAGATAAGAAGGTATTTGGAGAATTTCATGCTAATTATGCAGGAGCCCTGAATAACCTGGGAGGATTGTATAATGATATGGGTAAGTATGAAAAAGCAGAACCCCTGTTTGCAGAAGCAACGGAGATCGATAAAAAACAACTGGGAGAAAACCATCCCTACTATGCCAGCGACCTAAATAACCTGGCAGGAGTATATGCCCGCATGAGCCAGTATGAAAAAGCCGAGTCAATGTATAAAGAGGCGCTCACCATCCGGAAAAAAGTATTGGGTGAAGCCCACCCGGCTTATGCAGCCAGCCTGAACAACCTGGCATTTTTGTACCAAAGTACAGGTAAGTACCCGGAAGCGGAATCATTATATTCAGAGGCCATAGAGATAAAGAAAAAAGTAATGGGTGAAAACCATCCTGGTTATGCATTAAGCATGGAAAACCTGGCAGGATTGTATGAAAACATGGGCCGGTATCAGAAAGAAGAGCCCCTGTTGATCAAAAGTTCAACTATCTTTATTCGTAACCTGGAAAGTAACTTCACTAATTTATCTGAGAAGGAAAAACACTATTATTTAGACAGGAATCTTTCTTTATCTAAATCGCAAAACAGTTTTTTATATAATTATAAAAACGCTTCCGTTTCCGCTATTCAGCATATTGCAAACACGCAATTATTTTTCAAAGGTTTGGTACTGGAAAATACGCAAAAAATGACGGCCACCTTGCAACAAAGTAAAGACACAAGCCTGCAAAGGGTTTATAAGAACTGGCTTTTGAATAAGAATGTATTATCCAGGCAATATGCCTTACCTGTTGACAAAAGAAATACTGATCTTAAACAAACTGAAGAGCATACAGAAAACCTGGAAAAAGAACTTAACAGGCTTTCATCTGAGTATAACAAATATCTTAATACACTTCACATTAAAATGCAGGATATACAAAAGAACCTGGAGAAAAATGAAGTGGCCATAGAATTCGTTAAATTTCAATTATACAACAAAAAAAACACCGACAGTACTATCTACGCAGCATACATACTTTATAAAGATGATCCCATTCCCCAATTTGTTCCGCTTTGTGAAGAAAAACAGCTGGGAAAATATTTTTCATCCATTGCCGGTACTTCCAACATTAAAACCATTTACAGAAGTGACCCCCTGGATGAAACTGAGAAACCGGCTATCTCAGGCGATAGTTTATACGCCCTGGTGTGGAAACCGTTATTGCCTTATTTAAAGGGTATAAACAAAATTGATTACTCGCCGGCCGGGTTGTTTTATAAGATCGCCTTTCATGCCTTACCAACCGGTGACGGGGGTATGTTGATGGATAAATATGAATTGAACCAATATACAAGCTTAAGGCAACTGGCGGTAAATGAAGAAAAAAAAGCAAACAATAATTCAATTGCTTTATTTGGAAATTGTCTTTTCAATATGGATAGCAATATGGTTGTAAAAAATATCCCTGCCAATGAAAATGCAGGTAATTTAATTACAGCAAAGCCAGACAGGAGCAATAATACCGGGGGATGGAGCCAGCTGGAAGGCACAGCCAATGAAATAACATCAATAAAAACCTTGTTTAACAAGCTCAATTTATCCGCAAATACATTTGTGCAGGAACAGGCAACAGAAGAAAAATTTAAATCGCTGAGTGGCGCTTCACCAACCATACTTCACCTGGCTACCCATGGTTTCTTTTTACCTGATCCCGAAAAAAAGAAACAGGAAGGATTTGCAGCCGATAAAAGAAATGCATTCACATTGGCTGATGATCCTTTGTTACGAAGCGGAATTGTGCTATCAGGTGCCAACAGGGTTTGGAGCGGTCAGCCACCGATTGCAGGGCGGGAAGACGGGATTGTAACGGCCTATGAAATTGCGCAGCTGGATCTGAGTAAAACCGACCTGGTGGTTCTTAGTGCCTGCGAAACTGCTTTAGGCGATATAAAAAGTAATGAAGGGGTATTTGGTTTACAACGGGCTTTTAAGCTGGCCGGTGTAAAAAATATGTTACTTAGTTTATGGAAAGTACCCGATGCAGAAACAGCCGAGCTGATGAAAATATTTTACACATATTATATGCAGGGAAAAACTGCCAGGGAATCTTTTACGGCTGCACAAAAAGACATGCGCAGGAAATACAAGCCATATTATTGGGCGGCATTTGTATTGATTGAGTAAATGCATGAAGGCAAATAATATCACCGCCTTCGGGGGTTTTCATTCTCAGCAACCAACTTTTCTACAATCATATCAGCCCTTCCCCCACTGGGACAAGCCTTCCCAACTGGCCTTTGGGTTTGTTTTTGCGTCCCAATCTCATTCCTGCTCTCCTCCCAAATAAAATGGTCACATTTTCGCAGCAAGAAAATGATGAAATAAAAATGTAACTTTTTTTAAAGAATCAAAACTGTAACGTTACAAAATGCTTTTTTTAAAAAAGGTTGCAAAAAAATTAAAGATAAATTTGACTGAATTTTTTGTAACTAAACTTTTCTGCCGTCGCAGGTACGTATTGCCGTCGTCTGGCCTCCCGGCCAACGACGAATTGAAGCCATGCATTTTCCTTTATCAGGTAGAACTTTTCGCCCCCGTAGTTGTTCAACCAACCAATAACGCCCCCGCCTCGTCTCCCGACGAGCGGGCAGCAAAATCACTCTGTAATTTTTGAGAATTGAAAAAAAACTTTCAGCTTCACCGCAGTTCGTCGGAGACGACGCAGCGGCACCTCAAAGAAATTAATTGGCTCACAGATTAGACAGACTAACACAGATTTGGAAAAAGGTTTTGATACCAGCTTCAGTTTTTCATAGTATCATCGTTGCGTCGCAATCCTTTCATCGACATACCAATGGAAATATAGTAAATGATATTAATAGCAGACCTACTTATAAGAAATTCATTCATCTAATACCCTTATTTTGTATCCTTTCAATCTAGTAGTATTCCTAAACTGAACATTTTGGATACCAAATACCAATTGATGTGAGCCTACATTATAAAGTCTGTAGCTTCTTGTATATATTTTGTTATCCTTTGTAAAAAAATCAATTCTAATTTGTAAATGAGTCCAAAGCTGATTAGCAGATACAAAATCAATATCAGAATTATTATTTACATCAAACGATAAAGATGCAGTAACCCAACCCTGTTCTATTTCTTCCTCACATTTTAAATTAGTAAAAGTAATAAATGGTATTATTCTACGCTTCGTTTCAGCATAAGATTTCCATAATTTAATTCCTGCTTCTAAAGCATTCTTAGTTTGTAAAGCTTTGTCTCTGTCAAATTCTGAATTATTTATTGGTAAATTTTCTTTTACACTTGAATTTAAAATCGTTATAGTAGCTTGTTCAGGATTAAATGTAAAAGAACCCAGCTTTTCAATCGCTGACTGACCAAAAAGCAGCGGAGCTTTCTGTGCATTTACAATAATAGCCTCAACATCATTGATGACTATATCTCCAATATTTATACTTCTTAATAAAACTATAGTACCATCTACAATTTTGCCGTCGGCAATGGATAATTTCGTTTTCCCAATTACATCTGATAATTTAAGCTTACCTGAGCTTATTAAATCTTGTGCTTCACTTAACGAAAGAGTAATTGAACCTGCTCCTGTATCAAAAAATAGGAGCAATTCTTTACCATTGATTTTACAGGAAATCTTATAAAGTGCTCCATCTTTAATAAGTGGGATTACAGTCTGTGCAGAAATAAAGTTTGCATACAATAAGCCGATATAAAGAACGATTATTTTCATATTTATAAAAATAAAAAAAGAAAGGTGATAATTCAATAGCTATATGGCTTTTCTTTTTGTCGCCATAGGTGTTCAACTGACCTATTAACGCCCCTGCCTCGTCTCCTGACGAACAGGCAGCAAAAGCCCACAGCTAATTTTTGTGAATTGAAAAAACTTTTCAGATTCAACGCTGCTCGTCGGAGACGAGGCAGCGGCACCTTAAAGATTAACCACATAAAAAAATCTTCATCCCCGCAATCCATATCGCCGGGAATGAAGATCAGTTTATAAAAAGACAATCCTAACTATTGCCCTCCAGGTTTTGTTTTAGTTTTTACCGCACCGGCATTGATCCTCCCTATATCGTTGCCATTATAAGGTATATTATAACGTGTATTTGCATTTGTAACCGGTGGCAATGGTGCAGGCGCAACCAGTTCAACCCGTTTAACCCAGGTAAATGATGCTTTATCCCATATCCAGTAACTCCTGTACATTTCAGTAGCGTAAACATTTTGTGAGGGGTTATACAGGAGGGCATTGTTCTCTGGCTGTGTTGCCGGGGTATGAGCCATCGGAACAGGATCGTATGCCTGTGCTGCTACAGTTACCACTATTCCAAATAGCAGCAGCATATTAAAAATTAACTTTTTCATGATATTTCATTTTAAGATTGATAGTAGTTGATTACAATCTGTAAAATTCAAATAACGTGCCGCTGGTTTAAATACCTGGATATTAATAAGTTGAATCTAATTGGGCGCTTGTTCTTGTTGAGGTATTTGTTCCCCAAATACTCAAATAAGCCATACCCGTTCTTTTAATAAAAAAACGCCCATAACGGGGCGTTCTCAATATTAAGTATTGGTATGACCATTATAGTTTGCAATGAAAATACCCGCCGGTAAGGGTTACTTTGGTTGCATCGCTGTCGCTGCCCAGTTCACCGCTGAAAGTGCCTTCCATTTCGGTACCGGTATTTTTTGTTACAGTAACCGAAAAACCTGAAGCGGTTCCACCTCCTATTACCCATCCACTGCCGTCAATTGCATACGTCATCAGAAAACCATTAGCCAGGTCGGCACCGGCTGAAACTTGTGTAGTAGTACCCACTGCTATACTGGTTGGAAAACCAATTTGCACCGCTTTAACACTGAGACCGGATACTACTGAACAGGCTATTTGAGCGAAGCCCCCGCCTGATGTAGCAGTTGTGGAAGCCAATACTGACTGAAAGCTGCCACTTTGTGCTCCGGAGTAATTAAAGCGTACTTCACACCTACCGGCTGTAAGTTCCTGGTTGCCCGAAGCCTCAATAGAATCTTTTTTGCAAGATCCAAGAAAAAGGCTGCAAAATGCAAATAGAGAAACGGATAATAATTGTGTTACTGTTTTCATGTTATGAATTGTTTTGGGCATTATAAAATAATCTCAATTTAAGATGTCTCTCACACATAAGGAGAAGACAACCAGCTTAGGGATAAACGCTGCTGCTGCAGTTAGCTATTGCCGCCGGCTGTTGTTCGCCCATCTCTGCATGATACAAAAAAAAACAGCGCCTTATGCAGGCGCTGATCTTTTATGAATTAAACAGCCATTACAGTTTGCAATGAAAATAACCGCCGGTAAGGGTTACTTTGGTTGCATCGCTATCGGTGCCCAGTTCGCCACTGAATGTACCTTCCATTTCGGTACCGGTATTTTTGGTTACGGTAACTGAAAAACCTGAAGCGGTTCCACCACCTACTCCCCAGCCGGCACCACCACTTGTGGCAAAAGACATGATAAAACCATTGGCAAGGTCAGCACCAGCTGAAACCTGGGTAGTAGTGCCTACTGCTATACTGGTTGGGAAAACGATCTGCACCGTTTTGGCAGTGATACCCGATACTACCGTACAGGCGATTTGAGTAATGCCTCCGCCTGATGCTGCAGTAGAGGTAGCCAATGCTGACTGAAAGCTGCCGCTTTGTGCGCCGGTATAGCTAAAGCGTACCTCGCCTTTACCAGCTGTAAGTTCCTGGTTACCCGAAGCATCGGTAGAATCTTTTTTGCAAGACCCGAGATAAAGGCTGCAAAATGCAAATAGAGAAACGGCTAAAAATCGTGTTACTGTTTTCATGTTTTGAATTGTTTTGTGTATTAAAATTAATTACAACTCAAAATTATCTGTAATGCATTACCGGGGAATACCCTGTGCAGGGTATTTTGTTAAAGACTAATAATCAATCTATAAGCCTGAGATAGTTTTTAGTAATTAAGTTTAATACAAGGTATTATTTATTGCATAGTAGCTAACAATACCCTATCTTGCATCTTATTTAGTCATTTTAAAAAGTAAATCATGAAAAAACAGTTTTTGATCCTTGCGCTTATTCTTACAGCCGGAATAAGCAGTTTCGCTCAATGCGACAAGAAGAATGTCCTCACCGCCTCTTCAACCGAGTACCTGAACAGTAACAATGAACTTCAAAAAACGGTAGATGAGATCACCACCGTTGAGTATGATTCAAAAAGCATCACCGTTATGCCGGGAGACCATACCATGGAAGGAACGATCAGTTCTGCCACCTGCGACTGGAAGACACCGTACAAAGAAGGTAAAACGGTTCTTAAAGGAATCATCAGTAACCCAAGGGGTGAGCCGATGAACTGCACTGTAACCATCGAAGGTAAAGACGGCAAGACCACTTTGCTGTTTGAAGCAGTAGAATCGCCCAACCGTAAGATCAAGATCACGCTTGATAAGTTTGAGGAAAAGAAATAGTCAGCCTGGCTTATTGCCTTCCAAATAAAAAGATCTTCATCTCTTTGCAATTCAAATTGCGGGGAATGAAGATCTTCTTATTAATACACTTCCTGTTCTGCCTCTCCTGATTTTTCCTTCCCGGTTCACAAAATGAATTATTTATTATTAGAATAGGCATATCTTTTGTGGCAATTACAATCTCACTTAACTCCCACGTCTAAAAAATAATGTTATGGAACCAACTACTCCTCAATTTGACCCCGTAAAATATAAGAACACTACACACGACCAATGGCAGGCAGCAGCAGAAGCCTGGTACAGGTGGAGTTCTACGCTTAATCAATGGCTTGGCAAAGCTACCGATACAATGCTGGAAATGGCGGGTATCAGCAGCGGGCACCGGGTGCTGGATGTAGCAGCAGGCGCCGGTGAACAATCGATCACTGCAGCAAAAAAAGTTGGCCCTTCAGGTTATGTGTTAGCTACAGATATTTCAGCAAACATACTGGAGTACGCCAACCAAATGGCGCAGCAGGCTGGTGTAAATAATATAGAAACGAAAGTAATGGATGGAGAGAACCTGGATCTGCAAGATGAAACATTTGATGCAGTAATTTCAAGGGTTGGGCTTATTTATTTTCCCGACCAGCAAAAAGCTTTAAAGGAAATGTACCGTGTATTAAAGCCGGGAGGAAAAGTTGCAGCCATTGTTTATTCAACTCCCGAAAAAAATAAATTCTTCTCTGTTCCTGTTTCTATTATCCGCAACCGGGCAAAACTTCCTCCACCCTTACCTGGCCAACCAGGTCCTTTTAGTTTAGGTGCAGAAGGCGTTATTGAAAAAGCTTTTTCACAGGCAGGTTTTAAAAATGTACGGTCTGAATTGGTTGATTCTCCTCTTTCACTTCCATCAGCAAAAGAATGTGTGCGGTTTGAAAAGGAATCATTCGGGGCTTTACATCAAATGCTGGGCAGTTTGCCCGATGCAGAAAAAGAATCTGTTTGGGAAGAGATCGAAACAGCGCTTCAACAGTTTGAATCAGAAAATGGTTTCACGGGGCCCTGTGAAATGGTTGTAGCTGTTGGAGAAAAGCCATAGATACTTTAAATTAAAAAGATCTTCATTCGCCGCAATCCATTTTGCCGGGAATGAAGATATTTTTATTGATACCACGCCTATTCATCATTAGGCTTTACCTTGGTCTTCACAGTACCGTCTTTTTTTACTTTGTATTTAACCTTATGGTTGGCATTTGCTTTCCATACTTCGGGGCCACCATATACCTGGTATTTGGTATCTGCTGGTAAAACAGCTACATATGGAGCTATCAATGTTTTAGATGATACCCATTTTGTGGTGGCATTATCATAATACCAATAATCTCCTGTTACATCATTGTAATAAATGTTCTGTGTTGGATAATACCAGTACTTGATCTGCGCCTCTCCTGTTGTTTGAGCGCTCAGTTTTGTTGCTACTGAAAAAAGCAACAGTAAACCAAAAATTACCTTCTTCATAATATTGCTTTTAAAGAATTATCAAAAATTGTTACAGTAAAAAAAATCTCAAACAACATGCCAGCAGGGCTTATTCGTTGTACATAGTTTAGAAAGATAAAAACCCGTGGTTTAGATTACCCATTTGGGGCAGATATGCCGCAGGAAAAATCGCTACATAAGCCACCTCAACACATTTAAATAATGGGTGGCAGAGTTCTGGCTTACACCCACCATTGACAGCTCAGAAAAAATTGTTGAATAAAAGCAACCCGGGCATTTTTTTTGCCGATATAAATTGTCCCTGTACTGCCCTTTCCTGCAAGCAAATCTGCCAAGCCTCGCTGCTATTATTCATTATTAAAACAACATTTATGAAGCCAATTTCTTTATTCAGCATGTTAGCTGTATGCATCATGCTATGCCTTGCAGGTTGTAATAAAAGTGATACACCAGGGGTTGCTGATGTACAATCAAACCTGGCACTTGTTGCAGACAAACTTGTTTCTCCCTTATCAGTGGTTGAATCTCCCGATGGCACAAAAAGATTATTTATCGTAGACCAGGCCGGGAAGATCTATATCGTTCCCAATGGAGGCACTATGATCGTTACACCCTTCTTAGACCTTACCGGTAAAATAGTTGCACTAAACTCCGCTTACGATGAAAGGGGTTTACTAAGCATGGCCTTTCATCCTTCCTATCAAACCAATGGAAAGTTCTATGTATTTTATACGGCACCTCCAAATGCAGGCGGGCCGGGAACAGGCTGGAACAACCTCACCCGTATCTCCGAATTCAAGGTCTCTGCAGGCAATGCCAACCTTGCCGACCCGGCTTCAGAAAGAGTGATACTGGAAGCTGATCACCCACAGGGTAACCACAATGGGGGTACTATCGCTTTTGGGCCCGATGGTTACCTGTATATCGGCATCGGCGATGGTGGCGGAGCAAATGATAATGCAGCGGGACATGTTGACGACTGGTACCTGGTGAACACAGGGGGCAATGCACAAAATATATGGGCCAATCTGATGGGAAAAATATTGAGAATAGATGTGAACAGCGGAAGCCCTTACAGTATACCGGCCGATAATCCATATGCAACATCTACCTATGCAAAAAAAGAGATCTACGCTTTCGGGTTCAGAAACCCTTATCGTTTTTCGTTTGATATGGGAGGAGCAAAAGGTTTATATGTAGGCGATGCCGGGCAGGTATTGTGGGAAGAGGTTGATGTGGTTACAAAAGGTGGAAACTATGGCTGGAATGTGAAGGAAGGCAGGATTTGTTTTAATACAGACAGTAATAAACTGGTACGTCCTACATGCCCTTCTGTTGATACGGCAGGTAACCCGTTGATAGACCCTGTACTTGTACTAAAAAACAAAGCTCATCCCGATGGAGATGGCAAAGCAAGTACGGTCATCGGTGGTAATGTTTACCGCGGAACAACTTTTCCTCAATTACAGGGCCGTTATATTTTCGGTATTTTTTCGCAGGGGAATATGGGGGTTGCTGATGCTCAGTTATATGTTGCCAATTCATCCTCTCCCACCAACTGGAGCTATGATCTGCTGGCACCTAAAGATTATCAAACCAACCTGGGTTATTACCTGAAAGGGTTTGGGCAGGACCTCTCAGGTGAAATATATATTACAGTAAGCAGTGCAACCGGATTAGCAGGAACCAATGGTAAAGTTTTTAAACTGGTGGCTGTGCCATAAATGATCGATCAATCATTCAGGCATTATAAAATATACAGGTGGTTTGTCAAATGACGGATCACCTGTTTTCTACTAAGTATAACTCCGGTCATATAAATAGCTCACTGGCTTAATTTTTGCATAATTATATCCCAAATCTGATTCCTATGAGAAGTTTAAAGTACCCACTCATGTTCCATTTTATTTTTGCGCTTGCATTATATATCTCATGCAGTAAGAATACGGCTACTGAAATAATTAATCCTCCTGGTGGCGGAGGTGGTGGCAACGCATGTACCCCTATAAAAACAGCAGCAGAGAACATTCAAATATTTCCTGCAGATAATCCCTGGAATAAAGACATATCTGCATCCCCTGTTGATCCGTACAATACGCAGATCATTGCAGCCATTGCTGCGCCTGCAATAAAAGCCGATTTTGGAAGTGGCCTATGGCAGGGTGCTCCCATCGGTATACCGTATATAGTTGTGTGCGGCAACCAGCCAAAAACGTCCATTAATTTTACTGATTATGGAGATGAAAGTGATCCTGGCCCTTACCCAATTCCATTGAATGCACCGATAGAAGGCAATGGCAATGGCGATGCTCATGTAATAGCTGTGGATGTAGAAAATAAAATACTGTACGAACTTTTTTATGCCAGGGTAAATGGTAATCATTGGGATGCATCTTCGGGTGCCGTTTTTAATTTGGCATCCAATCAAATGCGGCCCGAGACCTGGACATCTGCCGATGCTGCCGGCCTGCCGATATTCCCGGGGCTTGTACGGTATGATGAGATCGTAAAAGGAGAAATAGATCACCCGATACGTTTTACACTAACCAGTAACAATGTGAAGCCTGCTTATATCTATCCTGCCCGCCATAAAGTAAATAGTAGCGGCGGGCAATACAGCCTGCCTTTTGGTGCAAGGATAAGGCTTAAAGCAAATTTTGATATCAGTGGTTATTCAGCAACCAACCAGGTCATCCTGCGTGCCATGAAAAAGTACGGGCTTATACTTGCCGATATTGGCAGCAACTTATACATAACCGGCGCACCGGATGAAAGATGGAATACCAGTGACCTGCAAAAACTGGGACAGGTTCATGGGAGTGATTTTGAAGTGGTGAAGTTTAATAATTGATTGAGTTGTACAAGGGCCAGTGATTGTGTATATTTATGCGTTAGCAGCAATTACAATTTTGAAATTGAGAAAAACAATAGTCATACTTGGTTCGCTGATATATTTATTACCTGGATGTATTAACAACAATGCTATTTTTAAAATCGCCTTTAAAAGAGAAGCTTGTTTTGGTTCAGAGGAAAGTACCTTAACAATATACAGGGAGGGAGATTCAATAATAACTCGACTTATAACCAATAACCAACTAATCAAAGAAACAAAACTTGATTATCCGTATCAGTCAGCTATTCCAGCGTTTGTGAACGATCTTAAAAAAACAGAATCGAAAGGGATGTGTACAACCGTTGACACTTATGTAGTATAAGTCGATAATGAGATAATTAAAAAAAAGATAACAGGCTGTGATTGGAATGGTTTTGCTGGATTAAAAAGGGCTTTACTTAATATTTATGAGTAACTAAAGCTAAGATTGGTTTGGTGTAAGTGGGGCTGACGCAAAGCCTCTGCTCACGAAGCCTTCCCCTTATTAAAAGAAACACTCTCTATCCATGTTTTCACTTCAATAGTGCTTCGGCCCATCTTTTTTGATAACCTTTCCAGTAAAGCATCTTCCTCTCCGAATTCATACTCGAGGTCTTCATCTGTAAGCTGGTGTTCTATCTCTTTCAGTTTTTCTTTTACTTCAACCCAGGGGGCTTCTATTTTTAATTGTGTAGGCATATAAACTGTATTGCAAGTTCTGCGCCAGATTATCAAAACCTCATCGCTTCAAACAATCCCCGTACAAGTATTAAGACAAATATCAGCAATAAACGTCTCCAGGCTTGCCTGGCCCGGTCTTCAATTAAATACAGGTAACGCAGTGGCAGGTAAAAAAGCATATAGACAAAACAAAGAAAAATAAACAGTACTAATATATTGCCCAGGGTCTCCATGGGCATATGGGCCATAGCACTCAGTATGCTATTTTCCCAAAAAACAAAAGACAGCATGGAAACAGCGCTGATGAGTACCACATCGCCGATCAACTCCCGGCGAGAGAGGTATTTCTCTGAGAATGTTTTGTTGCTTTTCCTTGCCGGCCTGAAGGCAAACCAGGTTACTGCGATTGATACAACAATGTTGATGAATACCTGCCAGCCTGATGTAGGATGATCTTTTGGCACCGGTGGCAAACCAACAATATGCCTGAATGCTTTTTCAGCGATCACCACCACTGCCAGTATTGTGATCCAATGGCCCATGATGAGAAATAAAAGTAAAGCCGGATGTTTTTGCTGCCTGCCTTTTATTGCCAGGCGATAATAAACAGGCCGGTGCTTTAACCATAGGCCAATGATGTATAATACAAGGCCGGCAAGTATCAACCCTGAAAAGGAAGTTGAGGCAGTAAGGTCTCTTAATTCAGGAAAGATCAGGCCCATTAATAAGCTTATGGCAAACACAAGCCAATCGAATATGGCAGGCTTATTTTGTTTGATATTGTTCCATGTTGCATTCATTAAGGAAGGAATTTTACTGATCATAAAGTTCTTTTATTCTTCCAATTTTCAATAAAATGTTTTTCTGCAGCAAAATTTAGCAAATCAGGGAATTATATAAATAATAAATGATCGTGGCCGTAATAGGGCACGGTAATTGAAAAATTGTAATAGAGGCTGTATTTAATACAGCTTCAAAGAATAATTGATCAACCTGAATTAATTTATATGAAAAAGATAATTGGGTCTTTATCGCTGGCAGTTGTATTAACTTTTATGTCGTGTAATAACTCGGCTGAGAAAGAGGGACAGACCAAACAAACCAGGGACGTTAAAATAGAAACCAAAGAGGTTAAAAAAAATAATGATGTAGAGGTAGTAGTGCCGTTGCCGCCACCGCCTCCATCTCCTAAAACCGTTTTAAAGAACTTACCAAAACCGCCATTACCACCATTGCCTCCGCCCCCACCATTACCACCACTTCCAAAACCCAAAGGAAAAGGATAAAATTTTTCACCTGTAAAGATGCCACTTTTTAAAGTGGCATCTTTATAATTACTGATCTGCACAGATGAGCGGCAACGCATTCTTATGTTGATATTTCCTAACTTACAGCATGAAAAAATTAATTTTTCTTCCTTTTATCCTCTTGCTTGGTTCTGCATCATTTTGCCAGGATAAATTACTGCTGTCAGAAAATTTTAACAACAATAAGAACGGCTGGCGGTTGCGATATGATTCTTCTTTTTCGGTAATTATTGATAAAGGTGTTCTTCACCTGGAAAAATTGAAAAAGAACTTTATTGACCGTGGCTGCCTTTGGTTAAAAAAAGAAATTAAAGGCCTTAACACTGCAGAGGATTTTTCTATTACCATTTTTGCAAAATTTTTAAGCGGTGGCGATATTTTTGACATGCTCGATATTCAATGGGGTGCCTGGGATAAAGTTATTGCCAGCAAAGTAACAGGCATTTACCAGTTAAATTTTATGCTTAAAGGCGATGTAAAACTGGATTATTTTAATATGCAATGGAATTATACATTAAGAACAAAAGCTAAAGAGATACTTGACAAAAACCTTTACCAGCCCGGAAAATTCAATAAATATGAAATAGTGCAACAAGGTGGATTTATCATTTTAAAAATAAACGACCAGCAATATTTTAAGCAGTATGCCAGCCCTATAAGCGGTAATGCTATTGGTTTCCAGGGTTGCTTAAAGTCTGCATGGGAAATTGATAAGATCATCGTAAAGCAGTTAAAGCGCAGTAAAGATGAAAGAGCCGAAACCATTTCAGTTTCAGCAGCCATTGATTCAGTTAAGCAGGCACAAAAAAATGATGCATCAACTTTAAGAGTATTTCCCAATCCTTTTATAAATGAGTTTACTGTACTGGTATCAGCAGAAAAAACTACAACTGCAAAAATTGAGCTGTTTGATGTACAGGGTAATCTTATTATGCAATACGATAAAAAGCTGGATGCCGGCGAACAAACAGTTCGCTTGTATGCCGATGTTTTGCCGGGCACTTATATTATTAAGGCAACTATCGATAACAAAGTAACAAGTACTAAAATTGTGAAATTGTAATCATACTATTTTTTGTTTCCGTAAATGCTACCCTTTTTTAGCCGGCTTTTAGAGTAAACCGATGGCATGGTTTATGAGTTGGTATGATACAATAAATTGCATACATGCCCCTGGTAGAATTTACAGACAAAGGATTGTACTGCCGGCAGGGACAATTTTACATTGACCCCTGGCAGCCTGTGGACAAAGCAGTTATCACCCATGCACACAGCGATCATGCACGCTGGGGAAGCAAATATTATCTCTGTCATCATCTAACCAAACCCATTTTGCAATTAAGGCTGGGCGATAACCAGTATGAAAGCGTGGAATGGAATGAACCCGTGATGATGAACGGGGTAAAAATATCGCTGCATCCTGCAGGGCATATTATTGGTTCTTCACAAATACGGGTTGAATATGGTGGTGAAGTTTGGGTGGTAAGCGGCGATTATAAAACAGAGAACGATGGCATCAGCGGCGCATTTGAACCGGTGCGTTGCCATTCATTCATTACGGAATCAACTTTTGGCTTACCCATTTACAAATGGAAACCACAGCAGGAAATTTTCAGCGACATCAGGAACTGGGTTTTAGAAAACAATGCAGCGGGCAAAACAAGTGTGCTCATAGCTTACAGCCTGGGCAAAGCACAACGCATACTGGCACCGTTGGCCCAAACAGGCTTACCCATCTTTTTGCATGGCGCTGTTTTTAATGTACATGAAGCATTGGTGAATATCGGTATTCATTTACCTGCAGTGCAAAGAATACAACCAATTACTACTAAAACAGAAACACAGGGCAATATCATTATTGCGCCTTCGGGTGCCGACGGCAGCCCCTGGATAAAAAGATTTACTCCCTACAGCATAGGCGTATGTAGCGGCTGGATGCAGGTACGTGGCAACACAAGAAGGCGCAATGCAGATGCAGGCTTTGCATTAAGCGATCATGCAGACTGGGAGGGCTTGTTAACAGCAGTTAAAGCAACCGGTGCAGAAAAAGTATTTGCCACACATGGTTTCCAGGCAGCATTCAGTCGCTACCTGACTGAGCAGGGTATTGAAGCTGCGGAAATAAGAACCGAATATGGTAATGATGAAGAAGAAAATATTACTGAACCCGAAAAACAGGATATACCATGAAGCAGTTTGCGGCATTGGTGTACACTTTAGGTACCAGCACCAAAACAAATGAAAAGCTGCAGGCACTGCAGGAATATTTTGCATCAGCTCCTGAAAAAGATATGATTTGGGTAATAGCCGTGTTCAGCGGGCGCAGGCCAAAGCGTATTGTGAATTCTACCTTTCTTAAAGATCTTTGTATAAACATTTGCAATATTCCCTATTGGCTTTTTGAAGAGTGTTATCATACAGTTGGTGATCTGGGAGAAACCATTGCCTTATTGTTACCGGAGTCAGAAATTATGAATACAGAAGAAAAAACCTTGTCTTATTATCTGGAACATTTTATCAGCATTTTAAAAGAGCCTGATGAAATTAAAAAAGCATTCATATTGGATAGCTGGCAGCAAATGGACAGGAATGAGAAATTCGTTTTCAATAAACTGATAACAGGCGGTTTCCGCATTGGCGTTTCACAAACCATTATGGTGAAAGCGCTGGCAAAAACAAAGCAGGTTTCTCCTTCCATAATTGCACACCGCATCAGCGGAAACTGGGATCCTGCAATAACCACAGCCGATGATCTGTTAAGTGAGAACAGCAATAACATCGACCATTCAAAGCCCTACCCTTTTTATTTATCCTATGCGGTGGAAGATGATCCTGCCGCTCTGGGCAATATTGATGAATGGACGGCAGAATGGAAATGGGATGGTATCCGTGGGCAGATCATCAAACGCAATAATGAATTATTTGTATGGAGCCGTGGCGAAGAACTGGTGACAGAAAAATTTCCTGAGTACAACGAATTTGCAGAAACACTGCCTGATGGATTGGTTTTGGATGGGGAGATCATTTGCCTGGATACTTCAGCGGGTGATGGTATTGTAAAGCCGCTTCCTTTTGCAGTCTTACAAACACGGATCGGCAGAAAGAACATCAGCAGGAAACAATTGACCGAAGCGCCTGTAGGATTCGTTGCTTATGATATTTTAGAGCATGAAGGAAAAGACCTGCGTGAAGAATCTTATATAAACAGGCGTAATTTATTGCAAAAGATAATTTCAGAAATTCATCACCCCCTGTTGTTGTTATCGCCCACATTGCAGGCAGATGACTGGCAGCAACTGCACACACAGCGAGCCACAAGCCGGGAAAAAGGAAGTGAAGGATTGATGTTAAAGCGGAATAGTTCACCTTATCTTTCAGGCCGTAAAAAAGGCGACTGGTGGAAATGGAAGATAGATGCGCTGACCATTGATGCAGTAATGATCTATGCACAAAAAGGACACGGCCGCCGGAGTAATTTATATACCGATTATACTTTTGCAGTAAAAGATGGCGATAAACTGGTGAGTTTTGCCAAAGCATACAGCGGACTTACAGATAAGGAGTTTGCACAGGTAGATGCATTTGTAAAAAGGAACAGCATTGAAAAGTTCGGGCCGGTACGCACGGTAAAGCCTGAGCTTGTTTTTGAAATAGCTTTTGAAGGCATTGCAGCCAGCAACCGCCATAAAAGTGGTGTGGCATTGCGTTTCCCAAGGATAAGCAGGTGGCGGAAAGATAAGAGACCGGATGAGATAAATACATTGGATGACCTGAAAGAAATTCTACGGGTCTATAATAACAGGGAAGAACAAAAATCGGATTAACTTAGGCATTATTCATTTCACTTGAAACTTCAATCTACAACAGGATATAAAATTGTTAGCGACTGGTTGCTGCAAAAAGGCAACCAGCCTTTTTTATTCCAGCAACAAACCTGGCAGGAAATACTGCAAAAAAAAAGCGGGCTGGTAAACGCTCCCACCGGCTTTGGTAAAACCTATTCTGTTTTCCTGGGCGCTGTCATTGGTTTTATAAACGAACATCCAACAACTTATGTTACTAAAAAAAATAACGGCCTGCAGTTAATATGGATAACACCTTTAAAAGCACTGGCAAAAGATATTGGCCGTGCCATGGAGGAAGTGATATTTGAGCTGGATCTTAAATGGCAGGTGGGTGTGCGGAATGGTGACACCAGTATCAGCGACCGGCAAAAACAAAAAAGAAAAATGCCGGAAGTGCTGATCATTACTCCTGAAAGCCTGCACCTCTTACTGGCACAAAAAGATCATGCAGCCGTTTTTGAGAATTTAAAGATCATTGCTGTAGATGAGTGGCATGAATTGCTGGGCAGTAAAAGAGGTGTACAGGTTGAACTGGCCGTTTCAGGAATTGTACACCTGGCTAAAAAACAAAAACCGATGCTATGGGGGATCTCTGCAACCATTGGTAACCTGCAACAGGCAAAAGAGGTTTTATTATCGCCGTTAAATGAAGAAGGCATCATCATAAAAGCAAAACTTGATAAGAAGATAGCCGTGCATTCCATTTATCCTGATGAGATAGAGAAATATCCCTGGGCCGGTCACCTGGGTTTAAAACTGATCGATAAAGTATTGCCCATTATTGCCGGCAGCCGCACCACACTTATTTTCATTAATACCCGTGGCATGAGTGAAAGATGGTACCAGGCTTTACTGGAAGTGGAACCTGAACTGTCTGGTGTAATTGCCCTGCACCACGGTAGTATTGAACAGGCCTTGCGGCTTTGGGTGGAAGATGCATTGCATGAAGGAAAGTTAAAAGCAGTGATATGTACAGCCAGCCTTGACCTCGGTGTTGATTTCCGGCCAGTGGAGACCGTTATACAGGTTGGCAGTCCCAAAGGTGTTGCACGCTTTTTACAAAGGGCAGGCCGCAGCGGCCATCAACCAGGTTCCACAAGCCATATTCATTTCTTACCTACACATTCATTAGAGCTGATGGAAGCGGCAGCATTAAAGCAGGCCATGCAGGAAAATCTTATTGAAAGCAAAGTGCCGCAGTTGCTTTGTTTTGATGTGCTGATTCAGTATTTATCTACCCTTGCTGTTGGTGATGGATTCTTACCTGATCTTATTTTTGAAGAAGTTAAGACAACATATTGTTATAAAGAAATTACACTGGAAGAATGGAAGGCAGTATTGCATTTTATAACCGAAGGTGGTAATGCACTGAAAGCTTATGATGATTTTAAAAAAGTAGAGATCGTTGACGGACTGTATAAAATAACCAACCGCCGCATTGCCATGCGCCACCGCATGCATATTGGCACCATTGTAAGTGATGCCATGATGAAAGTAAAATTTGTAAGTGGTGGTTATATCGGTGTAATTGAAGAATGGTTCATTGCCAGGTTATCGCCGGGAGATGTATTTACTTTATCAGGAAGAAATTTAGAGTTTGTTGCCATAAAAGATATGACGGCATTGGTAAGAAGATCCAATTCAAAAAAATCCATCATACCGAGCTGGCAGGGAGGCCGCATGCCATTATCTGCAAACCTGGGCATGATGCTGCGGCAAAAATTAGATGAAGCATCAGATGAGAACAATGAACATAAAGCCGAAGAAATATTAGTACTTGCTCCTTTACTTGACCTGCAAAAAGAATTATCTCATCTTCCCAAACAAAACCAGTTATTAATTGAACATATAGAAACAAAAGACGGCTTTCATCTTTTTGTTTATCCCTTCGAAGGCAGGCTGGTGCATGAGTCCATGGCAGCCATACTGGCCTGGCGCATCAGCAAAATAACGCCTATCACATTCTCATTTGCCATGAATGATTATGGATTTGAATTGCTGAGTGACCAACCTATTCCGGTTGATGATACGAATGTGTATGAATTATTCTCTACCGAAAATCTATTTGCCGATATACAACGCAGCGTAAATTCAACTGAAATGGCGAGGCGTAAATTCAGGGATATAAGTGTGATCGGCGGCCTTGTCTTCCAGGGTTTTCCTGGTGAAAAAGTGAAGGCCCGGCATTTGCAAAATTCAGCATCGCTCCTTTTTAATGTATTTACAGAATATGATCCCGGGAATTTATTAATAAAGCAGGCTTATGGCGAAGTAATGGAACAACAAATGGAAGAAGAAAGATTAAGGAATATGTTGGAAAGAATACAGTCAGGCGAAATTATCATAACCTTTCCGCAGCATCTCACTCCGTTTTGTTTCCCTTTAAAAGTTGACAGCCTGCGGGAAACACTCACATCAGAAAAGCTGGAAGACAGGATAAAGAAAATGAAGGAGCAGTTGGAGAGAGGCACCTGATGGCGGATACTGGATACTTGATTCTGGATAGGTGCCTGATTATTAAAACGCTCTTCAAATATTACGCTCCATCCAGAATCAAGTATCCAGTATCCAGCTTTATCTTTGCCACCCATGATGGATTTTATTAAACACACGATCTTAAATAACAGCTTTCTGTTATCAGCCGGCAGGTGCATTTTTTGGGAAGAAGAAAAAACGCTCATCCTCTCCGATCTGCATTTTGGCAAGACAGGCCACTTTCGCAAGCATGGCATTGCTGTACCACAAACTATTTTTAAAGAAGACATGCAGCGGCTTACTGCACAGGTACAATATTTTAAGGCTGAGCAACTGATCATTGTAGGCGACCTGTTTCACAGCCACGCCAATAAGGAAATGGAATTATTCTTAAAATGGAGAAATGATTTTGCTGGTCTCAATATTAAACTTGTGATTGGCAATCATGATATTTTACCTTGTGAGTGGTATGAGAAAGCAAGCATCACGTGTATAAAAGGCCAACTGCAAACCGGCCCTTTTATTTTTACGCATGATAAAGCCGAATGCAACAGTATTGCCGATTGTTATATATTCAGCGGCCATATACATCCGGCAGTCACCCTCTTTGGAAGTGCCCGGCAATCTTTAAAATTCCCTTGCTTTTATTTTACCAAAACCTATGGAGTACTACCTGCCTTTGGAAGGTTCACGGGCGTACATGTCATTAAACCGGCGAAAGCTGATACCGTTTTTGCCCTCGTGGAAAATAAGGTCATGCGTCTCTAATACAGGAACGGTAAAACCATTTTTTAAAAAATCAGTTTCTTTACAGCAAAGTATAATAGTCATGAAAAGATGCACAACATTTATCCGCCTGTTTATCAGCGCCAGCTTTATCATATCGGCCTTACAGGCTACTGCACAATCCACTTATAAATACCATGTAGACTTAACCAAGGTTACAGATGATCAATTGGAGGTAAACCTTCTTAGTCCTGCTATAACAAAAAACGAGATCAACTTTTACCTGCCTAAAATAGTGCCCGGCACTTACATGAACAGTAATTACGGCAAATATGTACACAACCTGAAAGCCTTTGATAAGAATGACGGGGAGCTACCGGTTACACAGGAAGGCGATGGCAAATGGGTAATTAAAAAAGCAAAGAGCATCTACCGCATCAGCTATAAGGTAGAAGATACCTGGGATTCAGACATCAGGAATTTTGTGTACAGCATGTGTGGTACCAGTTTTGAAGCCGGTAAGAATTTTGTGTTGAACACACCGGGCATCTTTGGCTATTTTGAGGATATGAAGAAAATGCCTTTTGAAATTTCCTTTACCAAACCTGCAGGTTTTTATGCGGCCACCGGTTTAAAGCCTGTTGCAACCGATGCTGTGAGTGATAAATTCATCTGCAACAATGCAGATCATTTATACGACTCTCCTATTATGTATTCTTTGCCCGATACAACCACCATAACTGTTGGCAATGCAGAAGTATTGGTAGCTGTGTACGCACCCCGTAAACAGGCCACATCAAAATTCATTGCGGCCAACTTAGATAAGCTGTTACAGGGATCTAAGGATTACCTGGGCGGTAAATTACCGGTAGATAAATACGCTTTTATATTTTATTTTAACAGCGAACAAAAGAAACAGGACGTGACCGGTGCATGGGAACATTCTTATTCTTCTTTTTATAGCCTGGATGAAAGGCCTGAAAAAGATGCCATTGAAGGAATACTTGATATCTCATCGCATGAATTCTTCCATATCATTTCGCCACTTACCATCAGTTCACGTGAGGTAAAAGAATTCAATTTTAATGAGACCGTACTCTCCAAACATGTATGGCTTTATGAAGGCAGCACAGAATATACAGCCCATCATGTGCAGGTATGGTCGGGCATGAAAACGCCTGAGCAGTTCCTGGAAACACTTGCACAAAAAATAAATAATTCCCGTTCTTTTTATAATGATAGTCTTTCTTTCACTGAGTTGAGTACTGAAAGTGCTGGCAAATGGGCAAGTCAATATGGTAATGTGTACCAGAAAGGTGCATTGATATCTGCTTGTCTCGACCTCTATCTATTATGGCTGTCCAATGCACAATACGGTATCAAAGACCTGAAGCATGATCTTTCCATAAAATATGGCAAGGATAAATTCTTTGAAGATGCCGAACTGTTTGATATCATCACTGAGATGACCTTCTTTGAAACAAAAGACTTTTTTGATACCTACATAACCAATGGCAGGCCCATACCCTATGAGCGGTTCTTTAAATTGGCGGGAGTAGAATATTTGCCGACAGAAACTTACCGTGACTTTACCATTGGCGGTGTTACCATCAATTTGAATAAGGAAGGTGCTCCGATAGTGGGCATAAAAGGTATGAATGCCTTTGGGGAAAAACTTGGATATAAAGAAGGCGATGAAATAATAGATGTTAACGGCATGCAGTTAACCGGGAACAGTTTAAATAATGCACTGGCACCGATCTATGGCAGCCTTAAAGAAGGAGATGCCATCAATGTTAAAGTTAAACGTAAAGATAGCGGTGGTAATATGGAAACAATTACTTTATCGGCACCAGCCGTTAAAATAGAGAAAACACGCAAGCATGTTTTGCGTTTTGTGCCCAACCCTACTGCAGCACAGCTTAAGGTCCGCAATGCATGGCTGCATGATCATGCAGCGGCTGTACCGGTTGCAAGTGCCGCTGATGTTTCGGAGATAGATGGTATCATCAAGGCCTTGTACGATGTGATATCGGGCCCTGCGGGCCCGAGAGACTGGGGCCGCTTCAGGAGCCTTTTTCACAAAGATGCTTATATGGCTGCCTTCAATGCAAAAAAAGAATTGCGCAAATTCTCTCCTGCGCAGTATGTACAAAACAACGGGCCTTTCTTTATGAAGAACTCATTCAATGAAAAAGAACTGGGCCGTACAGTGAACCAATTCGGCACAGTGGCGCAGGTATTTACCAGTTATGAATTTACAGCCGGTACAACACCGCCTGCAACTAAACGTGGTATAAACAGTATAGAACTTATCAAAGAAAAAGGCCGTTGGTTCATCATGAGCGTTACCTGGGATGAAGAAGGGAAAGATCAGCCTATTCCGCCTGCATATTTAAACAAATAATAGTACGATGCCGGAAAAGATCATTATAAGAAAAGCCGAATTGAAAGACCTGGATACACTGCTTGTTTTTGAACAGGGTGTTATCAGTGCCGAGCGGCCATTTGACCCTACATTAAAAGCAGGACATACAAATTACTATGATATTGAGCAGATGGTAACTGCACCACATATTCAACTGGTCGTTGCAGAAATGGGTGATGAACTGATCGGCAGCGGCTATGCCCGTATAGAAGATGCTAAGCCTTACCTGCATCATACGAAACATGCGTACCTCGGTTTTATGTATGTGGTGCCGCAACATCGTGGCAAGGGTATAAATAAAATGATCATGGATGCCTTAGCAGCATGGTCTGCTTCTAAAAATATCACCGAACTGCGGCTGGATGTTTACCATCAAAATGAATCTGCCATCAAAGCTTATGAAAGATACGGATTTACAAAGCACATGATCAATATGCGGATGGGATTGAAATGAAGATGAGTATATTTATAAAAAACTGGCCGTCTTACAACCATCAACAACATGTGGTATCAATTCCTCAATATCTTTTTCTTTGTTTTTCACACTGCTTTTACTTTATTTAATTGTGTAGGATGGGTTTTTGCAAAAACCAGGAAACTTCACCTGGCCACCATGCTGCTTACTGTTTTCTCATGGTTTGTACTGGGCATATGGTACGGCTGGGGTTATTGTGCATGCACCGAATGGCATTGGCAGGTACGGGAAGCGCTGGGCTACCAGGACAGGTCCCATTCCTATATTCATTTCCTGCTATTGAAACTCACCGGTAAAAATTTTGATCAGCAATTGGTAGAACGTGCCACCCTTATCTTGTTTCTGCTCAGTTTTATTTTGAATATTATTTTCTGGTTCAGGGGAAGAAAAAAGGGTAAGGATATTTAAATACCCTTACCCAATATCTATCATTAGCGGGAATGATTCCCGCTTTTATCACATCTTCATAAGAATTTACTTGCTAACCGCATTAAATATTCCCTGCACACCCGGGTGTTTTCCACAATGATAAGGGTAAGTTCCGTTAACAGTTGGTGTAAGCGTAAAACTGGCCCCGGGAGCTATATCTCCACTGTTGATAGAGGTTGCGTTATCAGTAACAATGCTGTGAACTTCTGTGTCCATGTTTGTCCAGGTTATTTTACCCCCTACCAGCATGTTAAGCGTGGCCGGATCAAACTGTGTGGACAGTATATTCACTCTATAAGTACTGGTATCCCCCCCGCCGCCCGGAGGTGTATAAGGATCAGATTTACTGCAGGAATACATTACAAAAGACATAATACCAGCAAGTATGGCCGGGGCGATAAATTTTATACTTTTCATAGTTTTAAAAGTTTATGGTAAACAATAACCGGAAAAGGTTTACCAGGGGTACAATGTGTAGTAAACCATAATTGTACCAAAAATTATTTTGATACAGAATATAGGCCCTCTTCCTATTAAATTTGTGGGTTTGCCTAGTTACCCGTAGCTTATTCCTTACATTTGCAGATAAAAAAATTGCATTATGAAAAAAATAGTATTCTTCGTACAGGCCATGTTTTTATTAACATTGGCAAACGCACAAACATTAACTACACCACAGCCATCGCCTACACAAACGGTAAAACAGAATTTTTCGTTGGGGTCGATCGAATTGAATTACAGCCGCCCCGCAAAAAAAGGCAGAAAGATAATGGGCGACCTGGTACCCTTTGGTAAAGTATGGCGTACGGGAGCAAACAATGCCACTACCCTTACTTTCAGTGATGATGTTACCATTGGTGGTACTGAAGTAAAGGCAGGTAAATATGGCTTGCTTACCATACCTGATGCTGGCAAATGGACGATCATCATTTCTAAAGATGTTAACGTAACCCAGGCCAGTGGTTACAAAGCAGAAAACGATGTTGTACGTGTGCAGGCAGATGTTGTAAAAACACCTTTTACAGTTGAGAGCTTTACCATCAACTTTGCCGACATTACCGGCAGCACATGCAACCTGGAAATGATGTGGGAGAACACTTATGTACAGTTTCCTATCATTGCAGGTACCGATGCCAAAGTGATGAAGCAGATTGACAATGCCATGAACAAGGATAACAGGCCTTATTTTGCTGCAGCATCTTATTACTACGATAATGGTAAAGACCTGAACCAGGCACTTAGCTGGGTAAACAAGGCCCTTGAAACCAATAAAGAAGCATTCTGGATGTATATGCTGAAAGCCCGTATACATGCAAAACAGGGTGATAAAGCAGCGGCCAAAGCAGCAGCTACAAGTACTGTAGAGTTAGCTACAAAAGCTAAGAACGACGATTATGTAAAGATGGCTAATGACCTGATAGCAGGATTATAATATAAGATCATTTATTGAAGTTGGCAGTAACAGTTGTTACTGCCATTTTTTATGCAGGTACAGTGACCTGATTTTCCAAAAAGGTGAAATAACGGATATTAAAAAGGTGATTACCTCTTTCATTAGAAAAAACTATACTATACTTTAGTGTTCTAAAACTTACAATTATGAAAAAGATAATTTTCTGCATTATTGCTGCTATCGTGGTAATGTTCGGATGTAAAACAAAGAAAGATGAAAAGACTCCTGCTCCTCCAAATCCAAAATCTTCTGATACTTCCGTAAATAAAAAAGGAAGTTTGAGCGACTACAAAACACTTAGCATTCGCAACATATACCTGGATAAGAGGTTGGATTCCCTACAATTTTTTGGCGGCCTGGAACCTAAAGACCCCCAGGAATTCGAAGATGACAGTACTAAGTTTGATGACGAATTTTTAAAAACAGGTTATTTCATCATGTCAGACTCTTTTCCTATATCACTAGACACTATGTATTCAAAGATGCAATATAATCTGGGCATAACAGACAGATCGGAATATGACCCATTTGGCAATGAGACTGTTAATGGGATCAGAATCTACCCGGCACTTACAGAATCTGGCGGAAAAAAAATCTTATATATGGTTTTACTTGGCGAAGAATCAAGGGAAGGTGCAACATTCGGCGAATATGATATGTTTACTATGCTAACCAAAAATTACTATGAGGTAAGAAATGGGAAATTTACCGAAATAAGTACTGATGCAGGTAAAGAGCAGGCAAAAAATGATATCGCTGCATTTCGAACATTCTGGAATACAAAATACCCTCAAGATCCTCCTGTAGAACCCATAGAAAATCCCAATTTAAATAGAAGTTATTGCTTTTCTATAGAGCGTTATTATCACATATTAAGCACAGCCCATTTGAATATTTATAAGGGTTTGACAACTCCAAGTTTAAAATATGGCATTATTTTTTATCCATGCCTTAAAAATAAAAAAATGTATTTTGTACTTAAAGGTTATAAGTTATCAGGATCAGGGCCACAAATACAATTAAACCCATTTAACAATAAGCCTTTTTTTGATAATATGGATGTTTGTCCTGAAAAATGTCCTGCAGAAGATATCCTCCAATAAACCTATCTATGTTCCAAATATTGTACAGGTATTATAGAGACCTTAATCATCTGATTTATCATTCCATAATCATACTTGGAATAATTACCGGGGTCTTACGTTTTAAAAAATTAAACCGCAGCAGCAGGATATTCCTGCTGCTGCTTTTTATTACCCTGCTGGTTGAATTAACAGCTTATTATTGTGCGGTAATATACCGGGATAACCGTTTTATTTATCATCCCTTTAACCTGGTTCAATTTGCTCTTATCTGTGCTGCTTTCTGGTACGAAAGCCGCCTGAAACAGGTATTACTCATCTTTGCCTTATTTATTCTATTTGTCTGCTTTAATAGTATTTTCTACCAACCGTTTTTAAAAAGCTCTAATTCAAATAGTTTTTTGATAGAGCAGTTGCTGATCATCGTGCTTTACTTCACATACCTGGTTTCTTATTTTAAAAATACAGCGCAAGGTTCATTAAGAGACTATCCACTATTCTGGATTGGGTTAGGCTGGCTTATGTTTTCTGTTTGTTCTATTGTGTCATTTGGATTTGATTATATAACAAGTGAAGGAAGTTATTGGGATAAAATATCAGTTTGGGTAAAAAGGATTTCCAACTACTTGCTTTACCTTTCCTTTATCATGGCCTTTTTATCGCCCCAAAAAAGCTTGAATGATATTACTCCAGGCAAATAGCAATCAACTCTTCATCATAGCCATCATGGTAGCTATGATGCTGGTCATTGCATTCTTCAGCATTTACCTTTTCTTTCTTTTTCAAAAAAGGAAAATACGGTTGCTGCAGCAACAGCAGGCCATGAAGGAAAGCTATGAAAAGGAAATATTAAAAACACAGATAGAGATACGTGACCAGGCAATGAATGATGTAGGCCGGGAACTGCATGACCATATAAGCCAGGTAATGACATTGATAAAACTAAACATGAGCCAGTTGCAGGGCCAGGGACTTGATACAGCTAATGAAAAAAGGCTGGCCGATACCAAAGAGATGATGAAGGAAGCCATTAACGACGTACGACTTTTAAGCAAAACCCTTAACAGTGACCTCATTCTGCAGGTTGGGTTGGTTGAGAGCATCAAACACGAACTGGAACGCATTAACAGGCTTAATTTAATAAAATGCAGTATGGAGGTTAAGGGTAAGGAGTATGATATCATGCCCAATACGGCTTTTATCATCTTTCGTATCGTGCAGGAAAACCTGCATAATATTTTAAAACATTCAAAGTGTAAGCAGGTTTTTACAGCTTTACAATATACTGATGATGGAATAACCCTGGTACAACAGGATGATGGGGTTGGCTTTAATATGCAAAAGCTGAATGCCGGCAACGGATTGATAAACATGCAGCGCCGTGCTGCCATGATAAACGCAAAACTGAACCTGGAAAGTGAGCCACTAAAAGGAACAGTACTTACTTTAAAAATAGACAGGGAGAAATAAAATACTGCTTTGCTTTTTTATGATACTGAACCGCAGCAACTCAGTTTGCAGATCCATCTCCAAACCAGCTTCTACTGGCAAAGCTTTATAGTCTCCGTATTCTTGCTGCACATCTGTATCTTATTTATTTTGCCTGCAGCATTATAGTATAAGATAAGCGTTCCGTAACCCATTTGAAATGCATCCCACCCGGCATCTTTTAGTTTTGGGTGCCCAAGTGTATTAAAGAGGCTGGCACGGCTGGCTCCCATCAATGCAGGTGTTAATTTGCCTTTGAATTTTTCTCCTATCTCAATATATTGCCTGCCGGTATAAAAATTAATATCCTTGTCAGGATAAAAAACCCCTGCACATATTGATACAGAATCTTTTTCTATAATTCCACTGAAACAGGGAAACCTGGCCTTTACTTCTACAATGGCCGATTTAGGAACCAGTTCATTTACACTACCAGCCAGGATATCTACAGTAAAAGGCGGACAAACAGCTTTTGCAGTCAATTGTGCATGCGCCAGTTGTGCACTCATACTAAAAGCTAAAAAAGGAAAATGGTTTTCATTTGTATTAATTTATTGGGGATTAAATTGATTTTGAAAAGCAAGATACAGCAAATATCCTGCTATTTTTTCTTCCCTGTCTTATTGCCCTTCAATTAGACTGTTTCATTTTGCTAACAATAATTTTTATATTTGTTAAACAGGATAATTCTTGAAACCTGAACTGCCATATAACGAAACTGACCTGGTACAAGGCCTCCAGGCCAAGAGCCAGCAGGTTTTACCACATCGTTAATAATAAAGAGGACTCCGAAAATCTCCTGCAGGATTCATTCATTAAAATAGGAAGAACATTCAGCGGTATGAAGCGGGTGCAGCTGTTTTTTTACTGACCTACTTGAAAAAACGTAGTTCGCATGTAGCATTTCCAAAAGGCGGGAACTGGTGTGTGATCGATGTATGGGATTCGGAGGAAGACCTGATGGAATTTGGACAAAGCACATTGTTCGCCATTTTCGAAAACCTGGGCATCGCTCCTACTCCACCAACCATTTATCCTGCACACCATTATATTGGTTCAATTATAGAAGAGCAAGTGGAAGCATAGAATTATTTATATTACAACAACAGCTTTTATAAAGCTGTTGTTGTAATAATATCCATCACCTGTCTTTTATCAGCGCTTTCCCAGCGGTAGCGAACCGTATAACCTTTGGTTTTATCCGTCTTCAGGCGAAAAGGTATCTTAATTGTGGAATTTACGTTTCCGCCTTCCATGGCACCACCCGTTTTCTTTAAAAGCGTTTCTTTTATTTTTATTTCTTTAAAACTGCTGTCATACACCCAAAAATAATCTTTGCCCTGCATCATACCGATCACATCAGCGCCTTCAATTTTAGAAATATCCATGTTGAGATAAGCCATTTTTGATTCGGCTTTTACGATAGTATCCAGCGAGAAAGCAATACTCCTGGGTTTAACCTCGGTACTCATGCACATAGAGCCCGGTGGCGTTTTCATAGTTTGAACCGATTTGGTAAAATAGATCATTTCTTTTGGATACGATATACTGACGGGATAATCAAGTCTTAATTGTTTTGTTCCCTTCAGATCAAACACCCGTATTCTCACAATTGCTTTGGAATTAGGCTGTATCACGCCTTCAGCAATACCAAATTTTAAAACCACTTCCTTCAATTCTTTGGGTGTAAATCCGGTGGCTTCGTTTTGAAACAAAAGATTGGGTATAGTTCTCAACACTTCACCTTTGGAAGATACCAGGGAATACTCTGCGCCTATAAAAACATTTTTCTTCTTATCGGCAATGAACCCTGTAGGTTGCTGAAGGGTTATTTCTATTTCCCGGCTTAAGGGTATCCTGTTACCGTACAACTGTTCTCCGTTTATTTTAACTGCAATTGAATTTGACCATATGCCTTCGTTATAAAACTGCATACCGGTTAATGGAAGCATCCCTTTTTTTTGAGCTGCACAAAATGATATGCATAAAAAATAACCAACTGCTGCTAAGAGTAATTGTTTGAACATAGTTGAGGTTGTTTTTCTAAAGATAAGGTACATTTATTAAAACAATTGTGGTCTGTTGCCCATGTTGAAAAGCTGTCAACCTGCACTTACCTTAGGAGGCTTCATCAAATTCGTTAATGAACAAGCCACAGAATTGAAAAATGCAGTTTATATTGTAGTAAAATTACCTGCAGAAATGAGTAAGCATTGCCTGGTGTTATTGCTGGCCTTATCCTTTTTTACGCCATTACAAAAATGCATGGGCCAGATCGTAAATATGGAAAGCAAACGATACCAGACAGATACTACCGGCTGGGCCGGTACGGCAGGTGGCGATTTTTCATTATCCAATTACGGGCAAAAGGTATTTGCATTAAATGCCAATGCACATGTACAATATAAATCAGCTAAAAGCCTTTATCTTTTGTTGGGCGGATATGGTTTTTTAAAAGGTAATAAACAGTCTTTTGTTGATCATAGCTTTCTTCATTTCCGATATAATTATAAACTTTCAAAAATTGTACGGCTGGAAGCTTTTACACAACTGCAGCAAAACGTGGTGACCAGGATACAGTACAGGTACCTGGTTGGTGCCGGGCTAAGATTTAAGATACTGGGCTCAGAAAAACTGCGCCTGTATGCCGGAACATTACCCATGTTTGAAATTGAGAAAGAGAAGGGCAGGCAGCAAAAGATCTATAATTGGCGCCTCAGCAGTTACCTTACGCTTACTTATTTACCCAATAAACAAACTGAACTTACTACAACTACTTATTACCAGCCCGTATTGTTTGATATTGGAGATTACCGGTTGCTAAACCAAAGTACATTGAAAGTACATGCAAGTAAAAGAATAGCGATCGCTATCAACTGGAATTACCAGTATGATGCATCGCCTGCTGCCGGCATTGTCACCGATACTTACAATTTCAGCACGGGCATACAGGTAGGATTGTGATCTTTAATACAACAAAAAAAGGAGCCCCTCCAGGAATGAAGGGGCGTGTGCTTGGGGTTCCTCATACCCTCCTAACAATTATTTGATCAACTTTTTTGTGTAAACCTGTTCGCCAAGTCTTACTTTAATGATATAGATCCCCCTGGCAAGTTTATCCAGGTTCTCGATGATGATATTATTGATGCCTTTACTTACAGCCGTAGTATATTTTACAGCCAACTTACCTGTATTATCAAATATTTCAACTTCTGCCCTGGTTGCTGTTTCAATAGCAACTGTAATATTTATTTTGTCAGTAAATGGGCTTGGATAGATAGTTGATAAGGCATTTCCTTTTATGCTCACATTCACAGTTACGATATTGCTGTATACAAATTTCCCGTCTTTATCAACCATCTTCAGGCGATAATAATTAATTCCAGGAACCGGTTTTATGTCATTGAATGTATAGTTTCTCTTATTGCTGCTTGCACCAGCTGCAACCACATTACCCAGTTTTGTGAAATTAGCCCCATCTGTACTGCGTTCTATCTCAAAATGGCTGCTGTTACTTTCCTGCGATGTATTCCAGTATAGACGTGAAATGCCATCGTTATAAACTGCCTTAAATTCTGTCATATTAATGGGCAGTATTAATATCATTGCACATAAGTTTGCTTCAAATAAGAAAGATTTACCAATCCCATTGTCTGTTGCCAACAATCCGAACAATGTTCCGAATGTATTGCCCAGGTTTAATAGCCCGACCCCAAAATCAAGTGTACGTGAAGGCGATCCTGTAAGGATATAATTAGAATTAGCTGCAGTTCCACGTATCTTACCTACACCTGCCACACTAAATCCTATCATTGATGTGCCGTTAATACCCAGGAATGCATCTGCCTCTGCATTCATTGACCAATAAGACTGTCCATAATAAGTACCATCTGCTTTACCAAAATAAACATACACAGCACCTCCGGCTACATTGGCATTAATGAGCTCTGCGGCTGAAGATGCCGGTTCTCCTACAATGATATCTGCAAAACCATCACAGTTAACGTCTCTCACATTATCAATTGAATAACCAAACAACAAATTGGATTGGATGATGCTCAATATCGCATGACTGTTACGTGGAGAACTCAATATTTGATCTGGTATTACATTTCCGGCAGGAGAAGATGTTTTTTTGACAAACACACTCACTGTCCCTGTCTTTAATTGCAGGCTTAACACATTTATGATCGCACCACCCAATGGTGCACCCACCAGCAGGCTGCCATTTCTTACGCCGGCAGAATCTCTCACACCTCTTACAGATGTTCCGAATAAGTTAGCAAGATTAGCGATGGAGCCGGTAAGGTCTGTCAACAATCCACCCGAAGTGGCCGTAAGTACGGCTCCCGGGTCATTATCTACGCCTGTGCCTGTACCGTAAAATACAGTTGCATTTCCCTGCAGTAATTTTCCGTTAAGTAAAATACTGATAAGCCCAAGATCTATTCCCGCAGGCGCAGTGGCTACTACATCAGGATTTCCATCATTATTATAATCGCCCAAACCATCTACACTATAGCCAAACAATAATCCATTTATATTAAGGGATATGATGCCCAGCAAACTGGTTGTAATAGGTTTAAGTTTTACAATGCTAAGGTTATTGTTTGCTGCATTGGTAAGAAAAACGAATGCACCGCCCGACTGAACATCCAGTAAAGTAGGATTACCAAAGATGTCATTCTTTATTCCTGCGTAAGTTGGAGCTCCTACAATAATATCATTTTTGTTATCACCGTTAAGGTCTTCTGTTACTGAAACAGAAAAACCAAACAAGGCATTTGTAGAAAGATTGATACCTTCTCTTATGATTGAATTTCCGCTTAACTGTATACTAAGGAATGGTGTATTATTTGTAGATAAAGTAGCGCCATCAAATACATAAGCCTTGCCAATTGTACCAGACTGTCCGTTCACAATAATATTATCAAGTGGTGCCCCTACTATAATATCATTGCTACCATCATTATTTACATCGCCACCGGCAATACTGTAACCAAAAAGTGCTCCTGCTACAGCAGTAGTAGGTTGTAGCATAGCATCCGGAACAACTGCCAATCCTGTGTCACTGCCATAATAAACAAATACTGCTCCCACGCCTGCCAATGATCCTGTTCCTGATATTACATCCACCAGTGCAGGTGCCCCAATGGCAACATCATCAAAACCATCTGCATTAACATCGCCAACGCCGGCAACAGTATAACCATAGGCAGCATCTATTGCCAGTTGCCCAACTATTGTAGGCAAAATGCCATCCATTGTTCCTGTCCATTCAGGAACCTTGTTCAACGGGTCAATGGTAACAGGATATTGTGCCATACTGTCTTCTACGATAATGGCAATAACATTATTTTTTCTTAATTCAAACTTTGCGTTCAGTGGTTTTTTATTGGCATCCCACACCCTGAGGTCTTCATAAAAGAGTTTAGTGATCTCATTTCTGCTGAACTCGATGCCATTATCTTTTACTGAAGGTGTAAGGGGGCCTTTATATTTCAATAATACCTCCAAATTTTTGGTACCATCTAATTTTTTTTCTACAATAAAATTCTGGCGCAGGCCCTTTTTATTATTGATATACTGGATCGAAAAGCCGGGATATGTATAGTTCAGTTCAGATTTATTTACCTGGTAGCTATATTGCCTCACAGGTAATAGCTCTTCTTTTCCTTTACTGATACTTAACAGGGAAATACTTTCTACCCAGTTATTTTGGATAGGCTTTTTATCCAGGAAAACCTCCGGGGATATTTTATATCCTGATTCATTAATGGAAAAACCAAATCTTTGCTCCCGGTTGGCAGCATAGAAAACGGGATTATTGCCATCCTTTTTAAAATAATACTCTGTTTCAGTAATGTACTGTTCTGCCTTGGTTTGCCATTGCTGATCAGTTGAAATACGACCGACTTTTCCAGGCTTTCCTTTTGCAGAAGTTGTTAAAGAGAGTTGGTCGTTGGTTACCTGGCTAAAGCCAATGATAACCACCTGCAGCAGCAGGATGAGGATTAAAAATTTTTTCATAAAACGGATTTAGATTATTGGTTAAATTTTTCATTGGATATTGTTCTGTAACACAGCCTCCAGGCTATGCAGTTGCTTTGCTTCATTTTCACTAAAATTCAGTTCAGTATATTGCCTGATCTTTTTCTCCAGCAATGAGTATCGCTTAAACATGTTATAATAGAGGATCACTTTTATTCCGGGTAAAGCCTCTTTTAACCTTTCTGCTTTTTTATTGATAAAAAGTAATCCATAAACTGACCTGATCTCCATGATCACACAATCGGGTAAATAAAAAACCTCTTTGTTTATCAGTTCACGTTCATTTTTATAACAATCTACCAGGCAGTAATACCTGGTTTGTTTCAACAATAGTTTCAATCTCCTGCAGCTTTTAGCAGTACTCCCTATAATGGTTATATGGCGTACCGGCTTTAAACTACTGTCAGTATTGTTGCTTGTGTTCATAGGTATGCAATACATTAGTTGCTGTTTTTCTTATTAAATCAGGGCAGTACAAATATGCTCCGGGATATTTTCAGCAGGTATAGTAAGCACTGGTGGCTCGGTGTAGTAACTTTATGAATACCCTTGGATGAAGCGTTTTTGCAAAATAAAAACCGGGTGTATTAAATACACCCGGGAGGCTGTTGAGTCAATTAATATCTCACTAATTGATCACCACAAATTGATTTTGCTGGTAAGGGGTTAGATACAGGATCTTGCAGTTTTCATAGATACATGATCTTTGGTTTCACAGGTAAAGAATAAATAAGGCATTTTTCGGGATTGGATTTGAAACGGGACCATTGACCATACTGCCAGTAAAAAATTACTTATCAACAGGCATTGTATGAACTGATTGATCATACCGCAAAGTAAGTCAAGAGCCTGTTTATTTTTTGTAATCAAGCGCAACGGTTCATTGTCATAAATTTACGATACCATGAATCAGGCTATAAAACCGTTCATTATTCATTTTTATGGGATATTCCTGAATTATACTATAGGTTACAATAAATAATTATAAATTTGTTGTGCTTGAGTTAATTCAAAACAAAAACTGTGAAATCTAACGAACCCCTTCCTAAGACAGAAACCAATCTCACCATTTTAATTGCGGAGGACCATAAATTATTGCGTAAGATCAGCAGGCAGATCCTTGCAGACCTGTATCCGATGGCTATTTTCCATGAAACAGATAGCGTGGCAGGGCTTGTTGAATTGTCGAAGACTCAGGTATTCGATTTCATGCTGCTGGATGTACATCTTACAGATGGTAATACACTTATTGTTCTATCAACCGTTAAGACCTTGCAGCCAAAGGCAGGGATATTGTTCTTTACCATGTGCCCCGAAGACATTTACGGTAAACGCATATTGAATAATGGTGCAGATGGGTTCCTGAATAAACGTGCAGATGAACAGGAACTGAAGGAAGCTGTTACTACCATTCTTGCCGGTGATAAATATATAAGCCGTAAACTGCAACGCCAGATGGCTGAAGAAGTGATCACAAAAAAAATGAGTAATCCTTTTGACAGGCTTAGTGACCGTGAATTTGAAATTATGATATTGCTCTTACAAGGAAAATCACTTACAGATATTGGTAACGAGATCTCCATCCAGGTAAGTACAGTAGGTACGCACAAAACAAGATTATTTGATAAGTTGAATGTAAGTTCACTGATGGAACTCAGTAAGGTTGCTGCAGCTTACGAGATCGTCTGACATACCCGGTTTTAAAAAGGTATATTAAGCTCCATTGTACACCCATTGCCGGGACTGCTGTCTATAGTTATTGTTCCATTAAACGATTCTACCCTGTTGATCATATTGGCAATACCGATCCCATTCTTCTTCATGTCGGGGTCAAAACCTTTACCATCATCCTTTACTTTTACATGAATACCCTGCGGTGAAGCTTCTACATCAACACTCACATTTTTTGCCATGGCATGTTTGATGATATTATTCAATTGCTCCTGTATGATGCGGTAAATATTAAGCTTAATATCATCTTCGATAAATTGTACCGATCCATTATAAACAAAATTGACTTTAAAATCTGCTTTACCAATTAGTCCATCAAAAAGGAGCCGCAATAATTCTTTCAGGTTCACTTTTTTCATAGGTGTTACTTTCGCTTTGCTCAGGGTCCTGATCTCTTCAATGGCACTATCTATCAATCCCATTGATTCATTGATAATATTTTCCTGCCCTTCTTTTTCTTTGGCCCTTCTTGCCATGCTCAGGTATAATTTTGTACCTGCCAATATCTGGTTGATATTATCATGCAACTCCTGCCCTATCTTGTTCCTTTCTTTTTCTTCGCCTATCAATATTGCCCTGATAACCGCTTTTTGTTCCTGAACTTTCTGATCAAGTATCTCCTGTTCAAGCCGCTTTTTTTCTGTGATATCAGAAACAGCCACCATCATACCAAATACCTGTTTCTGTGCATTGGTGATGGGAAACATCCTTACATAATACCAGTTGAGTTTTCCATCTGGTTGCGTATAACTTATTTCGTAACTGACATCAGTGCCTTGCATCACTTTTTTCATATTTGCTGTTACTTCATGATGCCGGTTTTCGGGAAAATAATCGATATAACCGGTGTTAAGGACGAACGGCTTTTTAAATTCCTTTGTACTAAAATCATGCGCCTGGTGATTGAAAGCTACAATTTGAAAATTCACATCCATCAATGCATAAAAAGTATCAGTGGTATCAAAAATGGTATGCAGGTTTGCTTCGGATTTTTGCAAAGCTTCAATACCTTCTCTACGGTTAAAATGTATCTTCAGCATATCTGCAAGCATATCGATAAGCTTCCGTTCTTCGGCCAGGAAAGGGCCCTCATCTTCCTCCGGCCGCTCCTGCAGGTACACCACTTCTATTTTAGCTGTTGTTCCGCTACTGGTTGTAAATGTGGCACTCTGGCTATAAGGCCCGGGTAAATAATCTGGAGTGGCAAATTCCAATTCTCCCAGTTTTACACAGGCTGCTGTAATAGAAGGATATTGCCATCCTGCCGGAAGTATAGAAACAAAATCCTGTAAAGTGACGAGGACAGATCTTTCTTCCCGTTGTAATATTACGCCGGCACGGTACAGGGTGGTCAGTTCTTTTATCCTTTCGTTAAGCTGGTAGTTGGCATGCTCTTTTTCCTGCTCGGCTTTTTTTCTTTCGCTGATGTCGATACCAACACCCAATATGCATGGTTTTCCTTCATAGGTAATTGAAATACCATTTACATAGAAGGGAATGCGTTTCTTATCTTTGTTGATCAGTGTTACCTCCACTTCTGCATTACCAGATGCATACATTCTTTCTACAGCCCTTGTAAATTTGATAATGTCTTCTTCTTCAACGCACATACCTGCTTTCTTCTTTTTTAATTCTTCTGAGTTATACCCGGTAACTGTTTCAAAGTTCTTATTCCAAAGCAGGTGTGTTCGGTCCTCGTCAAAAATAAAGAGTACGCCGGGCAGGCTGTTAATAATGGATTGAGAAAGGTCCTTTTCAAGCATCAGTTGCCCTTCAGCTTTCTTTTGTTCACTGATATCTATTCCAACACCCATGATACACGGCTTATCATTATAGTTGATCAGTATGCCATTAAAATAATAAGGTACCCCGGTTCCATCCTTCCTCATAAAATTCGCCTGCAGTTCAGCATAACCTTCTGTAAATACTTTTTCCATCCGCTTGCGCAGGTCATCCAGGCTGCTTTCTTCTATGAACTTTTCAGGATGCATTATGCTCATTTCTTCTGCTGTATAGCCTGTAACCATTTCATGATTCTTGTTCCATAACTGGTATTTGCCATCCTGATCGAAAATATAGAATACACCAGGGAGGCTGTTGATGATAGATAGAGAAAGATCTTTTTCTTTTATCAATTGCTCTTTGGCAAGTTTCCTGTCGGTAATATCAAGTACAGAACCTATTACAGCATTTTTACCCTCGAACAATGTAGCTGAACTGTATATCTCCATCCATATCTTTTGTCCATCCTTCCTCAACCCCCTTGCTTCATAATTATTAGACTCCATTTCCCCTTCAATTTTCGCACTAATACTTTTATCAACCATGGCTACACTTTCCGGGTCAACCAACTGGGTAGTATCGATACTGTTGATCAACTCTTCCTGTTTATACCCGAACATTTCGGCCAGGCGTGGGTTAACGTAGGCAAATTTTCCATCCTGGATGATGTAAACTCCAACCATTGATTTCTCAACAAGGTCACGGAATTTTAACTCTGCCTCTCTTAATTCTGTCTCCATCTTTTTCCGCTCCGTTATATCGAGCAACGTACCGATAATGGTAGGTTTACCTTCATAGTCGGTCCTCCTGCCAAAAATTTCAAGGTAAGCTTCGGTATCATCTTTCTTGCGCACTTTTAGTTCATAGTGAACATTTTCTACTTCACCTGTCATTCGTACCCTTAATTTCTCATCAGCAATATCACGTTGGTTGCGTGGAACGAGTGGTAAAATATCAAGCCCGGCCATTTCTCCTGTATCATAACCAAATATCTGCTCAAACTTTGGGTTCACGTAAATGAACTTGTTGTCCTGCACAATATATACGCCTACCAATGATGCTTCAACCAGTGTACGGAATTTTATCTCTGCCTGTTGTATAGCAAATGTTCTTTCTTCTACCCTTTTCTCCAGGGTGCTGTTCATTTCCTGTAACTCAGCAGTTGCTACGTTTACTTTTTCTTTAAGGATACGGTTTGCCCTTCGGTAACTACGCCTGCGCCAGTAAGATATTGCAAGCATTATCAGTATGATCCCCAGCAATGACGCCAACAAGAATGCTTTTGTCTGGTACCATTTGGGCAAGACCCAGAAGTTAACCGTTTTATACAGGTAATCGTTTTCTGTAAGCCCCTTCCTTTTACGCACTACCAACTGATAATTGCCATGAGATGGAGAGAAGAGGGTTATCTTTCCCGATGCATCTACCGGCAACCATGAATCATCGGATATAGATCTGCCTTTTTCCAGCACCTGGTATTCAAGCTGATCATTCTCTTTTTCTCCCCAGAAAGAACTTGACAGGGAAAAACTTATATTGTTCACTGTATTTGCAATATCGAATCCATCCTGCTGCAATACCTCTATACTGTCTAATTGTATATTATCGATCTGGATCGGTGAGGAAGAAAACCTGAAATTAATGGCAGCCGGATCAAAGCGTACAAGGCCCTGCATAGAAGCAAGGCTGATATCGCCATTAGGCAAACGTAAAAATGCAGGCTGGGTACCACCATTGAATTCGTTTGTACGTAATCCGTGTTTTTTAGAGAACCGGTAATAGAAAGGTATTTTATTATTGTTTTTTGAATAATCGATCAAAGATTGCCGGCTCGTTACAAATAAGCCGTTATTGGTAGGTATCCAAAAATATCCTTTTGCATCCTCAATGATGCAATGTGCATAGGCAAGCCTTCCGTCACTTTCGGGGAAAGCAGTTAAGCCTTCCTTTGTCAGCAGGAAGAACCCTTTTCCATAGGTACATATCCAGGTTTGCCCGTTTGTTTCGGGCCATACAAATCTTATGTCAAGAGATCTGAGTGCAGGCATTTCTTTTAGAACAGGTGCGTTTGCATGATCCAGTACATAAAGCCCTTCACGGGTTCCGATCAGGTACCTTCCCTGTGGATCCTGCTGCATACATGAGATCATTGCCAAATTCAGGTTCTTAAACTTCAGTTCTGTGAATGCCCCATTTTTAAAATACCCGAACTGGCCGGTTGAAGCAAACCATACTCTCCCCTCCCTGTCTTCGAAAAGAATGATAGGCGGCCCTTTAAAGATCATTGCCGTTTCTGCAGCAATACCGATCTCTTTTGCACGCATGAGCCGGTCGTAATGTGAATACCAGTAATTCCCTTTACTGTCTTTTAAGTAGGAGTAAATATGCGTTGTAAAAACGGTCTTTGTTTTCCCGAGATAACGGCCATTCCTGAATAATACATCAAAGCCTACTAAGATAGTTTGGTTATCTGAAAGAAGGCGCTGTACATAAAATGCATCTGATTCTCCATTTGGCAATTGGTCTGTTACTGAAAAAAATTGTTTTTTATACACATACAATCCATTCCTTATAGTGCCGGTAACGATGGTATTGCTGTCTTTTTGATATATAACTCTTATATCATCTCCATGTTGCAGGTTGGTCAGAATTGTCTGAACACTTAATTCTACTGAGTTAGTAATATCAACCCTGTATAAAACAGAATCCTTAACACAAAAGAATTCATTGCCATAACCACTGTGATAAATTGCCCGGGCGCCTTTCAGCGCTATCGGCAGCAATGTTCTCTTTTGCAGGCCAGTCGCAGAATAAAAGTTTACATAATTTTCTTCATCCACATAAATAACCTGGTGGTTTACGAACAAGAGCCTGTTTTGATCTAAATTATTGATCGGTATTATACGAACCAGGCCTTTTGAATCGTACATGCCGACCCCATCGTTCAATCTCACCAGGAAAGTATCCTTATTGTATATCGTTCCACCATAACTTCCATCTTTAATATTCCAATCCTGCCTGACCTGGTCTGATGTATAATTTACAATATAAGAGGGCGTAGGTATAGCCTTATGTAAGTTCAAAAAAAGCAGGCCATGCTTAATGTAGTTGTGCTTTTCAATAGCAACAACTGCATTGTTTACAATGGTGGCTACCATATTACTGGCACTGGAATAGGCAAGGATCGTATCTTTTCCCTTGTAATAAAAATTCTTGATCCTGGTAAAATTACCGCTAACAACGCCCGCTTTGTAGGGAACAGATAAAAAGCGGTTACCGTTGAACCGGGCTATTCCCCCTTCAGTAGCGATCCATAAAAAATCATTGTTATCCGGTAAAATGCTGTTAACTGAATTCTGGGGAAGACCTTCTTCTTCACCAAAGTGTTCTACATAATACCTGCTGGAGATTTTTTTGGTAGACTGTGCATTACCTATAGTGCATAATAGCAGGCCTATTCCTAACAGGAATATATAGTTATAGGATTTGACGGGACTCATAAATAGCACATTCTACTACAATTTACTGGAGATTTGTTTAATATGCAAGCATGAAATTGATGCAAGCTTGAACAAACAAAACATTTTTTGGCTTTTGTATGATTTGTTATGAACGTGAATAATGCCTTTTAGTCCCCTTCCTTTTCCTTTTACATAATTATGCTTTACTTTATCATGGTTGTTTCTTTACTTCAAGTAAAATTATTTTATGAAGCAGGGGAGAAAAAAATTCTTACAACAACTGGGTACAGGTTTATTAGCTGCAGGGTTGCCTTCAATAGCCTCAGCCGGCAATCTTATTGCAACAGGTGTTGATGTAAAAGATTTTTCGGATGAAGGCCTGCCTGATGATGAACGCTACTGGAAACGTATTGCCAGAAAATATTACCAGCTTGCTGATGATCATATCAACCTGGAGAATGGTTATTATGGTATACAACCCAAACCTGTGTTGAAGGCATTTCAAAAAAATATTATTACTGCCAATGAGCAGGCCGCCAGGTTTGCCAGGAAAGATTTTCCGGGTATTAACACTGCTGTTAAAAAAGAATTTGCCGCATTCCTCGAAGTTTCAGAAGAAGAGATCATTATTACCCGCAATGCTACCGAGGCTTTGAACATTGCTATACAAGGCTACCCGTTTAAACAAGGTGACGAGGTTTTGCTGAACCAGTTGGATTACTTCAGCATGGTTGAAACTTTCCGTATGCTTGAAAAAAGAGGGCAACTAAAAGTAAATGCTTTTGATATGCCCTTACTGCCACAGAGTGACGATGAGATCGTGGAGCAGTATCGGAAACAGATCACAGAGAAAACAAGGGTGATATTACTTACGCATGTTTCAAACATAAACGGTTTAATAATACCTGTTGCAAAAATTTCTGCCATGGCAAAAGCAAGAGGTATTGATACCGTCACGGACTCTGCACATGCATTGGGGCAAATAAAATTCAGCCTGCCGCAACTGGGCAGCGATCTTGTTGGCCTTAACCTGCATAAATGGATCGGCAACCCGGTTGGTGCCGGCGTATTGTATATTAAGAAGGAAAGAATAAAAGAAATGAAGCCTTTATTTGGAGATGTAGCAGCATCAGAGAACAGCATTAATAAGCTGGCACATTTTGGTACTACTCCTTTTGCTGTCATCATGACCATCCCTGAGAGCCTTGCTTTTCACCGGATGATGGGCATAGAAAAAATCTCACAAAGATTGCATTACCTCAAAAGCATTTGGCTTAATGCAGTTAACAATCATCCGAATGTTGAAGTGGTTACACCGGTGAATTTATCCTGCGCCATTGCATCTTTTCGTGTAAAAAATAAAACAGCGGCGGAGGTTGCAGATCATTTATTTAAAGTACATAAAATTTTTACTGTGGCAAGGCAATTGGATAAGCAAGGTTGTGTAAGAGTTACACCCGGCATTTATAACAGCGTTAGTGATGTACAAAAATTAGCTGAAGCAATAAAGTTGATTGCAGATAAATGAGTTCGCTGTTAACAAAATTGCTTAGCAAAGAATATAAGCATTGTGTATATTTGATATTATTATTCACCCCAAAAAAAACCATTTTATGAGCGATCCTAATTTCCCAAGCCCCGGCATTCCTGAGTCAGTAGCTGTTGAATACACTACCAACTACCGCAATTACATTTCCGGTATTGATCCGGATCCTAATTACATCAGGGCCTTCAATATTCCCATGCAGGATATTGTTTCATTAGCTGATTTTACCAAATGCCTGTCAGTAAGGGCTTATCTCGGAATGTCAACTCCAGGAGATATAACTACACTTAAGTTGGTTATGGTACCTGTTGATGCAAATAACCAGGATGTATTAAGTATCCCTGTACCTGGTGGTTCGGTAGGCGAAGTTACTCAAAGCAGTATTTATGATCTGACAACTCCTTGTCCTCAAATGTGTGATATTCAAAGTCCATTGTTTTAGTTAGAAATCTTTATGCCCAGCAAGATCTTTATGGCAGTAATAGTACCTCTAAGTATATTACTGCCAATTTTTATTGGCTTATTAAAATACAGGCAGCTTTCTGCTTCGGCAAAGCTGATCCATTGGTATTTAATTATTTCTGCTTTATTTACCAGTGCATCACTCCTGATGAGCACATACTACCATCAAAATAGTATGCCCGTAAGCCATTTATTTACTGTTGTTGAACTGGCTATGATCGTATTTTTTTATAAAAGATTATTTACCCCGGGCACTCATAACCGGTTTTATTATGGTATCATTTTATTTTTTACGATGCTATGCATTCTAAATGCTATTTTTTTTCAAAGCATTTATACCTACAACAGCTATACAAAATCTATTGAGGCTATTATCTGTATCTTATTTGCCATGAAGTATTTTGCATCCATTGCTTCAGGTAATAATGCATCAGGCAAAATACTTTATAGTGCTGATTTTTATTTTAACGCAGCATTTTTTCAATATTTTTCAGGGGCTTTTATGCTGTTTGTTTTTTCAAATTTCATCATTACCAATTTATCAAGAAGTGACTTTTTTACGATCTGGACAATTCATGCAGCACTGGTACTCATCATGTACCTGCTATTTTCAACTGCATTCCTATTATGCAAAAAGTAACTGACAATATTTTTTTACTGGTATTATTTGCCATGCTGGGTACTTTCATCCTGGCATCATCTTTCATATTCTTTTTTATTCGTTACCAGCGCAGGATAAACCTGCAAAAAGAAGCCATGCAAAAAGCAGAATTGGATCACAGCGAACAATTGTTGCATGCCACCCTACTCTCCCAGGAAGAAGAAAGAAAACGCATAGGCCGCGACCTGCATGATGATGTTGGTGCATCTTTATCCAACCTTAAAATGATCATGGCGCAGGCAGTTGAAGCAACTACAGATAAGCCGGCATTCAAACCATTGATCGATAATATCATTACAACAGTACGCAATATCTCTCACAGCCTTTCTCCGCCGGGGCTGGCACTCTTTGGATTGGAAAATACGCTCCATGAGCTTTTTGATAATTTTAATGCAGCCGGAATAGTAAATGTGGGTTTTGAAAATGAGTTGGGCGAAAAAATAGATAGCTTTGGTGAACAAACCGCATTGGCTTTATACCGCATCATCCAGGAATTATTGACCAATACCGTTAAACATGCGGGTGCTGAAAATATTTTGGTAAGATGCCTGGAAGAAAACAACAACTACATCATAACTTACCAGGATGATGGCAAAGGACTGGATACAACCAAAGGCACAAAAAGCGGCATGGGTATGCAGAATATAGAAGCCAGGTTGCGGATGATCAATGCGACAAGTGAAATGCCTGCCGCAACAAAAGGTTTTTTAATTAAAATAATATTACCGGCTAAAACGGCTTAAGCAATATGAGCGATATACTTATTTCCTTAGTTGATGATCAGCAACTCTTCAGGAGTGGCCTTGCGGCCTTGATAAGGTCGGTTGATGGGTTCTCTTTAATATCAGAAGCTGAGAATGGAAAGATCTTTATTGAGCAATTGGAAACTACGAATTCCTTACCAGATATTGCATTAATAGATATGGAAATGCCCGAAATGAACGGCGTTGAATTGAATGCCATACTACAAAAAAAGTACCCTGCTATAAAAGTGTTGGTTCTTTCTACATACAATCAGGAAAGGTTCATAGGCAAGATGATAGAAGCCGGTGCCTGTGGTTATCTTACCAAGAATTGTGAGATAGATGAACTGGTAACAGCCATTAATGCAACTCATAAAAATGGCTTTTATTTTAACCAGGATACACTGGCAGCCATGCGTAAAACATCGCAATACAAATCGGCCGACATTAAGAACCTCAGCAATATTGCCATAGAGCTCACCGCCAGGGAAAAAGAGATATTGGTACTGCTGTGCCAGGAATTATCGAATATTGAAATTGGCGAACGCCTTTTTATAAGTCCACGAACGGTTGAAGGCCACAGGAATAACCTGTTACAAAAGACCGGATGCCGCAATACGGCCGGGCTGGTCGTCTTTGCTATTAAAAATGATTTTTTCCAGATCGGGATTTAATCCACCACTCCTACCACGTAGTTATACCTGTTTCAAAAAACCGTATAATAACGCTGTTTTTTTCTCCATATATTTCTTCTCTTTGATTTACAAACAGCGTGAAACCAGCAAGACCACCTGTTCGTAAATAAGAAAATACAACCAGCAATTATACATTCTTTCCTGCTCATATGCTTGAATGTTTGAACAATATTTAACATGGAAAGCGGGAAGTTCCAGGGGTTTTCTAAAAGTAAAGCTGCCCATGCTTATGTATGGGCGGCTTTGTTTTACAGATATTCTATTAATAAAGAAGAAGCAGGTATTTCCACCTGTTTATTTTTCAGGTACAATAACGCTGTATTTAAAATGAATCGGGATATACCTTTGATTTATGATATTGGATTGGATTTAACGCTCTCTGAAGTTATAGGAAAGTAAAAGTAATAATGAAATTTTGCTTACCATCAAAAATGCCTTAAAGCAGCAGCCGGTATACCCGTTGGATTGCACTTTAAGGCATTATTCTTTTAAATACTCCCTGCCTTATCCTTTTATTCTGTTTTGTATCAACATTTCTTTTTAATGTAATACACCGTATTTTTAGTACATGCAAAATAATAGTGTTCAGTCTCTTCTTGGCCAAACAGATATTTATCTTATTGATCAGATCATAAAAGGAAGCTATACAGATCAGGACGTCATCCTGGATGCTGGTTGCGGCAATGGCAGAAACCTGCATTGGTTTGTACAGCATCATTTCAATATTACCGGCATTGATGTAAGCGGATCTGCCATCAGGGAATTAAAAGCCAGGTATCCCGACTTACCTGAAAATAATTTATTGGTTTCCTCAATTGAGAACATCTCTTTTCCCGGTGATCACTTTGATCATGTTATTTGCAGTGCTGTTTTACACTTTGCCAAAAACATTAGCCAATTCAATAGCATGCTTACAGAAATGGTGAGGGTTTTAAAACCGGGCGGTACCTTATTCATACGCATGACATCAGACATAGGTATTGAGGATAAAGTTAAGCAGGTTGGTGAAGGAGTTTACACAATACCAGATGGTTCCACAAGATTTTTATTGACCCGTTCATTACTGGCAGATTGCATGCAACAAAACAAACTGAGTTTTATTGAGCCACTCAAAACTACTAATGTTGATGACATGAGATGCATGAGCACTTTACTTTTACAGAAAAATTGAATACGTTCATTCCATCTATATAATTAAGTTTGCAATTGACCGGTCCTGGTATTTTTAATACTACATTTACCGCATGAAAAAAATCACGACAACGCTCCTTTCTTTATTTATTGTAGCAGCAGCCACGGCGCAAACCAGTATTAAATTAGAAGATGTAAGTAAGCATATTGGCGACAGTGTTACAGTTTGCGGCAAGGTTGCCGGCATGCGGTATTTTGAGAATTCAAAAAACAAACCAACATTTTTAAACATTGGCGCCAATCATCCAAACCAGTTGCTTACAGTAGTGATCTGGGAAGCATCAAGGGCGTTATTCACCACAAAAGTGGATGACCTGATGAACAAAGAAATATGCATTACCGGCCGCATCATTTTATACAAAGAGAGGGCTGAAATAGTTATTGAAAAGCCTGAACAGATAGTTGTACAATAACTTTTTTGTTTTTTTTATAGCCAGGTTCTATCCGGCAGTTTTCTTTTTTCCTTCATTTTTGTTGTTTAGTAAAAGACTAATGTTTATATTGTATCAATATAGCATATATCAAACAGCAATATCTTTCTAAAATCGCCTCTTAATAATCCAGACTTCCATTTTAAATTCAACTCATTAATAGTTTATTAAAATGAAAAAAGCAACACTCATTGCAGCAGGTTTATTATTCATGCTGGTATCCTGCAACGATTCAAAAAAAGAAACAGATAAACCACTTATTGAATCTGCAGTAATGCCTGCAACAGATCCTGTTATTTACAGTTTTGCATTTATGGGTTGTAACCGGGTTAATTCAGGCGACTCATCAAATGCTTCTACTGCAAATGTACTGGCACTGCAAAGTATATTTAATGATATCACTGCTTTACAAAACAAACCTGCCCTTTTCTTTTTTCTGGGCGATGTTGTACTTGGCGAAACAAATACTACCGATTTAAACAATCAACTGAATGCCTGGCTTGCTCAATATAAAGACACAAAGTTCAGCAGCATTTCAACCTCGGGCGTTGAGTTGGTTGCCGTGCCCGGTAATCATGAAATGCTCGACGGATCTGAAAAGCCATTAAAGGGTTCTTCTGATGTATGGTTAAAATATATGGGCCAGTTTATGCCTTCAGACCGCAAACAGATTGCAAGTTCTCCAAACCTCGACAACAGAATGACATTTTCTTTCACACGCAACAATATTGCTTTTATTGTGATGAATACCGATAGTTACAATCCGCCCACAAAGCAAGATCCGCAGGGCCTTGAAGGATTGGTACCAACCGATTCAATTATTAACCTGGTGAACGGTTTTAAAGCAGACAAAGCTATTGAACACATTTTTGTACTGGGCCACAAACCATATTATGTAAGCGGAAAATCATGCACCGGGCATAAAGGGTTGCCTGAAGGGCCGGTGCTTTGGCCTGCATTTAATGCTGTAGGTGTTGTAGCTATGTTATCGGCCCATGAACATGATTACCAACGTTGGCAATTGCCTGCTGATACAGGAACCTACCAGATCATAGCCGGTAACGGCGGCAGCCAGGGCGAAGCAAAATTCTTTGGTTATTCAGTTATCAATATTTTAAAAAGCGGTAAAGTTGAATTGGTATCCAGGGGATTTACAAAACAGCACCACTATTATCGCATACCATATCCAATAAATTTTACAACAAGGGACAGTACAATATTAACCTGGAGTAAAAATGCAAATCCCTATCCTAACTATACCAGTAATAAAGATTGTGATCTGAAATAAATACAACCCTGTTTATAGTAACGCTGATAAAAAAACAAAAATTATGAATAAAAATACGCCACTCAATCCCGGCATGAAAGACGGTTTAAAAACCGAAGTAGCCATTATTGGTGCTGGTACATCGGGCCTGTACACCGCTTACCGGTTAACAGCTGCAAAAAAATATGCTGCAAAAGATGTGCAGGTTTTCGACCTCAGCACCCGTATTGGTGGCAGGCTTGAATCGGTGCTGATGCCCGGCATGAATGTGATTGGCGAACTGGGTGGTATGCGTTACCTCACATCGCAAATGATCGTTACCACGCTTATTGAGCAGGTCTTTAAAAATGAAATGACCCATATAGATTTTCCCATGGGCAACCCTGCCAATTTAATTATGTACCTGCGAAAAGACAGAACCAAACAAAATGCATGGGAAGAGGCACAAAAGCAGGGCAAGGAACTGGTGACCCGTTACCAGCTTAACAAAGATGATATCGGTTTCAGCAACGACCAGCTCTTTAATAAAATAATTTATGATGTGCTGGTTGCCGATCCCTGGTGCAAAAAGAAATACGCCAAAAAGATCGTCAAAGGCAAAACCAAATACGATTACAGCTTTACATTAACATCCGTTGACTGGGATGACATAAAACCCAGGCTGCTTTACAATTTTAAAGGCTCGCCATACTTTGGGCGCAAAGTAAACGATATTGGTTTCTGGAACCTCATTAAAGACCGGGTATCGCAGGAAGGTTACGAATATTTAGCCAATGCAGGTGGCTATTATTCCAATACCATTAACTGGAATGCCGCCGAAGCTTTCCCGTATATGATCGGCGATTTTTCGGCCGATGTAAAATACCGTACCATCAAAGAAGGTTACGATAGCATTGCCTACGCCCTGGCAAATGCATACATGGATAATAAAAATGCCTGCATCTGGTCAGAGAATAAGCTGATCACCTTTTCAAAAAAACATAAAAAATCAAACAACTATAAATACGAACTCATCTTTTTAAACCTGCGCAGCAAAAAACAATGGCGTGTGTATGCAAACACCATTGTATTGGGCATGCCACGCCGTTCGCTGGAGTTGCTCGACCAGGAAAATTTCTTTTTCAATATCAACAAACAGGAGGAGCTCAATAACAATATCCAGTCGGTTATCATGGAGCCTTCTTTTAAAATATTAATGGCATTTGAAAGCCCCTGGTGGAAAAAACTGAACCTCGATTCGGGCCATTCCATTACCGACCTGCCCATGCGCCAGTGTTATTATTTTGGTACCGACCCGTCCAATAACCACTCTATGCTACTCGGCAGTTATGGCGATATGGAAACAGAAACTTTTTGGAAAGCCCTCACCGATGACAAGGTTTTGTTTACCGTAAAAGCAGCAAAAGATGCACCGCTTGCCGAGGTTAAAAAGTTCAGCGATGTACAGGCCACACAAATGATGGTAAATGAATTACTGAACCAGTTGCGTGAACTGCATGGCCCCACCGTAACCATACCCGATCCATATGTAACCTGGTTCCGGGATTGGAGCGATGATCCCTTTGGCGCCGGTTACCACGGCTGGAAGGCAGGCTATTCTGTAAAAGATGTAATGCCCTATATGCGCAAGCCTTTAAAGAGCGAACGCATCCACATTGTTGGCGAGGCCTACAGCGACCAGCAGGGCTGGGTTGAAGGCGCTTTCTGCGAAGCAGAAAAAATGCTGAACGTACATTTTAAAATGAAAAGGCCTGATTGGCTGCCGAAAGATTATTATATGGGATGGTAGAGAAACTATTATACCAACTTTAGTTTTTCATAGCATCATTGTTGTGTCACAATCCTTTCATCTGCATACCAATAGGGAACTTTTAGCAATGCGAAAATTGCATGTGTTTGTTCAAAGGAGTTCTGAAATTCAAATGATGAAGCGCAGGAGTTTTGTATACTGTAAAATATACAGGCAGTTTTTAAAAGATAGCAGCTCACAATGAACACAAACGCCGACAAAACATCGGAAAATAAAAGCCAGGCCATTGCTGACAGTTTACCAAAGCTGCAAAGCAATGGAGAATCGGCTTTTCAGTTTGTAGATGACAGGCCGGAAGCTATTGCGCAGAGAAAACTGCAGGAAGCCATTAACAATAGCCCTCGTATGCAGCAATTGAGAGCCTCCCAGGAAATGGTAAATAACAGCCAACAGGTAAAACAATTGAGGGTTTACCAGGATATGGCTGATAATTTCATCTCTCAAACAGTGCAGCGTGTCGAAAACGAAGCGCCGATGCAGGGAAGGTTTTCCGAAACACCACGTGATATGGAGTTAAAGACTGGGGCGGATGCCGAAGCGAAACAACAAAAGCCCGGGATTCTTGCTTCAACAACACCGATACAAGGTAAATGGATAGATAATGACGGCCCGAATTTAATTTGGGATACGCTCATAGAAGGATTTCAGTGGTATTACGAGATTTCTTCAAAAAAAATGTTTTATGCCAGTAGTGGATTCATATCAGAGAAAAAAGACCGGGAAGAATGGGTGAAAGATTATGGTTCTGATCCAATGGCAGGCAAAGATGGATCTGTGATTTCAGTGGATGACCTGGTGAAATTACCAGTGCCAGCCCTGATTCACTTCATCTGGATGGGGAAGCCACCGTCGAAAAATGCAATTGATAATATATTGAACTGGGCACAAAAAGCGAAGACCGGTGGATGGAAGATCACCCTATGGACTGATACGAAGATCAACATAGGTGATTGGGATGCTATCCTTAAGCAATTAAACGGGCAGGTGATGGTCAAAGACCTTCTGCCAGAACTGGATGATCTCCTCAGAGATTATTATCTCATGGTAACACGTAGTAATACGAAAGCCTTTAATATGGCTTCCGATCTTGCCCGTTATTCAATTCTTCACAAATATGGAGGTGTTTATGCTGACGTGGATATCGGTCCTGGCAGCGTACATTTCGAACAAATACCTCAATTGTCATCCGAGGATGTTCCATTTTTGGCGCCATCCATACGCGATCTTACCGCATTGAAAGAACAATTGCCGGCTTCGGATTATTCGGCCCTTCAGGAAGGAAAAATAACACTGGGGAAGGCGGTCAACATCGCAGCCAATAATGCTTACGGTTCCAATCAATTGAATAATAATCTTATCATCACTCAACAGAATTCCGCATTCATGAAAAACTTGATTCAGGCTATCCCTGATGCCATCAAGAAGGCCATGAAATATGGGACAAACTGGTCAGAAAACGCAGCCTTGATCACTGGTCCCCAGATTGTTAATGTAACAATGTTTAAGCAACTCAACATGGCAGAAGAATTGGCAAAATGCATGGATCCGGAAACTTTCCAGAATTGGAAAAACCTTGATTGGATTACCGAAGAGAGTCAAAATCAGGATTATGGAGGAGGTAGTAGTAGTAGTAGTAGTAGTAGCAGTAGTAGTAGTAGTAGTAGTAAGCCCGGAACTAGCAAAGAGGCTGGAAAAAAGGATTGTTTCCTGACAACAGCTTGTGTCAGCGCCAAAAATTTGCCCGACAATTGCCGGGAACTGCAAATATTGCGAAATTTCCGCGATGGATTTTTGGCAAAGCAATCGAATGGACCAAAATTAATTTCAGAATATTACCTTTTGGCCCCACGGATTCTTCATGCGATGAGTATACGGGCTGATTACCAGGAACAGTTGAAAATTCTTTTTGAGAAATTAGTACTTGGTTCAGTTGCACTCATTGATGATGGGCGTCTTGAAGAAGCATCGACACTATATCAGGGCTATGTGAAAGATCTCCAGGCAAAATATTTGTGACTTTGATTATTTACATCCCGACGGGCTTTTCACAGCTTACTCCATAATTAATAACGCCCTTACATAAAACACCGATGAAGAATGCACTCAAATAAAAAACTGCCATCTCCTTTTTAAAAATTTGTAAAACTTATAAAGTCTGCCCTTTGAATCCTTGCGGCGGCCTTATACTGTAGGGTTGCCAACCTTTTCAACAAAGCCTCAGGTTAATTAAGAGAATTTCATAACTACCTCAGAGAACCTTATACTTGTCATGCCGAAAAAGAATGCTTCTTCGCCGTTGTTGGTCGCCTGACCAACAACCTAATATTGTGTGTTTTTTTTTAACCAATTTGTACAAAAGTAATTTCTTACCCAATCTTTTGAAGCACAGGAGTGTGTATATTTATGTACTGGTCTAATTAAAACATTAACTCTTTAAAAAATGAGCTTTATAGAAAAAAGGCTGGAAGAACTTGGCCTCTCATTACCTGATCCCAAACCTCCTGTGGGCAATTATTTGGGAAGCAAAAAGATGGGGGAATTGCTTTTTGCATCCGGCAGGGTTAGCGATTGCATTGGAGAAGTAGGCACAGGAGTTACATTAGAGCAAGCCAAAGAAGCTGCTCAAAATACTGTTTTGATGATCCTGGCGATCGTCAAACAAGACATTAAAGACCTGGATCTGATCACAGGCGTTTTAAAACTAACCGGGTTTGTACGTTCCGCTGCAAATTTTACCGAACAACCAAAGGTTATTGATGGCGCTTCTGATCTGTTGATCAGGCTATTTGATGAGAACGGGCGCCATGCCCGAACAGCAACCGGCGTGGCACAACTACCTTTTGGTGCATCTGTTCAATTGGATATTATTTTTCAAATAAAGCCTGATAGCTAAAATATTTCTCTTCCCCTGGGGTATTTCTGTCATGCACAAAGTGGAACCTGTCATGCATAAAATGGAACCCGTCATACAAAAAGTGGAACCTGTCATGCACAAAGTGGAACCTGTCATGCAAAAAAATGGTTCGTGAAAAACACGAACCATTCATATAAAATTATAAGTTGAAACTTAATATCCCCTTATATAAAATTTAACTCCATTCGCAGTAACTGTGGAAGCTCCACTCTTTATACTGCCGCTGTATTGCTCAGATGAAGAATAATAAGTGAAGATATTGCTGCCAATGCTTTTCAGTTTACCACGAAAAGCTTTGTCTTCAAAAGAGCCATAAAAAGTAATAGCTGTACCTCCTACACTTTTAAGTTTGCCACGCAAGCCTTCATTTTCATAAGAGGCATACCACTCAATATTTTGCTGGCCAATGGTTTTTAGATTTCCTGCCATAGCCCTGTCATCATATTGAAGATAATACCCCATATTCAACGACCCGATACTTTTTAATTTCCCTCTTAAAGATTCTATTTCATAAGACGGATAATAGCTAACCAGTGTTTTACCGATATATTTTACCTTGCCACGCAATAACACATCGTCATTTTCAGAATAGTACTCTACCCTGCCAACATAAGGCTCCAGGTAATCGTTGTAATTTTCCTGGTACCCGATAAAACGGTCAAAACCCCATTTAGTGATCTGCCCTTCCTTGGAAATATAAACCTGAACATTTTCATCCAGTCCTATAACAATATCGCTTACCGAACCACTGCCGGTTATGGTAATTTTAGAAATACGCTGACCAAAAACAGCCATACAAAAAACCAGGGCGACAGTTACCGAAAATATTTTTTTCATAAAGATCCTATCAGGTATTTAGAATTATAAAGATACACTACAAAATAATCAGCTGAACCACTTTACTTCCTAATTTTATAATAACATTATCAACTACTTTTAAGATCAAATTACTATCATGTTGAGATTTTTTACATTCTGTGCCTGCCTTGTCTTTTTTGCCTGTAATCAAGCGGCATATAAAAACCCACATATTCTCATACAAACACAACTCGGGGATATTGAGGTTGAGCTTTTTCCTGAAAAAGCGCCCAAAACGGTTGCAGCTTTTTTATCGTATGTAGATTCGGGGTTTTATAATAATACTTCTTTTTACAGGGTTTTAAAAACAGAAGAATTGCCTACTGCAACCAATACGGGTATTATACAAGGCGGTATGTGGCAAACAAACCCAAACAAAAAAATAACTATCCCCGGCGTACCACATGAAACAACAAAACAAACCGGCCTTTCACATGAATCAGGCACTATTTCGCTGGCAAGATTGGCGCCTGGCACAGGTAATACCGAGTTCTTTATATGCATTGGCGATCAAACCCCGCTTGATGCAGGAAGACGTGGAACAGAGGATGGACAGGGTTATGCAGCTTTTGGTAAAGTATTTGAAGGCATGACTGTTGTAAGGAAAATACAGGCACAGAAAAGTCGTGGTGATAAATTTGATGGAAAAATTGAGATCAGGAAGATCACCAGGCTTTAAAATCTCAAACGAAATGTTTTATATGTTTAAACATCATGCATTATTTCACTTCCAGTTCTTTTTGTTACCGGCTATTATTTTGTTGAATGCCTGTTCTTTTAGCTCAAAAACTGCCGAACGTTATTATAAAAAAGCACTTACAGAAAGCTACGATATAATTGCTGTGCCGGGTGTACCATATACCGAAGCAGGCTGGGACAGCACTATGAAAGCCCGGGTTTATTGGGCAAAACATTTATATGACAAAGGCATTGCAAAGAATATAATGTTCTCTGGTTCTTCTGTTGGCAGCCCCTATTTTGAGGGAGAAATTATGGCTTTGTATGCCATAGCGTTGGGTATTCCTAAAAAAAATGTTTATACAGAGACCAAGGCTGAGCACAGCACAGAAAATTTATACTATGTGTACCTGAAATCAAAAAAGCTGGGGTTTACGCATATTGCTTTGGCAACTGACCCTTTCCAGGCAAAGCAGTTAAAAAGGTTTGCAAGAAAAAAGATCAGCCCTGATGTCGGCCTTATACCAATCGTATTTGATACGCTTCGAAAAATGCAGCCTTACATGATCAATCCAAAAATAGATCATCAAAAAGCATACGACGGTAATTTTGTCCCACTAAAATCAAGAGAATCTTTTTGGAAAAGATTCAGGGGCACTATGGGAAAAAATATAGATCACAACGCCTATTAAGAGTTATTTCTTTTCCTGTATCAGTACATGAATATCTTTATCTCCCCATAAAATATTCATATTTCCGGCAGCATCTAATTTATAAGTCAGCTTTTCAGTATATGTACCAGGCCTTACATCACGTGTGTCCCGTAATACATCGTCAGCTTCTTTGTATTTGAAAGCGCCCCATTGATCCCAGGTTTTATTAAAAATAATTATCCACCTATCGCCCTGCGCCAAAATAAAAAATCCATATTTACCTTTTGGTAAAACCTTGCCTGCCACCGTTATATCTTTATCTGTTTCAAAAACGGTGGCTTCATTGGCACCGGCACGCCAAACCCTTCCTGGCATTGGTTCCAGGTCAACCCCAATAGTTCTGCCTTTTACAGATGGCTGGCCATAGGTTATGGTAATGGTTGCTTCACCCACTTTTTGCGATAAAGTTGCAGCCGGGCTCGGCCGCTTTGATTTATCACTTTGTGCAATCGCATGAAATGAAGTTAATAATAACAATCCCAGTATACTTATTGAAAACAGGCATTTCATGATCTGATAATTTTAGTTTGAAAATAATTTAGTTAAATAAGTTATAACAAAATTTATTGATTGCTTGTTCGGCTACTGCTTAGTTTTTTTCCTGAACCTGGAAATCTATCTGTTTATCTCCCCATAATAAACTCACTATTCCATCCGGGCTGATCTTATAAGTTAGTTTTTCAGAAAATTCGGGAGGCTTCGATCCTCTTACAGGGATCCTGAACAGGTCTCCGGCCTGATCATATTTCGTTCCCCATTGATCCCAGTTCTTATTAAAGATAAGATTCCACGATCTGCCGCCTTGTTGCAGAATATAAAAACTATACTTTCCTTTCGGCAACAGTTTCCCTTCAACTAGAACATCTTTATCCACCTGGAAAACAGTTGCTTCATTGGCTCCTGCACGCCAAACCTTTCCTGGCATTGGTTCCAGGTCAGTACCAATTGTTCTTCCTTTTACTGAAGGCTGGCCATATTTAATGGTAACAGTGGTCTTACCTACTTTCTGGGTTACTTTAGCCGGTGGGCTTGGCCGTTTTGATTTGTGTTTTTGGGCGCATGAGCTTATTAATGCAACAAATAAAAAGCTTATCATGCCGAGATAAAAAAAGCGTTTCAAACTATATTGATTTTGATCATTAAAGACATAAATATAATTAATAGTAACGTTAAAAAGCCGGGTTATTTACACATCCAATATTAATCAGGTATTAACCCGATCGGCAATATTATTTCCCACCTGTTTCTTACAGTTGGGTTCAGCAGGTCTGTATTCAGCAAATGCGAAAAACGTACGCCAATACTTACCGGGAATGCATTCCATATTTTTGTATCAAAATAAATTTCGGCCCCGGTGCTGCTGTTTATCACTTCGGTAAGTACATTATTTACTCTTGCTTTGGCATTGGTGTAATCATAAAATGCATTGGCCCTTATCCGCTGAAAATAAAGCAGGTTGGCAAAGCCCCAATCAGGGTAAACAATGGGCAACTGGTAATTAACACCCAGTTTATACATGCGCCTGGTACTTAAAGCTTCGTATCCACGTGAATACGAAAATATTTTGCTGAACAGATCAGGCATTGTATCCCTGTTTTGATAGGCGGTGTTGATGACCAGGCTGTGGTTACGTCCTATACCCGGAAAATAGAATGAAGCATGAGCTACAAATTTGTGGCTGTTGCTAAAATTAATTGCATCCCGGTAATTGAGCGATAAAGTTTGTGCCCAGCGAGGGTTTACATGCTGCCTGGCCTGTTGGCTCGCATTGCTGAAACTGAGAAAGCCACTTATATAATCGATAGACTTATTGCTAAATACATTTTTGCTCACTCCCGGATAAAAATATTGTTCCAGGTTATATCCGGCACCAACATTTAAAAACTTATTTGTTCTGCCACCAACAAAACGCAAAGGAATTGAAACGCCTGCCTTTAAGGTTGCTGCATTAAAACTTACAGATTTACCAAAAGCTGTATCCACGGTACGGTTAAAGCTCTCTTCAGCTCCTGCACTTAAAACCGGGAACCAACCTGCAAATGTTGTATTGAACCCGACGGTATGGCTTCTGTCTGACCGGTTGTAGGTATAGAAAACATTATTCCTGAAGCTGCTGAGTATATTATCACTGAAGAAATTGTATCCATACTCAGGGTCTTCAATAATTGGCCGCCAGCTGTGGAAGTTAAACAGGCGGAATGATTTGCGGTACCTCGTCGCAGCGATTTTAGTATTTGAATAGTTTTCCTGTAAGGCCAATGCTCCTTTTCTATGCATCAAAGAGTCAGCAAAGAAATCATTATTTGCCTGTGTTAAATTAGCCAATGACATTTCCTGCCAATCGGCCTTATTGCGGTCAAGTTTGGCAGGCATATAACCTCCTGCAGTAAAAACAGAAACTACCAGCTCTCCCCTGTTATTTACTGAAGGATAATAAACTCCATTGTTGTTATTGGTTATCCTGAATATTTTTTTTGATTGCATCAGTACGGCAAATGTCTTATCAGCATTATTGCTCATTGCAGTAAAGTAGATGGTATCGCCTTTTACAAAAGGGTACCCAAGCACATTACAAGTAAAAGGTGTCAGATTTTCTGTTGCACCGTTTGTTAAATTAACTTTTACCAAAGCCATTTTTCCTTCCCGGTTTCTTACTGCTGAAACACCAGCATCGGCATCTATATATCTACTCTGCGTAAAAAAGTAATTATTAGGATTAGGAATTTTCTGAACCAGGTTTCCGGTTGTTACATTGATGCGTTCCAGATTATTACTACCGTTTGTATTGACGTTTACCGCCAGTATTTCTGTACCGGCTGCATTTATAGCCGGTGAAAAATATTTTGACCGATGTGTAATTTGCTTCTGTTGCCCGCTGTGAACATCAAACAGCTTGATAACACTGTAGTCACGGTTTGTCCACCGGGCATCCGATTGATAAGCAGCATAAACAACCTTACCGTTGTTATAAGAATAATAATCATCAATTACAATATCTCTGACTCTTAGTTTGGTTTCTCTACCCCCCACAATGATAGAAAAACTGTTTACTTCTTTGTAAGATCTTTTTGTAACCAGGATACTGTCATCGCTGATATAATTAGGGAACTTATAATCAACCACATTATTCTTTTCTTCTTTCGCCAGGTATGTAAATGCATCCGTGGTAGTTGTTGTAGATGGTAATGCTTTTGCTTTAAAATATTGCATAGCATCATTACTGAATTGGCTGTATGTCTTGCCTGAATATCTTTCGATGGCCCTGTTAAAGGGGTAAAAAACTCCCCTGAAACGCACGGCATCATTTGTTACTTTATTCCAGAAATCATCGCCATATTTTTCATAACCATAAGCCGTTAACTGGTATCCCAATTCATAATGGTCTGGTGTAAAATCTTTGTACGAGCCATTCCTTAATTTCATCCAGGAGTAATTTTTATTCCCCAGCCATAATGATCTAAAGCCATTATAAAAAGATGGCATCCTGCCACGCCCCTGGGCACTTACAAGCGTTTCCTGCCATACGGCATCGCCTTCAAAAAAATAATCAGGTACCGTCATTCCGTTTGCCAGCAATTGCCCTTCTTCTCCTAAAAAGAATGAAAACGCTTTGGTAAACCCTTTATTAAAATTGCTGAGTTGCTGCATATGCCTGTTCTCATGAATGATGAGATTATCATCCCAGCGAAGGCTTCCGGTAGAAAAATTATCCTGGCCAGGTGTCATATACAATTCACTCATCAAGGGCGCCAGCCGCACATATGCATTTGGAATGGTGATCTGGTTTTGTAAAATAATATTCCATTTTTTTTGATTGCCGCCAATAGTTTTAGCAGTTGTATCGCCCAGTAATTGCATGATATTAGCTATGCGGTTTGCCTGGCTGTCCAGGCCTGCAGGAAAAATTACTCTTGCTTTATTAGTATTTATCTGCCGCCATTTTATTGATGAAGGGTTACCGCCAAAGTTTTGCGCCGAAAGCGAAAAGGAGGATAGTAAGCAAAAAAAAGTTAGAATAATGATCCGCATATTGAACTTTAATTAAAGTTAGTAAAAAGATCAAAGAGAAAGCATCCCGAATGACTTGTTGAACCAATAACCGTTAATTTACTACCGTATTTTTACTATTGAAAACAAAAAAAGCTACCTATAAAAAAATAATTTGTAAACCAATGATAGACAAAATGCAAATACCAGAATAAGTTTAGTATTTTCGAGGCAAAATTACCTCAAATGAAACTTTTTGTTGCCGGCCTGCCTTATGACCTTGATGATGCTGAATTGATGGAAATATTTGAAAAGTTTGGAACCGTAATTACTGCAAGGGTTGCCATGGATAAAGAAACCGGAAAAAGCAAAGGCTTTGGTTTTGTAGATATGCAAAACGCTGAAGAAGGAAGAGATGCTATTGAAAATCTTAAAGATATTTCGCTGGGCAAAAAACCTTTAATTGTAAAAGAAGCTGAAGAGAAAAGCGGGCCTCCGGGAGGTGGTGGATTTAAGCCTGGTGGTTTCAGGCCTGGTGGACAAAACCGTGGTGGCGGTGGTGGTTATAGCGGCGGCGGCGGTAACCGCAGGGGATATTAATTAAATTAGAATTGGTTTAAAATAATTTGAACAGCAGATCTTTCTGCTGTTTTTTGTTGGCCTTAGTGTAACTTCAGGCGTATGCTTATTCCCTTTTCAACCTACCAGGTAATTTTTTATGTTTGGATAGGCATTGCTGTGATCATATTTTTTCTATTGCAGAAAATTGTTGCACCTTATGGCCGTCATACAACTAATAAATGGGGGCCGCAAATTGATAATCATGTTGGCTGGTTGCTGATGGAACTGCCCGCTTTGCTTATCATGCTGTTTTTCTTTACAAAGAATTTTTCTAAAGACAATCTTGTTATTGAGTTGATGATCGCTTTATTTTGCCTGCACTATTTTAACCGGAGTTTTATTTTTCCTTTCCGTTTGCATACACGTGGCAAAAAGATGCCAGTGATGATCGTGTTTTCAGCGATATTTTTTAATCTCTGTAATACTTTTTTACTCGGTTACTATTTTACTCATTTTGCAAACTATCAAATGGTTTGGCTAACTGACACAAGGTTTATAACCGGTGTCATTTTATTTTTTACGGGGCTTTGGATAAACTGGAGAGCAGATAATATCTTAATTCATCTTCGAAAACCAAATGAAACAGGTTATAAGATACCAGAAGGCTGGTTATTTAATTTTGTTAGTTGTCCTAATTTGATGGGTGAATTAATAGAATGGCTAGGCTTTGCAATACTTTGCTGGAACATGCCTGCATTGGCTTTCTTCATCTGGACAGCAGCCAACCTGGTACCCAGGGCCATGGCGCATCACAAATGGTATAAAAATAATTTTGAGAATTATCCGGCAGAAAGAAAAGCGGTGGTTCCTTACATGCTTTAAGCATTCATGGTTCTCCATTCACCTTCAAGAATAGCCATTTCAACCATGCTAAAATATTCATTATTGTACCAGAGAATATCACGGGAAACACCTTCGATGTTAAACCCACATTTAAGATAACAGTTCAAGGCTGGTTTATTATTTTCATAAACTCCCAGGCTGATGCGGTGTAAACCAAGTTCCTCAAAACCGATCTTTAGCGCCGCCCTGGTCATTTGCTGGCCTATTCCTTTCTGGTGACGATCTGCCTTTCCAACCAATACCCTACTTATTCTTGATGATCTGTTCTTCCAGCTTAATCCCCCCAAAGAAATATGCCCAACAACATTACCAGTCTCTGTATCTACTGCCTTATAAACAAACGCATCCGATTCATTAATGACATTGGTATCTTTTACGTACCATTCTAAACTACGCACGGTTAATGGAAAACTAAATAAAGAGCCCGACCATTGTATCAACAATTCTTCAGTATCAACCCAGTCTATCAGTTGTTGAAAATCGCTTGGTAAAAAAGGCTCCAGTTTTATCATATAGCTTCGCTTGCATTTTTGCGCAAGGCGAATGTAACACTAAATGGCTGAGGATAGAGAAATGGTTATTTTAAATATTTATCAAACCAATCTAAAAAGAATTTTTCCTCCAGTTCCATGTCTTTCCAGCCGTGGCTGCCACCTTCTTTAATGATGAGTTTGTTAGGAACATTTACTTCTTTGAATTTTTCGATAATGGATTCAGATTGTTGTTTAGGAACGAGCATATCCTTATCACCATGAATTATAATAACCGGTGGATCATCGGAACTGACTGAATTTATCGGCGATATTTCTTTTGCAATGGCAAGCCTTTTTTCGGTATCAGTTATAGAAACATAAGTTCCGGTGGTATCGTTCCAAACTTTAAAATCAAATGCTGCAGCTACCCTGGCTAAAACCAAACCGGCCTGGTTTATCTTACCCGATGTATTTACACCACCATAATTTATAAAATCGGTAGGCGGAAAAAATACAGCCGCTGCCTGTACCCTGCCGGATACTTTATCAACCGGGTCGGTAGATCTTGAGTTAGGAATATCATCAGCCGTTGCGATCATTAAAGATAAATGTCCGCCCGATGAAGAACCGGTGATGCCGATCTTATTTGGATCAATACTATAATCTTTTGCGTTGTATCTTATAAAACGTACAGCTCTTTTCAGATCACTGATCTCATCAGGAATTGTATAACGGGGCTGGCTGCCAACCATAACTCCAAATACGGTATATCCATTATCAATGTAGATCTGTGACCACTCCGGTAATCTCATTCTCGATCTTTCGGTAGATACCCAGTTACCGCTTATTACACTGATGATCGCTTTTCCATTTGGTTTTTGCTTTGGGGTAAGAACTGTCATGGTCAATGCCATGCCGTCTTTACGTCCGTAAATAATTTCTGATTTGGAATAATTCAGGCTGTCTTGCGCCGCTGTAACTAAGCTAAAGGTTACAAGAAATGAAATAAGAATGTATCGCATATAATGAGTTTAAAGATTTTCTTTACTCAAACAATTCAGCCTGCGGATTGTTCGGGACTTTGGGCACCCATTCCATTTCAATTGATTTGTTAAAATCAGCCAGTTTGTTGCCAAGCGCCTTCCAGCCCATCACATCCACAACTTTGCTGATGGTAACTTTTGCCTTTCGTACCTGTGCTCCCCTTCCGCTTTGCATGGCAAGTATCGGTTCATCTTCGGTTGTAACTGCTTCCAGGTAATTCCCATCCCCTTCCTTAATAAAAAAGAATTTATTATGCAGGGTTGATGTTTCTATCTTGAATCTTTTAACACTGTATTGTACTTTTTCTTTATCGAAATAAACAGCTGTTATTATTTTTTCAGCATTGAATTTCTCAATCAGCAATACTTTTTCAGTATCAAAGCGTTGGGTTAACTCCTGGTCAGTAATTTCATAATTACCATCATTGTAAATAACCAGCAGCCTGTCTTCAGCTTCAAATTTACCCAGGTACTCTCCTTTCTCATCTGTATTCAAACGTCCGAACTTATTATCGAACCAGAGCTTCTTTGCATCTAATGTTGAGTTACCGGCTTCTTTAAATTTAACCGACTTGATCGGGTATTTTGTAACCTGGTTACCAATACTACCTCTTCCTTTGATATCCTGTTCTTCAAAATAGAAATCAAATTCCTTATTACGTGCACTGCAATTGGGGCTTAATACAATTTTCACTACTTCCGCCTCTCCATTTGCATTGGCTGTAAAATAGTGAACACGGCTTTTATCCGACCCTTTGGTTAGATCGTATTCTTTATCACGGGTAACACCGGTTACATTAAACCTTTTCGAAAAGCTTACACCAGTTTTACCATCTACATAGATCATGTTGTAGGTGGTTCTCTCATCATTCTTCATGAACACAGCCACATGTAAAATATCTTTACCTATAAATACCTTTTCAGAAACCCTTACCACTTTCATGATGCCGCCTTTTGTAAAAGCGATGATATCATCCAGGTCGGATACTTCTGCAACCAGTTCATCTTTCTTTAACCCGGTGCCTATAAATCCATCGGCCATGTTCGCATATAACTTGATATTGGCGATGGCAACGGATTTGGCCTCAATGGTATCAAACTGCTTTATCTCTGTTTTACGCTCCCGCCCTTTGCCATATTTCTTCAACAGGTTCTCATAATAGGCGACAGCAAAATCAGTAAGATTAGCAAGGTCATGTTTTACCTGCTTGATATCTGCTTCCAGTGCTTTTATCTGCTCATTTAGTTCATCAATATCAAGTTTATAAATACGGCGTACCGGTTTTTCTGTAAGCTTGATGATATCTTCCCGGGTGATATCTCTTTTCAATAATTTTTTAAAAGGTGTGAAAGTTTTGTCTATTGCCTCAAGAACTTTATCCCAGGTCTCATGTTTTTTCTCTAATTCTTTATAGATCTTTTCTTCAAAGAATATCTTTTCCAAAGAAGTGAAATGCCATTTTTCATACAGCTCAGCCAGTTTGATCTCAAGTTCACGCTTTAGTAACTCTTTCGTGTTTTCGGTAGCGGTTTTCAGCAGCTCACTCACTTTTAAGAACTGTGGCTTATCTTTTACGATAACGCAGGCATTGGGAGAAACACTCACTTCGCAATCAGTAAAAGCATACAACGCATCAATGGTGATATCCGGAGAAATGCCTGGTGCCAGTTCGATGATGATCTCAACTTCAGCAGCCGTATGATCGGTAACTTTTTTAATTTTTATCTTACCCTGGTCGTTGGCTTTTACAATACTTTCCATCAACTGGGTGGTGGTAACACCAAAAGGAACATTGCGGATGACCAATGTTTTTTTATCTACTTCTTCTATAACAGCTCTTACTCTTATTTTTCCGCCACGAACACCATCATTGTAATTGCTGGCATCCATCGTACCGCCGGTTTGAAAATCCGGTAATATCTCAAACTTCTTTCCACGCAAATATTTTATGGAAGCATCTATCAGTTCGCAAAAATTATGAGGAAGGATTTTTGTTGCCAAACCTACTGCAATACCTTCTGCTCCCTGCGCCAGCAGTAAAGGAAATTTCATAGGCAAGGTTACCGGTTCATTTTTTCGTCCATCGTAACTCAATGCCCAATCTGTTGTTTTTGCATTGAAGGCAACTTCCAGTGCAAACTTGCTTAGTCTTGCTTCAATATATCTTGATGCAGCAGCTTCATCACCGGTACGTACATCGCCCCAGTTACCCTGTGTTTCTATCAACAGGTCTTTTTGCCCAAGGTTTACCAGTGCATCTCCAATCGATGCATCACCATGCGGATGGTATTGCATACTCTGCCCGATGATATTGGCAACTTTATTAAAGCGCCCATCATCCATTTCCTTCATGGCATGCAGGATACGCCGCTGCACGGGCTTTAAGCCATCTTCAATGGCAGGCACGGCCCTTTCCAATATCACATAACTGGCATAATCCAGGAACCAGGTTTTGTATTGCCCGCCAATACCGTTGTCGGTGTGTTCGTATTCTTCTTTGGTTTTTTTGTTTGCTGCCATATTTAACCTCATCACCCTTCCTCTTCTCCTAAAGAGAGAAGAGGCGGTACTTTAAATCATTAATAAACATTTTATCTTCCACATCAATATAAAATCTTTAATCAAAATTGTTACTCACCTCTTGCTATTCAACAATCACTTCAAAATTTCAGGCTCCAGGTTCCCCCTTCAGGGGGCGGAGGGGGTTTTCACCTCAAACTCTTTCATCTTACCAACTGCACCCTGCACATCAAACATATCCTGTGCGATCATGTTTTTTAAACGCCATAACAAATACATATCGCCCGTTGTATGTTTGGCTTTGGTAAGATGCGTATGAATGATCTTGGATGCTTTCTGCCAATCGCCGGTTACCAGTTTTTTCAGATCTGCATCATAAAAATCATAATCTTCCTGAACTAATTTTTTTCCGCCTTCCAGCAAACGAACACCTTTATCTTCATTGCAAAGTTTTGTCCATTCATCAGGATCCACTTCAAATTCACTCGGCGTTATTTCCCTTGCCAGCTTTTTTGCTTTCACAAATTCTTTAGCCGGTATCTCGAATAGATTTGCCGGGTAAAACAGGTTCCCTTTCTCATTTAAAAAAGGAAGATTGTTGAGATACAAAATAAATATGCGGCCCTTGTAATCTTTTAACTGGCTCATCAGCCAGTAATAACCACTTACATCATGTTTGTTTTGTGCGGCCCATATCCAAACGATCTCATCAGGATCATTATCCAAACGCTCTTTCAGATCTGCAACCGTTTTTGCATCATCCACTATACCTGTATCAACATGCCCATCATAGTCTCCACCGGCTAAAACCTCACGCTGCCATTGTTTACGGGCTTCAATTCCTTCTTCGGTATAAATATCAGCTAAAGGGCCAACAGCATAATCATCTTTTATTTGAATGATATCAGCCTTCAATGTTTCGTCCAGTTCAAAACTTTTTTCTAATGCAGCAATATCTGCTTCCTGGAAAACTATATGGATCATTTTAAATTTTGAATTTTTAATTTTTACTTACTACAGTTTCTTCCACCAGATCCATTTCCACTTTCAGGTTGTCGATGATAAAGTCCTGGCGGCTTGGTGTATTCTTGCCCATATAATATTCCAACAACTGCTGAATATGGGTTTCGGGTAAAAGCATTACCGGCTGCAGTTTCATATCTTCTCCTATAAAACGTGCAAACTCATTGGGGCTTATCTCTCCCAACCCTTTAAAGCGGGTGGTTTCAGGCTTATTGCCAAGTTTCCGGGTAGCTTCCTGTTTTTCAGTTTCGTTATAGCAGTAAATGGTTTCCTGTTTATTTCTTACACGGAATAACGGTGTTTCTAAAATATATACATGTCCATTCTTTACCAGGTCGGGGAAGAATTGCAGAAAGAAAGTCATCAACAATAAACGGATGTGCATACCATCCACATCGGCATCGGTAGCAAACACAATGTTGTTGTAGCGAAGGCCTTCATAACCTTCCTCAATATTCAACGCATGTTGTAAAAGATTGAATTCTTCATTTTCGTAAACCACTTTCTTGGTAAGTCCAAAACAGTTTAAAGGCTTACCCCGTAAACTAAACACGGCCTGTGTATCCACACTCCTTGCCTTGGTAATACTTCCGCTGGCACTATCGCCCTCGGTAATAAAAATGGTACTCTCTTTTTGTTTCTCTGCGATCCTGTCTTTGTCCTTACCACTTGCCTCGTCATTGTAATGAAACTTGCAATCCCTTAATTTTTTATTGTGCAGGTTTGCCTTTTTGGCTCTTTCGTTGGCAAGTTTTTTAATGCCTGCCATGTCTTTCCGCTCCCGTTCGTTCTGTTCGATACGTTTTTTTAAAGCTTCAGCCGTTTCAGGGTTTTTATGCAGGAAATTATTTAATTCTTTTCCTAAGAAATCGCCAATAAAGTTCCGCATACTGGGTCCACCTTCATAAACCGTTTGTGAGCCCAGCTTTGTTTTGGTCTGGCTTTCAAAAACCGGTTCCTGAACCCTTATACTCAGCGCCGCACAAACACTTCCTCGTATATCAGTAGCGTCATAATCCTTTTTATAAAATTCCCGGACTGTCTTTATCAATGCTTCCCTGAAAGCTGCCAGGTGTGTACCTCCCTGCGTGGTAAACTGGCCATTTACAAAACTGTAATATTCTTCACCATAATCATTTTCATGCGTTAACGCAATCTCAATATCCTCTCCTTTTAAATGAATGATGGGATAACGTATCTCGTCTTCGTTGGTCTTGCGTTGCAACAGGTCCAGCAAACCATTTTTACTTACATATCTTTTGTTGTTCAGGTTCATCACCAAACCAGCATTCAGGTAACAATAGTTCCAGAACTGGTTGTCCAGGTATTCCTGAACGAAATGAAAATTCTTGAAGATCTTATCATCGGGTACAAAGGTCACCAGCGTACCATTCTCTTCGTTGGTCTTGATCTCCTTGTGCTCTGTAGTTAATTCACCTCTTTCAAATTCAGCTGTCTTTTCTTTTCCGTCACGGAAGGCAGTTACTTTAAAATAATTACTCAATGCATTTACAGCTTTTGTACCCACACCGTTCAATCCCACACTTTTCTGAAAAGCCTTGCTGTCGTATTTGGCACCTGTATTTATTTTGCTTACCACATCTACCACTTTGCCAAGTGGAATTCCCCGGCCATAATCCCGTACGGTTATGGTTTTATCTTTGATGTTCACGTCCACATGTTTGCCATATCCCATTGTATGTTCATCAATGCAGTTGTCTATCACTTCCTTCATTAAAACATAGATGCCGTCATCGGGGCTGCTTCCATCTCCCAGTTTGCCAATATACATACCGGGGCGTAGCCTTATATGTTCCTTCCAATCGAGGCTGCGGATGGATTCCTCGTTATAATCATTCTTTTCTATCATCGTAATACGTTAATCCGTTAATTGGTTAATTCGTTAATCCGTTACCAGCCCATACGTTTAAACGGATTAACGGATATACGGATTAACGTTTATGGGTGCGAATATAACTGAATGGAAGGATTTTTGAGGGTGGCGAATTATCCACAATCATTTCAAAAATGTGAGCAAAAATAAATTATATAGCTTTAGGCAAAATCTCACGAAAATGAACCTTGATCTTTCGAATAAAACCGCATTGGTTTGCGGCAGCACCCAGGGCCTTGGATATGCCAGCGCTGTTGAACTTGCCTTATTGGGTTGCCACGTTGTTTTAATGGCCCGTAATGAAGAAAAATTAAAAGAAACCATCAAGACTTTAGACAGTTCCAAAGGTCAGCAACACCAATACCTTGTTGCAGATTTTGCAGATACCGCTGCTGTTAAAACTGCCATTGATGCCTTTGTAAAAAACAACAGCGTCCATATTTTGGTAAATAATACAGGTGGCCCTCCGGGCGGCGCTGCATTAACAGCCAGGCCCGAAGATTTTCTGGCTGCTTTCAACAATCATCTCATCAACAACCATAACCTTACACAGGCTGTTGTACCAGGTATGAAGGAAGCTGGTTTTGGAAGGGTCATCAATATTATTTCAACCTCGGTTAAAAGTCCTATTACCGGTTTGGGAGTAAGCAATACCATCAGGGCGGCAGTTGCTAACTGGGCAAAAACGCTGGCAACAGAGCTTGGCCCGTTTGGAATTACTGTAAATAATGTTCTACCCGGCTTTACCAAAACTGTGAGGGGCGATTATGTTATTTCATCCAAAGCAAAGGCTGGCAATATTACTGAAGAAGAAGTTTTAAAGCAGCTGGTTGCCGAAATTCCCGCAGGTAGAATTGGACAGCCTGAAGAATTTGGGGCAGCCGTAGCATTTTTATGTTCGCCTGCTGCTGCCTATATCAACGGTATTAATTTGCCGGTTGATGGTGGCAGATTGGGATGCTTATAATTAAAATAATGTTTCATATTCCTTATCCCAGGCCTGATAGTTGCTAAAAGGAAGCTGAAAGAATTATTAAAGTAAATTTGCGAAAAATTTGAGAATGAACTTTGTAAGTAACATAGTAGGCACCATTTTATTTTCTGCCGTCATCATTTCCTGTACTGCACAAACAAAAAATGCTTTAACAGCAAATGAGTTTGAAAAAGAAATAACCACTAAAGAAAACATTCAGATATTGGATGTAAGAACTCCAGGTGAATTTTTCTCCGGCCATATTAAAAACGCCTTGCAGGCTGATTGGAATGATGCTAAGGAATTTGAACGCCGCCTGGCTTTTATTGATAAAACAAAACCTGTTTATGTGTATTGTCTTGCCGGTGGCAGAAGTGCAGCTGCTGCAGATAAAATGCGTAAACTGGGTTACAACAATGTGTACGAATTAAAAGGAGGAATCAATGCCTGGCGTGCCGCCAATAAAATTTTGGATGGCACCAGCAACGAAAAGCATGCAGGCTTATAAGGTTACAGCCCTTCCTGTTTTTATTGTTTTTAAAGATGGTAAAGAAGTTTGGCGTAAAGATGGTATAGCAACAGAGCAGGAGATTGCCCAACAGTTTAATTAGATCAATCCTGTGTTAACTCCTTAATAAAGTCACTCACCAGGTAACTGATCAGCTTACCGGTTGTTTCATTTTTTCTTCCATCGGCCAATTGGGTGGCTCCTTCACAAATATGCAGGTAAGCCGGTTTTGAATCCTGTGCAGTAAAAGTTACAAATTTACGTGCCATTAAAGGAGTAATGCCACTGGATGTAATGGCGCTGCTCAAAACATTCTCAACACAATCAAGATCTATCTCAATGCCGGTATAGCTGTCCTCGGTAAAGCCGGTAGCGTGTGCTACAGCCTGTATAAAATTCTTCCGTTCATGAATGAATATCTCTTCGTAGCTGATATAATCTATGAACGGGTTGTTATGAATATCCATTAATACATTCTGAGAAATGTAATTCTCATGCAGCGCAACCATACAATATTTTCCCAGGTAACCATCTTCTTCTGCGTACCTGAAACCGTTGCCGCTATGCCTTCCTTCAGCCACACTGTAATCGGCATGGGCATCCAGGTTTATACAATTGATCTGCGAAAGCGGTATCAGGTCGGCTTTATGTAAACCTTTGGCAACACCCTTAATGATAGGGTAAGCATTGTTATGTCCCCCACCAATAATAATGGGAATTTTTTTAGCAGATGCAATTACTTTAAGCAGGTTCTCCACTTCTTCATCAACAAGGTTCAGTGCGTGGCGGTAAGCATTTATTTTTTCCTCGGGATTATAAGCATTGTTCTCAATCAGGAATTTTATATCGCCAAAATCAAAATGGCCCAATATCAATGTGTTTTCTCCCGTTAAAAAATCATTGCTCTGTATATTTAAAAAAGAAGTAAGAAAAGATAACCAGGCAGTTTCCGTTCCTCCAATCCCATAATTTGCCTTTACTCCAAAATCCTCGGGAATGCCGAGGATCACATATTTGGCATCCGATTCTTTCAATACCTCGGGCCATTCACTGTCGGGTTTTAAAAATCTTACACGCTCTCCCATTTTGGTTTCAAAGCGCCTTACCCTTGTCATGGATAAAATATCTTCCTTGGAATAAAACTTAAAATGCTTCATGGATGGAAGTTAGGGAAATTCCTTTTGCAAAAATAAATACCGGTTAAAATAAATATTTAAACAGATATGATGCCTTGTTTTATGCAACCCTGTTTTTTGATATAATTAACGTTATGGTATAGCTATTAAAAATCGGTTGGTATAGTATTTGTCTAATAAGCTGTTATGAAAAAAAACTTAATCTCCCCTATTTTAGTTGGCATTGCTGTATGCATTGCCACTATCAGTAATGCGCAAAACCCCGTTGAAAAAGGCAGCGTAATATTCAATGCCGGCGTTGGTATCGGCAATGAATATAACAGTAATTATTACAATTCGGCCCTGGGTACCAAAGCAGCTGTTGAGGTTGGCTTATGGCAGGCTGGTCCGGGCATGGTTACCCTTGGCGGCCAGGTAGGTGCTACATTCTCCAATGGTGGTGGCTCACTGAATAATTACAAAACACATACGTTCATTGTGGGTGGCCGTTCTGCATGGCACCATGGCTGGAATGTAAGAGGATTGGATACCTATGCAGGGCTTTCAGCAGGTGCAGGTTTCAATCAATATTCTTACAACAATAATGAGAATGCAAGGGTTAAACAAAATGAAGTGATACCGGTATTTGGCGGCTTTGTGGGTGCCTCGTATTTTATAACTCCTTCATTCGGTATTAATGTAGAAGCTGGCCGTGATATTACCCAGATACAAGGTGGTATTATTTTAAAAATCAAATAAGCTTACCTGATTTGCTATTTTTGCTGCAACTAATTCAATTATTGTATGGCAGCAACAAAAGCATATATCGCCGATCTTATTTTTACCGGTAATGAATGGTTGAACAACCATGCAGTAATAGTTGAAGAAGGTATAATTAAAACAGTTCTACAGGCTAAAGATATTCCACCAGGTATTGAGCCGGTATATTTTGATCAAAGTATACTGGCTCCTGCATTTATAGACCTGCAGATATATGGTGCCTATGAAAAATTATTTGCAGTTTACCCCGACACGGATTCCTTACACTTATTAAATAAATACAGCAGCGACGGTGGCGCTGCTTTTTGTATGCCCACTGTTGCCACCAACAAGCCAGAAGTATTTTTTAAATGTATTGACGCTATAAGACTTTACTGGCAACAGGGTGGCCAAGGTGTCTTAGGCCTTCATGCAGAAGGGCCCTGGATAAATAAGGAGAAAAGAGGGGCTCATATAGAATCACTGATACATAGCCCGGCCTTAGAGGAAGTTAAAGAACTGCTGAATTATGGCAAGGATGTTATAAAGATCATTACCCTGGCCCCCGAGGTTTGCAGCAAGGAAGTAATTGATCTCATTTTGTCAGCCGGTATAAAGATCTTTGCAGGCCATAGCAATGCGACTTATGAGGAAGCTACTCGAAGTTTTAATAATGGTATCAGTGCCGTAACCCATTTGTACAATGCCATGAGCCCTTTGCAGCACCGTAATCCTGGCCTTGTTGGCGCCGCCTTTGATCATCCACACATAATGGCAAGTATTATCCCCGATGGTTTCCATGTTGATCACGCAGCTGTAAGCATCGCAAAGAAAATTATGCAGCAAAGGCTTTTTGCCATCACCGACGCAGTTACCACAACTACTGATGGTTATTACCAACACCAAGCGGATGGAGATAAATATACAGCGGATAATATCCTCAGCGGATCGGCATTAACCATGTATAAAGCATTACAAAACCTGGTTAAACAGGTTGGCATAGAAACCGGTGAAGCTCTTCGCATGTGCAGCCTGTATCCTGCGCAGGTAATGCAACTGGATGATCAGTTTGGCAGGATAGCTGAAGGCTATAAAGCAAAAATGGTATTGCTGCCACAACTATTGGATGGCACACAAGTTGTGGTGATCTCATAAAACAGTACTTGCATCTCTCATATAAAAGAATTATATTTATAGAAGTTCTTTTTATTCACGCTTTAAATTATACGTTATGAACCTCCTCGAAAAATTTGAGTATTGGGGTGACAGGCATCACCCAAAATGGCTGGATATTATTCGTATAGCTTTAGGTATCTTTCTTTGTTACAAAGGTGTTGATTATCTACGCAATACCAGCGATCTCATCAGCCTGATGAAACTTACATCTCCTTTTGGTGAATTTATGATCATTCTTATGGCGCATTATGTGGCTTTTGCACATATACTTGGCGGCTTCTTTTTAACCCTGGGCTTATTTACCCGTGCTGCCTGCCTGATACAGATACCGGTTTTGCTCGGTGCCATTATTTTTGTGAACATCAGCAGTACCCGGGATGCATTCAGCCCTTATTCTGAATTGTTTCTTTCTGTAATTATTTTATTGCTGCTCATTTATTTTTTGATCATTGGTAACGGGCCGCTTTCAGTAAAAATGCCGCCCGAAGAGCATTTACAAGAGCATGAAAATTATATAAAGAAAGTGAAGGGAGAAGTTTAAAAAAACAGTATTACAAGAAAGGCCAGATATTTATAAGGATTACAAGACATAAAAGGTTCGTATCGTACGAACCTTTTATGCTAAATAGCATTGCTTAAAAATTAAAGGACAACTTTAAACCGGGAGTTACTCCTTTAAAGAAATTGTTGAAGTAAAGTATGGGCTCAAGATTTATTTTATCCTTGAATAAAGACACTCCACCCACTCCTATCCGCATTGTGTTCTTTTCAAAAAAATTGCCGCTTCGCCTTACCAGGTAGCCAAATGAAAAATCGCTGATAAAAGAAAAACTCCGAATAGCATCTTCTTTTCTTAATGCGGTACGTTTATAACTAAAAGTCAGGAAATCATTACGATAAGTTTGCAGGTTGCCTTGTGCATTTTTTGCAAAGAAAAAATTGGGCTCCCATAAAAGCCCGAGTTGTTGCTTCATTCTTCCATTATTAAACACCAGACCAAAACCGAGACTGGCAGAGGGCACAAAATAATTTTTATAATTCTGGAAATTTACAGAACTAAGAGAAGTAAGATAATCGCCGGTACCGGTGCCGGAAATATACCCTGCAGGTTGATGGTTTGAATAGATCGATCTGTCACCGTTCTTTATATACCAGGTGCCGTTATCTCCCTTTACCCACCTCGACTTATGATTTTTCTGAATTGTGCTTATCTTTTCATTCAAACCCGAATAACTATTCAGATCGCTCAATTGGTTCACAAAAAAACTTAAGCGATAATAGCGAACCTCTGTAAATGGTTTCAGTAAAGTAGAAGTTACTGTATAAACATAGGTCCCCAAAAAACTCACCGTATCCTGCTCTAATCTTAAGGTTGAAAGATTCCCTTGCTGTAGCAAAAAGCTGGCCCCTGCAGGTTTATGCAATTGAATACGGATCTTCTTTCGTCCCAGCTCATCGGTAAGATAATCTATACGTTTGCTAACCATTTCATCAGCCAATGAATCTTTTAAAGGGATCATATCCTGCAAAAAAATACGCAATAACGAATCTATGTTCTTAAACTGTTTCAGGTCATTGATATCGCTCAATTCGATCTGCATCTTATTTCCTTTACCAAGGTCAACCATAAAACTTCTTTTTAAATAACCCGGCGGGATATTAAAAATTCTGTCTGCATTGGTCAGTGGTGCTTCTTCCTGGGCAATAGCTTTTCCGTTGATGCTTATAACAAGCATCAGTAAACTGATGATCTTTTTCATGTTTGTTTAGTTTTTAGAAGAGAGTTTTATATTGAAGCCTATCCTGTTTTGGGTGGTAGTTATGTTTTGATTATTGGTTTTATTTTTCCTGAGCTTTACGCTCTCTGCATAATTCACCGGCGCTGCAAACTGCAATGGAAAAGTTTCCAGTTCATTGATATGTATCACCGGTAATTTCTTTTTTTCTGTTGCGAAGGTTGCAATTGTGAGCGCAGTATCACCTTGCATAATACTGTCTGTTGTGAAATCGGTTTCAGGTTCTTTGGCAAAAGCCGTAGCAGTAATATTTTCATTGGTTTCAATGGTATCGTTCAATACCTCCTTTTTCTTTTCCGGAACAGAACCGGCAACAGGCCGCTTTTTGTCAACCGGTGCAGTCACAGAAATAGTAACAGATTCATTTGAACCAGGAGTTAAAAAAGTAACTGCTGTATTTGCTTTCTTTTCTGCAGACTGTTTCACCAGGCTATTTTCTATATCATATACCATTGTAGAAATAATGATGATCAGTGGCAGCAAGCCTGCGGCAATCCAATACCATATGGCTTTATTACCTGGTCTTGCTTTGTGCAAACGACTATCCAGCTTTTCCCACATGGCATTTTTTTCAATGGTGGCCTCGCCTGGCAAACTGTCTAATGCTTCCAGTTTATTTTTCCAGTAAAAAGGATCATTGTGCTTTTTGCTTAACATATTCTATTCCTTTTTGTGATAACATTTTTTGTAATAAAACCCTGGCCTTACTCAGTTGCGATTTGGATGTACCTTCTGTTATCCCTGTTAAGGCAGCGATTTCCTTATGCTCCATACCTTCAATAACAAATAAATTAAAAACGGTACGGTAACCAACAGGTAATGTAACTACCAGGTTAAATATTTCTGTTGCAGATAAATTATCAAGCGCTTCTTCAGCTAAAACAATTTCTTCGGCTGCTGATTCTGTAACAATGGTAAACACATTTTTTTTACGTAAGAACATCAGGCATTCATTGATCATGATCTTTTTTAACCATGCATGCAACGCAGATTCTCCCTGGTAGGTAAATGAATGCAGGTTCTTAAAGAATTTATAGAATCCATCCAGTAATAATTCTTCAGCATCTTCCCTGCTCTTAACATACCTCCGGCACACCAGCAGCATTTTATCTGCAAATTTATCAAACAGGTATTTTTGTGCAGCAGTACTGCCCTGCCTTGCTTCCTTAACCAGTGTTGCTATATCCATGAAAAAATAAACAGGTGTTGGTTGATCTATATAAGTATAAATGCAGTTTGTAAAGAATGGGTTGCCCGGACAAAAAGAAACTCTTGCTAATAAGCATATATTTAACAGTTCGGCTTTATTATAACGAAACTTCCCTTTGCCCGGTTATGGAACCAGGCAGAGGGAAGAAATTTTGATATAAAAGATCAGATGATCACTTCAACATATAACTGGTGCCTTGTATTGTGCGTACCAGGTTATCTGGCCCGATAACTTTTACATTATCAAAAATGACCATCGTACCAGGCGCACAACGAGCCATTAAATTCTTGATAGGTTTTAAGCTTTTGTTGTTAATGTAACCTATCTCTACGTTCTTGAAATTGGTACCGGAGAAGTAAACCGTCGCACTTACAATATTAAATTGCACGTCAAATACAAAATCTTTTAATTCAACACGGCAATCATTCTGGCTGCGGAATGTTGCTGCCAGCATCTTTTCAGATTCAGGCTCGGGTTGAGTGCCGGCATTATAACTTTCGCTGCTACCACCGATGGATAATGAATTTGATTCAGTAAAGCTGTTTTCAATATTACCCGGGTAGCTGTTAACCGATAAAATGCCCATGCTTAAAAAAGAAAGAAGGAGTACGTGTTTCATTGTATTAGTTTTAGGAGGGGGTGAATGATATTTTAAAGCTACTCATTCAAAAGTGAAAAAAATGTTACAATTGAAACACTGAGGGTAAAATGTTTAGGGTAATAGAACCGGCAGGAGGAATAATTTTAATTTTGCGTTCTTCTTCCGCCGCCATTACCACCACCACTGTTGCTACGTTGCATCCTGTTTCCTGCCGGCTGCTTCTGTTGTTGTTGCTGAGCTTTGCCTCCAAAACGGTTTAAGTTGTAGGTGAAGGTTAGCAAGAAGTAACGTTTTAAAACAACCGTGCGGCTGTCGTAATAATAATTCTCTCCCTGGCTACGGGTGATGCTTTGGTTTTGATTTAGCAGGTCGTTCACTGAAAATTTCAATTCGCCGTTCTTCTTTTTAAAGAGCTGCTTGGCAATATTGGCATTCCATAAGGGGATGTTACGATTAAAACCTGCTGATTGACCAGTGTAACGTATATAATCAAAATCTGTAGAAATGATCAGTGAACGACCTG
>Ga0193752_1000143_pt1 | contig 95283 bp, 71 predicted proteins | sample H1c1metaG_FD_144924 | JGI IMG/M metagenome (GOLD analysis project Ga0193752, IMG submission 144924) | Soil microbial communities from a riparian zone of the East river system, Colorado, United States - H1c1 | ecosystem: Environmental > Terrestrial > Soil > Riparian zone | place: USA: East River... | reverse complement strand
CCCCGACGGTCGCGTACTTACGCGTATTGCTCGGATACCGCGTTCGATCGTCAGATCGCGGAGCAAATAGCCCGTGTAGATCTACTCTATCACGAAGCCACGTTTGTGACCGCCGATGAAAACAAAGCCCTGGAAACACTACACAGCACGGCGAAGCAGGCGGCCGAAATGGCGCAGTTGGCTGAAGCGCGCGCCCTGCTTATTGGACACTACAGCGCGCGATACAAAGACCTGAACGTTTTGCTTGAAGAAGCGCGCGCCGTATTTCCGAACTGCAAACTTGCCGTGGAAGGCGAAGATCACACGATTGACGAATAACCCCCCTTATGGAACGCACATTTGATCAAAAGCGAAGCCGGCTCTTCGTCATCCTGGCAGGAATATTCATAACGAATGCCCTACTGGCCGAACTTATCGGGGTTAAGATCTTTTCGGTAGAATCGACCTTTGGATTCAATCCGGCCAATCTGAACATCCTCGGTTTCCAAATGGACTTCAATCTCACGGCCGGCGCGGTGATCTGGCCGATGGTCTTTATCACCACCGACCTGGTGAACGAGTACTTCGGCAAACCCGGGGTGAAGCAAATCAGTTATTTCACTGCAGGTCTGATCGCCTATGCGTTCCTGGTCATCTTTCTCACCATGCGGCTCGCTCCTGCAGGATTCTGGCTGGAGACCAATGGCCATGACGCCGCAGGAAACGTATTTGATATGGACTTCGCCTACAATAAAATTTTCGGCCAAGGTCAGCGCATCATCGTCGCCTCCCTCATTGCGTTCCTGGTTGGACAGCTGGTCGACGTATTTGTATTTCAACAGCTGCGCAAGGCGACCGGTTCGAAGTACCTATGGCTCAGGGCTACCGGCTCAACGCTGGTGTCGCAGTTCGTTGACAGTTTTGTGGTGCTTTTCATTGCCTTTTCAGGCATCTTCACGAACCAACAGATCTTTGCCATTGGCATCACCAATTATATCTACAAGTTCCTCGTCGCTATACTGTTAACGCCACTCATTTATCTCGGGCATGCCTTGATAGACCGCTATCTGGGAAAAGAAAATGCCGAGCGTATTTCGGACTCGGCGGCACACGAGAGCAGCGGATTTTTCTAAGACCTTCTGATATTATCGCATATCACGGCCGTTGCGATGGCCGCGTTCAAAGACTCTGCATTTCCATAACGCGGAATCGTGATCTTGTCGGTTACAAACCGGGTTATGGCGTCAGAGATGCCGCGGGCTTCGTTGCCGATCACAATCACGCCGCCGCCGTTAAAGTCCACCTGGTGAACGTCTTGGCCGTCAAGATAGGCACCAAACAACCGCGTGGATACCGTGGGCAGGTAAGATTCCAGATCAGTATAAAACATCCTCACCCGCGTAAAGGAACCCATGGTGGCACTGATCACTTTCGAATGGGAAAGGGCGGCCGTTTCGTTCGAGGCAACTATCCGGGAGAGGCCAAACCAGTCGGCGGTCCTTACGATGGTACCCAGGTTACCGGGATCGCGGATGTCGTCCAACGCTAACACGAATTCTCCGGGCGCCGGCTTAAACGACTCGTTGGGCTTCATCCGGGCGACAGCCAAAGCCGACTCATTCGATTGAAACAGGCCCAATGATTCAAGCTCCTTCTTATCCAACTCGAAAAGTAAGTTGGACGGCGCGTCGATCGTTGAAAGATATTCCCCTGTTCCCGCAACGAGTTCCACGACGAAGTCGGAATTCAACAACTCGGCCACACTCTTGGCACCCTCCACAACAAACAATTGTTCCTGTTGGCGGTATTTCTTTATTTGCAACGAGCGGATTAACTTGATCTTTGCTTTAGACAGCATTTTACCGGGCGCTTGACTACCTCGAAAAGTAAATATTTTCTCTCGATAATATGGCTGGCGATGATACTATCGGGATGTCTCGGTACAAGACATCTCAAGGACGGCGAGAAGCTGCTCTACGCGCAAACCATCGATGCACCCCGTCACATCAACGAAGATGAGATGCGCAACCTCTATACTCAGCGCGCTAACCGCCGAATACTAGGGTTGCCGCTGGCCCCGCTGGTGAGTATCTACTACATGGGATACCGCAAGTACGACCAGGAGAAGTTTATCCGGAAACGAGAGGCCTTCGAGAAGAAGTACGATCAAAAGATCGTGGAGGCTACCTCGCAAAAGAAGATCGACCGGTACCTTTTTAGGAAACAGAAAAAGGTGGCGAAGATGAATTCGTTCATTGAAAATGGTAACCTTTTCATGCAATGGGGTGAGCCCTTGTCAATCTACGACAGCAGTCAGGTCCGCCTCACGCGGGAGCGCTTTCAAAGCTACTTGTTCTCGAAGGGGTACTTTAAAAACCAGGTCGTTGACCGCACCAGCGACAACAAGCGACTCGCCAGGATCCGGTATGGGGTCACACCAGGCCAGGCCTACTATGTTGATTCCCTCTTCTATGACGTGGAAGACACCGCTATATTTCGAATCATCAATGATAATGTCGACAAGGGTTTTTTGAAAAAGGATACGCGGTATGATCAGGAGAATTTCACCAAGGAGCGCGAACGAATCGATCTGTTACTGAAAGATCATGGATATTTCGACTTCAGCCGGCAGTATATCGAGTACACGATGGACACCACATTCCGGTCACCCGATCGCCGTGTAGCCGTAATAGTCAGTGTTCGCGATCCTGCCAAGCGGGGATACCACAAAAAATTTCAGATTGATACAGTCACCTTTACCACCGACGTGGGCAAGACTATCCCGGGCCTCGGGCGAAAGATGCGTACCTACCGCGATATTCACTACAAATACTATGACGATAACTACAAACTGAAGATCCTGAATCAGCGTGTCTTTGTGCGGCCGGACGAATTGTACAATCGTACAAAAACGCTCGAGACGCAAAGGCAATTGGGGAACGTTGATGCCTTCAAGTTTGTCAACATCAACTACGATACGTCAGACGGAAAGTTCATCGCCAACATATTTGCCAGTCCCCTATCGCGCTACGAATGGACCAATGAGGCCGGTGTTAACGTGACGCAGGGATTCCCAGGTCCGTTTTACGGAATTTCATTCAAGAAGCGCAACATCTTCAGGGGGATGGAGACGTTCGACATGTCGGGCCGGTTTGGATTTGAGGGCGTAGCTTCCGCCACGGAATCTCAAAATTTTTACAAGAGTACGGCGGCCACGCTGAATGCCTCGTTGAGCTTTCCCCAATTTATCTGGTTTTTCAAGGAGCGACAGAAAATCAAATTTGCCGAATACAACCCTAAAACGCGCATAACGGCCGGCTACACCTACAACGATCGCCCTGAGTATCGACGCACCTATATTTCAGCCAACGCCGCCTATACCTGGCAGAACAAAAACCGAACCTCCTATTCCCTCACGCCGCTTAGTGTAGTCGTTATCAATGCTGCGAGGCTCTCCCCCCCGTTCGAAGAACTATTGGCGGAACAGGATTCTCTGGGGAACAATGCCTTGATCAACTCCTTTAAGCCTTCATTCGTAAACAGCATCATCTTTGGAATCACGTGGAATCTTAACAACTATGGTAACAATGAATACTCCGAATACTCCTCGAGCTTCGTGAGGATGCAGATTGAAAGTGGCGGAACGCTATGGAATTTTTTCGATCCCAAATTCTTGAGCGATTGGGGATTGCAGCATTACAAGTACATACGACTCGGGCTTGATCTGCGTCGTGTAAATTTCATCGACAAGCAAACCGTCGTCGCATATCGCTTTAATTCGGGATTTGTTTACTCCTATGGTGAACCCAAAGGCGTGCCTTACGAAAAGTTCTTCTTCGCGGGCGGTAGTAACAGTATCCGCGCGTGGCGCCCGCGACGTCTTGGCCCAGGCTCTTTTCCGCCGCCACACAGTACCAATCCAGTGGGCGACGGGTTGTTCGACTACAGCATTGAAAAGCCTTCAGAAATATTACTGGAGGCCAGCATTGAATTAAGACAAAAACTATTTGGGTTCGTGAATGGGGCCGTGTTTGTAGACGCGGGCAACGTATGGAATTTTAATCCTCAGAACGTTCAGGCCGAAGACGGCACGATCGTACAAGACGAGAGTGCACAGTTTAGCGTGAAAAGGTTCTACAAAGAATTTGGCGTGGGCACAGGGTTCGGTCTGCGCTTTGACTTCAGCTTCCTCATCCTTCGCTTCGATGTAGGAATGAAGGTATACGATCCGGCCAGAGATTCGGGCGATCGCTTCGTGCTAAACCGCGTGCGCTTCTGGAGGCCGTATGCAACCGATTTGGGCGACGGCACCTATACTAACTATAAGGAGCCGGTGATTTATAACGTAGGGATCGGATTCCCTTTCTAATTACGCAGTGCAGATGATCGCGAAAGAAAGTATTGGCGAATGGTTCAAGGAGCTACAATCCAACATATGTAAAGCGCTGGAGAGTGCCGACGGAAGGGGTGTATTTGTTTCCGATGAGTGGGAGCGTTCCGGAGGAGGTGGCGGCGTCTCCAAAGTACTTACTGAAGGACGCGTGATCGAAAAAGGCGGCGTTAACTTCTCGGCCGTATGGGGAAAGGCACCCGCTCCTGTTTTGAAATCACTCCATCTCGATCCGGCTACCGATATTTCGTTCTATGCCACCGGCGTCTCGATCGTTATCCATCCGGTTAATCCCTTTGTGCCCATCATTCACATGAACGTGCGGTACTTTGAAATGACGGATGGAACCTGGTGGTTTGGTGGCGGCATCGACCTGACGCCACACTATGTAATCGAAGCTGATGCTCGCTATTTTCATCAACAGCTCAAATCCGTGTGCGACCGGCATGACAGCGGCTACTATCCGGCTTTCAAAAAATGGGCGGATGAATATTTCTACATCAAGCACCGGAAAGAGACGCGCGGCATTGGCGGCATTTTCTTCGACTACCTGAAAGATACCGACGGCTTTACCAGGGAATCCAGGTTTGCATTTGTCAAAGACGTGGGTCTCAGCTTCGTACCCACTTATACGACGATCATGCAGCAGAACGCCGACCTACCCTACAACGAACAGCATAAGGCATGGCAATCAATCCGCCGTGGACGCTACGTGGAATTTAATCTCGTTTGGGACCGGGGAACGAAGTTTGGATTGGATACGGATGGGCGAACGGAATCGATACTGATGAGCCTGCCGCCGGTAGCCACGTGGTTGTACATGCATCAGCCATCCTCAGGAAGCCAGGAGGCAGAAACGCTGAATTATCTAAAACCAGGAATAGACTGGCTTGTGCCTTCGCACGGCTAGGTTAGCTAACTTTTACATTTTACAATGGAAATTTTACATTATACGTTTTAACCGCAAAATGTAAAACATTCAATGCAAAATGTAAAAGTTGGGCGCACTATCCTGGTTACTTCGTCAGCGTGTTTGTGTACGCGTCTTCATCAAATCCCAGTAGCACGACCTTCCCTTTTTCCTCGAGCAAAGGGCGTTTGATGATACTGGTCTTATCAACCATTAGTTGGATGGCATCTGCCTCTGTTTGAATTCGTGAGCGGTCGGCTTCCGGCAATTGTTTCCAGGTCAATCCCTTCCTGTTGAGCAGGGCCTCCCATCCTACTTGCCTGGACCATGCTTTCAATGCTTCGGCGGTAATGCCTTTTTTCTTGTAGTCGTGGAATTCATAGGCAACGCCATGCTTGTCGAGCCACGCCAGGGCACTCTTAACGGTATTGCAATTTTTGATTCCGAAAACAGTCATAGTTGCTGAATTTTACGTCGTCGTTATTTTCAAGCCATTTCTTAAACTACCGACAAAGGTACTGATGTCCTTATCCAAGTCTTTGCTTTCGCGCAACAAGTTGATGAACGCACTGCCAACAATTGCGCCGGCGCCGTACTTTCCGGCTTCAGCGAAGGTGTCATGGTTTGAGATGCCAAAGCCGATCAGGTAAGGATTTTTCAGCTTCATTTTCTGAAGCCGTTGAAAATACGCGATTTGTTCTTCTCCAAACTTGCCACGTGCACCCGTTATACTCGACGCTGAAACGGCGTAGATGAATCCATCAGTTTCATCATCGATTTTGCGGATGCGCGCTTCGGTAGTGGTAGGCGATATCAGAAAGGCGTTGCTGATGTTAAGGCTGGTGAACAAAGCCTTGTATTCGTCCAGATAAGCATCCATGGGGAGATCGGGAAGTATCACGCCGTCCACGCCAGCCTCAGCCGCATCGCGTGCGAAACGTTCGACGCCATATTGCATGACAGGATTAACATATCCCATCAAGATAACGGGTAGGCTAACAGTTTTCCGTAATTCTTTTACCTGCTCGAGAATGATGCTCAGGCGCATGCCATTTCCGAGGGCAACCTTGTTGCTCTCCTGTATCGTGGGACCATCGGCGATGGGATCGGAATACGGAATACCGATCTCGATAATGTCGGCTCCTGCACGCTGCAGGGCGCGTCCGATCTGAACCGTGCTATCAAGAGCCGGAAACCCCGCCGTATAAAAAACGGAAAGAATGTCTTTACTCTTTCGACCGAACAGTTCCTTAATTCTGTTTTGCATATTCCTTTAGTATTTGCCCCATCGTATGTATGTTTCCAGGTCCTTATCGCCCCGACCTGACAGGTTCAGAACAACCACGTCGTCTTTGTCGAATTGAAAGCGCGACAACGCAGCGATTGCGTGTGCTGATTCTATAGCCGGAATGATGCCCTCCATTCTGCTCAATTCAATTCCAGCGGTCATCGCCTCATCGTCTGTGACGTTGACGAATTTTACCCTCCCTGTATCAAACAAGTGCGCGTGAATAGGCCCGATCCCCGGATAGTCGAGGCCCGCAGAAATTGAGTACGGCTCCACCACCTGACCATCATCGGTCTGCATGAGCAGCGTCTTACTGCCATGCAATACGCCAGGTCTTCCCAACGCCGTGGTTGCTGCCGACTCGCCGGAGTCAACCCCGTGACCCGCAGCCTCCACGCCTACCAGTGTTACATGTTCATCGTCGAGAAAATGATAGAACGCTCCGGCCGCGTTGCTTCCTCCTCCGACACAGGCAAAAACAAAGTCAGGGAATGGATTTCCCGTTGCCTCGGTCAGCTGGTTTCGCATTTCTTCGCTGATAATTGCCTGGAAACGGGTCACCATGTCAGGATATGGGTGCGGCCCCACCACTGACCCGATAATGTAATGCGTGTCTGTAGGATGGTTGATCCAATGGCGCAACGCCTCATTGGTCGCATCTTTCAGGGTCATGCTGCCACTCATGGCTGGTACCACCGTGGTACCCAGTATGCGCATACGCTCTACGTTGGGTCGCTGGCGTTCCATATCCACCTTTCCCATGTACACCGTACATTCCATCCCCATCAGCGCGCATACCGTGGCTGTCGCCACGCCGTGCTGACCGGCGCCTGTCTCGGCAATGATCTTCTGCTTGCCGAGGCGCTTCGCCAGCAGGATCTGGCCGACGGTGTTGTTAATCTTGTGCGCACCCGTATGACAGAGATCTTCCCGCTTCAAAAATATCTGTGCACCATACCTATCGGATAACCGGTTGGCCAGGTAGAGCGGCGTGGGCCGCCCGACATAGTCGCGCAAGAGCGAGCTAAACTCTTTCTTGAAACCCGGATCTCCCATGATCTCCAGATAGCGGGTCCGCAACTCTTCGACGTTGGGGTAGAGCATCTCAGGGATATACGCTCCTCCGAACTGCCCATAGTACCCTTTTTCGCTAACTCCGTATTTCATCATTTTCGTTTTTGAATCATATCAATTCTTTAGACGGCGACTATTTAACGCTTCTAACGTGCTGAATAGACGCCCGAACACGATCCGGGTCCTTGATGGCAGGTGCCCGTTCCACGCCACTGTTCAAGTCTACTCCGTATAAGTTCATTCCCGATAGATTTGCAATGTCTTCCAGGAGTGTTTCCGGCTGCAGGCCGCCGCTGAGGAAGAAGGGAATCCGTTGATCGTAACGCTGCAAAGTGTGCGGGTCAAACCGAATACCGTTTCCTCCAGGCTGCTTGCCCCGTGCATCGAAGAGCAACTGATCGACTTTGTTGAAATACGCCTTCGTTTCATCGAAGTCAAATTCGTCATCCACGCGGAACACTTTGATCACGGGAACTCCTTTGTCGCGCAGGCGGGCGCAGAAGTCGGGTCCCTCCTCTCCATGAAGCTGAACAGCGTCATACCTGGCAGATGTGATACGCCCTTCAATGACATCGATGGATTCGTTTACAAACACGCCCACACGCCGTATCGAATCAGCCAGTTCAGGAGTCCTGAACCCGGCACCTACAAATCTCGGTGATCTTGTGTACTCGATAAAGCCGAGATAATCCGGGCTCAAAGCCGCAACGGTACCGATATTGTCCAGGTCGCGCATTCCGCAAATCTTTATTTTAATGAGCTTCTCCACTGGGCTTCTGACTGAAAATGTTGACGGCACATTGACTGACACACACTTTCTATTTTCAAATAATTCAACTACTTGTTTTTCACTACGCTAAGTTCCTCAATAAATGCCTTACAAGCCAGATCCGGTCTTTCCCGTTGCATGAAGTTCTGGCCCATGAGGAATCCCTGGTAGCCGTGTTTTCTCAACTCTACGATCGTGTCTACCGATTCGATCCCACTTTCTGAAACCTTTACCACGTGATCGGGTATCATAGGTGCCAGCCGACGCGACACCTCAACATTTAACTCGAATGTCTTGAGGTTCCGGTTGTTCACCCCAATTAGATCGGCCTCATTATCACGGTTGGCCTGGAGCTCGTCTTCGTTGTGAACTTCCAAAAGTACCTGCAGGCCAAGCACGTGCGCGGTGGCACACAGAGACCTCACAGCCGTTGGCGACAAGGCGGCGGCAATCAGTAGTATCGCATCCGCACCCATCGATTTTGCTTCCAGTATCTGGTATTCATCAATGGTAAAATCCTTGCGGAGGATAGGAATCTGGTTAAACGTTCGTGCCACGACGAGATCGTCCGTCGACCCGCCAAAGAACTCGGTATCCGTCAGCACCGATAGCGCCGAGGCACCGGCCTGCGCATAGCCCACCGTTACCTGCTCAACTGACGCTTTCGTATTGATGTCGCCTTTTGACGGCGAACGTCGTTTGAATTCAGCGATAATGCCCGACTTCTCCGGATTGCGGATGAATTGCGTCATGGAGAAAGGACGGGTGGCAAATAACGGCCGCTGCTCGAGTGCTTGTATGGGGAATGCCTCCTTGCGCTGCACTACTTCCTTGCGCTTATGGGCGATTATGGTATCGAGTATGTTCATGGCCTGTCAGGCGCTACCTGGTGTATTTTGTTCATCGTTTAATTTCCCGTTAAGCAATTTTTCGACAGCTTCGAATGAATTTCTTAATTCATTTCCATCAGTGACTTGAAGGCACGAAGAGCATGCCCACCCACCAGCGCCTCGCGTGCCCGGCTCATCGCCGGCAACAGTCCCGCGTCCTGGTCGGCGGCGTATAGGGCCATCCCTGCGTTCGCCACCACGGCGGCCTGCTGCGCGGCCGTTCCCTGTCCCTCCAGGATACGCATGAACACCTTAGCCGATTCTTCCACCGTTGTCCCACCGCGAATATCGTCATATACGAGATGGGGCAGCTGCAGGTCCGCAGGCTCAAGTACCTTCTCGCCTCCATTGTGGAAGAATTTAAACGGCCCCGTCAACGACACTTCATCGTAGCCATCCAGCGAATGAAGAATGACAAATCGCTTGTCCGTATTCTGATACAAATATCCGTATTGGCGCGCAAGTTCAAGACTGAATACACCCACCAACTGTCGTGTTGGACGCGCCGGGTTCGCCATCGGTCCGATCATGTTGAAGAATGTCTTCACTCCCAGTTCCTTGCGAATAGGCGCCACGTTGCGCATAGCCGGATGGAACAGTGGCGCGTGCATAAAACAGATATTAGCCCGATCAAGACTGCGGCGCAACTCGTCGAGATCGTTCGTGAACCTGTATCCGAAGTACTCGAGCAGATTCGACGATCCGCACGCCGAAGACACGCCGTAGTTGCCATGTTTCGCTACGGGCTGTCCTGCAGCGGCAACGACAAATGACGACAACGTGGAAATGTTGAACGTGTTCTTGCCATCGCCACCTGTGCCACAGACATCCATCACCGGCTGTTCAAAATTAGCCGGCACACACAATTCCAGCATGGCATCGCGGAAGCCTTGCAACTCGTCGACCGTAATGCTGCGCATCATATAAACTGTCATGAACGCAGCCATCTGGCTGGGATTGTATTTTCCAGAGGCCAACTCGACCAGCACGTTACGGGCGGTGTCTTTGGTTAGCGACCGGTGGTCAATCAATTCGTTAAATATTTCTTTCATAACGCTTTCGCTAGAGGTTTTCTCCCATGGATATGTATCAGTTGTTCAACCAGTTCTTGATCATAGTCGGTCCTTCAGGGGTCATTACCGATTCCGGATGAAACTGAAGTCCCTTCACATCGAATCGCACGTGACTCAGCCCCATCACGAGTCCCTCCTCGTTTACGGCGGTCACTTTTAACTCAGGCGTAATACTATCCGCAAGAACCGCCCACGAATGGTAGTGTGTCGCCTGGAACGTCGGCGATACGTTTCGGAACAAATACTCGTCGGCATCCTTGACCATCGCCGTCGACGTGACGCCGTGCAAGACCTTGGGTATATTGAACAGACGTGCCCCATACACCTCTCCGATGCCTTGATGCCCAAGGCAGATACCCAGAATGCTCTTGGTGCTTCCGTATTCCTTAACGGCGTCCTTCATGATTCCCGCTTCATCGGGTATGCCAGGCCCCGGAGACAAGAGAATCTTGTCATACTTTTTTACATCCTCCACACGAATCTTGTCGTTGCGGTATACATCCGGCACATAACCCAACGCGCGGATAATATGAACCAGGTTGTAGGTGAACGAATCGTAATTGTCGATAACCAGAATTTTCATTTCTCTCAGTTCAAATACTTTGTCAAATAGTCATTCATAAACACCAACTGCCATCAGCCTTGTCGCTAAATCGACTCAGCCATTAGCACCGCCTTGCGCAATGCCGTGAGCTTGTTATTTACCTCCTGCAGTTCGCTGTGCGCATCCGACTTCGATACGACACCTGCACCCGCCTGATATACTAAACGGTTCTCATGACTAAGAAAGGTACGGATCATGATCGCATGATTGTACGAATCATCAAAGCCCATAAAACCAATAGCCCCACCGTAGAAACCGCGGTTAACGTTTTCATATCGATCAATGAGTGTCATAGCCATGTGTTTCGGCGCGCCCGATAAAGTACCCGCCGGAAAAGTATCTGCGGCCATTCCCACAACCGATGTATCCTCACGCAGCGTACCCGTAACTTTTGATACCAGGTGAATCACGTGCGAATAGAACTGGATCTCCTTGAATACCTCGACAGTCACCCGCTCTGCATTACGGCTCATGTCGTTGCGTGCCAGGTCCACAAGCATGACATGCTCCGCATTTTCCTTTTCATCGGCTGCCAGCTTGGCTGCCAGCGCTGCATCCTCCTGATCGTTACCGGAGCGACGGAACGTGCCCGCAATGGGAAATATGTGCGCCTTGCCTTTGCTGATTTGCAGTTGTGCTTCAGGCGAAGATCCGAACAGCTTGAAGCTGCCATAGTCATAGTAAAACAAATACGGAGAAGGATTGATCGACCGCAAGGAACGGTAGACGTTGAATTCGTCACCTTTAAATCCCGTAGCAAACCTGCGCGACAACACTATCTGAAACACATCTCCGCGATAGCAGTGTTCCTTGCCCTTCTCTACCATCTGAACGAACGTGTCGTCGTCAACGTTTGAGGTCTCTTTGTCCGTAAGGCTGAAGCGATACGTGGCGAAGCGATTGCTTAGGATGATTTGTTCAACACGGTCGATGGTGCTACGGCACTCATCGTTGCCTTCCCAACAGTGCTCGAACAGATTCAGCTCATTGGAAAAGTGATCGATGATGATCACGTAACGATACAGCTTATAGATAATTTCGGGAATGCGATTCTCCGTAACCGATATGTCAACATCTTCGAAGTACCGGATTGCATCGTAAGCCATATAGCCAAACAAACCGCAGCTGGTGTACTTCGTCGTATTCTTGTCGGGCACAATGCTCTTTCTAAAACTCTCCAGAAACTCGGCAACTTGTCCCCGACGCGTCAGCGGCTGATGATCAACTGATCCATCGGGATACCGGCGCTCCACATCGTTGCCCTTCACGACGAATGAAGCGATGGGATCACAGCAAATCAGGGAAAGGCTGTTCTCGTGACTGTGGTAGTCGGAGCTTTCAAGGAGAATACTGCCTGCAAATACATCGCGCAGTTTCAGGTAAATGTTTACCGGGGTCAGGGTGTCGGCAAGCAGTCTTTTGTTAAAGGTTCGAAGCTTATATTGCATGATCAATTTGTTCAATTAAGGGGTATAAAAACAACAAGGCCCGCTGTGAACAGCAGGCCTTGGCGTTAGGGTCAGGTCATATCAAAGCTGTTCACAGATCATAATCGATGCTGTGCCACCACCAAGATATGTTGGTATGTTTCTTCATTGAATTATTCTGCCTTCTTCTTAGGTGTAGTCGTTCTTTTCGGCTTTGCTGCTGCCTCTTCCACGGCAGCTGCCGGCGCAGCCTTCTTGGTCGTAGATCTCTTCAACTTAGCCTTGATTGCCCTTTTGCGTCTGGAATTGCCATAAGAATCCTTCCAGATCTTGCCTTTTTTCGATTTCTTGTCGCCTTTTCCCATACAAAGTGTTCGCTGTTGCGACGGCAATTATAAGAAAGTATTGATGTATTCCAAAACCTGGACAAAAAAATCAGCGTCAGCTGCCCTATTCATCCTTTAGCACGACAGCCGGATTCAGCATGGTTGCACGCAACGAAAGATAGCCAACACAAATCAGGGCCAATACAAGTTCACCGGCACCCGCCATAAAGAAGACCATCGGATCTATCGTGATCGCATACGCAAAAGTGCTGAGCCACTGTTGCATGAGATACCACGTCAATGGCGTAGCCACCAACAGCGATACGGCCAACAACACCACGTAGGGCCTGTTGATCAGCAGATATATCTTGCCGCGCGTGGCCCCGAATACTTTTCGTATGCCAATCTCCTTCTTACGCTGCTCAGCCGAATAGGCAACGAGCCCAACCAAACCAATCACGGCGATCACAATTGACAGCACGGTGAAAATCGAGAATAGTGAAACAATCCGTTCTTCCTGACGATACTGTGCACGTAGATGATCATTGTAGATCTTGTAAGAGAAGGGAGCCAATGAAAGCTGTTTCCAACGGGACTCCAGTCGGGCCAGCAATGGCTTGAGCGCTGCAGCCTCGTATCTCACCAGGACTATACGGTTGCTTCCCCAATACTTTGAATCAATGTTCAGGAACATGATGGGTACGATGTTCTCTCTTAGCGACTGTATATTGAAGTCTTTCGCAATTCCAATTACCTCCTGGGGTCCCAGTTCATCACCCAGGTATAAGATTCTTTTGCCGATGGCCTCTTCTCCTACCCAACCCAACGCGCGAGAGGTGGTTTCCGTGATGACTACGGCAAACTTGTCGGAAGGACGGTTCGCATCGAAGCCCCTTCCTGCTATGAGTTCAATACCCGTTGTTTTAAGAAAATGTTCATCCGCTTTATAAGCCGATATGCTCACCTTTCGATCGTCTCCTTCGCGCGTATAAATGTCTTCAAACCCGCCGCGTATATCCATCGATAATGCAGCATCGCTCACACCAGGAAAGTTTGCCAGCTCATTCCTGAATGACGTGAGTTGCGCACCCAACTTGTCGGCATGATCGATGATCAGCAGGTTATCCTTTTTGATACCCACTTCACGCGACTGAAAAAAAGTGAGCTGCTGGAAAACAATAAGCGTTGCGGCCATCAGGGCAATGGAAATGGTAAACTGGAATACCACGAGCACGTTGCGCAGACGCGACGATCCGAACCCGGTCATCAGCTTGCCTTTGAGCACTTGCGCCGGCCGGAACGACGTAAGATAGAATGCCGGATACAGGCCACCCAGGAATCCGACCACGAGGGGAATGCCCAACACAATGACGACAATAGTGGGTGTACTCCATATACCTAACGGTATGGCTATGCCCAGAACGGGCTGTATGATAAAGCGTAGAATCTCCATCACCCCCAGACCGAGTAGCATCGAAACGGCCGTCAGCATAATGTTTTCCACCTGGAATTGTGCGATCAACATTCCCTTCGATACGCCCAGTGTTTTTTTGACGCCTACCTCTTTCGCGCGCTTTGAGCCGCGGGCTGTCGACAGGTTCACGAAGTTCACCACGGCCAGCAGCAGGATGATCACAGCGATCACACCCAGTATATACATGTTGTTGATATCATTGATGGGGCCGATCCGGTTGCCAATACCGGCTGAACGAAGATGAATATCCCGCACCGGCTGAATGGCGAGAAACCACCCGCCCCGCTGTCCGATGAACTCCTTGTAGTCCATTCCCAGTCGCTTGAATGTAGCCGGCGCGTAACGGTCGGCCAGCGTGCGTACTTTGGCATCCACCGCCTTAACATCGGCACCCGGAACGAGTTTTACGTACGTTACCATTTGCGTCCAGATCCAACTCCACTCGAATTCGCGAATAATCGGGTTGGTGTACATCGACAACAGGTAATCGAAATGAAAGTGTACGTTTTCAGGCTGCGTTTCCGTAACGCCGGTTACTTCCACACTGATGTTTTCGTCTCCCACCTGGATGACCTTGCCCAATGCCGGCTCATCGCCGAACAACCTCGTGGCGGCTTCATTCGACAACACTACGCGACCTATTCCCACCAGTGCCGTACCTGGATTTCCTTCCTTTAGCTTGAAATCGAAGAATGAGAAGAAGTTGGAATCGGCGGCGAGCACCTGGTCCTCCTGGTAAGCCACCACCTGTCCTCCTGGCGGTTGATACTTGATCAACTGCGAGCCTGGCGAATTAATGCGCATGACAGATTCAATTTCGGGAATGGCTTCTTCCAGGGCAGTTCCTACGGCAGGACCCGTTGAATGAAACATGCCGCCGGCCGCATCCCAAATATTGGTCTGGATGACGCGGAATTCACGATCGCCATCTTCATGCATCTCGTCATAGCTGAACTGCAACGAGATGTACAGCATCAGGACGAGGCTCGTGCCCAGGCCAAGGGCAAGGCCTGCAATTTTGATCAACGCATATTGTTTCTCCCGAAGCAGACTCCTGATTGCCGTATTGAAAAAGTTAGCGAACATGTTCTTTTTGTTTCACAAAGGTTGACAAAGCGTGTGCCATGCCGCATACTACTGATAATAAGCAATTTACAGTTATATTAAAAGTAGAAACGCCATTTTATGTATCACTTTCGATACACATTTTTGTTTGATAATGATACAAAAATTCGCCATGTTTAGCACATGCACCAGGCAAAAATACTGATCATCGACGACGATCGCGACATACTTGAGACAGCCCGGATGTTCCTCAAACAGGAATTCTCAGTAGTGAATATCGAGAGTGACCCAGCGCTCATTCCCAACCTGCTTCGGACGAACGACTACGATGTCATTTTACTGGATATGAACTTCAAGAAGGGGGTGAACGACGGCGAGGAGGGATTTCACTGGCTGCAACAGATTCTTAAAATAGATCCGCAGGCCGTTGTCGTACTCATCACCGCGTACGGTGAAGTTGACCTGGCCGTGAAAGCGATGAAAAACGGGGCGATCGATTTTATCCTCAAGCCCTGGAAGAATCAAAAGCTGCTTGCCACAATTCTTTCTGCCATACAGCTCCGCACTACGCGAAAAGAGGTTCAGCGCCTGAAGACAACGCGCGACAAACTTCGCGATGACATCGATCAGCCTTTCACCGATTTTATAGGGGAATCTGAAGCCATCCGACGCGTGCATGAATTAATTGACCGCGTGGCCACCACCGATGCGAATGTGTTGATCCTCGGCGAGAACGGAACGGGCAAGGAACTCGTGGCGCGGGCGATTCACCGCCGGTCGAACCGCGCTGGCAATGACTTCATCACCGTCGACCTCGGGGCGATAACGGAGTCGCTATTCGAAAGTGAATTGTTCGGCCATGTGAAAGGCTCCTTTACAGACGCGCGACAGGACAAACCGGGCCGATTTGAGATCGCTTCCGAAGGGTCGTTGTTTCTTGATGAGATTGGCAACTTGTCGCTTCCCCTGCAGTCGAAGCTCTTAACGGTGCTACAGCGCAGAAAGGTGCAACGCGTGGGGTCCAACAAGGAGATACCGGTAGACTTCCGTCTCATCTGTGCGACCAACCTGCCCTTGCATGAAATGGTGTTTGAGAAGACGTTTCGTCAGGATCTTCTTTACAGAATCAATACCGTCGAGATCCGTTTGCCCTCGTTGCGCGAGCGCGAAGACGATATCCCCCTCCTATTGAATCACTTTCTGCAGCGTTTCGCACAGAAATACAAACGTCCCGACATGAAGATCGAAAAGCGCGTCGTGACCAAGCTGAAACGTTACGCCTGGCCGGGGAACATACGGGAGCTCCAACATGCTGTTGAACGAGCCGTGATACTTAATGAAGGCCGCACGATTGAAAATGCTGACATACTGATTGGCTCACCAGCCATACCCGTGGTAAGCACGGATGAGCCACAAACTATGGATGAAATGGAAAAGCGATTTATTCAACAATCGCTCGCAGAACAGGAGGGCAACGTTACGAATACAGCACGCAAACTGGGCATGACCCGAACGGCCCTATATCGCAGAATGAAGAAGCATGGGATAAGTTAGTCGTAAGTCGTTAGTCGTTAGTCATTAGTATGCGAGGTTATTCAAGAGTTTATGCTTAGCCAACGTTTTACATGGTTGATCGTCATTCGTGTTCTGGTGCTAACGGCAGCGATAGGCGTCCTTGCCTGGATATGGGGCGATGCCCGCCTGTTCTTTACCCAGGTCATCCTGGTTATGTGCATTGCCGGCTTTGTGGCTGAACTCATTCGATTCGTTAACTCGTCCAATCGAGAAATGGCGCGGTTCCTTTTCGCCATTCGTCACGGCGATCTTTCAGCTACGTTCAAGTATCGCCCGCTTGGCCCCTCATTCCATGCCCTTCAGCAGCAGATGACAGAACTGGCAAACGCTTACAAGCATGTGAAGATCGAAAAGGAGGCTCAATATCAATTGTTGCAAGCGCTGGTCGATCGCATCTCGGTGGGAATCATCTTTCTGGTCGAAGACGACGTCGCGCTGATCAACGGAACCGCCCAGCGACTGCTGGATGTCGGCACGAGTCAGGACTGGAAACTCATACGACATCGCAATGCCTTGTTCGCGCAGGAACTCCAGGAGCTCGGCGACCGGGGACGAAAGCTGATCGAAGTCCCGGCAAAAGGCAGCAGCCGCATGATTTCTACCGATGTCACCACCCTGCTCATCCTCGGAAAATCCAGCAAGATCATTACGCTGCAAGATATTAACGCTGAAATTGAGCAAAAGGAACTTGAGGCCTGGCACAAACTCATCCGGATCCTGACCCACGAAATCATGAACTCGATTACGCCGATCGCTTCTCTCACTGAAACCATGCAAAGTATGCTGACCAACGCTGACGGTACACGCAGAATGGTATCAGCCCTTAACGATGAAATCATCTCGGATATTCTATTTTCACTGAACACCATTCACGTTAGAAGCGAAGGGCTTTTGAACTTCGTAGAGAACTATCGCAAGCTAACGCGTGTGCCAAAACCACAGCCTGCCGCGGTAGACCTGGAAACCTTCACGGCCTCCACCAAAAGGCTAATGGAAGAGATGGCCCAGCGCAGCGGCGTGGTGCTTCACGTAACGAGTACCGCCACGACCGTCCGGCCAGTATTCGACGCGCCGCTCATACAGCAGGTGCTCATCAACCTCATCTCGAATGCCATACACGCAACCGAGGGAATGCCCGTTCGGACTATCTCACTACGAGCATTTGTTCGGGATGAGCAAGTAGTGTTTGAAGTGATGGATACGGGCAAAGGTATTCCTCACAGCTTGTTGCGAGAGATCTTTGTTCCCTTCTACTCCACCAGGCAGGACGGCTCCGGCATCGGGCTGAGCCTGTCCAAACAGATTGTTTCGTCGCATCGTGGAAACATCACTGTGCAATCCACACCCGGCGAAGGGGCGACGTTCACGGTTGCGCTACCCGCTTCCTGATTCGCCGCGCGTATCCCGCCATTTGCGTGGCGCAGGCTCTGCCCGGAAATCTTATATTTGAATCATGGATCGGCGAACCATCCTTCGGTATCTTGCGGCGGCAACCCTGCTACCCGCTATCTCAGGTAAAGCAGCAAGCGCGGTCACAAAACGACCAATTCCATCCACCGGTGAGCAAATCACACCTGTCGGTCTGGGAACCTGGCAAACGTTCGATGCCGGTGACTCTACTGGCGAGCTTGACCCCCTGCGGGAGGTCTTGAAAATTCTGATAAACAAGAGCGGCTCCGTCGTAGACAGTTCACCCATGTACGGGCGTTCAGAAGGCGTGGTTGGCAAACTCTCGACCGAACTTTCTCTGAACGATAAGCTGTTTATTGCCACGAAAGTATGGACGTCCGGGGAGTCCGAAGGCATCCGTCAAATGGATAAATCATTTGCCTTGTTGCAACGCAGCCAAATTGACCTCATGCAGGTTCACAACCTGGTCGATTGGAAGACGCACTTGAAAACTTTGCAACGGATGAAAGATGAGCAGCGCATCCGATACACCGGCATTACTCATTATTCGGAAAGCGCCTATGATCAGATGGAAAGGATCATGCGTGATTATCCCATCGATTTCATGCAGGTCAATTATTCACTCCAAAGTCGACTGGCGGAACAACGACTTTTACCCCTTGCCCAGGAGAAGGGTATCGCTGTCATAATCAACCAGCCGTTCGAAGAGGGTGCGTTATTTGCGTCTGTCAAAGGCAAGCAGTTGCCAGAGTGGGCAAAGCATTTCGAATGCTTCAGCTGGGCACAGTTTTTTCTCAAGTTTATCATCTCGCATCCTGCCGTAACTTGCGTGATACCGGGAACATCCAATCCCAGGCATATGGCCGACAATATAACCGCCGCCTACGGCTCTTTACCTGACACGCAAATGCGTGCCGAAATGGTAAAAGTGCTGGCCTCCTGATTTGCCATGGTGCTATTCCGTATCCCGGACGCGATTTTTTCCGTATGCGCCTGACAACCCAAAAAATACGTCAGATAGTTGCACCTTTTTGCTAAATTCGGGTCACGGTGTTGATCGCAGGATTGGCGTTCTTTGGAATTCCGCTGGTTGGATAGGTGAAGTGGGCAGTGTTGGTCAGTGGTCCAAACGTAGATCTTATTGTCAAAATCTCCAGAGCCCAAGGTCTTCAATTCACGAGGACTTCTTTATTAATTCAATTCTGTAATGTCGGCGGACCTCCGAAGGAGCGTGATGGTTGGAACATGCCTCTATACCCCGTTATCACCCCCGATTTGCCGGAATGTAATAGGCGCAATCGAGGCGTTTCGAGATAGAAAAATGAGTCCTGTCTCGTTTCGCAGCACTGCCGTTGCAGATTGTGGTATTATCGCTAATTTTAGAACAATAGGCTAAACGCTTTCTATGGTTGGATTTCTACAGTGTCTTATTAGTAATCTTGAACTAACTGCCGTGCCATACGCGATTGGTCGTGGGCATAGTTGGGTGATCCATGCCGAAAGCATTCCCGCAAATAATCGAAAGGCATGAGGAAGTTCTTATCGGCGTTCTTGCTTTTCAGCACGTTCATTTACGCATCGGCCCAGGAACTAAGTATCTCAGGTCGCGTGACGGCTGTAAAGGACGGCATCGAGCTACCCGGCGTAAATGTCAGAGTCGCGCGGACAAACAGGGGAACCGTTAGTGACGCTGCGGGCCGTTATACACTATTGGTCAACAGCGGTGACACGATTTTGTTCTCATTCATCGGCTATAGAAGCCAGACCCAGGTCGTCGGACAACGCACCGTGATGGATATCCAGATGGAATCGGAAACTACCGAATTGGATGAGGTGGTCATAACGGGCTTCCAGGAAGTGGAGCGCAAGCTCTTTACCGGAGCAGCAGCTACCGTGAAAATGTCAGATGTCCGAATCAGCGGACAAACAAATGCCAGCCAGATGCTGGAAGGCCAGGTCGCGGGCGTAACCGTGGACAATGTTTCAGGAACGTTTGGCACAGCGCCCAAGGTCCGCATCCGGGGCAACTCTTCCATCAACGGCGATACACAGCCTCTGTGGGTTGTTGATGGCGTTATTCTCGAAGACCTGAACCAGTTGACGGCCGACGACATCATTACCGGAAACGCTAATACCCTGACAGCATCCTCCGTGGCGGGTCTTAATCCCGATGACATGGAATCGGTTCAGGTTTTGAAGGACGCGTCCGCTACCGCTTTGTATGGAACGCGCGCAAAAAACGGTGTGATCGTGATCACGACCAAGAGAGGTAAGAGCGGCGCAACACGGATCAGCTATAGTGGAAATTTATCATTCAATCTAAGGCCTTCATACAAGCAATTCGACATTCTGAATTCAGCCGATGAAATGTCCGTGTATCGCGAGATGTACGAAAAGGGCCTGATCGATATCACCACTTCTGTGAAGGCGCAGAACTATGGCGTGCTTGGCAAAATGTTCTCGCTCATATCGCAGCACGACTTGAATTGGGGACCTAATGGAAGCTTAAATGAGTCGTTTTTGAACCAATACGAGAACGCCAACACCGACTGGTTCGATGTCCTCTTCAAAGACCAATCTCTTCAGCAACAGCATTCTTTGAGTCTCACCTCGGGTGGCGAAAAGTACAACAGCTACTATTCATTAAGTTACATGAATGACAACGGTCAGACTATTGCCGACAATGTTACACGCTATGCGGTCACTGCCAAGAACAGTTTTTTCTTTACCGATAAGCTTTCTCTTGACGTTAAGTTGAGCGCCAACTTTCGCCAACAACTTGCGCCCGGCACGCAAAACCGTGACTTCGATCCAATCTCGGGACGATTCAGGAGAGACTTCGACATCAATCCTTTGAACTATGCGTTGAATACGAGCCGCTCCATCAGGCCCTACGATGAGAACGGCAACCTGGAATACTTCAGACGCAACTACACAGACTTCAACATTCTGAGAGAGTTGGCGTTAAACAGCATCGAAATCAGCGTGGCCGATATCTCCACGCAAGCAGATTTACAATATAAGTTTACCGACAACCTGGTATTCAGGAGTGCCATACAAGGGCGCTATGCAGCCACGAAACGCGAGCACATTATTCACGAGTGGTCCAATCAGGCCGAGGCCTATCGCGCGGATGACACACAATATATTCAGGATGCGAATCAACTGTTGTTCGTGGATCCTAACGACCCAACTTCTCAGCCCAAAGTAGTATTGCCCGAAGGTGGTTTCAACAATCTTAACAACGACGAGTTAAAATACTTTTACACGCGTAATAGTCTTGATTGGTCGCATTCCTTCAACAGCATTCATAATATTAATATCCTGACCGGTATGGAGATAAAATCCACCGATCGCCAAAGCAAGCGCATAGACGGGATCGGTATCGTGTATGAAAATGGAGGCATTGCACGGCTGGATCCGAACATGATTGCTTTCCTGAATCAACAGGGTATTGAGACGTATGCGCTGTCTGAGGATCACGAGCGATTCGCGGGCGCCTTTTTAAATGGCGGATATTCATACAAAGGCAAGTATATATTTAATGGAACGGTACGCTACGACGGTTCCAACAGACTCGGCAAGAGCAGGGCCGCACGTTACCTGCCTACCTGGAACGTCAGCGGCGCCTGGAACATTGACCAGGAAAAATGGTTCAACGCCGATTGGATCGACTTTCTCAAGCTCCGTGCCACGTATGGGCTATCTGCAAACTTAGGACCGAACACGAGCGCGCTTCTCAATATTCGTTCAGGGGTGACGTTGCGTCCGACGGATGTAGAAACGTACCTGTACATTCAAGACCTTGAAAACAGCGAGCTCACGTGGGAGAAACTCAATGAATTCAATGTGGGATTTGACTATGGCATATTTGAGAATCGCGTGACGGGAACAATCGATGCCTATGCTCGCAATTCATACGATCTTATCGGCGTGATTCAGACCAGCGGCGTGGGTGGTAATGAGTACAAAACCGGTAACTACGCGAACATGGAATCGAAAGGTGCCGAATTCACCATCAACACCCGGAACATACAGCGAAAGAACTTCTCATGGCTTACCAGTTTCAACATCGCCTACAGCCGGGATCAAATCACCAAACTTGAATTTGATCCACGATTGGCGGACGCTATCGTCCAGGGCGGCGCAGCTATACTGGGAGGCCCCCGCAGGGGTTTGTTTTCGGTAAAATTTGCGGGCCTCGATACTCGCGGAATTCCCACTTTTTATGATGGCTCAGGCGAAGTGGTTTATAATATGGACTTACAGGATCGCGAAAATATTCGGGATATCTTGAAGTTCGAGGGACCGGCAGAACCCAGAGGCGCGGGCGGGTTCACCAATATTTTTAACTACAAGAGCTTTTCCCTGAGTGTTTTCCTTTCTTATAAGTTCGATTATAAGATCAGGCTAAATGACGCATTCAGTCCCCAGTACACAGACTTCTCTTCCCTTTCAAAAAGCTTCGTGAATCGATGGATGGTTCCCGGCGACGAGAATATCACAGATATTCCGGTTATCCTTGACCAGCGCATATTGCAATCGGGCAACCCTGATTACCAGTCAGCTTATGATCTTTATAACAAGAGCACGGTAAGAGTAGCGAACGGTGACTACATCCGCCTCAAGTCAGTCAGGCTCAGTTATGCACTCCCCAACAACTGGATTCGAAAAGTGGGCATGTCAACGGCCAAGCTATCGGTTGAGGCGATGAACCTATTTTTGCTGTATTCAGACTCCAGACTGAATGGGCAGGATCCGGAGTTCTTTTCATCGGGAGGTGTGGCGTTGCCGCAACCCCGACTCATTACGACTTCAATTTCGATTGGATTTTAGTTAAACGTTATGAAACTGTCGCGTAAGAGCTTTTATCCTTTGACTATTCTGCTGATGCTTTCGGCATGCGATAGCTTTTTGTCTGAGAATCCGGATAATCGCGTTGACCTGGATACGGCTGAAAAGGCGGCGCAACTGCTTACCAGTGCCTATCCCAGCGCGGCGTATACCTTCACGGAGTGGATGGCCGATGAGGTAAGTTACACACAAGGGACGACCAAACGCCCCGAACACGTGCAGGCATACAACTGGGAGGAGTCCACGTCGTCCAACAACCAGGACACGCCATCCTTTATATGGGCGGGATCGTATGAAGCCATTGCCCCCGCGAACGAAGTGCTGGCCATCATCGATGAAATGGAAGGAGACGCAGATCTAAAAAGCGCCATACGGGGCGAAGCGCTGCTCGCCAGAGCCTACGGCCATTTTATGCTGGTCAATCTCTTCGCTAAGCATTACAACAGACAGACCGCTACAACGGATGCGGGTGTACCCTATGTTGAAGAACCGGAGACCGTATTTATCAAACAGTACGCACGAAATACGGTTGCTGAAGTGTACGACAAAGTTGAACGTGACCTTCGCGAGGGAATGAGACTGGTAGATGGTCGCTTCTACAAAAATTCCGGCAAGTACCACTTTACCTCCACGGCTGCGCTTGCATTGGCCTCGCGGTTCTATTTGTTTAAAGGCGACTTCGAAAATTGCATTAACTATTCTACGGAGATGCTGGGAAGCAATCCGGACATTTTTATAAAGGACCTTCCCACCATACTCGCGGATTACACAAACACAGAGGAGTTTCTTCGCCTGATGACTTCGCCTTCTGACAACAGCAATTTGTTATTGGCCCGCCAGGTAACCAACTATCCGATAAACGTGGGCTTCTGGCCCAGCATCGACCAGGTAAATTCGCTCTACGACAATAATCCCTGGAACGCCGAAGACCTTCGACGCAGCAATCGCTATCCGCTCTTTATTCGCGGCACTGACGGCTACGCACTCGCTAAATACCAATTCCTGTTCGAACGCACGAGTATCACCTCGAACGTGGGTTATAACTATACCATCATGCCGCTGTTCAGGGGTGAAGAGGTATTGTTGAATCGCGCAGAAGCATACGCAAGCACCGGGCAAAATTCGGCGGCCCTTGCAGACCTGCAGATTTACGTTGATAAACGCTACACAGAGAAACCCAGGGTGACGCTGCCATTCCTTCAGAACTACTATCGAACCAATAATGCTCAGGCAGCCCTAATGGCTTTTATCGTCGATGAGCGGGACAAGGAATTTATTCATGAAGGCCTCCGTTGGTTTGATATCAAACGCTTCAATTTGCCCGTAACACATATCACGCAAACCGGTGCGTCCATTACCCTGGGCGAAACGGACCTGCGTAAGGTGCTACAGATTCCGCAGAACGCCATTGATGTAGGTGGACTTGAGCCAAACCCAAGGTAACGTGAAAGCAGCATGAAAAATTGGTCATCCTTCCTATTCATCCTCCTCGTGCTCGCTACAGCAAGTGGCTGTTACGAAGACGAAAAGCTCAATGTGCCCGAAAGATCAGAGGCACCGTCGGACGATGAGATCGATCAATATATACAAACGAACTTCACTGACCGATATGGTATTGCCGTGCGATACAAGTACGTAGACCGTTACGTCGACCAGACAAAACGCGTTACGCCGCCTTCCCGGGAGGTCGTGATACCGATGATGGACTTTCTGAATGAGTTTTGGGTTGATCCATTCGTAGCCGTGCCCAATGGCTCTGAGTTCTTTCGCGAGCACGTACCCGCCGAAATCGTCATGGTGGGGTCTCAAATGTTTAACGGAGACGGGACGGTAACACTGGGCACGGCCGATGCTGGCGCACGCATTACCCTGACGGAAGTCAATAACGTCGACCCGACCGATCTGGATTGGGTGTTTCTGCAAACACACGTTATCTACCACGAGTTTGCCCACATTGTTCATCAGCGGTATAACCTTCCGCCGAACTGGCAGCAAATCTCCCCCGAGGGCTACACGTCGGTTGGTTCCTGGTACAATCTTACAGATGAAGAAGCACTACAACGCGGATTCGTTTCGCCCTATGCGACAAGTTCATTCAATGAAGACTTCGCCGAAACAGTGTCGTTCATCCTGTATAATCCCGATTTCTATGAAAAATACATAGACGACGAAACGGACTGTACCGACGCGGCCTGTGATATGCGCAACGAAGGCCGCGCCAAATTGAGAACGAAATATAGCAGTGTTCTCAACCACTATCTGGCAGTTACCGGCGTTGACTTACTGAGTGTGCGTAACATTATCCAAGCGAAGCTGCCATGATGAGGAAAACGGTATATCTGCTCGTGATGCTGATCGTCATTCTGACTGGATGCAAGGATGATGACATTGCTGTATTTGACAAAAGTGCAGACGAGCGATCGGCGGAAGCCATCGCGGCGCTGCGACAGGATCTGACGTCCGGCCCCTGGAAACTTAAATACACGCCCGAGGATAATTCGGGATCCTATTGGGTCCTTCTGAACTTCAGCGGCAATGGCAATGTCACGATACAGTCCGACCTTGGAGCGGATGACGGAACGTACTATGAGCAAACGATAACTTACCGGATAGACAATTCCCTTGGGCTTGAGCTGATCCTGGAAAGTCACTGCATGTTCAGTTTTCTCTTCGAACGGAACCAGGCGACGTTCGAGGCAGAGTATGAGTTCAATTACGCCAACAAAACACCAGATAATAGCCTGGTTTTTTCCAGTAAGACAGACCCGGGTACGCCGACCATATTGGTTTTCCAACGTGCCAATCCGACGGATGAGGTGCTGCTTGGCCGTACCATCTCCACATACCTCGACAGTATTGCCTCCGATTTTCAGAAATTCAGTTCTTCGGTGAGGTTAAGCTATAAGAACAAAGATCTGATGATATTTCTATCACTCGATCAGATCACACGAAATGTTACCTTTACCTCTGCCTCACGAAAAAGTAATACGGCAACCCTTCAGAGCATCGACCTCGCCACGGCCTATTTGCTACAGGGAGATTCGCTGATATTGGATGAGCCTCTCCAGGGCAATTACTTCGGAAATAACATTAAAATTTCGTCGCTGAAGCTTTCGTCCCTGTCCGAGAGTACGTTCAACGGTTGCGCTACGCCCATGACCATGCACGCCATTTCCGGAAAAACGTCGCAAAATGATGACATAATATTGGAGACGACATTGAGTGACCTCAGTGGAAGGACCTTCCCGGAGGTAAGCGATTTCTACGTGGCACCCCTGCAGAACATTAGAGACCACGGACAAGTCGTGGTAGACGAAATTACGGCGAGTATTCCCGGCGCCTTGGCCATGCAACTGTACTACGGCTACGAGACTCAACGGGGTGAAATGAATTCGATCGGATTTATCATCCAGAATTCTGACGACAGTTTCACTTTCGCCTTGCGCGAATTCACGCCTGTGCTGAATGAGAACCATATCATCTTTAATTTCGCTGATGATATAACGATTTCCGGTCCTGATATACCGGATTCAAGCAAAGATGCGATCAATGTCTATCTGGAGCTACTGACGCAAGGCGATAACACCTATGTATTCAAACTGGATGAAGGACTCTACGAGTTTTACAATCCGTGCTCCGGTTGGAGTTTCGTTTTCTTTGATCCAAGTGATCCTGAATAAGAAAAACAAAAAAGTATGACCCGGCCGCGTTTTTTGAAAGTAAATAAATAACTTCTGACCTGAACTTAGTACTCTAACCTAGCTAAAATATGAAAAGGTATCTGATGCGCCACCTATCCATGACAGCGATCGCCGCGATGAGCGTGGCCTTATTCTCCTGCAAAGACGATGAAGATCCGGTGATTCCTGTTGTGAGTTTCCAGCAGGCGACACGCACCGTTGACGAAAGTGCCGGAACTATCGATGTGCTGGTGCAATTGGACGTAGCCTCTCCCAATGATATTCAAGTTGGATACAGTTTGTCAGGAACGGCTACTGAAGGGACAAGTTCCAGCAATGATTATCAGGCTATGGGAACCTACGGATCTATTAGCATTGCAAAAGGCTCTACGAGCGGAACATTGCAACTGCAGATTAAACAGGATGATGTTGTCGAGGCGGATGAAACAATTATTATCACTCTCAGTGCGAGCGGCACTGCTACGCTCGGTTCCGTGTCCTCTACTACGATAACGCTGCACAGCGACGATCTCGGACCGAAAGTATCGTTCACTACAACCACGACAACGATAAACGAAAGCGATGGAACACTGGACATTGAACTTACGCTGGACAAAGCTGCGGGTCAGGATATCACGGTTGATTACGCGTTCAATTACGATGACATTCAAACGGTAGCCACGGCGCTCGACAGTGTGTGGGCTTATAACGAGGACGTTCCTTCTCAATATTATGATTTTTATGTTGTTGGAGGTACCTATGGGAAATTGACCATTCCTGCGGGATCGTCGACAGCAAAGCTTTCATTGAGGTTTTATTCCGATTTCCTGTGGGATGAGAATGAAAGGATCGAGATAACGCTGACCGGGGCAGGCACAGGAGGTCAGTTGGGTGCCAACACCAAACACACGGTAACGGTAAAACAGGAAGACGGCAGGTTAATCGGCCTCCTTTGGGATCCCAGTTATAACGATGTGGATCTGGATTTGATCCTGTGGATCGGTGACGGAACTGACTTCGATGCGCTCACGGGCTCGTTCTCTGCAGCCACAACGCCGAGGTCAGAAGAAGTATTTATTCCCACGGTTTTTGCCGATCTGATCAGTGAGGAGGTTGGTGACGCTGTGTTCGGCGTCAGCGCCGTATACTACGAGGGAACGGCAAATCCAATGAATTTCGAAGTGCATCACGTCGATTTTGTTGACGGGGGATTCGAGGCTGCGGCCGATCGTGACATTATACCCGGAGCATACACTCTGGCAAATATCAATGCCTGGGAAACTTTCGATGACGTTCAGATCGAACATACGTTTGATCTTACGGGCGGGGCATACGCCAATCTCAGCGATATCACCGTTCCGGCGAGTGGCAGCCGCCAGGCAACCTATAAATTGCCCGGAAGCATTTCGAAGAGCAACGTTCGGGCGAAGTTTGCATCCCGGGCTCATGTTTGGGGACTGCGCAAATAGCCAATGAATTAGACCTTATTCCAACTGGATTGGCCAGGAAACTGAAGGGCGTTCAATAGGACGCCCTTTTTTGTTTATCCCTGTGGACAGAACTTGGTCAGATTTTTTGCTGCTGAAATGCTCAACGCACTTGTGAATGAGCCGCGGCAACATTAACTATGTACACTTCAAACCATTCCTCGATCCACCTTGTCGTTTAGTCTATGAAAGAAGTGACCGTACAGGAACTCAAAGCGCTTAAAGATTCGGGCGCAGATTTCCAATTGATTGATGTTCGTGAACCCCACGAGTTTGACATCTGCGACCTCGGCGGCGAACTTATTCCCCAGGGCGACATTCCCTCAAACGTCGACAAAGTAGATCGCAACAAACAGGTTATCATTCACTGCCGCAGTGGCGCCAGAAGTGGAAACATGGTGCAGTGGCTGGAGAAGAATCACGGGTTCACCAACCTGTACAATCTCAAGGGAGGAATACTTGCCTGGGCCCGGGAGATCGACCCGGAAATGCCAACGTACTGACCCCTAGGCCAGAGAGCGGCGAGTTGGTACCGAACGTACGCGTGTGATCTTCGTGTGCGATGCCTATACCTTTCAGCGCCTATTTCGGTCCGCTGGCCTTGAGCGCCTGATCAACGTCGGCAACAATGTCTTTGATGTCTTCCAATCCGACGGAGATTCGAATGAGCCCAGGCATAATGCCCACAGCGGCCCGTTCTTCATCAGTTAGCTTGGAATGTGTAGTCGAGGCCGGATGTATCGCAATCGTGCGTGTATCTCCCAGGTTGGGCGTATGCGAAATCATCTGTAACGCATTCAGAAACTGCCGTCCCTGTTCAATGCCACCCTTCACTTCGAAGGTAACCAGCCCACCGCCCAGACGCATCTGCTTCTTGGCTAGTTGGAATTGAGGGTGTGACGGGAGGAAGGGATATTTTACCAGCGAAACATCCGGATGCGATTCCAGCCAGGTAGCCAGTGACAGGGCATTTGCGCAATGTCGCTCCATGCGAACGGCCAGGGTCTCCAGACTCTTCGACAGCAACCACGCGTTAAAGGGCGATAACGTGGGGCCTGTGTGCCGCGCAAAGAACCGCACCTGCTTGATCAACTCCTTCGTTCCCAATACAGCGCCACCGATTACGCGACCTTGTCCATCCATGAACTTGGTGGCGGAGTGCGTGACCAGATGTGCCCCGAAACGGGCGGGATTTTGCAGATAAGGGGTAGCAAAGCAATTGTCGACGTTCAGAATAAGGTTATGCTTCTTAGCCAGCTTTCCCAGCCATTCCAGATCGATCATATCCAACGCCGGGTTCGATGGCGTCTCGACAAAAATCATCCGGGTATTGGGCTGAATCCTGCTCTCCCACTCTTCCGGAGATCCAACGTCAGCATAGCTGTGCGATATCCCGAACCGTGGAAATATGGTATTTAGAATCTGGTGAGTTGACCCGAATATGGAACGGCAGGCGAGCACGTGGTCACCGCTGCTGAGGATACCCGCCATGCTGCAATACATGGCGGCCATTCCAGACGATGTGGCAACGCCGTCTTCGGTTCCTTCCAGCATACAAAGCTTGGAAATGAACTCGTCCGGATTGGGATTGGAATAGCGGCTGTAGATATTACCCGGAATTTCATCTGCAAACATGGCACGCGCCTGTTCTGCATCGTCGAAGACAAAGCTCGACGTCAGGTACAGCGGTACCGAATGTTCGCGGTGCTCGGTGCGATCGTATTGCCCTCTGATCGCCAGGGTTTCAAAATTTTTCTCTTCCATGAACCGTGGTATGCGGAAATCAGCCGCAAAGATAATGGTCAGCGAATGATCTCAAAGCTATGCGTGATGGAGGCCTTGTGACTCAGCGTCTTGGCCACCGAGCAGTATTTATCCACGCCCAGATCAATGGCTTTGCGCACCTTTTCTTCGTCCAGGTCGCCATATACTTTGAAGTGTACATGCGCTTCCACAAAAAGCGACGGCATGGCGTCTTTCTCACGTTCACCCGTAACAGTTACCTTGAAATCACGCAGGGGCTGCTTTTGCTTCTTGAGAATGTTGATCACGTCGATCGAACTGCAACCACCCAGCGCGGCCAGCACCAGCTGCATGGGGCGCATCCCCTCGTTGGTGCCCCCGATCTCCGGAGAGGCATCAATATGAACTGACCGGCCATCTTCATTCACGGCTTCCATGTGAAAGCCATCATTCAATCGGTTTAACTCAATTTTCATCTCACTTCGCTTAGTTTATTCGGCCAGATCAGGCTTCCCGCTACCATGGCCATCAGGCTAATTAACGTTGCGGGCACCAAACTTGGCCATTGGGTCTCAAAAAACTCAAAAATAATCCAGGTCACCATACCTAAAATCATCGAAAGCATAGCGCCCGTATTGCTGGCCCTCGACCAGTACAGCCCGAGGGTGAGGGGAACAAACAGCGATACCAGACTCAATATCGAAGACTCTCCAACCAATTCATAAATATCGGAACGGATACACGCCATCACCGTAGCACAGGTGCTGAACACCAGGACGGAGATTTTGGTTGCCATCAGCAGCTGACGGTCATTAAAACGATTTCCCAACAAAGGCTTAATAAGGTTTTCAGAAAAAATTGCCGCCGGCGCCAGTATGGCCGAACTGGCCGTGCTCAATATCGCGGATAGCAGAGAGCCGAAGAACAGTATTTGAATCGGCATCGACGTATGAGAAAGCACCATCGTCGGCAACGCCATTTGCGTGTCACCCGATAACTCATGGCCATACATATGCTTGGTGCACAAACTGATGAACAGGGGAATCATGGCCACCGAGAGGTACAAACCCGCGGCAATGTAACACGACCACACGGCGGTCTTTGCTGAACCCGACGACATGGCGCGCTGAAAGACATCCTGCGAGGGGATTGATCCCAGACCCAGTACCGACCAGGCGGCTATGTACCCCACAACCTCCGGCCCATTGGCATCCGGTAGAAACTTCATACTGCCGGGCTCGATTTCCTTGACAATGTTACCGAAGCCGCCCGCCTTGTCAAGCAGGATGAAAGCCAGCACGGCGAGGCCGACCACGATGATGATGCTTTGAAAAAAGTCGGTGATGGAGATGGCCCACATTCCACCCACGTAGGTATATAGGGTAACCACTCCAGCGCTCAATACTACGGCCGCCCACAGTTCCATTCCCGTTACTACGCTAAGCACTAGACCCATCGCCACGAGTTGGGCCGCGATATAACCCAGATAAGGCGGAGCCAGGAACAGAGATGCCACAAGCTCAACCCGGCGACTATAACGCACCTTGAAGTAGTCTCCCAGGGTCATCAGGTTCATGTGGTACAACTTCCGGGCGAAGAACAGTCCGAATAATACCAGACACAACGCGGCGCCAAAGGGGTCTTCGATCACGCCATAAAGGCCCTCATCAAGGAAACGCGACGAAGCACCAAACACCGTTTCCGAACCAAACCAGGTGGCGAACAAAGCGGCCGAGCTAATCATGAGTGGAAGGCTGCGTCCGGCGAGCATAAAGTCGCCCGACGTTTGAACGCGTCGCGATGCCCACACACCCACGAGGACGGTTCCGACAAGATAGAGGATGATAGAAGCGAGCAACAAGGAAAATGGGTTGTTTCCGGCGAACAAGATAAATGCGGGAATTGACAATTAACAATTAACAATTGACAATTAGAGAGCGGCTGAACGCCGCTAACACCAGACCCTTTGGGTGCAAGGGATTCATGCCCCCGGCAGGGGGCACCACAATTGTCAATTGTTAATTGTTAATTCTTGCTTTTGTCTTTCTTCTTCAGCTGGAACGTCCTCGTAACATTAAACCCAAGATGTATGTCGCCATCAAAGAAATTGTCATGCGTCTCTGTGATGAAGGCACGCTCTGTGAGTCCGATCGCATTGGTGAACAATATCTGGAAAACGTGCCCACCGGTTTCTATGTCGAGGCCGATAGACATGGCGTCGTAAAGTTTGAGATCATCCGGCAGCGTGCTGTTGTCGGGGCGGCTCATGTTATAATAATACTCAGCCGTGATGGCCATGCTCCGCGATATTTTCATGCGACCACCAAAACCGAGCGCGAACTGGGTGTTCTCTTCGTACGCCTCGACCGAATTCTTGTGGATGATCGTCGGCATCAGCTGCAAAGAAAGGGCCTGTGAAAACTTCCGGGCAATCAACAACTGACCCGTATACGCCAGGCGATCGACGTTCTCGTACTCGGGCGAAACGTCCGAATTCTCCTTCGGAGAAAGCTTGTAAGCCATGCCACCGAGGGCGGTCATTGATACCGGAAAGTTCTTTGCCCCCTTGCTTTGGCGAATCGTCCTGTATTTCAGGTATCCATCCACGGTCTTGTCGGTAGACGTGCGTCCGATGCTTACTGACAGCCTGTCCGTTATGCCATAGTCGAGACCCAATCGAACGTAGGCCTGATCAAGGCCAAACATTTCGTAGGCGCCCCCGCTGAGCAACCCGAACCGGTGGCCGAAAATGAATTCCAACGAACCGGCGTTCTTGGTCTCGATGGTATGACCGTTGCCCAGACGCGTACCTTTAAAAGTGGCAAATGCGTACTCCGTCTCGGGAGGATTTTCCTTCTCCAATTGTTGCAGAAGATCTTCCTGCGCCAGCACAACGCATGGGCTAAACAAAATGAGCAAAAGAATGAAGTGCTTCATGTTCGGTGTCTTTTTTAATCTGAGTTGTAAGAAGTTCATGTCTGGCTATAGTGGCCGGTATACGAAATCAAGCGTAACCTCCACCTGTTGAGCGATCTTGTCCCAAACCACCTGCGGCACGGTGATCTTATAGTCTTCAAGTTTGACCAGGAATTTTGCCTTCAGAATTATTTTGTTCCCGCTCACCTCGATGGTACCCGGAATATCCACATCTCGCGTAACGCCGTGGATCGTCAGCTTGCCTGCAGCCTTTACCTGTTGCGTTCCTCCTGCACCGTAGTTGAATCCCGTGACCTTGCCCTGGAACGAAGACTTCGGAAACTTCTCCGATTCCATATACTTCTCGTTGAAGTGCGTTTGCATGAGCTTGTTCACAAACTGAAAATCTTTCACGTTCATCAGGTAGGCAATCTCACCATTCAGCGCGTCGAAGATGCTCGTTACTTTCTGATTCGCAGCCGTAATGTCCTCGACCACGCCATCGGAGAAAAAAGTGATCGATGGCTTCTCGGCAAAGTACCGCTGCTGTGCACCAGAGATCGTTACCGTACAAACCAACACCACCATGGCAAGAAGGTGGTGCGGCGGGTGGATGAAAGAGCATCTCATGCGGCTTGGCAAGGCTTAGTTGTTTTGTGCCCCCTGGTCCACCCAGCAGCTGATCAACCTGATCTGCTCGTCGCTTAACGACCCTATTTTGGGCATATAGCCAGCCGTACCCGGCGTCCTTGTAATGCGATTCTTTATTTCCATTGCGTGTGACTGAACGAGCGAGAAGTCACGCCAGTCCCGATCGGCACCATTGCCCCCGTTGTGGCAGCCACCGTCGCCGACAATAGCACACTTGGTGTTGATAATAGGCAGTATGTCGTCTGCGTAACTCACCGCCTCGCCAGAACAGCTGAGCCCATCACGCGAAGGCAGTTTGTGATCAACACACGACTGCACTGAAAGAACCCAGGCACACGCTGACACAAGCATGACGCACGAATGGCGAAGTTTCATTTTCATATCTGGAGTTAGGCAAAAAAATATGGCACAACAACTGTTTTGACACAGTGACGATAAAAAAACACTATCGGTTGCCTAGGTCTGAAAATGAAAATCCCCCGGAGTCCTGGACCCCGGGGGATAATCAATTGTCTATAGTTGGCTTTAATCTTGAATCAAAGGTAATTCGCCTATCGCGGACCAGAAATTGTGCAACGGTGACCTGTCGCTTGGCGGGATAGAGAACCACGAGCATCGGTCAAACGGCAAGAGCTAATTGATGACCGAAAAGAATGTGGGTTAAAAATTGAAAATCCCCCGAAGTTCTCGACTAAGGGGGATTTTCATGTCTATAGTTGGCTTTAATCTGAGTCAAAGCTAAAAAGAAATTGCTGGCAAATCAACCGATTGCAACGAAAAGTGTGAATTTTTTTACATCAAACACGCCTCACGGCCCTGCGTTGGGCTCCGGGAATGAGAGGATTCATATCGCACTGGCCTCTTCTGTCTTATTTCATCCCGAGCGAGTCTCTCTCCAACGCCCTCGATTTAAGTGTGTCGTCGGCGAGCGAGTCCGCGATTGAGTCGCTCTCAAAAAAGTTTTTCTTAATCCGTTCCTTGAGCTGTGGCTTCGAGCCGGGAAAAGTGGTCCGGCTCGCTATATCGTAACTGGCATAGCCGAGAAGTAGAGCAAATACTATTGCTATCGCGCGGAACACCTTCTTTTGTTTCGTCATGAGATGAGGCCGAAAGGACCGTGAATCAAATCAACGGATGTTTTGCCACGATGTCAAATGAATTGGAGTACTTTATCGGCCAGCTGAATGTTGTCGGATAACAACTCATAGAACTGGTCCTTGTTGAATCTTAGTAACACCGCGTCGCCCTCGGCCGTGATGACGTTGGCACTGACGGTTCCGGAGGCACCCAGCATTTCGCCTACGAATTGTGGGCGACCAAACTGCGAAATCCTCACGCCGCGATGATAATATCCGACTGTACCTGACGTAACCACATAGAAGTGATTGTTTTGTTTCTCGTCCAGCACTATCGATTCTCCGATTTTCATTCGCACCTCTTCACTAATGTCCGACAGATACGACAAGGTGATACCCTGTACGTTGGCAAACGATGGCAACTCTTGATAGAAACGAGCGATCTCAAACTTTGATGTCTTCCGCTGATGGACCACTACGGCATCCAATTCTTTCTTGGCATGGTCGCCCAGGCGTCGTGCATTTTCCTCGTACAACTCTCTGCCATGCTGCGCAAGTGCCCATGCAGCCACCTCGCGGATCAACTCATCGGGGTTAAACAACTGGGCAATGAGGTCGAGCTTGAAGTCCGCGATTTTCAGCATGCCGATCTGGTGAAGCACGCACGCCTTCGTCCAACGGTTTGATTGGGCAAAATCGCGGTTAATCAGGAACTTTAGTACAAGTTTGTCGTCGAGTTTTACCCTCGGGTAAAATTCATGCAGCTGATAGATGCGCTCCGCGTTGGCGATGTCATCAAGTATAGGGATAACGCGCTGCTTCAGCTGCTCGGAGAGGAAGACGTCCAGCAATTCGATCGCGTAGGTGACGCCTTCGGCCGTACCGCTTTCGATATTCTCCTTCACCAGCTGAATCGAACGGGTATCGTACAACATGGTGAGGAGCATATAAATGTGTTCGATGTCGTGCTGCACCTCCTCGTGTAAAGCGGTTTTAATAAGCTCCCCGGTGCCGCCATCGCGCACTTCCTCGATCGCGCTCAGGTTCCAGCTGATGTCGGCAATGTCTGATTCGATCGCATACTTAATGCGGGTGATCTGTGAAATGCCAGCTTTAAAGCCGCACTCACCCAACGATAGCAGTATTTGCGATACAATGATCTTATTCGGATAATCGATCTTTCCCCAGAGAATTTCGCGCGCGCGTTGACCGCCTATGCGACCAATCACCTGAATGATGCGCATCATTACCTGAGAGCCCTGCCCCGTTCGATAAAACGCCACGTCCAGAGCGTACAGGGTCTCCTCCCCGATCAACAACAGCGCGTTCATTGCCTGATTCCCGAATACCGGGCTGCCGAGGTTCTCAATAACGGCATTGACAATCTCCGGATTATTTTTTTTGATTGATGTCTTGATGGCACTGATGCGTACAGCCGGATCGTTGTCGTTCAGCAATTCCAACAGGAATGAAGTACACTCGTCGCGCGACGTGTGCAACAGCAACTCCGCCGCGTAGTGCCGGTCATTCGGATTAGTCGATCGCGTTAATTTCTGAATGCGCGCTTTTGTAATGTCCCCATCGTTGTCAATAATGAACTTGAGGTCATTTTTGCTGATGATACTCTTGCCATTGCCATTCGACATCCTGGACTCATCCATCCTGATCACGTATTGATCCGACACCGACAGGCCTTTCAATTCGTTCATGCGCTCCAGCGCATAGCTGCGGGTTGCCTCATCCTGATTCTTCATCAGGCTGTTTGCCCACTGGGGTATCTGCGCCGCGTTGATCTTCTCGAGCAATTTATAGCTGAATACCGCCTTCCCGGGCTCGGGCATCAAAAGATTGTTTTCCAAACGCTGCGTTACTTGCGCGAACCCTGTTTCCAGACGGTCAAGTTTTCGATCTCCGGCATCGCGATCAACACCCTCGAGCCGTTGCCGGATCTTTTGTCGGTATCCATTGTGAATCTTCGTAACGATTAGAAAATAGCCCAGTGACAGGAAGATAATAACAACCGAGATGTACAGGACATTAAAGAAGGGCGTGAGTGCCAGTCCGAAAATGATTACGCCCCCCACAAAGCGCGCCGTTTCGTTTACCAATCCCTCAACCTTAGATTGGATACTGAAACGCAGGCGGCTGTCCAGCGGAATAAAGAACAGCTTGAATACGGGATTCTCCAATGATTCACGGAGTGTCCAGTTGAATAACCTGCTTACCGCCACAAACAGAAAGAAGTATACGAAGCCCGTTGCAGAAACACTTTTTTCAAACCCGAAAACCATTCCCAGTGCGATCGCGCCAATCGAGAAGATGATCATGATAGTGGGTAAAATATAGAGCGAAATGCGCAGACCATAATTGTTGATGATGCGCTGATTCGCAAAAGTCTGCATGAGGAGACTGATCACATAAACAAAGCCAACGAAGAACGAATTGAAGTTCGTCAGATCACGAACGTCGGGATACATTTCCGTCAGCAGCTTTTGAAATGAGAACTGGCTGAGAACGAACATGACCATCGATATCAGCAGAAACACCGACAACAGCACAACGAAGTTGTCGCCAAAAATGCGGGTGAGTCGCGATTCGCGACGCACGGTGACACTTACTTCACGGGGATCGTTTTTGGAGATGTTAAACCGTGCGGAGATCACAAACATCAATCCCATCACGATAGCCATGCTCAAGGCACACACGAACAGATAATTCGACGTGTCTTTAACGTATTGGTTGGAGATCGGAATGACGACAATAGTGGCCAGGATCGCGGCGATAAGCTGTCCGGTGTCTATCCAGCCAATGATTCGTTTCGACTGACGGAAGTTGAACAGGCGGCCAAATATTCCCCAGAAGCTCAATAGCAACACCGCGGTCATGGGGCCCGTCATGCAGTATATGGCAAACACATAGTAGTCGGCGTAATCGCGATTACCAAAGTGCATCAGCCAATACATGCTGAGTGTAAAGCAGAAAATCATGACGACACTGCCGATGGCCAGCGTCGTATACTTAACAAAGTTCTGAGCGGTGGAGAATAACGCCGTAGTAACAATACCCAAAATACCCGCAACGACGAATGCCTCGTCGAGGTAATCGCCCAGCCGGTTTAGAAAGAGGGAGTCTGCCGTTACCTGATAGGTGGCGATGAAGATACCCATGAAAAAGCCCGTGCAGAGCATGAGCACAATCTGCTTCTGCTCCTGGCTTTTGATCCTGAGGGCCTCAACGAAACGGTTCGCCATGTCTAACCAAAGGTACTAACAAAAAAACCACGCAGTTGCGTGGTTTAACTAAGCGTTAGGGCGCTCACCTATTTTTTCGCGGCCGTAGAGTCCTTTTTGGCTCCAGGTCCGGCCTTCTCGTCTTTGTACTCTGTGTTCAGGCGATCCGTCACCTCTTTGGAGATATCAAGGCCATCAACCGCATAAAGAACGTCGCTCGTGGGATCCAGCTTCAACACCACTTGCAAGTCCTTTTCCACGCCGTACTTCTTAAGAAATACCGTAATGCGGTCGTACAATTCCTTGTTGAGTTTCGATTCTTCTTCCGCCAGCTGTTGGCCGAGGCTCTGCTGATACATTTGCAGATTCTGTTGTTTTTTGCCGAGGTCTTCTTCGGTCGCCCGAACCTGACCAAGGGTCATGCTTGACACGTTCCGCTGATAGGCAGCGATCTCGTTCTGCAGGCCAATGGCGCGATTGCGGTAGTCCTGTTGCATTTTCTCTGATTTGGCTTCCAACGACTCGCGTTGTGCCTTCAGATAATCATAATTTTTCAACACACTGTCTGACCTTATATAGGCAATTTTCGAATCGCCCAGGCTCGCCGGTTCCGCCGATGCGGATGCCGCTGGTCTGGATGACGAAAAATGCAGGTAAAACAATACAATTACAGCCACCAACAGGACTGCATTCAGGATCAGGGACAAATTCTTCATTTAGCGGAGATGTTTTGAGGGGGCAAATATGAAAAGAATCTCGGGAGTTGCCAATTGCTGCACCACCCCCCACACAGAATCCCTATTGGTCCGCCTCCTGGTCCTGGGTCTGGAAAGAATAGAGATTCTCGTCCAGCCGGAGGTTGTCATCGTTGAAGTCCCGAACGAACTTCGAAATCACCTCTGGTGTCACTTGTTCAATGTGTAAGCCAACGTCAAGACTGATACCAAATTCGACGTGAATATCCTGGTCTACGTGTTCACTTACCTTGACGGACTCTTCTTCTTCGAGCTCCATGATCACCTCGGCCATAAACAGTCCTATCTCCTCTTCCAGCGCATCGAGCGTCTGCAGGTTGCCGTCATCGTCTTCGTCGTAGGAGATTTTTTTGTATTCCGGGAAGTGCTGCGCCGCCCGGTGCTCGGCAATTTCAAAGAGTTCGCTTTCGTGATGCAGACGAAGGGTGTAGATCACGGCATCGTAGATCACCTCGCGCCCTTCGTACAAACCAATAAAATAGAAATGCGCGTACTCTTCCGACTGCTCGTCTTCGTCGTCCAGCACATACGTGCGTCCGGTCGCTATCATGCGCTTTCGATGTGAGGCAATCGTCTCCTGCTCAAAGCCCTTATTCTTCAACGCTTCCATATTCACTTAAACTACTGAAAAATGTTTAAAAAGTAAACCATTAAATTCCAAAATCCCCTATGACAAAATCGTTTTTTAACCTCCGTCTCCGGGCCATCAGACGGGCTTGTACCATTCTGCATACATCGGGTAGTTCTTAGCCGTTCGCTGAATCACAGCAATCAATTCATCGCTGGTATGCGCCAGAAATTTCGCAGGCGTTCCACCGTACACGCTTCCTGCCGGGACCCGGGTGCCGGCCAGCACCACCGCGCCGGCCGCGATAACGGAGTTGGACTCAACCACTGCATTATCCATTACAATTGCCCCCATGCCGATCAGCACATCGTCATGGATAGTGCAACCGTGAACGATCGCGTTGTGTGCGACCGAAACGTTGCTGCCGATGGTGGTGCTGGCGCGCTGATAGGTGCAATGGATAATGGCACCGTCCTGAATGTTCGTGTTATCGCCAATGGTGATCGTGTGCACATCGCCCCGAACCACCGCATTGAACCAAACCGTGCAATGATCGCCCATAAAGACCTCACCCACAACCGTAGCGTTGTCGGCCAGAAAGCAATCCTTGCCAAACTGCGGGGTAAACCCCCGTACCGATCTGATCAATGCCATGATAGTTCTATCCGCCCGTTTTACCGGTTGTAAATCTACATGACAAGATGTCACTGCAAAGAATAAATCTGTTATTTTTGCGACCTGACTATATCTGGATGCAGCAACTGATCAGTGACATAGATATCCTCGGCGGAGCAGAAAGTGAAAGCTGTGAAACCGTAACGATATCAAAGGATAAAAGCCTTGGCAATAGCCGAAAGCTCTATATCGAGAGCTATGGATGTCAGATGAATTTCTCTGACAGCGAGATCGTTGCGTCTATCCTGGCCGAGCATGGCTTCGACACCACATCCGATATTCAACAAGCCGACCTGATTTTTCTCAACACCTGCTCGATTCGTGAGAAGGCCGAACAAACGGTAAGGAATCGCCTGATGCACCTGAATGGACTGAAGCGACACCGGCCCGGCCTGCTGATCGGGGTGCTGGGATGCATGGCGGAGCGCGTAAAAGCAAAATTGCTGGATGAGGAACAGATCGTTGACCTGGTAGCCGGACCCGATGCCTACCGCGATCTGCCCAAACTGATCGATCGGGTAGACGACGGACAAAAATCGGTGAACACATTCCTGTCGCGTGAAGAGACATACGCCGACATTACTCCCGTCAGGTTAAACTCCAACGGCGTGACGGCATTTGTTTCCATCATGCGGGGATGCGATAACATGTGCACATTCTGCGTGGTCCCATTTACGCGTGGTCGCGAGCGGAGCCGTGACCCTGAGTCGATCGTGGCCGAAGCGAAAGACCTGTTCTCCAAAGGATTTCGAGAGATCACGCTCCTGGGCCAGAATGTGGATTCTTACAAATGGAGTCCGCAGGAGAACAACAAGGCGTGGCTCGAGCGACATGGCATCCGCGACGTAGTAAACTTCGCCAACCTGCTGGAGGCCGTGGCACTGGTGAGTCCTGATCTGAGGATCAGATTTTCGACTTCTCATCCCAAGGACATAACTGACGATGTGCTTCACGTGATGGCCCGCTACGAGAATATTTGCAAATACATCCACCTCCCGCTGCAAAGCGGGAACACGCGGGTGCTGGACCTGATGAACCGGGGCTATTCGCACGAATGGTACCACAATAAAACACTGAGAATCAGAGAAATACTAGGCGATGATTGTGGCATTTCTTCGGACATGATCACCGGCTTTTGTTCGGAGACAGAAGCCGAACACACGGACACCCTGTTGATGATGGACAAGGTGAAATTCGATTTTGCTTATATGTTTTGCTATTCTGAGCGTCCCGGAACCCTGGCAGAAAAGAGGTTCCAGGATGACGTTGCTGAGGAAGTAAAAAAGCGTCGTCTTGAGGAAGTCATCGAAAAGCAGCGACAGCACTCACTCGAGCGCAACCGGCGCGATATTGGCAAGGTCCACAAGGTGCTGATCGAGGGTTTGTCCAAACGTTCCGACAATCACTACCAGGGCAGGAACTCCGCCAATAAAGTGGTCGTGTTTCCCAAAGCGAATTTTCAGAAGGGACAATACGTTGATGTATTGGTAGAAGAATGCACCGGCGGTACCCTTATCGGGCGCACTGTTTAACATTCAAAAGATTCAGTTATCCAAGACTTTATCTACGCTTGCGTAGACAGCAAAACAACATGGCAATTACAGATTTAGATATACAAAGTGTAAAGCAACGGTTTGGCATTATCGGCAATTCGCCCCTGCTCAACAACGCGGTGAGCGTGGCAATGCAGGTGGCGCCGACGGATATGTCGGTACTCATAACGGGCGAAAGCGGCAGCGGAAAAGAATCGTTTTCCAAGATCATTCACCATCTCAGTTCGCGCAAGCACGGACAGTTCATTGCCATCAACTGCGGATCTATTCCTGAAGGCACCATAGATTCGGAATTGTTTGGGCACGAAAAGGGCTCGTTCACGGGTGCACACGAAGCGCGCAAGGGTTATTTCGAAGTCTCAAATGGCGGGACGATCTTTCTGGACGAAATCGGCGAGATGCCCCTGGCCACCCAGGCACGCCTGTTGCGCGTATTGGAAAATGGCGAGTTCATCAAAGTTGGTTCGTCCAAGGTTCAGAAGACAGACGTGCGCGTGGTTGCTGCCACCAACGTGAACCTTATGCGCAATGTGGATGAGGGGAAATTCAGGGAAGACCTCTACTATCGCCTTAGCACGGTACCCATATACGTTCCACCCCTGCGTGAGCGAGGCAAGGATGTTGAGCTGTTGTTCAGGAAGTTTGCTTTCGACTTCGCAGAGAAATACAAGGTGAAGCCGATCTCCCTGACCGACGATGCCAAGGACCTTCTGGCGCAATACCGCTTTCCCGGCAACATCCGCCAACTGAAAAATCTGGTGGAACAGATCTCTGTCCTCTCCACTGAAAACAAGGAGATTACAGGCGAACGACTGCGTTCCTATCTGCCAAAAGAAAACACGCTGCCTGCATTGTACAAAGCAGCCGGTGGCGACAGCGACAGTCTTTCCGAGCGCGACATCCTATACAAGGTGTTGTTCGATATGAAGAAGGACTTCAATGACTTGAAGAAACTGGTCCTTGAGTCTTACGCAAATCCTACCAAGGCTTCACAACTGGTAAAGGACCATGCCTCGTTATTTGAAGGCGTGGATGACGTTCACGAAGATGAACAGTCGCCGGTAGTATTGAACCTGTCATCCAACGACGGGCGACGCCACGAGCATGCCGAGGAGGTCCATGACATAACTCACGAGGCAGAGGACGATTCTCTTTCTATTGAAAAGAAGGAGAAGGAACTTATTATCCGTGCGCTGCGCAAGAACAGTAACAAGCGCAAATACGCGGCACGCGATTTGGGTATTTCGGAGCGAACGCTGTATCGGAAGATTAAGCAATACGATTTGGAGGATTAGTGCGCCCGTAGCAAAAAGAGGCACTTTCTTTGATAATGGTTGCTCCCGTTATTTTTGCTATGGCGTACTAGTGCACGTAGCAAAAATCTACTGATGCGGCATCACTTAACCATACAGCTATTTTTGCTACGGCGTATTAGCATCAGGACGACCCATTCCCTACTTTTGTTTCAAATGAAGGCAGTTTACAACGCGTTCGCCAAGCTTAAGACCGGTTGTGCCTCTGCAACCCGACCCGGCATATTCTCAGGAGCTGTTATCCTGGTGTTGTCGTTCCTTTGCGGCGCCTGTGGGTTCGGGGTGCAATACTCCATGTCGGGAACGACCACGACCGCCCAGACTATCGCCATCACGGAGTTTTACAATAACACCGATCTGGGTCAGGCGAATATAGGCCAAACCTTCACCAACCAGTTGAAGAATTATGTCATTCAGAACTCCAGCCTGTCCGTCGTTGCTGAGGATGGTGAATTATTGCTTGAAGGCGAAATATCCAACTACCAGATAACACCCATCGCGCCCGTGGCCACGAGTGATCCGACGCAAGCGAACATTGCGTCATCAACGCGCTTAACTATCACTGTAAAAGCGAGTTACGTGAACACGCTCGACGAGAGCATGAGCTTTACGGACAAGACCTTTTCGTTCTACAAGGACTTTCCCAATACGCAAAATATCACCGATGTCGAGGAACAATACACGCGTCAGATTTTCGACCGGATCGTAAACGACATCTTCAACGCCTCTGTGGCCAATTGGTAAAATTTCCTAATTTTACTGTTCATCCTTTCTCATCCTGGTGGAAAAGCAACAATTCGTTGAACTTCTTGGCCGGTTTTCAAAGAGCTCTGAAAATGAAGCTCTTAATGCTATGGCATTGAAGGAATACTTTCCCTATTGCCAGGTGTTCCATGCGCTTTCTGCCCGCACAACCAAAGACCATCGTTTTCTCGAGCAAAAGGCTGCCCTTCAACAGGCGGCCGTTTACGCCGCTGATCGCGCCGTTCTCAAACAGGTGATGACTGACGATGCCCTCCAGGTAGGCAAGAGTTTTCCACCGTTCATGCACTACATGCCCTCTGACAGCAATGTCTCTGAGCGGTTTACTGACGAGAACGATGTCATCATTGCCAATGATGCCGAACCGCATATCGAACCTGCCGAGCCGCTCGGCACAGACGCGATGGAGACTGAGCAGGATCTGACCAGAGCCCGGCAAACCGACGCCGGCACGTTGAACTTTCAACATCGGGCACAACAAATACAGGCAGAAGCTGCGGCGGTTGGCGAAATACAGAATGATAATCCTGTAGCAATTAACGAGTTAGGAACTATTACCGAAACTGATATTCCGGTCACAACCAATATAGATGCCGTTGCGGGCGCCCCTGTTGCCGCGGCCGGGCCGGAGCTGGCAGACATTCCCTCGCTACCCGAGCCAGACCGCCTCTCCCTGGTTACCGTCTCCAATGAATCCATCGAGATGAATGTTGCTGATCAGGTGATCAGTGACCTGGAGCGGTTGAACCAGCTCAAGCACAATTTCGAAGCTTTGTTTGAGGCCAATAAGGCGAGTATCCTTCTGCGTGACGCCGCCAAGACGGTGGGTGTTACCCCCGTTGAAGATTTGGGTCGAATTCAGCAAGCGCGTCAAAAACGCATTGCCGAGCTTGTTAGCTCATTGGATCCTGAATTGAACGGAGAAGTCGAGCTAGATTATGTGCTGGGTGCGAAGAACATCATCGACACGAAGAACATCCTTGAAGAGATCAAGAACAATAAGCAGGAGCTTGAACCGGAGAGTCAGAAGCAGAAAGATCAGCTTCAGATGATCGACGACTTCATCAAAACGCAGCCAAACCTGACAGGTAAGGATAGGGCCGCCCGTGTCCCCGAAGACCTGTCGACCATTAAGACCGGCGAATTCAGCGACAATATCGTGTCTGAAACACTTGTAGACATCCTGATCAAGCAAGGCAAAAAGGACAAGGCGGTAGAAGTTCTGAAAAAGCTGATTTGGAAGTTTCCACAAAAAAAGGCTTACTTTGCGGCTCAAATTGAAGACCTGAAAAAGTAGCTGGGCACTATGTATACGTTGATCATTTCTCTAATCATTCTGTTTGCGGTCCTGTTGGTATTGGTGATTCTCGCCCAAAACTCCAAGGGCGGTGGACTAACCAGTCAGTTTGGTGGATCATCTGCCAGCAACATCATCGGCGTGAAGAAGACCGGCGACCTTTTAGAAAAGCTCACCTGGGGCTTCATTATTGCGATCGTGGTATTGATCTTGTCGACTAACTTTGTCGACAGCACGATAACGGGGTCCACTAACGATGTGCTTGAACGTGCCGGAGAGCAGGCACCTGCACAACAGCCAAACCTTACCCTGCCTGATGCTGGTGAAGAAAGCGCGGCGCCGGCGGATTCTGCTAATAAGTAATAGGTAACAACATCAATATAGGCAGCCTGGGCATGAAAGCCCGGGCTGTTTTGTTTTAGGACCGCTCAGGCAGTCTGAGAGATGTGTTTCACAAACAACCTCTTCGCCACGGGCATCAGCGTTTCCGAAAAGGGAAACTTCATTTTCGCCAGGATCAGAAATGCCGCTGGATTCGGTAAGTCCTTAAATCTCCTCACAAGGTCGAGTTTGAGCCGCTCATAGGTATTGGCGGTATTCTTCTCCACCTTGTCAATAAACTTCGTATTCAGGCTCCGAAGCTGCTCCTGACTACCTTCGTAGATGCTCATCTGGTAGCGGTAAATCGTCGTCTCTTTTTCCGGAGGTTGGGTCACAAAAAGGTAGCCTTCCTGGGCATACAGCGGCGTTACTCCTACCGGGGAAATGTGGCATTGTGATTCTACGTATTCATAAATTACCGAGCCTTCCTGGAGCGAGTCCTTAATTTGCGGGAGCGCGAAGCTGATGATCGCCTCGAGCTCGGACATCACCGTATCGTCTTCGATCATTTCGCGGTAGCGCAGCTCCAAGGTCTTGATTTCTTCGAGCGACAATTCCTTCGGGAACGAGTCTCTGAACAGCGCTTTGTCGTCGCGCAGTGCCTGGAGATTTCGATAGTGAAACACCAGGTCAGCAAGGAAGGGATATAGTTCGACACGATCGAATGACTTTCTGACGGTGTGCAGATAGGCCATTAGCACGTACTTCTTATACTCGAAATCGATCAGCCCCTGTGTGAGCCAGTCCTGCGACAACTTTTCCATGACACGGCGACATTTAAGTATCTACAATTTAACAAATCAGCAACGTGGGTGCAACAAGAAACCGCAACTGAGTTGGGGCTAATTTGCACGAATCCTGACATGCACGCGTTAATCTTATGACGAAGCAAAAAAACTGGCAGGTTCCGAGGCTGACACCCGGCTGACATCCTGGCGTACAAACTCTCTCAAACACTGTCAGGTTCGAAACTATAAGTGTCAGAATCTGCCAGATTTCGAAGAATTTGTCAGTTATTCGCGCTTCGAACCGCACTGGCACAATAGCTGATAGGCGGTTGTCATCAATATTTGTTAACCTTTTAAACACATAATACTAATGGCGAAGATCAACTTCAAACCAAATGAGGATCGGGTGCTCGTAGAACCCGCTGAAGCTGAAACCAAGACTGCATCAGGCATTATCATCCCAGACACAGCAAAAGAAAAACCACAGAAGGGTAAAATCATAGCGGTAGGCGAAGGCTTGAAGGATAAGCCCGTCACTGTTAAAGTCGGTGACAATGTTCTCTACGGCAAATATTCCGGAACGGAGATCATCATCGACGGCAAGGAGTACCTCATCATGCGGAACTCTGACATTTTCGGAATTATCTAATTGTCTAACCTTAATTATTAAATAACATGGCTAAAGAAATAACCTTTGATACCGCAGCTCGCGACAAGATAAAAAGGGGTGTTGATAAGCTGGCCGACGCGGTGAAGGTCACTCTTGGACCTAAGGGCCGAAACGTTATCCTCGACAAGAAATTTGGCGCACCGACCGTAACAAAGGACGGTGTTTCCGTTGCCAAGGAAATCGAACTGAAGGACCCTATCGAAAATATGGGTGCGCAACTGGTGAAAGAAGTGGCTTCCAAAACGGCTGATGCAGCCGGTGATGGAACTACTACCGCTACCGTTCTTGCACAAGCTATCTATGCACACGGCATTAAGAACGTGGCGGCTGGTGCGAACCCTATGGATCTGAAGCGTGGAATCGACAAGGCAGTTGATGCCGTTGTCGAGCACCTCAAGAAGCAATCCAAGAAGATCAAGGATTCAAGCGAGATCGCTCAGGTTGCTACTATTTCTTCTAATAGCGACGAGACCATCGGTAAGATGATCGCTGATGCTATGGATAAAGTGGGCAAAGATGGTGTGATCACCGTTGAAGAAGCAAAAGGCACTGAAACTGAAGTGAAGACGGTAGAAGGTATGCAGTTCGATCGCGGATACCTCTCCCCTTACTTCGTTACCAATACCGAGAAGATGGAAGCTGATCTTGATCAGGCGTACATCCTCATCTACGACAAGAAGATCAGCAGCATGAAGGAGCTCCTTCCTGTACTTGAGCAAACGGCTCAGACAGGTAAGCCCCTGGTGATCATCGCTGAAGAAGTGGAAGGCGAGGCACTTGCTACCCTCGTGGTGAACAAGATTCGCGGTGCCCTCCGCGTAGCTGCCGTTAAGGCTCCTGGCTTTGGCGATCGCAGAAAAGCCATGCTCGAAGACATCGCTGTCCTCACAGGCGGTAAAGTGATCTCTGAAGAACAGGGCTTCAAACTGGAGAATGCCTCTTTGGATATGCTCGGCCGCGCTGAAAAGATTAACATTGACAAAGACAACACAACGATTGTCAATGGTGCTGGCAAGAAGCAGGAGATCCAGGGCCGCATTGCCCAGATCAAGGCACAGATCGAATCAACTACTTCGGACTACGATAAAGAAAAACTTCAAGAGCGTCTTGCCAAACTTTCTGGCGGCGTTGCTATCCTCTACGTGGGTGCAGCTACTGAAGTTGAAATGAAAGAGAAAAAGGACCGTGTGGACGATGCGTTGCACGCAACTCGCGCGGCTGTACAGGAAGGTATCGTTCCTGGCGGTGGGGTAGCCTATGTACGCGCTATCGACGCGCTGAAGAACCTCGCCGATCTTGGACTTAGCAACGAAGACCAGGCTACTGGTGTGAACATCGTACGTCTGTCGCTTGAAGCTCCCCTCCGCACTATCGCTGAAAATGCTGGCCAGGAAGGTTCTGTGATTGTGAATAAGGTTCGCGATGGCAAGAAGGACTACGGCTACAACGCCCGTGACAACAAGTTCGAAAACTTCTTCGATGCAGGTATCATCGATCCCACCAAGGTAACACGCCTTGCGCTGGAGAATGCAGCATCGATCGCAGGTCTGCTCCTCACTACTGAGGCGGTCGTATCTGAGATCCCTGACGAAAACCCTGCTCCTGCTATGCCTCACGGCGGCGGCGGCATGGGCGGCATGATGTAATCATTATCTATCCAATACTTGAAAGGCCTCGCGAAAGTGAGGCCTTTCTTGTTTTGTGGTAACGACAAAAAAAAAGCAGGGTGACTCACTGGCGAACCTGCTTACATCTCACATAGAAATATTTTTGAAAGCAGCACCGTTACCTTTCCGCGATTCACGCATAGAACCGTGACCATTGGATGAAAGTTTGGCGTTAGCTTCCGAAAGGCGATACCCCTCCCCGATGTCAGGGAGTGCTCGCGTCCTTAACACAAAATCCTATGTCGATACCCAGAAAATATTAGTGACCACAAACCACAACGGCTTATTTTTTCATACATTCGTCAGGTCTCCAAAATTGTCTGCGGTAAGAGTTGATTTTCATGAGAATATTTTCATGAAGTAAAAACCTATTGCTATGATTTATCCCTCTCTCAATACGATAGCAGAAAAACTCAATTCAAGCATATTTGAAAAGTGGGGAGCAACAGTAAATGGAACAAATGAAATCGTTCAGCTAAACAATATCGCGAGCGTAGCAGATGAAAAAACCGATTTGTATAATAGAATCATCCTTACGTTACTGAAAGTTGAAGAAGAGACCAGCCTAAAGAACGCAGAGATCTTTACGCGAAAGACCACCGGTAGAATTGAGAAACACCAACCTCCAGTCTACTTAAACCTATATCTGCTCGTTGCCGTAACCAAGAAGAACTATAAGGAAGCGCTTCAGCTTCTTTCCGATACAATTACTTTCTTTCAATACAATAAAGTATTTACTGGTGAGGTCGATACTTCACCCGAGCACAAAGCAACGTTCAGAATTACGGTAGAGTTGCACGAAACCAATTTTCAGGATGTGTTTGATATGTGGAGCAACCTTGGCAGCAAACAATTTCCGTCCGTTATTTATAAGGTAAGGTTGTTGACATTCTTTGATGCAACACGCGTAGAAGATGTGCCGGTAGTCAAAACCGTGAATATCGAGCACCAGAACATCGGTGTTCAATAAGACAGCAAACGATACATCAACAGATATTCGTCTGTAGCAGGAAGTCAATGATGTACTAAACGTAACGTCAATTTATCAGGCATCGTTTATTATTTATAAAACTTTCCAAATATGATCGCCACGAAAAAAACCCCGGGAGTCTACATCGAAGAAATTACCTTCTTCCCCCCTGCCATTGCGGCCGTCGACACGGCTGTTCCTGCTTTCATTGGATATACAGAAAAAGAGGATCATGTAAAAGAAGCGATTAAGATTAGATCACTTCTTGAATTCGAAGAGCTTTTTACAATTGAAAAATGGGAACTCACGTTTATTGTCAATGAAAAGAAAATAGAAGAAGAGTTTTCCAGAAATCAGCTCTACTATCATATGCAGCTCTACTTTGGTAACGGAGGCGGTAAGTGTTATGTGATCTCGCTGGGTAGAAAGCCGGACGATCCGCGAAAGGAGGATTTCCTGGAAGCGCTTGACGTTCTGGCGAAGGAAGATGAACCGACGCTCATAGTAATGCCGGAAGCGACTGAACTCGGCTTCCAGAATTGCATGGATGTCTATCAATCAGCGTTGGCACAAGCAGCCAACTTGATGGATCGCTTTGTGATTCTCGACGTGCCCGATTCGAAAAACCCGATCGAAGATTTTCGCAACGGCATCGGCATGAATAATCTGCGCTATGGAGCGGCGTACTATCCCCATTTAAATACCACCATCAGCAAGTATGCTCTGGTCAACGATGCCGACATCAAGTTTAAAAACTCCACGGACAACACTCCGCCTGCGGCGGGTGCTGCACCGGCCCCCAGGAGCCTAAAGAACTCGAACCTTTCCACGGGACACCTTGAGCGGCAGAACATGATCAAGTTCATCAAAGAACAGACCTTGGTACTACCTCCCAGCGCAGCCATCGCAGGCGTCTATTGTTCGGTTGATTCTACGAGAGGCGTCTGGAAAGCTCCCGCTAACATCAGCCTGAATTTCGTGAGCAGCTGTATCGATAAGATCACGAATGAGGAACAAGCAGAGCTTAATGTCCACACCGAAGGCGGCAAATCAATCAATGCCATACGCGCCTTTACGGGTCAAGGGATCATGGTGTGGGGCGCGCGAACCCTTGCTGGAAACGACAATGAATGGAGATACGTAAACGTGCGTCGATTCTACAACTTTGTCGAAGAATCTGTTAAAAAGGCCGCGCAACAATTTGTATTTGAACCGAACGACGCCAATACCTGGACTCGTGTCAGTTCGATGATCGAAAATTTCCTAACTAATCTTTGGAGACAGGGTGCTCTCGCCGGTGCAACCGCACAGGACGCATTTTTTGTCAAAGTTGGGTTGGACGTCACGATCACGCGCGACGATCTGCTTAACGGAATCATGAACATAGAAATCGGCCTTGCGGTTGTCAGACCTGCCGAGTTCATTGTTCTGCGCTTCTCACAAAAGATGCAGGAATCATAAAACATCATTTAAAATAAAGAAGGCATTTATCAAAAAAACTCAACTATTATGGCTACAGAATATCCAATACCAAAATTTCATTTTCAGGTAGAATGGGGTGGCTCCAAGATTGGCTTCACAGAAGTATCAGGCCTCGACGTAGAGCGGGAAGTAATTGAGTACCGCGAAGGTTCCAGCAAGGAGTACTCAAAACTAAAGATGCCCGGCTTGACAAAATTCAGCAATATCACGCTAAAGAGAGGCTCCTTCAAAAAGGATAACGACTTCTACAAATGGTGGGTGGCCAACAAACTGGAAACGGTTGAAAGACGCGATATCACCATTAGCCTGTTGAACGAGGAACATACGCCCGTCATCACCTGGAAAGTAAAGAATGCCTGGCCTTCAAAGATCCAGCCCACCGATCTGAAGTCGGACGACAATAGCATCGCTATTGAAACGATGGAAATTGTACATGAAGGACTAACCATCGAGAATGGCTGAGTACTATCCACCGGTTGGGTTTCATTTCCTCGTAAAGTTTGAAAAGTTTTCGGAGGAGACAGACTCTCGATTTCAGGAGGTGAGTGGGCTCAGTGTCACCGTTAGTACAGACGAAGTAAGCGAAGGAGGAGAAAACCGGTTCAGCCACAAGCTGCCCAAAAAAATGTCTTACGATAGCATCGTTCTGAAGCGAGGCTTGATTAAGAATTCCAAGATCACCGCCTGGTGCAAGGAGGCTGTGGAGAACTTGAACTTTGAACCGCAGAACCTGCTGATTAGCCTGCTAAACGAAGAACACACTGAATTATGTTCATGGAACGTTGTACACGCCTATCCCGTAAAATGGTCATTCGCCGGTCTGAACGCACAAAACAATGAGTTACTGATTGAAACCATCGAACTCAATTATCATTACTTCACGGTTAAGAATCTATAGCGAAATACATGCCGATAGAAATCAAAGAACTCATCATTCGCGCCACCGTGGTAGACGAATCGGAAAAATCGAAAGAATCGACATCGTCTGCTTCAGCAAGCGGCAATCCTTCAAACGACGAAAGCATAATTAAACGCTGCGTTGAGCAGATCATGGAAATCATCGCCACCAAAAACGAACGTTAAGCATGGCAGAGGGAAGCCTTACCAAACTCCAGATCATCTCATACAAGGATGATAGGTTTCAGGACAAGGACCGTTCGATCTCTGTACCTGTAAACCCTGATAAGTATACGCGCTCTATTGTTATCGAGTACAATAAGGAGCAGGAACAGGGTACGCAGGGAAATAACCCTCCGTTTAACCGAACACCTCCTGAGGAGCTTCAATTTGATTTCCTGTTTGACGGAACAGGTGTTGTTGCCGGGTCCAAAGAAATCCAAACCGCGATCGAGGATCTGAAGAAAACGCTTTACAAGATTGAAGGAGATATCCATCGTCCAAATTTTGTAAAGCTGATTTGGGGCGATCTTGCCTTCAACTGCGTGCTGAAAGATCTCAAAATTGACTATACACTGTTCAAACCGGATGGAACACCCCTGCGCGCCACCATCCACGCGACGTTCATGCAAGTCGTCGATGAGAAGCGACGATCTGCGGAGCAGGGTAAAAACTCGCCGGACCTCACGCACATTCGGTATGTCAAGGAAGGTGATACCCTTCCCCTCATGACCTACCGAATATATGGAGATGCCTCTCTGTATCTTCAAGTAGCAAAATACAATCGATTGACAAATTTCAGATCGATAAAACCACACACACGGATAGTTTTTCCGCCCATCGACAACACCCTGAAATGAAAAATGTTGTCAGCTACATACTGCGCTCAGAAGGAAAGGAATTGTCCGATGCGGCCAAGGTTAAAAGCATCGTCATTGTCAATGAAACAAACCGAATTCCAAGGGCCAACATTTTGCTTCTTGATGGTGACGTAAGCAAGCAGAATTTCCCCATGAGCAACCAGGACTTGTTTAAGCCTGGAAAATTACTTGAAATTGACATTGGTTATGAATCCAAGTGTAAGACTGTTTTTAAAGGCATCATCGTTAAGATGTCTATCAAAATCAGGGAGTCAAACGCCTCCTATCTGGAGATTATTTGCAAACATTCGGCCGCAAAACTAACAACCAGGAAAAGGAATCATATGTTCTTTGATGTAAATGACAAAGATGCGATTTCTCAGATTTTAGATAATTCAAAAATAAAGCACGACATCAAGGACTTAACCGATACTACGCATCCACAACTCGTGCAGTATGAATGTTCGGACTGGGATTTCATTTTGTCCCGGATAGAGTCGAACGGGAGCCTTGCTATGTTCGACAATGAAACCCTTCGCGTGTCAAAACCCTCCATGACCGGCTCCGATCCAGTTAAATATGAATACGGCGCAAATGTCATAAGCTTCGATGCCCAGCTGGACAGCGAAAGCCAATTTGGAAAAGTTGAGAGCAGGTCGTGGTCTTCCGCTGACCAAGACATTACGGTCGAAGAAGCAACATCAGAATTCAGGAATGAAATAGGCAACATAAGTTCGCAGGAGTTGGCGGGCGTGTTAAATAGTGAACCCTATGTTTTGCAACACACAGGCAATCTGTCTCTGGACGAACTCGGCCAATGGGCCAAAGCGAAAGCGGTTAGGCATGAACTTTCGAAAATTATTGGCTATGTCGGCGTTCGGGGAAACGCCGATGTCTATCCTGGTAAACTCATTGAATTATCCGGTTTCGGTGACCGATTTTCGGGAAAGGCATTTGTAACCGGCGTGCGTCATGAAGTAACCCAGGGCAACTGGACATCACACATTCAGTTTGGCCTATCTCCTGTGTGGTTGTCGCAGCAACCTCACTTCAATGCACTACCTGCGGCAGGGATGCTGCCTGCTGTCAATGGATTGCTAGTTGGTGTCGTCACCCAACTCGAGCAAGATCCCGAAAATGAATTTCGAATAAAGGTACGCATCCCCATCGTCAACAATGAGGAAGAGGGAATTTGGGCGAGACAGGCTAAACTCTATGCTGGAGACGACTATGGAATTTGCTTTGCCCCTGAAATCGGGGACGAGGTCGTTGTAGGCTTTCTAAATGAAGATCCGCGAAAACCTATCATACTGGGTGTGTTGCACAGCAGCGCAAAGGCGTCTCCGCTTTCACTAAGCGATGATAATTTTGAGAAGGGTATTATCTCAAAAAACGGCTTGAAGATCTTATGGGACGACAAGAAAAAATTGCTCTCGCTGTCAACGCCGGGTGGTCACAAAATCCAACTTGACGATGAAGGCAAAACCATCGCTATTCAAGACTCAAACAACAACAAGTTCGAAATGAATGACCAGGGCATTTCGCTCAAAAGCGCAAAAGGTCTGAAACTTAGTGCGCAGGAAAATATAGAATTTGAAGGTATAAACATTCAATCCAAGGCGTCAGGCAAGTTTTCAGCAGAGGGAAATGCCGGCGCGGAAGTAAAGACCAGTTCCATAGCAGTTCTCAAGGGCGCACTGGTCCAAATTAATTAAACTGATTAATATGCCACCTGCAGCACGATTCGGCGACATCACAACACATGGGGGGACTATTATAGGTCCAGGTGTGATTAACGTACTTATTGACGGGAGGCCTGCCACGGTCATCGCTGATATGCACGCCTGCGTCCTACCCCCTATCTCCCATCAACCTACCGTGAGCCCATTCCCGGCGGGTAGCGCCACCGTATTTATCGGCGGGCGGGCGGCGGTCAGGGTAGGAGATATTTGTATATGCGGTGCTACCGCTGCCGTTGGAAGTCCCACCGTCATAATAGGATAAGATGAGCAAGCTTGACAAAACGTTCTTAGGCCGCGGATGGGCGTTCCCTCCCGGCTTTTCAATAGAAGACGCTTCGCCAATTATGGTAAGTGAAGAAGCCGATATCCAGCAGTCGCTCATCATTCTCCTATCCACCAGGTTGGGTGAACGTGTTGTACAGCCACTCTACGGTTCCAATCTTCATGCCGTTGTGTTCGACAAACTCGATAAGACAACGATTACATTTCTTCGCGATTCAATTGAATCAGCCATTCTGTATCACGAGCCGAGAATCAAGTTGCTGGACATTCAGGTAATTAGCTCGTCCGAAAATGAAGGAAAAATCGGCATAGATATCGTCTACCTGATCAGATCAACCAACACGCGGTCAAATCTTGTCTTTCCGTTCTATCTCACGGAAGCGACTGACCTTTTCTTTCCCGGAGCATGAGCAAAGGTACCAGCCAGACGGACCGCTTTCTGACAGCCTTAAGTGCACAACACTTTAAGGTTGATGGGCGAACGCCGACGGCACTATACCAAGAAATTCAAAAAATGGCCAAGGCCCTGCGCTTCTACGACGGTGTCGACCGGGAAAGCACCTACGATTGGAGCAGCTTCTTTCCCAATGCCGAACGTTTCCTGGATATCATCTCATCGACTTCATCAATAGCTGCGTTGGAAGCCCACGACTGCCCGCCCCATCTGGCATTGATGCTAGCCTTTATTAAGCAATATGGCCAGGTACAAGATCAGCTTAATGGCCTCACTTCTACACACCTGGATTTCTTTTATACAAAAGTAATCGGCGAGAAAAGAAAGAATGCCATTCCCGACAAACTGTACATATTTATAGAATTGGCTAGAAATATCAGCCAATACATCCTGGCGAAAGGCGAAGTAATATTAGCTGGAAATGATTCAAGCGGGAAACGCATTACCTACACTACCGACAATCAAGTCGCGCTGAATCATACGACGATCTCACAATTGAAGGCCATTCACCACTCCAGCCAAAACGATACATCCATCTATTCGTTCAGTACTGTTAACAGCACAGACGGATACGGTAAGCCGCTACCACCAGGACAAGGATGGTACCCGTTTGGTGATGTAAACAGGAACGCAAAAATCGCGGCAGAGATTGGCTTTGGAATTATGTCTCCCATACTGCTCTTAAAAGATGGAAGGCGCAGGATCACCGTTAGTTTTTCCCTTAGCACCGACAAGAAATGGCACCGGGATGAAATGTTGACTTCCGACTATTTCGTAGCACAAATCACCAGTGGAAAGCAATGGATCACAAAGAACGTCAAAGAGTTTTCCTATGACAACAAAAAGCTCACACTGGTAGTTGAACTGGGAGAAGTTGATCCGGAAACTTCTCCGTATGACAAATCAGTTCATGGATATGCTTTGGCCGAAACGAATTGGCCCATGCTGAAAGTGGTCTTCATGCCCGGGTATACCCTTGGCTCCTACAAACACTTACAAACGATTCAATTCACCAGCATAACGTTACGCGCAGAAGTAGAAGCTTCGACTGCCCTTGCTGTTAGAAACGACTATGGCGAACTCGATATAAATAAGACCTTCTACCCTCTAGGCTATACGCCGGTTCGTGGTTCAAACTTCTTCGTGGGTATTCCGGAGACCTACACCAAACCCCTCGAGCTGATCAAATTGCGTATCAAATGGAAAGGCTTACCTGAGAATTTCAAAATTTACTACGAAGGATACAAAGGATCAACAAACAGCCTCGTAAAAGGAAAAGAGGATTATAAAATCACGGCGGCCGTACGGTACAAGAAGAAGTGGCATGACATTCCCTCCGGCGAATATGAACTGTTTGGTGACGAAATGGTTCTTCCAATCAGTACAGACCGCTCAAGAATGCAGGACGATCCGGAAAATGAAAATGGGCTATTGCGCCTAACGCTTTCATCTCCTGCCGCCGCGTTCGGTCATTCGTTGTTTCCGGCCGTTTACGCCAAAGCAATTATAACGCAGCTGCAAAGCAAGGATGCGCCAATTCCCAATGAGCCCTACACGCCAGTCATCGAATACATTGAGGCAGACTATTTGTCGTCCGACACGATTGAACTGGGGCCAGGAACAAAGGAGTCGTTTCAATACTTTCACATTAAGCCCTTTGGCCTTGAGGCCGTCGAACTCATTCAGGGTGGAATCAAACAGGTCTCCTTCATTTCCGGCGAATTTGATCAGGCCGGAAGTCTGTTCATTGGCCTTCAAAACGTGGAACCGCCTCAGCAACTATCCCTGTTCTTCCACATACGAGAGGTTACCCTTCGAGACAAGCCAGAACCTAAATACTCCTATTTAAGTCCCACCGGATGGAAGCCCCTGGAAGCCAAACAGATCCTTTCAGATTCAACTGCCGGACTAACGCAAACGGGGCTGCTCGTCGTTAACCTTCCCGCCGATCTTACTGCCCGAAACTCAACCATGCCGCAGGGCATTTACTGGATCCGGGTAAGTGTGTCAACTGAAGCAGAGAGCTTTGACCAGATATTAGACATTAAGACCAATGGTGTCTCCTGTACGCTGTCATCGGGCAGCACCGACTCCTTCGTCAACCAAATGACTGTTGCCCCGAACTCGGTCACCGGTCTCGAAAAGAAACGAAAGGAAATCAAACGACTAGAGCAGCCATATTCATCGTTTGGCGGTCAAACCGGTGAGACAGAATCTGCCTATTTCCAGCGGGTAAGTGAACGTCTGCGTCACAAGGTGCGGGGAATCTCGGCGTGGGATCTGGAAAGAATCATACTGGACCAGTTTCCCGACATCTACAAAGTAAAATGTATTCAGCACTCAGATTCAAACGGTAATACACTGCCGGGAACGATACTCATCATTGTCATCCCTTATGTTGATCCGCTGGCAGACGTCAAGGTGCTCAAGCCATTTGTACCCAACAGCATGTTAAGGAAAATTCATGAGCACACCGAAAAACTTATCTCACCACACGCGAAATTAATAATCACAAATCCGAACTATGAAGAGGTAAAAATTTCAGCCAAAGTAAATTTCAAGAACCAGGTTGATACGGGAAGTTATATCAGACAACTCCAAATAGACCTGCAAAGATTCCTTTCGCCGTGGGCATTTAGAAAGGCTAACGACATACAACTTGGCAGCAGTATATATAAATCAAGCATTATAAAATTCATCGAAGGTCGACCTTATCTGAATTTCATTTCGAGCATACAGATATCGGCAAACGGCCAGAATGTGGAAGGCGAGTTGATCAGCCTTGATGAAAAAACTATTATGATCTCGAGTGAACGTCATGACATCGAAGCGACCGGACACGAGGGCGCCAGATGCCAGGCAAACCAGGGAATTCAAGAAATGATTGTTGACATTAATTTCGAAGTGCAATAGTATAACCGTAAGTTATGTCAAAAAAGACAGATAAGGATACGTTGAAGGGATACTTCAGAAGTGGAAGTCGTCCAACGCAGAAGCAGTTCCAAGAACTGATCGATAGTTGCTACAACGGAGCACTGACCTCTGCCGTATCCGGATACCAGCTGCTCACAGATTCCGACAGTTCAAATACGATGTCCCTTATCAAAAGGGAGTCCGGAAAAACACATCTCGTTCCGCAATTTGTGCGTATAAATGTGATACACCGTCGCATGTATCATTACGCTCTCCCCTGCATCATTGGGCCTGAATGCATGCTGGACACCATTGCCCTGGACATTTCGCTTCCCACAAATGCCAGTTACAAAGTCAAAGACGGAAAAAAGGAGGTGAACATCACGCAATCCATCAGCCTCGATGGAATTCGCGTCCTGAACGGAAGTGAAGAGATTATTGCCGCAACCACAGGTATCATCATCGATAAATCGCCTTACGAATTATCAGTTAAGAAGAAAGCCACGGAATGGCTGGGAATTGGAATTGACATTGCAGTGTCATACGATATTAAATCGGACATCGCTGTTTCTGATCAGCTCAATATAAGTATCCAGGGTCAAAATATGTTGCTTCATACTTTCGGAGGTGTCGTGTGCAATTTCACAGCGGACGAATAGAACAATGATTTCAGAAAAGGGCATTTCTAGAAAAAATACGGGCGTCCTTGACTTTCACAGGCTCAGGGAGGACGGCATTCAGCTGTTGCAGGCCCTGTCTGGCAATCAATGGACTGACTTTAATCTACACGATCCAGGAGTAACAACTTACGAAATTCTTTGCTACGCGTTAACCGACCTGGGTTACAGAACCGAACTGGTTCAGGAGACGCTGACAGATGAAGCCGCCCCAGAAAGCGATGTTGTAAAGAAATACTTTTTCAGTCGCGAAGAAATTGTGGAGGCTCTGCCCGTCACCAAGTGGGACTTCGAAGCCCTTACTGAACGGACACATCCCATGGTTCTGCTGGCCTGGTTTGAGGAGTATCCGATCTTTACGTCCAAATCGGTGGTCGAAGGCGGTTATGAAATAGCCGTGCTATTGAAGCAACATCACAAGTTTGGGAATCTCAACACGGATTCGCTCTATTTCTCGTTTCCCGCGGCAGATGGCACATTGGAACTCATCCTCTTTGACCACGACAACAATCGCCTTAATTGGAAAAGTATCCAGGAAATTGTGGCTTGCAAACTGGACCAACAGGATAGCGACAATTTCTTTGTTTTCGAAAACAACAACTGTCAGATTTCCCTCATACTGCAGGTCATCCATGAGAACCGCACGCAGTCAGACCAACTCAGGATAAAAGCACGCGTCACCTTAAGCAGGATCTCAGGCTCAAAAAGAGGTGGCAACTCAATCGATAAATACCAAAGCGCCATAATCGAAGCGCTCGAAAGCACGTCATTTATCAAAATATTGAATGACGCACTTGAAAAGGAAAGCTATAAAGCAAATCAGCTTGCTAAGATAAAAAACAACCTGCTGCCGTTCCGAAATTTGTGTGAGGATTTTGTCTCGATGCGAGTCATCAACGAACAAGACATTAAACTCGATGCAGAGATCACCTTACATGACAAAGCCCAGTCTGCGTCCGTGATGCTTGAGAAACTTTTCGATCACCTGGACAACTTCCTGTTAAGTATCGTGAGACAATCCAAGCAACCGATGTCTGACAAGGGCAATATCCTATACGCGTCTCATTTAATTGAACAACTTGCAAAAATTGATGGTGTCGATGCCGTTAGGATCTTGAATTTAAATCTGTATATCGATGGCGTTCCTACGGTCTCCCTGAAAGATGCCACTTCCCTGGACTGCATATCGCTGAAACGTTTCTCATACTATGTACCGAGGGTGAGTCGTAGAAAGTCAAATATTACATTCGTCAGATCCACCGTACCAGAAAAAGCCGAAACGAAGTTAACTATCAAGCCGGTAAGGCCGTACGGTTTCACTTCAGAGACAGATAGCGCAACACTTACGCCCGCCCCGCCCGTTATCGATGGTGCTGACGAAGACATCTTTCGCTCGCTACTCGAGTATCATTCGATCAGAGAGGATTTTCCCGCGAACTATCGCCTGACCGAACCATTGGTGCTGAACGAGCCACACGATGCCGCACGCCAACGAATCATTCAGTTTAGAACATTTCTGATGTTCTTCGATAAACTCATAATTGATTACCTCCAAAACCTGCACAAGTTCCGCGACTTGCTCAGTGTGAGGCAGCAATCCGTTGTTGCCGGCGACAACGGAGATATAGTTAGAAAGTACATCCCGGAAATTCATGAACTTGACCTGCAGTCAAAGAACGCGGATGACGTTGTTCTTTCGTCAGCAGCGGAGCGCGAGGCGAACCTCATACTTCGACACAAGATACTAGACCATCTCCTGGCGAGGTTTGCCACGACTTATTCACACTTGCCGACCGAGTCAGACAGTGACCTTCTGAGAGAAAGTCTGGAAGCGAAGATCGCCCTGCTAAATGACATGCCGCAGGTTACGCGGGAAAGAGGTCTTGGGCTAGCCATAAGACCAAACGAGCAAGTTTGGAATAGCAATCTGTTATCAGGATTTCAGAAACGAATATATGCGCTGCTTGGGCTGAAGGCAGAATTTCACCGTCACATTCAATTGTCCAAAGTACAAGGCAGCGATCTTCCAGGATTCTATATCGTTGAGCATATCTTGCTTGTAAAAAAGGACGCTTCTAATATCCTAAACAAGAAATTCAATAGCGCCGCTGAGCTACTGACCGACTACATCGTGAAGATGTCCCGGGAATACCGGCGGCAAACTTCCTATTCCTGCCAGGTAACAATTGTATTTCCAGGTTGGAACTCAAAATGGAAGTCAAACAAACCTCAAATAGAACAGATGATCCGGGAGGAACTTCCCGCTCACATTTTACCCTACTTTCACTGGCTAAACAAAAAGAACCTTGGCGAATTCGAAAGTTGCTACGAGGACTGGATGAAAGCACTTCTTCAATTAAATTCGTGAAAGCACCATGGCAACATCCATCCATTACATACACAAACAGCAACTGAATTTTACCTTTCACTCGGAAGTCAGGGCATCTATTTGGACGAAAGATGCGTCGCGGTTCTTTCGTGAAGAGGTGAATCCGGCGTTGTGTGATATCCTGGACCGTTATGCCAAGAATGACAAAGTCTACTTAATAGATAAAATAGAAATTGATTTAGGCAGAATACCGGCGAAAAATATCAAAAGCTTACTTCTAAAGCGTTTCAATCAGGAGTTTACGGCGCTTATTAAAGACTACCATAACAGGTCGATATATCCAGATCATTCCAGGGACTGGCTGGGAGAGTCCCGACGCAAAGCTCAGGATCACGACGATACCCACGTGTCGGGGAGCACGCTGATAGCCATGGAGACGCGACAAAACATATTGAAGGCCTTCTATGCTTTTCTTGACCTTGGCATTCTTCCATGGGAAAGCAACCTCACGACCAACAAGCAACTTGAACACGCACTTCTTCAGGAATATGCGATCGCTTCGCTGGCGCGAATGCCAGAAACTTATGAAAGATTAACGCAACCGCGACCCAGATCGCGATTCCGTCACCAGTTCTCAAAGCGCTTCGTTCATCTCTTATTTCAAAATGCTTTTTCAACTGACCATGCGTTAATTTCATGTTTCAACGGAATGATACGGAGGGGTCTCAGGCGATGCACACTCGATCCGCTTTCTATCGAAGGCATTCGTCACGTTATTGCCGAAGTTCCAATCGAGCGTATGATCGCGTCAGAATTCAATCCCCCTGATTTGGCAATCAGTATCATTCATGAGCAACTCGACGGAATTGAACGTTTGATAGCTGCAAAACATACGACCGGGGATTATAAACTCTTGCTTGCTAATCTTCTGCTCACTGGTAGGCAACACAAGTCAGGAGAAGTGACGGACAGAGTTTTGGAAATAGCCGCTGCCTATCCAGGCATTAGCCAGCATTTAAGAAAGGACCGGTTTGAAAAAGATACCACAACAAATACTTCTAATCGGCGCGGGAAAACGGAAGAAGATACATTTGATAGCGGTATGGCACACGCTGATGGTGTCGTCGCCGATGAGGCAAAGAATCACCATTCGTCGCTTCAGGATTCTTCGGATACTGTGCATAGTCAAGGAGAAGCAAATTCCGGGAACGCAAAAGGCCCGGGCAATTTCCAGCCTATTCACGAAATCGTTGAACCCGACAAACGGCCTCCAGGCAATTCTGTTACTACAGCTCCTGAAACAACCCTTACGGAATCTCGTTTTCGGGCGCCGAAAGCAAATTCTGCCCACCAAACTGGGCCAACGTCCGTACCGGATGAAATTTACCTTGACCATGCAGGATTGATTTTATGCTGGCCATACCTGTCAAAGTTATTTGAACGCCTTAGCTATCTCTTGAATGGTGCCTTTCAAAACACAGCGTCTCAGGAACGGGCAATTCAGGTCCTGGGCTATATAGCGACCGGCCATGACCGATGCGAGGAACACGAATTGTCGATCGCCAAAATCCTAACAAATTGGCCGTTTCAAATGCCTCTTGGCTATCCATTGAAGCTTCGACGGAAGGAAATGCGCGAAGCAGAAATCATGATAGCCAATCTGATCGCGAATTGGTCTATCTTAAAGGATACTTCCATCGACGGTGTAAGGTCTTCTTTTTTTCAGCGCCGTGGAAAACTTTTAAAGGATGAAAGCGGATGGCGTTTGATCGTAGAACAAAAAAGTTACGATATGCTTTTGGACCACCTCCCCTATGGGATTAGCCTGATCAAGCTCCCCTGGAATATGACATTCATTCGAGTGGATTGGACATAATTAGCGACGGAAACTTTTAATCTTTGTGTTATGGGCATTCGATCTCTCTCATTGCAAAGGGCGCAGGCAGGACACAACCCGCAGGCCAATCAGCCGTTTTTCAGGACGCGAGATGCGAAGAATTCCACCAAATTCTTCTCACCCAAAACTGCGGTAAATGAACCCAATGATAAATACGAACAGGAAGCGAATTCGGTAGCCCGGAAAGTCTCAAAGGCCATCAACAATCCGGTACCACCGTCCGTGCAAAGGAAATGTCAGCATTGTGAACAGGAGGAAAAAGTGCAACGTAAGAACATCGAAGATGAAACGATACAGAAAAGGAGTGCTGACGAGGAGGAAGGGCTAGTTCAAACTAAAAGTGATATCGCCACACCTGAGAAGGAGATCCAGAAAATGGGCATGCCGGCTGAGGAAGAAATGGTTACTCAAAGGAAGGAGAATCCCCTCGAAGAGGAAACCGTTCAAAGAAAAACCAAGGACAACGGTGCAGCAGTGCCTTATCTCGACCATCAGCTTGAGCGAAACGCAGGAAATGGCCGGCCTTTGCCGGAGCAAACGAGACTTCAAATGGAGCGTTCGATCGGTGCCGATTTTAGTCAAGTGAGAATTCACGATGACAGTGAGGCCGCACAGATGAGTAAGGACCTGCATGCGCACGCATTTACTCACGGATCAGATATCTACTTCAATCATGGAAAATACGATACAGCCTCTGACTCCGGACGTGAGTTGCTTGCCCACGAACTGACCCATGTGGTGCAGCAAAACGGCGCCATCGGTCGAAAGCAAATTCAGCGACAGGTCGTCTTCGGCAGTGGCTATGCCGGATACCCAACTCCAGGAGCTGAAGTCGCCAAAGCAAAAGATAAAAAATGGAATCCCACATCCATAGATTTCAGCACCAACGCCGGACGGTCGGGCGGCGGCAGTGGCGCAAAGGACTTACCGGAGTTAATTGACCTCGTTTCGAAACAGGGTAAGGGCGCCATAAAGAAATTGGGTATAATCGGGCACAGCAACGCTAAGGCTATGGGACTGAGCGGAGATGTTCACAGCCCCGGCGTTCCGCTTCGAGGTATTATTAATGAGGGAACTCTCAAGACCAACAAGGCCAAAATTGACGCAATTAAAGATCGATTTGCGCCTGGCGCGTTCATTACCTTGTATTCATGCAACTCCGGCGGCATCAGCGATGGCCTGGCAGATGTGATGAGTGAGGCCTTTGGTGTTTGCGTAAAGGGCTTTAGGAACAACGTTGTATGGTGCATTACTTTCAATGAGTCACCGCTTTCCATTACCAGCCGCGGTAACGTATTTTATGAAAATCCGAATGATCCCCTGGCCGGTACCGAGGCAAATCTCCGGTGTTCCAGCTTTCACCCGAAGGTCGATGACCTCACGCCGGATGTAAATTCTTGTAAGGGTGTACCTAATCCCACACAAAAGAACTGCCTATCTCCCAACGAGATCCCCGTCCTTGGTGCCTCATCCGAATTTCAATTTGCGTCACTACCGTCTCAAGGGCCACTTGGCAGCTTACCCAATACAGGTGCCGGGCTGCAGCAATTCCAGTCTAAACCTGGCCTGGCTAATGATTCAGCCGTCGACAACCAAACAGCCTCTGCCCTAGTGATGCCGTCGATCTCCCCTGAAAATGTAGCCGTCATCAGCCAGATAGAAGGACTTCAACCTCGCGATGGCCTGACCTTTGAAACCTTGTCGCTTCGACCCAATGTCCGACGACTCCAACAATTACTAACCCTCCATGGAAGCTTCACAAAAACCGACGGCATGTTTGGACCAAAGACCCGATTCGCGCTCAACATATTTCAAGCTTCACGCGACCTGGATACGACCGATCACGTAGACCGTGGTACGGCCGATTTGCTGGAAGGTCGCAGCAACGGCATTTGTCCGTTTGGAAAGATCGAAGTAACCGCATAACAAGCTCGGAATGTTTAACATCACTCTGGGAAGGCACCTGCAGTCAGCGATAGCCGATCTTTCAAAACTTATCGATAAAAGACTTGATGATTTTTTTAAGCCCGCAGAACTATCAGGTCAATCAGACGTCAATATAGAACTGCCTGATCTCAGGTACTTATCACATCAATTCACAAAGGACGAGTATATCGTCCTATTGATAGCATTGATGCCGCACATTCAACCACATTTGTTTGACCAGATTATTCAACAGAAGTTTCCCCAAGGCGGAGAATTCTCCCAACTAGGCGGTGTCCGGGGCAAGCAATTCCGCGGGTTTCTCCCTACCGGTGAAACCGTATTATTTCTATTGGCTGGTGACGATCTCCAGAAGCGCTTTGATATTTCCCAGCTATTGGATGCCGATCACTTCTTATCTAAGTATCACATCATATGGCTCGACGATGCCCCTGTGAGTGAACCAAAAATGAGTGGGAGACTCGTGATCTCGAATGAGGCTATTGACTTCTTAATTCATGGACAGCTCACCAAGCCAAGATTCGGCATGCAGTTCCCTGCACAATTGATCGAGACACAACTCAATTGGGATGACCTGATCCTGAACGAACACACGTCACAACAACTGAAGGATCTTGAGCATTGGATCCATTTTGGTCAAACGCTCCTGAACGACTGGAACATGAAAGGTCGCATAAAGCCTGGCTACAGGGTTCTGTTTTATGGACCCCCAGGCACAGGCAAAACACTATCTGCTACACTGCTGGGTAAGTATACCGGGAAAGATGTATTTAAGATTGACCTATCAATGATTGTCTCCAAATTCATTGGAGAAACCGAAAAGAATCTGTCAAACCTATTTGCAAGGGCCGAAAATCGCGACTGGATCCTATTCTTCGATGAAGCCGACGCTCTATTTGGCAAGCGGACCAACGTCAGAGACGCACATGACAAATACGCTAACCAGGAAGTTTCATATTTGTTGCAACGCGTCGAAACGTATGCGGGGATGGTGATCCTGGCATCAAATTTCAGGGACAACATTGATGAAGCCTTTGTGCGCAGGTTTCAATCCATTGTCTATTTTCCAAAACCCAAAGGTGAAGAACGGCTGAAGATCTGGAGGAGTGCCTTCCCTGCCAACGTCACATTCACCGAATCCGTAGATCTCGGAGCCGTTGCTGACCGGTATGAACTTACTGGCGCTAACATTGTCAACATTGTGCAACAAGTTTGCCTCACGGCCTTAGCACGAGGAAACAATTCGGTGAGCGAAGACGACTTGAAAAAAGCCATTCAAAAGGAATTTGCCAAAGAAGAAAAAATGCTATGATGCAATTTTGTGCTAACTTGAGAATATCAACGCTCCTAAAAAATTAAGGACTATGGGCCTTGTCATTGATACCGACGAAAACAATTGGGGTTTCAAGGGTAAGAATTATCTATTTACAATTGGAATAGACAAGTACAAGTTTTGGACGCCACTGAAAAGCGCTGTGAAAGACGTACGAGACTTCGAAGACCTGCTGACATCGCGATACCAATTTGAGAAGTCTGACGTTTTCACACTCACAGATGAAAGCGCCACTGAAAACAATATTATTAACAAATTCATTGAGTTGTCAGAATCCAAAATAACGAGTGAAGATAATCTCGTCGTCTATTTTTCCGGCCACGGACACATCAAAGCAAAAACCGGATATTGGATACCGGTGGATGCACCGGCCGATCAACCGGCCCAATTTATTAACAATGCCGTAATTGCAGACTGGTTGCGAAATATTAACTCCCTCCATACATTTCTTATTGTTGACGCCTGCTTCTCAGGCACCCTGACATCCCAGCTCAGGTCTGGATCACGATCCGAGAAATTTAAGTCCCGGAGAGTCTTTACATCCGGCCGTGCAGAAGTGGTTCCAGACGGAAGGGTCGGAGAAAACAGTCCGTTTGCCAAAGGCCTGCTGTTGACGTTGCGCCAAAATACGCAGCCTTTTATTTTTGTGTCCCGGCTTATCACAGACGTGAAAGAGTACTTGAGCAGGGAGGCAAAACAGGAGCCAATGGATGCCAGCATTGTGAATGCTGAAGATGAAGGCGGCGAATTCCTATTTCACCTTAAGATAAGTGAAGAGGAAGTCTGGGCTACCGTCGTGAAATTGCACGGCAAAGACGTCTATCAGAAATTCATCGATGATTTTTCAAAAAGTCCGCATGTTTCCGAGGCTCGAGATGCGCTTGACTGGTTGACGGCTGAAGGGGCGAACACCATTCAGACACTGACCGCCTATATCATTGATCACGTTGGTGACGGGAAATTCCTCGAACAAGCTAAGGAAAGACTTGACGAAGTGACATGGCTGGATGCCAAAAAAGTCAATACGCTTCTTTCCCTTGCCGAATACGTTCGGCAATTCCCAAATGGAAAATTCGTTGTCGAAGCAAAGCAAGCGATGACAATGCTTGCCAAAAAGCTATCTCCCGGCTCGAAAGAAATTGAAGAGGCGAAGGAAAGAGCCCTGCTTCCACCCGATCCCGCAATGGCCAATACGGTCAATCCCAGTGAAAGCTGGGAAAAGGCTAACGCCACCAATACGTTCCTTTCGCTGTTGGATTTTATACAACGTTTTCCCACCAGTGAGCACGTGCCCGAAGCAAGGAGTATCATGAAACGGCTGGATAAGTTTGCCACGAATAAAATCATGTTGGCAGTATCGTCTAAAGATCTTTCATGCAACGAAAAAATTCAAATGTGCATTGACTATTTCCGGGACTATCCAGGCGCGGAAAACAACGATATTATCAAGAAGCTGAAGAACAGGCTTTTGATGGAGCGTTATACGACCAGCGACTGCTAGCTTCTGTAATGCGGATTCTTAATTGTCACATCAATGTTTCGGGTGATCCAATCCTGAACCTCCGGCGTAAATCGATTTTTAGAAATCTCCAATCCTTTTTGCCCAGGATCCAATGGTCCTGGTAGCGCAGGCATTTCAAACCGAAGGGCTTGTTGTGTGAAGTCCGAGGTGCTCACAATAACTTTCAAGGTACTTTTGCTCTCCGGATAATTGTAGGAAGCTACTTCTTCTTCCAGGTTAAGGGCAATTGCAGCTCCATCAAGTGCCCAACTCTCTTCGTTGCGGCTCAAACCAACCACAACTTCTTTCAACAATTTCACGTGCACCTCAAAATTAAAAGTCAGATACAGTAATGAACAAAATAACTTCCGGTCGCTTACATTTTTGATCTTTATCCTGATAGATCCGCCCTCTCCCTCTGAATCCCCGGCATAGTATGGAAAGAGTTCATCTCTCACGATGTGAATCGGCTCTTCCACTAATTTTGCCCCTTTTTGAAAGACCGACACCTCGATCGGAAATCTCGCAAACATAAACGCGTTCGGATTTTGCAGCTTCTTCACAAATTCAAACTGCGAGATATGGTTTAAATGGTTACGAACCACAACGCCCGTCTGGCCAATAGTATAGTCCATGACGGGTACGATGGGAGTATCAGGCTTCTCTGGCCTCGTGAGGAGTATCTTTCTTGATTTTTCCACAATACAATAATCTGCCTGGCCTGCTTCTTTCACTTCAATCAGTCGGGCACTCTTGTCCAACGTCAATGCCTGTTGCAAATCCAGCAAGATTGCTTCGTCGACAATACTTAAATGAACTTGAAGGGTAGTAAAGTAGTAGTCGGTTGAAAAGCCCTTGTAAGAACAGGCCGGATCCAATTGGGTACCATCGCTGGGTTCGAGCTGCGCATAATTGGCGTATGCTTCAAGAATCTTGCCGGCACCGACCTTGTTGAACTTGTCGTCGAGAATTATCAACTGCGACCCGGCCGCGAGTCCCTGCATGGTTCCGAGATCTATCACCCAGCCGTCTGTACTGTTTAAGTTGACATTTCCATACTCGGGTTTCGACGCACCCTTTCTATTTAAGAATCCCAAGAATAAGGGATTACCATCACCGGAAGCGAACGCCCGCGGAGTCTGCTTGAACTGATATCTCAGGTAATTTTGTATTCTAGCCTGCAGATCAAAATACGAAAGGCTCCCTCCACATCGGGTCAATACCTCCAGCAGCCGTTTCGTAAACATTCCTTCTCCTCCCACTTCGAAAGCGGACTCGTCATGCTGACAAGCGGCGAAATGTATATATCTTCCTTCAGGCAGAATGGTATCCAGTGACTGGTTCTTTACATGGTCGCGAGAGACTTTGTCTGCAAAAATAAAGTCTGTCCAGTCACGCTTCGGAAACGCCTGTGATGGCGCATCCCTACATATCTGTCTTCTTTCCAGAACCTCGCCTTCCTTTGCAAAAAAGCCGTTTCGCGTATTTCCTCCGGAATGACAACAATCGAAAATCGTAACTATGTGGGCGCCCGTTTGAGATAGCTCACTTAACAAAAACCGAAGTTCCTTGTCTGCGAGTAGTCGAAATACCGGCTTGCCATCTGCCGCTGTATAGCCATCGTAGCACACCAACGTTTCCATCTTACCCTCCTGAGCACCCTTAAAAAAAACTTCATCTGCCTCCTCCAAAGCGCCATGGCCAGAATAGTACAAGAATATCACATCCTGTTCCTTCGCTGACGCAAAATGGGATTTCATGGCAGCCACTAGGTTAGCTTTGGTTGCCTCTCTGTCGACGATCTTCCGAAGATGGAGATCGAAGTCACTCGTTTCGCGGGACAGGTAATCCGCGATGTGCTGCAGGTCGTTCAAGCATCCCTTAAGCGGAGTCACCGGCGGTGGATAGTTATCGATACCCACCAGCAACGCATATAACTGAGAACGGGGAGCAACTTGTGACGGCATCTGATAAGTAACTAAAAAACACGGCAAAAGGCAAGAAATTATAGCTTTTGGCTATCCTATTAACTAAATTTAATTACAGTAGTAGTTGACATCGCCGACCGGTGATCGGCTGTCTTTATCCGTTCGTTATTAGTGTTGTCTAAGTTCCTCCTAATGACAAGTCGCCATCCAACCATTCAATTGATTCACGCGGCCGACGCCCCGCAGCACACCGGTGAATTGAAGTCAATTCTTGAACGAATGAAATCACAGCAACGAATTTCTTCGTTCTCGTCCCTTGACTTGAGTCTTAGTCAAAACAACGTCTCATTCAATAGCGAAGACGGACAAGGAATTATCGTTCTGCTGACGAACGAAATTGAACAGGTTCGAAAGGACATCGAAACGTTTCTTTCGAAGGTGTCCCAGGAAAAGAATAACATTAAACTGATCGAAATCATCGTAGACAACCTGCCTTATCACAATTCCTTCATTTCATTTCCGCAGGATCTCATGCCAATACGGCGCCGGGATGACATGAATACGGTCTGGGACGGAATTGAAGCAGACCTTCAAAAGATCTTCCCCAAGCCGCCGCCAGACATAGTTATCCAACCGGTCCCACCCGTAAAAGACTCCAGGAAACTGCAGAAGCTATTCGTCATTTGCATTCTCTCAAGTATGATATGCGCATTGCTTTTTACTGCGATAGCGTCCCAAGTTGCTCTTGTTGCTTTAATAGGCCTGTTCGGCTTCTCAGTACCTATCCTGGTATTTGTCTGGCAGCGGAAGAGTTTGATGCGATCAATGCCCGCCCCGCCCGCTGAAGTTCCAGTCAACTGGCGAAAGTTGATAGTTGACGTCCTCGTTGGACTTATATTTTTCTTTTCTATAGCGCTGGGTATCGCCGCCATAACAAATATAATGGGCCTGCAGAATCCATTCCTTATACTCGTTCTCGCCATTGCTGCAACACTACCCCTTATATCCTCGCGGGCTAAAAAGATACCCGCGATTAACGCGCCCCTCCCTACGGAAAAGGTAAGCCAGACAAAGAAATATCTCAAATTGTTTGGCTTTGTCTTGTTGTACTTGTTGCTGAGCACAATGTTTTGGGGTGGTGTGGTTCAAATCGTGGCAAGAAATATCAATGGCTACTATGAGCAAGCACAGGCCAACATTCTCATCGTGCTGACGACCGCGAGTTTGTTGGCGATAAAATACGATTAACAGCCGGGTAAAATATCGACCTGAAAATGGGGATGGTGTGCAACCGGTAAAATGTTGACATTAAGTCTTTCGACAGCATTAAGTCCAATAAATATTATGGCGAACCCAAGTGTTATTTACTGCATACATGCAGGTGATGCTTCACAGCACTTTACGAAGATCCAGCAAATCGCTCAGCGCCTTGAGACGGAACGCAGAATTTCCTCTTTTGTCGCTATGTCGGCGGAGCAGGCCCAGACCTCTTTAGCCGCCAAGCTTGCACATCGAGACCTCGTGATCATCATGTTGACTGAAAAACTTGACCCCATATTGTTGGATCTCCGAACCTTCCTGAAGGGTCTTAGAAACAACAGTCCCAACATCACCATCGCTGAAATAATAATAGACAATATTCCGTATGAAAGTGAGTTTATGAACCTGCCCGTGAACGATGACAAGCCTGTTCGCGATAGGGTCAATATGGATCAGGTATGGGAGCATATTGAGAGGGACCTGAATGCTATGTTTCCCAAGAGAACTTTCAATTGGAAGAAGATTCTTGTGCCCGCTGCGCTTGCTGCCGTGGTTGCATTAGTGATATGGTTTGTCGCAACAGGCAGCGGACCGAAATCGTCATTCAGTTTTACCGTGAGGGACATTAATTCCGGCCGACGGCTAAGTGATTCTTCTTCCTGTTTTTTGCCATGTTTGGTTACCTTCACGAGCACCACACAAGATGCGTCTGCACTGAACTGGGTAGTCGACGATACAGCGCGATTCGAAGGAGCTTCTGTAGACTATCCATTCCTGGTCCCGGGCCAGCACAAAATCGAACTCACTGCACAGAAAGGCTCCCGCTCAGACGTCCAGAACAAAACGTTTTTGGTGAAGACAAGTCCAACATTTCAGGTTGGTAACGACGGGTGCATTTCTCCATGCGGTGTCCAGCTGACGCACAACCTGGGTCTGGTAAAAAGCGTACAATGGGAGTTTGACGATGGCACAAGTTCACAAGAGAACTCTCCCACGAAACAATACGTCGCACCGAAACTTTATAACGTAAAACTGACGGTAACTTACGAAGACGATGCAGTCAGGTCTGCGACGCAACCTGTCACCATACGCGAGAAACCCACACCGTTTGCTAAGTTCACCATAACTAAGGGGGGAAAGCGCGGAGACGTACCCCGTGTGATCACCTTCGAAAATACTTCTGAAAATGCGGATGAATACATTTGGCAGTTTGGCGATGGAAGCGCCGGGCAATCAACGCAAACGTCTCCGAACATTACGCACACTTATAACAGAGCCGATAATTTCACCGTCATTCTTACCGCAAAATCAAGTCATGGCGAGGCGACTGCTGCCAACAGTTTCTACATTGGACCCGCCGAGCGAATTATCATAGGACACCTGGAGGATATAACCATCTATCAAAAAGTAGAAAAGAATCCCGCGCTGAACAACGCGGTAAAAAAGTCACTTCATAAAAGGTACGTTGAGCCGTAAGTAAATTGGCGAAGACTCGTTATGCCGAAAATGATAGCGCAATGCTAGTATTCGTTTTCGGCAGGTATTCAAGTTCATAGCCGTATTCCTCCGGAGGAAATTTCTTCAGCAATTTCTTCGACGAAGGAGTCTCGTTGGTGCATAGCAACTTGATTCTCCGACGCTGTTTGTGCGTAGACGTCACGATCCACGAAAGCGTTTCAAAATCCGGATTATCGTGCCTGCCATCGGCTGATATTACATACGTGTCAGCCTGAACCTTGTCAAAGAAATCCTCCGTAGAATTCCGAACGCTACCGTGGTGAGGGACCTTGAAAACGTCGACATGTAACACGCCGTTCTCATCCAGAAGATTTGCCTTTTCGAGACCTTCTAAAATAAAATCACCCCTGCCATCACCCGTAAACAAGATGGTCTTGCCCTCCGATTCCATGAGAAACATAATACTACTCAGATTTGGGACAGATTTATCCAACTGACTGAGAACATCCGGGTCAGCGCTCAACACCTTGGTTTCATTCTTTTTGATCCATGCGGTCCACTCCTTTTGCAACTTTTCAAGGTTGTCCTTGTTTGGTCCGACAATCGTCAATTTCAGGTTATCAACCGTGACGCAGCCGGAAATAGTCTCACACGATATTATATCTTCATTGCAAAATTTATTGATGGGGATGCTCAGCAATTTCGCATTTCGTCGAAGGGCATCGCCTTGCTTTACGCTCTGCAGGGCGAGATTTCCAGATGGCATCGTAGACGCCAGATTGTTCACATTCCTGAACATGTTCTGCAAGGCTTTCGTCAGGTTATTTCCCCTGGATATGGTTTGAGAAAACGAGTTTATCCAGAGTTCATTTACTTTAATAAGAGGCTCGCCGTCATCGGCCGCATTTTGCTTTAGTTCCTCCAGCAGATCAATCAGTCCAACAATGTGATCTCCGTCAATATGGCTCAATACCATCAGGTCGATTTGTCCACCCTCGTCCTTTATCTTTGCCAGTTCGGCACGCAGGGATTCATCATAAACACCCGCAGGACCGCCGTCTATAAGCATGTGTTTCTTATGATCCTTGCTGCCGTATTCAACAATCAAACAATCACCAAATTTGGCCTGCACTACTCTTAGATTAAACATAACCGTACGTGTTTATAATTGTGTGAGCGTGGAAGTAAGATCACCGGTAACTACCATGGCAAAGTCCTGAGGGCTAAAGATGATATTCGCCGCCTGAATGGCGATCATATATTCCCCCGGCAGAGGCTTGTCGACCCGTATGATCTCGACATTGTTGTCCCGATCGAACGAAGTAATTGTTCTGGGAAGTTCATGATTCCCCACCCACTTGCGTTGTTCTTGACGATGCATCACAAACACGTTAAGATTGTTCTGTAGTCCCCTTCCGGGAGGATCCGTCCAGCAAAGGCATACGCGCAGCGAGGCACCCGTTGAAACATTTATCGAAAACAAAAAGCGCTCTCCTGTGCTGCTGAACTGCAGCTCCGGTGTTTCCCACGAATCAATGAACGCCAGTTTCAGATTCTTCTGCAAATTATTGGGGATGGCATTCATCATGTCGACACAACCGAAGCCCTGGTGAAAATTAGGTATGAACGCGTAGTCAGCCAATGCGTCACTTCCTTGTAACATCTTCGTACTGTTTATGATCGCGGCTTTGAGCAATGCGGCACTGGGCCGGCAGGCAAAAACCTTGACAAAGTATTCGCGTATCAGCGCAGCAAAACCGGCAACTATAGGAGTCGCCATGCTTGTTCCACCCATAAAAGCATACGCCCTATTCTTAGGATAGGGTCCCCAAAAATTCGAGACAGGCGCCCTGGATGATTTTGTAGAGGCAATGTCTGTGCCCGGCGCTACTACGTCGGGTTTGATTCTGCTTTCGTTACCACATGGACCGCGGCTGCTGAAACCCGCGAGACACTCAGGGTCGCCGGAAACTTTCTGGCCCCACAACGGATCCTCCGGATACGCGTCAGGCCAAGCGTCGCCGTAGCTAATTGATGCAAAGCCGCCGCTTTGCCTGTTGCTTCTGCTTGCACCAACCGTCAGCGCGTTCTTCGCCGTTGCAGGAGAGCCCAACGACAACCAGTCAACGAATCCTGCCTGACTGTTCCTGGGCTGAAATGCGGTACCTTCATTGCCGGCGGCGATAATAATCAGCATGTCCTTGCGACGATAGACAAATTCATCCACCTCCAGAGAATTGAATAAATATTCAGATTCTGCCATCGCTCCCCAGCTATTATTATGAATTCGCACGCCCTCATCATAAGCTTGCTGGAAAAGGTCTCGTAAATCGAGAGGAAGGCCACCGAGACTGCCTTCCGCGTCCATAACCGATTGGAAGAACAGTTTTGCCTTTGGTGCCAGGCCCTTGATTAACCCGCCAGACGCTGCACCATTCCCTGCGATCGACCCTGCAACATGCGTACCATGGCCATTGGGATCGCTGGGGTCGTCGGGCCTTCCCAGCGCAACAACTTTATGAATCTGATCCTTTAGATCGGGATGCTGTACATCAATACCTGTGTCGGCAACACCAACAATTTGCCCTTCTCCCATATAGGGGATGCTCAACTTCACCGTGTCTCCATCCACCGACTCCGTGTTCAGTATTCGCCTGGCCTTGTCATTGTAAATAGTTGGCCTGACAAACTCCTCGATCAAGTGTACTTGTGCTAATTTTCTCAACTCAGTAATCAAGCCCATTCCCTGAAGTATCACCCGTACTTTACCAGGTCGCCAATCCTCAACCGAAACGCCTTTGCTCTTAAAAAAATCAACAACCGAGTCTGTTCGATCCTCATCCACGCGGATGTCGTAGATGGCAATCTTCGAAACTAACAGATCAAATACACCCAGGTCAGCAATCACCGACCTTCTCACGACGACTTCGGTATCAGTAGACTCAAAGTGGCGGGCTGCCAATACAAAATCGATGCTCTGCAAAGATGCCACATTGAGGTCCGTTTGCACCTTGTATACGTCGTCACGCAAACTCTCGCGAATAACTATTCCTTCCTCTTCCAGTCTCCTTTTCCATGAAGGCAATAGTGATCCCCTAATTTGGATGAGAAACAAATTACCGACAGGAACCGGACCTATACCAGAAACATCTGATTGATAATGCACAACACCTCTGCCTGATTCGGAAAACATACCTCGCCCAAGTCCTTCTGGGTTCATCGAAGCAGGCTGTAAAATATCAAGAAGTATACCCGCCTTTCTCAGCGCGCTAACATCACTTGGACCGGCCAAGCCAAATATGAAGCTGGCAGTCTGTTCCTGCATCTTAACATGCTTCAAGATGAGGGCTTCCTCTTCCCTTCCAAAATAGTAGGCATGAATAGAGATTTCTGGCATAGTGGTAGTGAATTGAGCAGGCAAATAAAACAACTACATATAACCACCGCGAAAGTCAGACACCGGCAAAAGCACCTAAGCCATTACCATATCTGCTATGAATTTAAAACTTTTACGAGGATAATCACAAAACCGCGGAAGTCCACCGGAACCTTTTTACAGGGATCAGGCGCAGACCGTGCGATAACAGAACCTAAAAAAAATAGTTTAACGAACTGAAAAACTATCAACCCGTCAGTGCTAAATTCAACATCTCTCCAAAGGCACTACTATTACCACTGGATTTCTGCGTCCAAATTTTTCCGAAATGATAACAGCATCTGGAAAAATACGTCAAACCATTGTCCTCGTTCTCATTGCCATCGTTGCAGCAACGCTCATTCTTCTATATCTATTCATTTACGTGAAAGACCGGGAGAACTATGTCAACAAAAGGAATTACCGAGAACTTTCAAAAAGCGCGGAAAATATCAAGCGCAAAGTTCAAACCTACTCCAGCGTTCCCATAACCAGCAACTTTCTTCAATACAATCTCGACTTCGTACTAAACAACCATTATGACCAGGCAGGATCTGGAAAAACTCATGAACGCCTTTACCAGGCTCTCGTGCGAGAAATAAATGCCGATCACATGAAGTTATCGATCTCTGCATTCAGCTCTCACCCGTTCCGAAATGAATCGACTCGCACGCATTCAGATTCATTCACCAGAAAGACCCAACAATCGACTCCCATCATCATACGAAACACAAATGACTCCAGTAAACTTTATTTTTACGATACACTGAAGGCCTGTGTCTACGATGACAAACTCGCCAACTGCGCAAGGGAAGACGACGCAGGGATTGCATTCTACGTAGAATCCAACATCTCATGCTATAACTTCATCCGACCTTTGCTTTCCGGCGGAATATTCAGACACTACCTGCTTTTCAAACAGGATACAGGTGCTCTCCAGCTGCTGTATGAAAGCTATGCCCTTGGCGCTACTGACTCAATCAAATCAACGGTGCGCTCGGGACGGTCTGAACTTCAGCTAAACGGCAACACTTATAAAACATTCACGTTCACGTTCTCGATACAGAACCAAAATTGGATACTCGTTGGCCTCCAAAATAACGAGACATACATTGCCGAGACAAGGAACTTTGATCGTTGGCTACTCTATACTTTTATTCTTTGTTCACTTATTATACTACTCGCCCTTCCCTGGTTGAAAGTATTACTCATCAGCAACAATGAGAAATTAAATAGAATCGATGTTATCCTATCCGCCGTGTCTCTGCTATTTGCCTGCATCTTGTGGACCATCATACTGGTCGCCTTTGACTACGATCGACTCTATAGAGAGAACGATGCGGGTGATTCCTCGTTGACCGAGCTGGCCGCTCAAATTGAGACTGCCTTTCAAAGAGAGATCACCGTTGCACACGACGCCCTCAAACGCGCAGATCATGCTATATCTCCACAGGATACCAAGGTGCAGTTCCGCAATGATTCGGTATTCAGCAAGGCAGACGACAAAACGTTTGCTTTCCCTACGACCTATCAAACATTCGACTTCATTTTCTGGATGGATGCCGCCGGGCAACAAAAGGTGAAGTGGTCAACAATCAGCAAGCCCACTCGAAAGATCCCCGTGTCTTCGAGGGACTATTTCAGGAAAGCCAAACAAAGAGCAGGTTGGCCGCTCAACGCCAATGACACGGTGGTCATCCAATCAATTCGTTCCTGGAATAATGCCGGAGAGCGTGCTGTTATTTCCTGGGTATCAAATAGTCCTGGAATGGCTGTAGTGGCTATTCAAAGCAAACTTAGCTCTGTCATCAACTGTATACTGCCGCCAGGATATACATTCTGCCTGGCAGATAAGGAAGGCAACGTGTTGTTTCATGAGGACCCAGCCCGAAATTTGAATGAAAATATATTTGATGAATGCAACATAAAATATGACATCAACAAAATACTGTATAGCGAAGAACGCATTTCCAAAGTAACATACCACAACAAGCAACACGCGCTGCATATTCAGCCGCTGAGTCAGTTTCCTTTATTTCTCATCACCATGAAGGATCTTTCGGTCGAGGCACAATCAAAAGCGTTTGTGATTGAAGCAACCTCCGTGCTGGTAGTGATACATATTCTGCTGATACTGGTCACCATGTTGCTAATCTGGCTTACCTGGCGCAAAACAAAAAGACGATTTGCCATCCGAACAGGGTCTGAATGGTTGAAGCCCCATGAAGCAAAAAGCAAGCTGTACACCAGAATACTGTTGCTCAATTTGATGGTAAGCATACTCCTCGTGCCGTTCTTCAGCACCCGTCCCACAGACGAAATCATCATCTTTCTTCTTACGCCGTTGTACATTCTACCGATCTACTACCTTTCTTTGAATAGCCAGCGGTTCAGTCAACTCCTCAACCCGCTAAACAGGGGTCTACTGGCTGTCATGGTAATCTTGATTCTCATCGTTAACTTTTTGCTGTTTCGCTTCGAGCCAGGCTGGCCGGTACTTTGGTATCAGGTCATACTTACGCTGCTGATTGTCTACTGGTATTCCGATCTCGAACGATCGTCCAGGTCCCTATTCAAAAACGTCGACAAGATACACCGAACCAGCTCATTAAGCACGTCATACAGTCTCGCACTATCGTCACTCTTCCTTGTCGTAGCAATCATTCCTGCATTCGAATTTCAACGACAATCATTTAACCTGGAGCGATTGAAGTATGCCCTGGCTATGATTTCGGAAACGGCAAAAAGGGTCGCCGAAAGTTCAACCGACACGAAAGTGTACACCTTGTCCGCACCAACAAAGGCGGACAGCGACCTACCGAAGGATACTCAACAAGAATGGCAAAGCGCCACCGACATAGACTACCACATCCGGCTACTGGCAACCATGCTTGATACATCGGCAGTAAGTTTCCTGAAGCGCGGAGACCAATGGCATGTTCTCGTCGGCGATCGCGCCTGGACATGGCGAAAAATCGGCAACTCAATATCCTTTGCCCCCATCTCAAATGCCGGCGAACACAAAACAATGGCAAGATTCGATGTGAATTTGTACCATTTTCCAGGCTTTCTGAGATGGCTCATAGCGGCTGTTGGCGTTGTCTGCTTATTCTTTTTTTCCAGGCATTTAGTCACGCGAATTTTCATTTTCGATGTCAACAGGAATCTCGTTGAAGCTGACCTGTTTCTCATTACCGCAGACAACGGCGGACTCAGCAAAGAAGTAAAGACCCGGGCGCACCTGCTCGAAAATCACTTGTTCATAGTTGGCTTGCCCCTCTCGGGAAAGAGAGACTACGTCGACCGGGTATATCCTCCTGACCCCGCCAAACGCTACGTGATTGACATGGTTAACATTGATCACTTCTGGAGCGCGTTGCTGCCATTTGAAGCACAAGAAGCCGAACTTGATGTAATCATCATTGACCACTTTGAGTTTGATTTCCAGAGCGCACAACGGAATAACAATAAACTGCAGCTGCTTGAATATCTGTTTCAAAAGTGGAAAGCTAAGGTGGTTATCCTGTCAACCATTCAGCCGAGTCAAATTCTGGAACATCATGTCGCGGGCGCCAGGAATGCCACGCGTTGGAATGCCGTGTTCAGCCAGTTCTATGTCATTTTCTATCCACTGGAGAAAGCTCCGTTCTCAAAAGAGGACATTATGCACCAGTTCAGGATCGACGACGCAGCGTGGCAACAAAACCATTTATATTATGAGTTCATTGAACAGGAATGCGGACACGGACTTTTTCTCCAGAATTTACGACCGACGTTGTATAGCCTTTTAAAAGTGGCCAATACGGAGAAGATAACCGTTGAAGAACTGTCCGAAAAAATACGCAGTTTGGCGCACACGTATTACACGGCAGTGTGGGCGTCGTGCTCAAAGGACGAACGGTTTCTCATATACGATCTGGCAGAAGACGGTCTCGTAAACAACAATAATGCTCAAAGCATCATTCATCTGATCTACAAAGGTATATTCAACAACAGAAGGACTTTGACCATCATGAACAGGAGCTTCAGAAACTTCGTCGTGAGCCGCGCGTTAACCGAGGAAGTACAAGCCCTGCGAAAGGAAACTTCTCACCACGGCACATGGAGTCGAATCAAAGGGCCGATAGTTTTAATACTGATTATAGGCTTGCTCTTTCTCCTTTATACGCAGAAGGGACTCGCTAACGAGATCATGGCATTTCTCGGCGTGCTGATTGCAGCGGTCCCTGCGCTTTTGAAATCAATGGCATCGATAGACCTTCCATCACAACCCAGGCAAAGACAAACTTGAATGAGTGGGATGGGCCAAATTTTGCGTTTTGTTCCGTTTTAGAATTCGGGTAAGCTGTGCCGGTCCTTACACCTCGGGGGTAAGTGCTGGCACACTTATTTAATTGTAATCCTATCTAAAAGATTTATGGAATAGGGTTTCCGTTGGCAGCGTCCAGGTACCGTTCGCCGTTTATCGTCCTTGAGTCCTTCGGAGTGTTCGCTTTAGCGGATTCGAAATCCTTCCCTACCCAAAGAAAATACTTCTTCCTGCCCTTGGTCAAATTATACCTCTTGGTAACAACACGGAGGTTAGATTCACTCATGGCGCTAAACCTTCTCGCTTCGTCGTCACTGTTATTATCTCCTTTTTCGTTCCAGCTAATAGCCAAATCAGGTTCATGGTCCACATCATAACTCACCATGAAGGGACTGTAATTGTCAATGTCTGCATCGGGATCAACCTTACCCTGATTCTCCAACTCTTTCCAATCGTCGAGCCTCGAAGGCTTTATGGTTTTTTGAACTCTTGCAACCCGCTGCTGGATTCCTGAGACTTCTGCGTCACGTTTAGTTTTACTCCTCTCCGTCCAACCAGGATTAAGGTACAACGCAGGACGAATAGATTCGTTGCCTGGGTTCCAGCTAACGGGCAGGTAGCGTTTTTCCGGCGTGATCTTCGATATTTCAGCCTTCGTTGTCAACTCCATTCTTTTCTCAGTAACTGCCTTAAGGAAAGTTTCTAAATTCAGTTTTACCTCTTTTCCGTCCCTTACCTTGGACGCCATGACATAAGGTTTACCAACCGAAAGAATTTTGAAGAAATCTTTACCATCCGAAGTCTTATAATATGCGCCAACCTTTACATCGTCCATCGCTACCGATCCCTTGGAAATGGAGGCCGTGCTAAGCTGAACATACTCGAAATCCCAACTTGGACCTCCATCCCGTACCGACGATATCTTAATTACAGACGGGTGGTCGGCATTCACTTTGTTTTTGATTCCTTCTGCTTCCCGCACGGTTACCTCTCCTTCATCGATCTCCTTCTTCCCCTCAGTTTCAATTTCCTGCAAGGCAGCCGAAATCGTATCGAGCGTGGCTTCCTTATGTTCCTCTTTTTTGTCTTCATCTGTCACGATCGCGGAAACCCTGAAGGGCTTCGGATTGTCAACACCCTTCGCATAGGAAGTCACTTTCCAATGATTGCTATCCAGTCTCACCTGATATCGCAAACCGGGTACACTTACTTCGATCTTGTCCAACTCCTTCCTCAGGTCGGCCTTCGACAAAGGTCCCTTCACGGCCACAAGTTTCTTGGCACCCTCTGAAAACAAAAGCATAGCCTCCTGTTGTGCTTTTGCATCAGGCTGCGGTTTCTTCTGTTTGTCCTTAAACGGCGAGACTTTCGCTCCTCCCGCCTGTTTACCGCCTGCTCCAACATCTGCAGCAACAGCATTCGGATCCGGTATTTCGGGCTTTGCAATACTACCATCCTCTTTGAATTCTCCTTTACCTCCTTTTGAATCGCCGGCTTTCTCAGGCAACTCCTTGTCCACCATCTTGGTCATAAACTTCGATGGATCGAATTCAGGTTTCTTGAATTCAATATCTGGTGCCGTTCCCGATCCCAATACATAATCTTTCATCGTTGCACTCAATCCAATAGGATCCGACAAGGGCCATTCCTTCGAACCAATTGGCCACACCCATCTATCATCATCTATGGGTGACCACCATGGTGCATCGAGTTCGATAAAGAAGTCGCCACTCAGCCCCAGCATGGGCTGAGCAACCATTTCTGCAGTGCCACTAATGTAGAATTCGCCAGGCTCGCGATAGCCAATAGTAGGTCGCGCGTCGGCATATGCTTTAACGCCGACGTCTGCGTTTACACCTACGCCGAGTTTCAGGTCATGGCTCACCACGGTAAGTTTTGCGCCTCCCTCCGCCCGCAAACGAAGTCCGGCATAGGCCGATATATTAATCGAACCCGAGATCTGGATGCTCTTCTGTACTTCGGGATCTGTCGAATAGGTGCCGAGAATTTCTATGTTATATAATTTTGCCGGACCGATATAAGCAACGGCACTCAGACTCACACCAGCGAAAACGCCTATTGTACCTACGACAGGTATGCCATAACCCGCTTCAACTTCCAACGACACCAGTTCCTTGTCATAATCCTTTTGTTTGAATAGTTCCACCTCTGCTGGAGGTGCTATTTTTCCAATCACGGTGATATCTCCCTTTCCATCCACAATCACGTTGACTGTGCCAGCAAACCAATCTGTAAGATGAAACTGCAGTTGTCCGACCGCCGCGAGCGCCCGATCTTTTTTTCCTTCTTTCGGCGCTGGTGCAGCCTGCGGTGGCGCTGCATTTTGAACATTCTCTTTCCCACCCGCAGCCTTGATCGCATCCTTAGCAAAGTTATTTGCCGATTGAACGTCTGTGGAAACGAGATCAATTTCACCACTGAGCTTGTTCGCGTTATAAGTGGCTTTACCATGTATGTCGATGCTTCCGTCTTCGTTATACTTGACGTTGACGTTGCCGGTAAAATCCTTGAACTCCACAGCCAGACTAACCTCGCCAGTCAATCGTTCTTTGGTATTGTCAAGCACCAATTGACCTTTCGCAACTCCCTTTACATTCACATCTGCTATCGCATCGATCCTGGGTTTCGAACCATTCTCCAGTGAGAAGTTGAATTTTGCATCGACAATTCCCCCAACTTCCACCTGGCCTTCCGTGAATCCAATACGAAATGTACTACCGCTGAATTCATTCACTGGATCCGGCAGTTTCCCGACCTTCAATCCAAGTCCCCCAAGCAACGCAGAATTCTCTTTAAATTTCTTGATCCATTCGGAAGCATTTCCACCCTTTAGGCTCGGAGATACGAAACCTCCTGTGATGGCATTGTCCTTCACTGTAAAGCGAAGGTATAGCCCTCCCAATTGCTTGGCCCACTCATTTAACACGGGCATATAGCCCCGCTGGCCGTTCACAGCATCAAAATTCCCGCGACTATCGACGCGAATTTTAATTTTGCCCTCGCCGGAAATCGAAGGCACCATCACCCTGACATCTATTCCCTGGTTACCTGCTTTTTGGATCTCTTCCTTTACTCTATCAGAAGGCGCAAACAGTCCACTGGAAATGTCCACTACCTCTGACGTTGTGGGTGCCGTTTCTTCCTTGGCACCTGCTTTTTGATTGGCGTCCACAGCAGGCTTGCGTCGAACTGCGGCACCTTGCTGAACCGTGTGCGTCAATTCGTGAGCCAGCAACTTCTTACCCTCGGTCCCGTGAGGATCGTACTTTCCGGAATTAAAGTATACATCATCCTTATGGGTGAAGGCCTGCGCGTTCAGCGCCTTACTCATCTGTACCGCTTTGTTATCGGTATGCACGCGAACGTCAGAAAAGTCCGTGCCGAAAGAATTCTCCATCTGCCGTCTCGCATCCGGAGCGATAGGCGATCCACTGTTCTTTGATGAGTTGAGGTTGCTTTCGACGTCAAAAGACTCGTCCGAAGAAATGCCTGAAGCAGGCTTCCTTTGCACCGCATCCTCCTTTTCACATTCCTGACATTTCTTCTGAACGGCCAAGTCATCATCATCCGGCTTTTCACCCCCGCCATCGAAGACAGGCTCACGCTGTATTGTTGCTGAGAACTTCTGGATTAGGTCATCCTCTTCTTTCCGTTGCAACTCGTCCTCGTTCTTTAACGATTTGGTTTGCATCACCGATGAGATAGGACTTGCCAGCGGTTTAGCATTAATCTGTGTGTCATTTATGGCGTTCCGGCTTGTGTCGGCCAGGCGTCGAACAACCTTGTCAGCCATCGTGTCTGCCTCTTTTTCATATCGGTCATCTTTTTCACCAACGACAACTTTTCTTTGGATGTGGTCTTCGGCTGCGGGAAAAAACTCTTGCTTGGGGGATTGGCCAAAAAAACTTTGCTCCTTGTTTCCTGAAAAGAAACGAGTGCCTTTGCTGGGGGATCTATCACTGGATTTTGACTCGGCTGCTTTCATGTAACTCTAGCAATGCTACTACTCAGAAAACCCGCCACGGACGGCAACCTGAGGTCGCCTCCGATGCCTGATGAAATGTAAAATATTTTTGAGGGTTTCGCGTGCCGTCCTTTGACTTTCTTTCCAAAAAACAATGCGGTATACCTGATATCCGGCGGCGATTATGAGTCTATCGTCTGCCGTGTCTACACAAACCCTGTCCATAAGAAAATTGATTGAAATTGGAATCGAAAGTAATCCTGGACGTAAATTCGAACGTTACAGCATACACATGAACTCCATCGGAAATACCCCACTCCTCAAACTCGAAAGCCTGGCCGAACCTGGAAGCGCCGACATCTACATTAAATACGAGGCCACCAATCCCACACTAAGCATGAAAGACCGCATGGCCCTGTCAATGATTGAAGGAGCCGAACGTCGGGGGGAGCTTCGAGCGGGTGGAACTGTAATTGAATTTACGGGCGGCAGTACCGGAAGCTCGCTGGCTCTCGTTTGCGCGATCAAGGGATATAAAGCACACCTGGTTAGTTCCGATGCCTTCGCCGAAGAAAAGCTGCAAACCATGCGCGTTTTCGGCGCTACCGTGGAAGTCCTGCCGAGCGAAGGTGGCAAAATAAACGTGGGACTGTTCCATCGCATGAACACCAGGATTCAGGAGTTGCGACAACGCCCCAATACCTTTTGGACCGACCAGTTTAACAACGTTGACAACCGAAACGCCTACCATCAAATGGCCCACGAGACGTTGGCCCAAACAGACTTTCGAATCGATGAATTTGTTATGGGCGTTGGTACTGGCGGAGCGTTTTCCGGGAATGCTGAAATCCTGAAGAAAGAACTTCCCAACATCAGATGTGTTGCCGTGGAACCCTATCATGTTCGTGTTTTGTCAGGCGGCGATACCACCGGTGCGCACAAATTGGAAGGCATCGGAACGGGCATTGTCTCTGCCATCACGCGCCGCGATCTCATGGATGAAGTAATTCCTGTGAAGGATGAAGATGCTTATGAAACAGCACGGAAGCTCGCGCGACAGGAAGGCATATGGGCCGGCACAACGTCGGGTGCCAACGTATGGGCTGCGCTGGAGCGCGCACGGGTACTGGGTCCTGGTAAAAAGGTAGTAACGGTCGTTGTCGACTCAGGAATGAAATACCTGCGTGGAGAGCTGTATCGATAGGGTTTCGCATAGACAGGGACTAGCAGGGGCTAGCAAGTGCTAGCGCAAGTCTTCCTCTCAGAATTTAACAGTTGCAGCCAGGGGTTAGCGCAAGTCTTCCACTGAGAATTTAATAGTTTCATGCACCTGGCGGGAGACTTGTGTGGAATGTAATCTGGAGATGAATCCACGGCAGTCTGAAGACTGGCATGGGTCTTCGGCAGTTCAATCGTATCTTGGCACAAGTCGCCCTCGGAATTCGCATAAACTTTCCAAATGCACCTCGGAAGACTTGCGCCAACGGCCGGGACTTGCGCCAACTGCCCAGTCGTCGCCCATTAAATTCTACTCTTCCGAGTTCGTCACAAACATGCCCGGAAAAGAATGCGTTGACTTATGGTCCATGTAAACAATCCGCCCGTTCACCCACACGATCTCAATACCGGTCGATAGCGCCGTGGGATCCTTCATCGTAGCGTTGTCTTTAACGATAGCCGGGTTGAATAAAACCATATCCGCATAGTTAAACTGCGCGATAATGCCGCGGTCGCTGATTCCCAGATGTTCTGCCGTAAGGCCCGTCATCTTGTAAACGGCGGTTTCTAACGGCAGCAGTTTCTTCTCACGCGAGTAGTAACCGAGGATGCGCGGAAACGATCCGTAAGCACGCGGATGTCCCCCGGGAGCGCCATCGGAGCAGACGTTGGTGTGTTCCCATTTCAGAAAATTCGCGATGTCTTCTTCCGACATCGAGGCTCCGGCAAGGGTGGCACCGTCGGCTTCGCTCTCACGGATTATGCGCACCAGCGTTTTGGCTTCAGGTTCGTTGTTCATGACCGCGATCTCTTTCACCGTCTTGCCGACATAGGATGGCTTACCCGCAAACGCCAGGATCACAGACTTCGAAGGGTCGAATAGCTCTTCCGTTGCGTAGCGCGCGCTCTGTTCACTCGTAAAGTCCTTATTCGGAAACAGTACCCGCGGCGTTGAGACCCACAGACTATACGGGTAGCAATCGGCGGTTATGTCTACTCCTTCCGCCCGTGCGCGTTCCAGCCTTGCGATAATGTTTCGCGAGGCGCCCCATTTGCTCCGCATGGCGATCTTCACATGAGATATCTGAACAGGAAGTTTCGCTTCTCTGCCGATATCGATGATTTCATCGATGGCTCTTTCGACATTGATGTCCTCACTTCGGAGGTGACTAATATACCGGCCGTTGTGTGCTGCCGCCACCTTGGCCAGTTCGATCACTTCGTCGCGCGAAGCATAGAAGCCTTCTTCATATTCCAGGCCTGTAGACAATCCAAGCGAACCCTTCCTGAGCTCAGCCGCCAGCAGGATCTTCATTTTCCCGATCTCCGTGGTATCGGCCTTTCTGTACACGTTTTTCATCACTTGTTCCCTGAGCGACGCATGGCCCGTATAGGTGGCAATGTTAACGCTGGCCGGCCGCCTGGTCATTCTTGCCTTGAGTGTATCGATGGGATCGGAGCCTCCATCCTGCCCTATGACAATTGTGGTTATGCCCTGACTGATGGCCGGTATGCCCGCGGGGTCAATCGACAGGCCGCGCTCATGGTGGCTGTGGCTGTCGATAAATCCAGGCGCCAGCACATAACCCTTGCCATTCACCACAGACTCGCCTTTATAGGGAACCAGGTCGCCGATATCGCCGATACGGTCATCCACGATTCTAACGGCCGCCTTATACGCAGGAAGTCCGGTTCCATCCAGCAACTCAACGTCGTTGATAAGCTGCGTGACGGGCAGTCCGTATGGTTTATCATGAAGAATTTTATTCACCAGCGATATCCCGCGGAAGCTCGAAGAATTGTCCAGCAGAATAAAAGTCTGCTTGTTGTATACAACGCGGGCGATATACGTTCTGAATCCCGCCCATCCGCCGCTGTGTGACAATTCTTTGCCGCCCTCATCGATGTTCCACCCAAACCCATAGTTGCTTTTCGTTCCGTCATTTAGCGTGGCCGGTGCAATTGCCTCTGAAAAGGTGGCCTGACTCACCAACTTCGAGCCGTAAAGCGCCTGATCCCATTTAAGCAGATCCTCCACCGTCGAATACACGTTGCCATCGCCGACGATGCCATCGACCGCGATGAGGTCGTTCAATACCGGTTTCGCCCCTGAAAATCTGAATCCCCAAACGCGCGAAGCGGGATAGGTCTTCATAGTGAGATCGTATATGTACGAATTATTCATCCCAAGTGGCTTCGCAATGCGCATGGAGAAAAATTTATCACAACTCATTCCGGAAACTTTTTCTATCACTGATGCAAGCGTCGTGTAGTTCGTGTTGCAATACGCGAATTTGTCACCGGTCTTGAAATCAAGCGGGGGTTTCTTTTCAGCCAGCAGTTCGAGCATGTGCTCGTTGGTAAGCGTGTCCATGAGGTTCATGTCGCGCTCCGCGATTTGAAAATACTCGGGCAATCCGGATGTGTGATTCATGAGGTTTCGTAACGTGATACCTGGATAAGGAAATGCCGGAAGGTGTCGCTGCACGGGGTCATCGAATATCAGCTTCTTCTCTTCCTTCAGCATCATGATCATCATGGCATAGAATTGCTTGGATACCGACGCAAGGTTAAAAGAAGATGCCGTAGTTAACGGCTTACCGTCTGGTCCTGCTATGCCAAACGCTTTTTTGTAGATCACCTTTCCCTGCTCGGCCAAAAGTACCGTGCCGTTGAACAGTTGCCGATGGTGAAGATAGGTAAGCAACGAATCGACGTCATTGATCTTACCTTTCCATTGCGCCATGGACGGGAAGGTTATGGTCAAAACGACTATAACAAGAATTACCCGGAGCGGGCCAGTGGTTCGATTCATATACTTCATGTATGAGAGCACGGTTAGCCGCCTATGCAGCAAGCCGAATATACGGAAGTGCTGCGATCTGGCGCGGCCGTCGGTCATTAAACAACGGGGTAGCATCGGGCGTGATACGTGCACCTGTTGTTCTTGATTCTGCGAGTTACACCATCGTTTCGCAACGACCCTACCGGTCTGCTGCCGATTCGTCAAACCGAAAGCAGGTTTTGCCAGGCCGTTGGACCGGAAAATCATCGCTTCGTCCGGATGGTGTTTTCCGGTCACAACGCTTTCCGCAAGGGTTTGCTATCTTTGTTCAGTCTAAACTTTACCCAGGTATATGATCATCCACAAGACCCCCCAGGATTTTATCGTTTTCCTGTATGTCCACATTTCGCAGGCCGATAATGCTTACGACCCCAATGAGATGGCGATCATCAAGTCAAAGATGAAGCGACTCTTTCCGGATGGAACGGACATTGAGCAAAAGCTTTATATGACGATTCGCGAGTACAACACCTTCGACCGCTCGAAATTGAACGACCTCTTCAAAGGTTCAATGGAACACTTTGGGAAAGAAGGTGCACTCGCTACCGCTGTCCACGCCGACCTCAACGATATCATTATGGCCGACGGCAAGGTGAAGGCCGATGAAACGCGATCATTGGATCGCCTGCGAACTATTATCGACCAGTACGTTGTGGTATGAACCGTTTACAGGTGCTCGTGCTGTTATTCGGCTACGGTTTGATGTTCTGCGGCTGCTCAAAGCCCCCGCACATCCATGCCGGGGGGCCTACCGAAGAACTGGGCCCGTTAGTGAACGAGATTAGGCTGGCCGATACGATTTCACCCTCATTCATCCGTGCGCTGCAGCTGGAGGCCGTGACGGGAAGCGCATTTCGCTATCCGTCTGGCGATCGAGCAAGCTACTTCACTTACGTAGCGGATCCTGATGAGGTATTAAAAGCCATCGCCCGGCTGGCATTTCCCATGAGAGACCGCGCGGCCGACGTGAGTTATCACGAAGTTGCTCGTGACGAATGGTATGCGCTCAGGCATGACGTTGGCGCGTATGAGGTATCTGGAGCGACATTTTTTTGGGACGTTGATCCCACTCATTTCAACGTCTACGCGAGCGTAAAGAACGAACACCACTTGCTGCTGGTTGAAAAAGGCAGCCACCTGATACGCCATCGCATCTACAGCAGAAACTAATCCCGCTTCGTAGGTTGAATGGTTGGTTTTATGGTCACGAACAGTCAGGCAAGTGTCGATGATTCTATCGGATGATTTTCAGTCCGTCAGGAAGAGATCCATCACGCTGTCCTGTTGCTACCACGGCCACCAACCCATGCTGATCAGTCTTTCTTAATGGCCAATCGATACAACATCACCGACATGGCTACGAAGCAGGCTGTGCCTACCAATTGGTAGACGCCGTTGCCGATTGCGCCTGACAAGAAATGCTCCAGGTTCATATTGCCCATAAAGTCAGGTAAGACAACAGAAAGAATGGCCACGACCACGCCAGTAATGGCTCCGCCGGCAATGAGTCCCGTAGCAAACAGGCTTCCCCGGCTGAGGTCGTCCTCGGGCGCCTTTTCATTTTTCCGTTCCGCGCGCCAGTCGACATAACCTTTCACAGCACCTCCGGCAAAGATGGGTAACGTCGTGGCTATCGGCAAATAGAGCCCGATGGCGAATGCCAATGCTTTGATGCCGCATAGCTCAAGCGTTACAGCTATGAACACGCCTACGATCACAAACTGCCAGTCGAGGTTGAAGGAAAGAATGCCTTTCGCGAGCGTTGCCATAAGTGTGGCCTGGGCCGCCGGATACTTATCGCTGCCAATGGCATGCGTGATCCCCTGCCTCAGCATTTCAGGCGTAGGGGTGTCAAGAATGTGAACAACAAACCCAATCGCTATCGACGACACGATGGCACCAATGAACAACGCCAGCTGCTGATACCGCGGCGTAGCGCCAATGAGATACCCGGTCTTTAAATCCTGAGACGTGCCTCCGGCATTCGCCGCGGCAATACAGATCATTCCGCCAACCACCAGCGCCAGGGGTTCATAAAGCTTACCCGACCAACCGACGCTCGTAAAGATCAAACAAGTTCCCATGAGCGTGGCAATGGTCATTCCGGAAATCGGATTGTTGCTGGTGCCTACCAATCCAACGATACGGCTGGATACTGTAACAAAGAAGAAACCAAACACGACAATGAGCAGACCGATGATCAACTTCTGCAAAATGCTTTCGCCTGGAATGATGCTGCTGGGCAGCAAGGCCACGATCAGTACCAGCGCGACGCTGCCGATAAGGACAATCTTGAACGACAGATCTTGTTCTGTGCGAAGCACGCCCCCCGCTACGCGTTCGTTCATCGATTTCAGGCTATCGCGGAAAGACGAAACTATCGTGGGAATTGTTTTGATCAGTGTGATGAATCCACCGGCCGCCACCGCGCCGGCACCTATCTGCCGGATGTAGGCACGATAAATGGCATCGGCATAACTCCCGAATTGCTGCGTTTCCGGATTCCAGGCACCTGGCCCGCCTGGTGTGTTGAGGTCAACCATGTACCCCAATTTGACCAGCTGTTGTGCAATAGTCGCAGAATCGACGAGGCTCGTTAGTAGGGGGATCAACGCCCACCAGGCCAATACCGATCCGGCCACCAGGACCCCTGAAATACGGGGCCCTATGATGTAGCCGACTCCCAGGTACTCGGGTGTAATCTCGCCGCGCGTAGCACCCGCGGGCCAATACTTGTTTAGGTGAGTTGTGGCAATCGCGGGTGTTTCGGCAATGATATGAAATACCTTCTGGAGGATGGCATAGCAAAACGCAACGCCCATGCCAACGAACGCGGTCTGTGCAAATACCCCGCCCTTCTCCCCTGCCTGCAATACCGACGCACATGCGGTGCCTTCCGGATATGGCAGGTTAGCGTGTTCCTTGACGATGAGCGACCGTCGCAGCGGCACCATCATCAGCGTGCCCAGCATGCCGCCAAATGCAGCGAGTATCAGAATAGTCAGATAGTCGAAATACGCTTCGCCAATACTCACGCCATTTTCTCCAGGAGAAAGAAATAGAAAACCGGGCAACGTAAAGGCTACACCTGCCGCGATCGACTCGCCTGCAGAGCCCGTGGTTTGCATGATGTTGTTCTCAAGAATCGTCGTTTTCAGAAACCGCCTTCCCAACGTAATAGCGATCACGGCGATGGGGATAGATGCCGTCACCGTAATGCCTGCGCGCAACGCCAGGTATACGGTCGAGGCGCCAAACAGAATACCGAAGAGCGAACCGAACACCACGGATTTTATCGTGAATTCAGCCATCGATACTTCTGGTGCAACATACGGGCGGAATATGGGTTGATCTGTTGATGGTTCGGTTGGTTGATTGGGACGGTCGCTCATGATTGGCGTGTTTTATGAGATCCTGTTCTTCATGGCTACTGCATTGTAGATAACCATCAGCAACGTGCAGACGAGTCCGATGGCGGTAAGGATGTACCACATCATCGCGGGATGGGTATGCAGATACGTCGTGCGCAACCAATCAGATACCGGACCGGCGCCGAAAGAACCCAGGGCCACGGGAAGAAACGCAAATCCCATAAATGTCCCTACCTGACCCTTGGGCGCAAGGCTGCTCACGTACTCGTAAAAGCGCGGCGTCTGCATAGCCTCGCCAACTGCCCAAATGGCAACGCCTATGATCGCTGCCGTGAGTGTCGCAAACACGCCGATGATAGCCCAGGACAGGCTGGATACCAGTAGCCCAACCGTTATGGCAGTAACGGGTTTCCACTTCTTAACCAGAGCCGTCATCGGGACGGTAAGGAATATGATACAAGCAGCATCGACCGTTTCGAGAAGTTCAAACTTTTCAAAATGCAGGACATCCGTTCCGTAAAAAGGCAACAGGTAAAATACATGCCAGAACATGAGCCAATATCCCGACATAATCAGAATAAGAGCCATGAACTTAAAGTTTCCGAAAACGAGTAGCATATCGCTGAAGACTTTACCAAAGGTGCGACGCGGTGTGCCTGCCGGCACCGATGGCTCTTCGAAGAAAACAATGGTGCCAATGAGCAAGAGGAACGTAGTAATGGACGACATGACGAGCACATACTCGATGCCCCATTCTTCGCGCACTTGCAGTGCGAGGATCGGACCCAATGCGCCACCGAAGTTCACGAGTGAATAGTAAATGGAGAATCCAAGGCCCTTGGCCTCTTCACGCGACGTCATGGCTACGGTGCCAACTATGCAGGGCTTGATCAACGATCCTCCTATGGCTGTCAATAACAGGACCGCGATGATGTAGGGCTTCCGGCCCACGGCGCTCACGATCGATTCACCATAGGCCATACCAGCAAGGCCAATGAGAAAATATCCGATAGTGAAGATCAGGAAACAGGCGATGAGGGTCTTCTTGAATCCGTACTTATCAACGAGCACGCCCGCGAGAACGGGCAACAAATAAATCACGCCACTGAATACACCTGCAAGCGTACCGGCTTCTTCCACCAGTCCTACTTTGTTGGCCAGGAATACGGTGAGTACGGCTTTCATGCCGTAGAAGGCCAGGCGTTCGAAAAGCTCCAGCGTGTTGGCGATCCAGAAGGTGGCGGAAAAGCCGTCACGAAACTCCTGGAATCGTTTGGCGATAACCATGCAGTATGGGTTTAGGTACGAGAGAGCGTTTTAACCAAGGCGCTAACGGGGCGTCATGTTTCAAAACGTCATCAAAGTATGGGATGCCCGCCAGATTCGCAAGGGGGCTCATGCAAACGGTTGTATCGCATGGGGTATGGAAATTAAGCCAGAACAGCCTATATTTGATCTTTTAACTTTGTCTATAGATGCGGCTTTTTCTTTCGGTAGTGCTTCTTGCACTCATCGCCTCGCGAAGCGTATGCGCGCAGGTAAATCCACTTTTTGCTCCATTCGACTGCAGAAAACACACGGAGAGCTTTGATGCCATTGCTCCTGCCCCGTTCATAGTTGAAATCAGCGAAGCGGAAGATTCCATACAATTTGTGGAAGACGTTGCTTCGAATGAAGAAATTAGTGGAGACTGGCGCGACTGGAGCTACGTCGACAACTACGCCTTTGGTAAAGATCGTGGCGCGATGACGATGATCACGGATCTTAAAGCACTGCATCCCTATTTCCGCGACCAAGTATCGGCTTTGATTGCAGCCTGCAAGGACAAAGGCATCGAGATCGCGGTGGTCGAGACCTATCGAACGCATGCCAAGCAACACGAATATAAGACCATGGGAAAAGCATATACCAATTCGGGTGCCGGCAAGTCGAAACACCAGTACGGTCTGGCCGTAGATGTGGTACCGATGGTAAAAGGTGTCGCAGTGTGGAACAACACGACGCTCTGGAGAAAGATAGGCGTGTCGGGTGAAAAGCTGGGACTTCGTTGGGGCGGACGTTGGAGAAGACCCTACGATCCCGGGCATTTTGAATGGACAGGCGGTGTTGCAACGTCAAGCCTACACGCAGGCGTATTCCCGGATGTGCCGGCCGCCGGCAAGCGCTATCCCTGCCTGGAAGAAGATTTGGCTATCTTAAGGAAACATTGGAGCGCCTGGGAAACCGAACAAAGCTCCTTAACACGAAAATAGATGCGCATTGCGTTTCCGGAGCACTTCCTTTTCGGAACCAGCACCGCCGCCGCCCAGATCGAAACGGCGTTCGAGCACGACTGGCAGGGCTTCAAAGCTCGCGACAACTTTGTGTTTGACCGGACCACAGATCATGAAAAACGCGTAAAAGAAGACGCCGCTATTATAGCGTCGCTCGCACCAGGCTATCGCATGAGTCTGCAGTGGAGCAAGCTTCAGCGCGATCCGTTCGGTAGCTTTCATCGCGAAACCGCCGAAGCCTACCACAGCTTCCTCAAGGACCTTCGTTCCCGCGGGGTGAGCATCATGATGGTGTTGCATCATTTCACGAATCCCCTTTGGTTCTCGAAGCTGGGGGGCTGGGAAAAGGTCGAGAACGTGCCACTCTGGCTTGATTACGCCAGGAAGGTTGTCGATGAGTTCGGTCCGTACGTCTCCTCCTGGAATACCTTCAATGAGCCCAACGTGTACGCCAGCTATGGATGGATCACCGGATTCTTTCCCCCGTTCAAGATCAGTCCTTTCCTGGCCGGCAGGGTTGTCAAGAACATGTCGCAGGCACACGATCGGATTTACGAATACATCAAGACCAAATATCCGGAGACGCTCGTCGGAATATCGCATAACGCTACACTGTTTCACCCTGAAAATCTGCTGGGCTGGTTTCCTGCGCGGCTGGCCGACTGGTGGTTCATGGACTATGTGCCGGGGCATTTTACGAACGTCGATTTCTTTGGCATGAGCTATTACGGACGCATTCCACACGATCCGATGCCGATCACCTACCTGGATACTCCCCACAAAATGAAAGGCCTCGGTCGGCGACACGATGACATCTGGGAATATCACCCTGAGGGTATGCGCACCTGTCTCGACCGGTACTGGAACCGTTATAAGAAACCCATCATCATCACCGAGAATGGCGTGTGCGACGAGAGTGACTTTCTCAGGCTGCAGGCAATTCAGGATTATGCGGGAATTGTGCACAAGGCCATCGGCGATGGCATTGACATCCGAGGTTATTATTTCTGGAGTACGTGGGACAATTTTGAATGGCACCTGGGTCCGTCTATGCGCTTTGGGTTATACGAGTGTGATCCTAAGACAATGAAACGCACGCCTCGTCCAAGTGCAGGGTTGTATGCTTCCCTGGCGCATACCAGAAAGATCGTGCTGTCGGACGAAAGCGTTCCCGCGTAGCGCATTCGTTCTCTGTCGAAACTTCTCATCCCGAATTGTTGAAACTTGCCTAGCTTTGTGTGATGAAATGGCATTGCGTTTTGCTCGTAGTATTTGCGTGGGTCGCCAGCACGACCTTATGTCTGGCGCAAAAAAGTATCCTGTACGTGGGAACTTACTCCCAGCGCGGAAGTGAGGGGATATATGTATTTCAGCTTGATCGCGCCAAGCCCGCACTCAAATTGTTGCAGACTGTTCCGGGTCTCGAAAGCCCTACGTTCCTGACTACCGATCGCACAGGCCGTTTCCTGTATTCTGTCAACCGTGGACGGGCGGATATCAACGATAAAGGAGGCTCGGTGAGTGCTTATGCTATTGACGCAAAAACTGGACATCTGAGTGGCCTGAACACACGATCGTCATACGGAGATGCGCCTTGCTTCATTTCCCTGGATCACACCGGCAAGCATGCTTTTATCTGCAACTACCTGGGCGCGAACCTGCTCGTGCTGCCCGTGTTCA
>Ga0193752_1000142_pt1 | contig 96086 bp, 77 predicted proteins | sample H1c1metaG_FD_144924 | JGI IMG/M metagenome (GOLD analysis project Ga0193752, IMG submission 144924) | Soil microbial communities from a riparian zone of the East river system, Colorado, United States - H1c1 | ecosystem: Environmental > Terrestrial > Soil > Riparian zone | place: USA: East River... | reverse complement strand
AAATGCTTCCCAGAGAATTTGCGGTGGAGAACCTTCCTCTTTATTAAAATGTACAATCTTCAGATCAGTCATCAGTGGTTTCACGTAACCGCTGAACTCACCGTCCTTAGCCGCAACTTCGCAATACATGGACATGCTTCCCTTTTCGACGTCAAAATTTCCGTAGGCTGTGAAAAAGTTATTCATGTTGATCAGGTCGGTATTTGTGAGAACACAATTGAGATCGAATGTTGGAATATTACTGAGTGGATCCAGTTTCGTGTTTACTGTAATGTTCCCGTTGTACAGGTTAGCATGCATGGTAATGGAAGCAGGAAGCAACATCGTTGTATCCGGTTCATTGGTCAATCCGGTCCCTTCAATTTCTACTTTCGTCATTGGAAGATCCACTACCGGTGACCTTCCCATATCCACGTAGTGAATTTCCCCTTCATGAACCGCAAACCGGTTGATGCGCATGGGCATGAAATCATTCACGAGCTGAATAAAGTCGGTAGTGTCTTTCTCAGCATCCTTTCCAATATTTTTTCCAAGAATAAACTGGAGCACTGGTTTTTGAAATTCAACTTCTCCCACAAATTTTTTCTGGAATATAGCGTCCCATTCTATGGAAAGATCAATACGCGGGGCGCTGAAAAAATCGCTTGTGTCCTTTTTACTGCTGACTTTCTTGATATAAATATCCTTGATCACGTATGCACCGCGGTACAGGTGCAGGTCAATGTCCTCGATGTGACCATAGTTTCCATCCAGCGAAGCCAGTTTTTTATTGGCGTAGTGCAGAATAACGTACGGAAGGGCAATGCGGATACAAACCAGGGCGCCAAGGACGATGATGATGATCTTCCATCTCCTTTTCTTGTTTTTGACCTTTCCAGGCAGTTTACTGATCGCGTTTTCGGGGGTACTCATATGATTGTGTTCTGTGATGACATAGGTTATCACCGCGTAAGCAGAGCAAAATCATGCCAAACAAAAAAAGGATTCGTTTTTGCGTACCTGTTTAAAAATCAACAGATGAAATTCCGCGTTCCTCAAAACCAGGCAACCTCGTTCATATCGCACACGGTTTCCGACTTCAATGCCGACAAAGTGCTGAAGCTTGCCGCCGCCCTTGCGTTCACCACATTGTTCGCATTACCCGCCCTGCTGATTATCATCCTTTGGATCAGCTCCGTTTTCTATTCACCTTCCCTGCTCCAGGACAGCATGCTTACGCAGCTGAACGGATTGCTGGGAAAAGATGCGGCTGACCAGTTACGCGAAGTACTTGTACACACCAAGTTTGACTACACATCCCTGTGGGCAAAGGTCCTGGGTGTGGTAGTGCTGGCGATCAGTGCTACCGGAGTATTCGGTGAGATCCAGGATTCGATCAACACAATCTGGGGACTTCACACCAAACCACGTTCAGGTTTTCTCAAGATTTTTATCAATCGCCTGCTTTCATTTTCAATCGTGGTTTCGCTGGGGTTCATCCTCATTGTTTCCCTCGTGATCAATGCTCTTTTTGCATCTCTTTCGGAGAACATCCGCGCGCTGTTTCCCGACATACCCCTGGCCGCGTATTACATACTCAATCAGCTGCTCATGAGCGTCATTCTCGTCTTGCTGTTCGGCACCATATTCAAGGTTCTTCCCGACGCGAAAATCGGGTGGCGCGATATACTCTTTGGTGCAGTAGTCACTACGCTGATGTTCATGGGTGGTAAGTATGTCATTGAATACATTCTTAGCCATAATGCGACAATCAGTATGTACGGCTCTGCAGGCTCAGTCATCATACTGCTGCTGTGGGTATACTACTCCTCAATCATACTGTACCTCGGGGCAGAAATTACCCAGGTGAGGATGAAAATGAAGGGACGAAAAATTCAGCCCAACCGTTATTCTGTTTGGGTAGAAAAGAAAACCATAGTGGTAGCGTCGAACACCGATGTTGTGAAGGAAGATGAACCTGTAAAAGAGAAGCCCTCGGATAAGGTGGCATAAATCTTTCATCAGTATGATCAACTAAAACAAAAAGTCATGAGCAATTTATTGTATGCTATAGCGGTTATACTCGTCATTGTTTGGGCCATTGGATTCTTTGCATACAGCACCAGCGGAATTATTCATATCCTGCTTGTTATTGCTGTTATTGCAATTTTGCTGCGACTCATTCGCGGCAGGGATCCACTGTGAAAAGCAATCCCCGTATAAATAAACCGTTTCGTTGGCTGAGCTGATGAAGCGGTTTTTTTGTGGAATATTTCAAAACCGGCGATTAAATTCAGCAACATGGGTATAAAATTCCCCAACTGGTTCAATGAAAGGAAATCCCTTTCTCCCCATTGTGCAGTGTAACATACCCACTTTTCGAAAGTGGCACAATCTTGTTGTATTAAATCCACAAAACCGAAAACCATGAATAAGAAATTGCTAGCATTAGTAGGAGGAGCCGGAGTTGCCACAGGCGTTCTGATCGCTCCCGATAAAGGTTCTAAAACCATAAAGAAACTCCAGGCCCGCGGAAAGAAGCTGATTGATGAGGCGAAGAAAACGGCGGGTGGCGAAATTGATTCTGTTAAAGAGTCGATCCGCTCTAAAGTGAACGAAGTGAAATCGGCTATCCAGGCACGCACGAAAGTAGCGGCAGCCAGTGTAATGGGCGCAGAAGAACGCGTACATCAGAAATTGAAAAGCGCGATCCGTACGGCAGCAAAAGCAACAGGCAGCATGCCTTCGAAAAACGGGGTGGCGAAGAAAGCTGTAAAACAAAAAGTTGCGGCCGCTAAGAAAACAGTTGTACGCAAGGCGAAAGCCGCGAAGAAAACAGTAGCACGTAAAGTATCCGGCGTTAAACGCGCAGCGAAGAAAACGGCCCGCAAATCTATGCGCTAGACGAACTGTTGATCTGCGATGGAACCCGCCAAGAACATTGAAGACCCTCAGACCGAAATCGAACAGCTTTCGGACCATCTCCGCGAGTACGTAGGTATACGCAGGGAATTGTTTGAATTGAAACTGTGGGATAAACTATTCGGTGCTGCTGCAGTGAGCATTACCTGGGGGCTTATCGGCTTTCTTGGAATACTTACCGTTTTCATGCTCAGTGTAGGCGCGGCATTGTGGATCGGCCAGGCGATGGGTAACAATTATATCGGCTTCTTTGTTGTAGCCGGGACCTACGCGGTTATCGCCCTCGTACTGTTTGCCTTCCGCGATCGCTTCCTGTTAAAGCCATTGACAAACAAGTTCATTGATAACCTTGTCAATGACGATGAAGAGAAAGAAAATGACAGCAATCGGGAGAATCAGCAACAGAGAGCAGCTTAAGCGGAGGATTGCCGTACTTCAAGTGGCAATGGAGGAAAAAGAACTCCAGCTCAAAAAAGACCTGAAGGAAGTGCACCAGTCTTTACGTGCAAGCAACCTGGTCCGGAATGCGCTCGAAGACATACGTGATCAGCCTGATCTGCGCATGGGAATTGCACAAGCAGCAACCGACATTGGCGCACATGCATTGATTGACAAACTTGTATTCAGAAAGAACAGGAATTTTAAAAACTATCTCTTGAGTGTTGTGCTCAAGAAAATTGCCGACCGGCTCATACTCAGAAAGCCGGCGCGGTCGGAACAAACGGGTACAATTTAGTTGTATCTTTAATACACCAAATGAAGCCTGGCAAAGTCTCGCATTTGTTAGAAATCATTGACCGTTTAATGAGTGTTGATCTTAAACAAACACTATGCACAAAGTATTGGTCATTGACGACGATATGGACATCTGTAATCTTCTTGAAAGATTTCTGTCCAAACATGGTTACGCAGTAAAAACCGCGTATGCACCATCTACAGCCTTTGCTTTAATCAAAGCAACCACTTTCGACCTCGTATTGTCTGATTTCCGTTTGGGACACAGCGACGGGAGGGAAATCCTGAAAGCGGTAAAAGAAAAAGATCCTTCCACGCAGGTGATCATCATCACCGGTTATTCCGATGTGAAGATTGCTGTTGACGTCATTAAAATGGGAGCCTTCGACTACATCACCAAGCCATTGCTTCCCGACGAGATCCTTATGCTCGTGGAGAAAGCGTTGACGAAAACGGGTGATGTTCGTTCCGGGAACGACAACACAACTGCACCAGCGAGTACGAAGAAGGGTATTAACGGATCGCAACCCGGCGGAAGTGATTACATAGCCGGGGTTAGTCCGCAGGCGAAAGAAATCGACCGGCAGATTATGCTCGTTGCACCTACTCCATACAGCGTAATTATTTATGGTGAAAGCGGAACGGGCAAAGAGTCCATTGCGCACGCCATTCACGTGAACAGTACACGCAAAGACAAACCGTTTATTGCCGTAGACTGCGGTGCACTCACGAAGGAACTTGCGGGAAGTGAATTGTTCGGTCACGAGAAAGGCGCCTTCACCGGCGCTATGACCCAAAAGATCGGACATTTTGAAGCCGCCAATGGTGGCACTGTATTTCTCGATGAAGTGGCGAACCTGCCGTACGACACGCAGGTTGCATTGCTGCGTGTAGTCCAGGAACGGAAAGTGCGCAGGCTTGGCGGACTGAAAGAAATTGAGATTGATGTCCGCATTCTTGTGGCGTCCAACGAACGCCTGACTGACGGAAAAATATTCCGCGAAGATCTGTATCATCGCTTCAACGAGTTCAGCATTAATCTGTATCCGTTGCGTGAGCGTGGAAAAGACATCGAACTCTTCGCGAATCATTTTCTCAAGCAAGCAACGGCGGAACTTGGAAAAACGATCAATGGTTTTTCACCGGAAGTTATTGCGGTGTTCAACAAATACCGCTGGCCCGGAAATCTCCGTGAGTTAAACAACGTAGTGAAACGTGTTGCTTTGCTCACCTCGGGAGATGAAGTCCGGCTGAATTCGCTGCCGCATGAAATTTCATTCGGGGAAAAATTCTCATTCGATGGCCCGAACCACCTGGTATCAGAAGATGCTCCGAACAAACTGAAGTCGGTTGCGCTCAACGCAGAATACGAAAAGATCATTGAAATTCTCAAGCAGGTGAATTACAATAAATCGAAAGCGGCGAAGATGCTCGACATCGACCGCAAGACGTTGTACAATAAGCTCAAGCAGTACAAGATTATGTAGGCCCATTATACTTTTACACTCAGGGAGACACAAAGTTGTGTTTCCCTTTTTTCATGCTGCATAATTGCATAATGAAACCTATGTAAATAATTAAATAAACCACATAGAGACATAGGATACATAGGGATAGACTTAATCTAGTGCACATAGAGCGAAATAAATCGCCCTCGGCAATTGTTGGCCTGAAGTGGACTCAGTTGTTACTAACCGATCAGCTATGTAATCTATGTCAATCTATGTGGTTCAATAGTAAAACGAGCGTGTTGTATCGCGCCCCAGTGTAGATATATGTAGAGCGCATTCCACACGATCTCGTGTCAACGCAAAGTCAATTGATTGATCTTCACGCCAAAGTAAACAGGTATAGTGTTTGGCTCACTGTATATACTACGTTAAACACAGTACAATGAGAACACTACTCACTATGGCATTGATCGCTACCCTGGGTGTAGCGCATGCGCAGAAAGTAATCGGGGTTCGCGGTGGCGTTACAATCAACAATATCGGGAACAGCAATTCAGGCGGGCTTGATCAATCGAACAGCCTGCAATCGTTTCATGCAGGAATAACGGCTAACGTTCCTTTCCTGATATTCAGTTTTCAACCTTCGATTCTTGTTTCCGGAAAAGGTTCAAAGATTATTCACGGGGACCAGAACAGCGCCGATTATTTTGTTGCAGAAACCAACCCGATCTACCTGCAGGTTCCGGCCACTTTTAACCTCAACCTGCATTTTGGTGATGCGTCCGGTATCTACCTCGGAGCAGGTCCATACATCGCTATGGGATTTGCAGGAAGTAACCGGGTGTACGGAAAAACCGACGGTGTTGATTTTGGTTACTCGAACAAGATCAGGTACAGCGATGATACTCCGCAAGCAGAGAATACAGAACAAGGTGCCGCATACGGACATTTCCGGAAATACGATTACGGTGCAACGTTCAACGCCGGTGTTTACCTGGCGCACTTGCTCATCGGTGTATACTATGATCACGGACTAAGTAAAATCAATACACTTTCCAACACCGATCAGAACGACAACATGAAGCTCAGAACGATTGGCTTCACTGCCGGATTTGTGTTTGGCGGATAAAACCAGGCGCGAGGTATAACGCGCAGCAAACCAGAAAAATCTATGGACAAGAAGACAAACAGCAACAGCGGTCTTATTTATCACGTTACCCTGAGCCTGCTCTGTGCAGTTTTGATTATAGCCCTGGTGATACTGGGAAAACCTGTAGTTATTCCAGTCATATTCGCGGTACTCCTTGGCATTGTTCTGCGCCCGGTTGAAAAATTTTTCAACCAGAAATTAAAAATACCGCGGGTGATCGCCATCCTGGTTACGGTGATACTCTTCATGTGCCTGATCACGTCCATCGTGGTCTTTACCACGTACGAACTAACGCGGTTCACAGACGATATGCCCGAACTCAAAAAGAACCTGGCTGTACACTTTCATAAATTTCAGCACTGGGCCTCTGCTACGTTGGGCATTGAGTACGCAACGCAACAGCAATACATTACTGATGCGCAGGCACAGGCCAAAACAACTAACCCGGCAACCCTTGCGCAAAAAACAGTGGCGTCTTTATCTGCCCTGTTCAGTGTAGCCATTGTGCTTCCAGTACTTCTCTTTCTCGTGATGTACTACCGCGCGCTGTTCCTGAATTTTCTCCTGAAAGTTTTTGGCGAAAAAAACCGCGCCTGTCTTACCGTTATTATTTCCGACACCAAAACAACTATGCAGGGTTACATTGCCGGGCTGTTCATGGAGATGATTACTGTTATGGCCATGCAAACCTTAGCTATGTGGATTGTCGGGATAAAATATTTTGTCTTCATCGGTTTGATCACGGGTGTACTCAACATGATTCCGTACATCGGAATTATGATTGCGGGTGGAATCGGAATCCTGATTGCCATGGCTACGGGAGCAGAAACCAACCAGATACTGTTTCTCATCGTTGGGTTTGCGGTTGTTCAGTTTATCGACAACAATATCCTGCTTCCGAAACTCGTCGGGCACAGGGTACGCATCAACGCGTTCTTCTCCATTGTGGGCGTTATCGCCGGTGGTTTGATCTGCGGCGTTGCCGGAATGTTCCTGGCTATTCCGATGATGGCACTCGCCAAAGTAATTTTAGAAAACATTGATCATCTCAAACCGTGGGGCGAACTGATGGGCGATACCATGCCCAAGACTGTGCGGTGGAAACACATTCACTGGCCGAAAATGGATTGAGGAGGAAACAATGGTTATAAAAAAACCACAGAGAGCACTGAGTGTTTTTCACAGAGGTTCACAGAGACAACAAACCCTCAGTGCCTTCTCTGTGAAAAACACTCTGTGGTCTCTGTGGTAAAAATAAAAACCAATCATCATGGCTAAGTACTCTAAAAAGGCATCAGAGAAAGTCGAAAAAGTGATGCATGAAATGAAAGAAGGAAAACTCCGTTCCGGGGGATCAGGAAAAAAAGTGACGAGCCGCAAACAGGCGATTGCCATTGGATTGTCGGAAGCACGAAAAGCCGGAGCGAAAGTACCGAAGAAGAAGTAGGCAGTGGGACAGTGCGCAGTGCGCAGTAGATGCCGGTATTTACAACGGATGGTTTTTAGAAGAGCGAGTACTGCTGATCGGTGCCGGTGGCCACATCAAACTTTCCCTCCACAGATTCTGCAGTAACGGTGTAAACCTGGGAAGCCGTATCGCGCGATGCGACAACTACTTTTGTGTTACCCGCGTGGGTGGCGAAAAATTCCTGTGCGAGTTTGGGATTGTTATTGTCGCGGGATAAATGCGAAAGCAAAACCAATCCGAGATAACCGGCACGGTGATTCAGAAAAAGTTCGAGCGCCTGCGCATTCGATAAGTGACCGCGATCGCCGCGGATCCTGTCTTTCAGAAATTCCGGGTAACGGCCATTCGCCAGCATTTCTTCGTCGTAATTCGCTTCCAGGAAAACCGCGTGGCAGCATTTGAAATACGTCGATACGTTTTCACATACCGAACCGATATCCGTCATGACTCCAATGCTCACTCCATTTCCCTCCACCACAAAACTGTATGGATCGGCTGCATCGTGGCGCTTTCCAAAACCAATTACGGCAAGGTCTCCAACCGCAACGGCTGTGTGCGCGTCAAAGGAGCGCACGAGTTCCGCATCAATTTTCATGGACGTATTGCGCAAGGTGCCTTCGGAAATATACACGGGAATGGAATATCTTCTCGACGTTGCCTCTACTCCACGGATGTGATCAATGTGTTCATGCGAAATGAAAATCGCTTTCACTTTCTGCATGTTCAGCCCGATTCGGATCATGCGGCGTTCAATTTCGCGCAACGAGATTCCTACATCTACGAGTACAGCCTCATTTTCATTGGCAATGTAATAGCAATTGCCATTACTGCCTGAATTGAGCGAAGCGATCTGTAGAGACATTCCGGGGAATTTGTGCAAAGATACTGGCAATGCCGGATTACGACCTATCGTGTGCAAAACTAAATCGACACGAAAACGGAACCTTCGCAATTGATTTCAAAATCAGGTGGTGTCTCAGTTGGTCACAATGCGATGATGAAAACCGCTTAAGCGGTTGAGCAATCTGGGACTGTCCAGCACAATTCCCAAACGGTTTCAACCGTTTCTTATCCAACTCCATTGAATGCAACATTGCAAACTGAGACACTACCCAAAATCAGCCTCTATACGGGATCGAGATCGTCTGTTAAAAACACCTCTACGTTCGGCGCCGAACTGATCAGTAAAACACGTTCAACAGGTAGCTTCAGCCTGACTTTACCCGGTGTCACCCATCGGCCTTGTCCGGCCACAGCACACCATTCATCCTCTTCGAGGATTCCTTCTGTGTAGCGCATTGTTTTATTGAAGCCGAGGATTCCCGTACTTTTCTTCTTATGCGTCTCCAGGTATTTTTCCATTTCCGGGAGCGCATCGTCAAAAGACCCGGATGTAAACGAGGCATCGGGAAAAATGTAGGTCTGTGCTTTGCGATCAACTACAACGGCGTAGTTCTCTCCATCAAACAAAACAACATCCGCTTTTTTCTTTTCGTCAATCACCGGTAACCAGCGCGAGTTTTTTCCCCCTGAATTTCGCTCCTCTACTTCAATGTGATAGTATACGCATTCCCTTCCCGACAACGGCGCTATAATTGTTCTTCCGGCGAAGACAATTTGTCCCTTAATTTTTCCGACCTCACCCGATTTAAAATCCCCGATCTTTTTAGGTTGCACATTTTTCAGTGCGCGCTTAACCCGTGCAGCATTTGAAAACAAGGATTGGTAAAGGAGACCAACGAACAGCAGGATCGCTCCAACTATAAAGCTTTCCGGGCTCCATTTTCCGTACAGTACCGTTAATGCAAGCATGCCAGGTTCCGGATCATTCTGTTTTCACCACATCCGGATCATCCGAAAGATAAAGTTTGCCTTTTTCGTTCACGCCGATCACCAGCAAACGATCGCCTGAAATCCGCACATTTTTCTGGCGCGCTGTCGACCAGGTTCCGCAACCTACCGCAGCAACAATTTCGTTTTCTTCGAGAACTCCTTCGCGGTAACGGATGCTTTTATTGAAACCCAGCAAGCCCGTACTTTTTCGTCCGTGCTGTGCAAGGTATCCTTCCAGTTCATGAGAAGCATCGTTGAATGTTCCGGAAGAAAAACTGGCGTCCTGAACGAGAAAACTCTGAATATTGTGCGGTTCAATAAATGCATAACCGATTCCGTCGTGCAACACAAGGTCTCCCCGCTTCTCTTCTTCAATGATAGTGTGCCATGAACCGCTTTTTCCATGCTGGCGATATTCCTGCACCACCACGTGGTAAGCCGCGCATTTTCTTTTCGAAAGCGGGGCTTGCAGCGTTTCACCGGCAAATATCACTTTGCCAACGACCTTTCCGTTTTCACCGGTTACAAATTCGTTGATCCTCCGGTGCGGCGCATTCCTCAAGGCGCGTTTCACCACCTGCTTTTTGGAAAAATACCACGCAAGAACCAGGCCGGCGATAACAAGAGGAATCACAATGACGGCGACGATAAGGCCAACGTCACTCCGCAGAACAATAAGAAAAGGTAGCATGACAGCGTGTGTTTTGTGATGATGAATATAAAGAAAAATGATGGCCCACTGATACTTTTTACTCCTCTGGGTAGTGTCTCACTTTGCTTTATGACACGGCGCATTTTTACGGCATTTCTTATTCTAAGCCCGGGCGTTCACGGCGAGGTAACGGTAACGCGCCGTGAGCGCGCGGGCTTAGAACGGGTTTCGTGCTTCTTTTAGCGCCGTGTCGCCGTGTCAAAATATCAAATGCTCAAACTGAGACACTACCCTCCTCTGAGAATAGTATCTCTATTTAGTCCATAATGTGTTTCTAAAAACCGCTGAAGCGGTTGAGTAACCAATCCCGGTTTCATTGCCGGGGGCTTAAGCTCCCGGCAATGAAATGCGGGCAGTTTGCAAAACGGTTTCAACCGTTTACCTACAAACCGAAAAGTGGCTATACTCCCATGCTCACGAATTCATGCAACGGCTTCTTCTCAATACGGCTTCTCATCCACGCATCAAACGCAAACCCGCACCAGGTTCCGTAGTTGTGATCCTTGCTGCCGGTTTTTTGAATGGCCGTTCTCAGTTCTTTCAATTGCTGCTTGTCGTCCTTCGACGGTGCCTTTTTGAAAAAAGCGATCAGCTGTTTTTCCATCGGGCCAAGTCGTCCGTGTTTGGTGAGTAAACGGGAAACGGATGCTGCGAGGCTGGGTAAAAGATCTTCGTGGCCTAAATCGTAATGCAGCAACAGTTTCACCAGGCGCACCATGCATTGGTAATTCTGGCCTTCGTTCGGGCTGGTGGTATCGGTAAGGTCGTTGTAAAACGCAAGGGCCTTGTTCAGGTTGCCGAGATAGAAATGATATGTTCCCAGCAGGTACAACGCCGTAATGCGCATTCCTTCTCCAAGGGAATCGCGATAGAACTTGAAACGCTTTTCCATGTGTGCGAGAAACGCAGGCCCGCGCTTTGCATCTGCACGCGTAGTCAGTGCAAGGAGTTCAAGCAATTCGGGTCCGTAAAAAATAATGAGGTCGATGTGAAAACCGAAATACTTCTTCATGCCCTCCAATGATTTTCGCGTTGGCACAAGCAATTGATCAAAAGCTTTGTAGTCGCGGATGATCAAAGCGCCCTGGAGACGGTTCAACAGCGCGTCTGCATAACGGCCGTAGCCTTGGGCAATGTTCGCCGGAGATTCTTCATAAAGCGCCACGAGCTCATTGCAACAGCGAAAAGCGGCATGCTCATCACCAATCATCTTGTAATACACTCCGCGTATTTCGAGACGGTGTGTGTTCGATGAAAACGCTTCCAGTGTACGCGCAGCATTCACCAGCGGATGATTGATGATCTTCTTCAGCGACTCCATCGCCTTTCCGGGACCGGTCACCGTGCCGTAACGTTTTTCGAGTTGAATAATTTCCGTGTACAGCGTCACCAGTTCCAGGTCTTCACCCAGCATCTGTATGAGGCGGCGGTTACGTGCAAGAGATTCTTCCGCAACAAAAGTTACTTCGCCCAATGCAGCTTTCCGCACTTCCTGGTTTTCGCGGTAAGCCAGCTGGACACCGTTCGCGAACGATTCCGAAATTTCCGAGAGCGATTGAGCTTTGCGCAGGTACTTCCATCCGGTCATCCGCAGATTTTTCGAAAAAAGAAATGCAGCTTCATAACGCAACGCATTTATTTTTTTCTCTTCCGTACGGTCGCGGTAATACAGGAGCATGCTGTCGAGAATCAGTTCAAACAACTTGTTCTTCTCGGCGGAGAACCTCGCAGCGATTGATTTGCCCAATCGTTTTTTGAGCGCCGTCTCGTTGTATGTTTCCTGCTGGCTCACGGCCTGGAAAAGACGCAGACTGTTTTTGTTGCTGCCGTGAAAGCTCGTGGAGAGATACAGCGAAACATACCGCTTTTCAGTTTTTGAAAGCGCGGTGACCAAGTCAAAAAGATCCTGTGAAGGCTTCATAGAAAGTGTACAATAAAAGCGCTGAAACCCGCGTCATTGCTGCGATTCACACGTCTTTCCAATGGGTGGAAACGGGAATCTGGCGCCTAAGTTTGTTTGCCGGGGTAAATTTACCAACATAAGTTTGATTCAGCAGACGAGTGGCATCTTCTGCATCAAGGCAAACACAACTTTATACTTTCCATCATGAGAAACAGTTACATCACGCTGCTGGGTTGCGGCGTATTTTCCCTTTTCACGGGAATGAGCAGCCTGCACGCACAACCGGGAACGCCCGACCTTACGTTTGGCAACACCGGAATGGTGGTTACCGATTATGGCTTTTTCAATGAAGCGTCGAGCGTGGCCATACAACCGGATGGAAAAATACTCGTTGGTGGATACGCCAATGTTGCCGGAAGCGAAGATTTTTCCGTGATCCGCTACAACAGCAACGGAAGTATCGATACGGCATTCGGAACCGGTGGTATTGCAACGGTTGGTTTCAACAGTTCAACTTCTCACTCACACGAAGTATTGTTGCAGCCGGATGGAAAAATTGTTCTTGCCGGTTTTGCTTTCCTCGGATCAGGAAATGCAGACGTGGCCATTGCACGATTTCTGACCAACGGAGACCTGGATACTTCCTTTGCTGTCCAGGGAAAAACCACAACCAACATCAGCGGATACAATGACTACGGTTTTGGTGCTGCATTACAACCCGATGGAAAAATACTGGTGGTCGGATCTGCGGAAATCGGTGTGGGTGGCGATATCTGCATTGTGCGCTACAACACCGATGGAAGCCTCGATCAAAGCTTTGATGGAGATGGAATCCTCAACGCTGATATCGGTGGTTCGTATGATGTGGCATTCTCCATCGCGGTGCAGTCCGACGGAAAAATTGTCACCGCGGGTTACAGCGCTGCCGGCAACAGCTACGATTTTTCTGTAGCGCGTTTCAACGATGACGGAAGCTTTGACACGAATTTCGGAACCGGCGGAAAAACCGTTACACCCGTTGGCCCTTCAGAAGATATTTGTCTCGACATGGCCATTCAACCCGACGGAAAAATTGTTCTCGTCGGTTACATGTGGAATGCAACGACCACGGATACCGATTACGGCGTTGTGCGTTACAACACCAACGGAACCATCGACAACACATTCGGCACAAACGGAAAAGCAACGGGGCCAATCAGCAACACATACGACTACCTGCGTGGAGTGACCATTCAGCCCAATGGAAAAATCGTTGCTGTGGGACAAACATCAACACCGGGGTTCACTGATCTCGCCGTGCTCCGGCTCACACCGGCGGGAATTCCGGATTCTACTTTTAACGGAACAGGAATCATCATTGCAGATGTAGGCGGCGACCAGGATTACCTGATGACCGCAACTTTACAACCGGACCAGAAGATCGTGGTTGTTGGCGCTACGTTAGTTCCTGCAGTCTCAGACGTAGACGTGGTTGTGGCGCGTTATCTCGGAGATATGGAAATGGGTGTTGTTGATTTCGCAACATGGAACCACAGTGTGTTCATTTATCCGAATCCTGTTTCAGAAAATACGACACTGCAATACACGCTGGCTGCGCCGGAAGAAATTTCGATCAAAGTGTATGATGCACAAGGAAAACTTGTTTCTGTTTTGATTGACCATAAAACGCAGCAAGCCGGTGCCCATCAACAACCGTTGAATCTTTCACCGGAATTAGCGCCGGGAATTTATTTCGTTGAACTTTCTTCGGTCACGGGAACAGTTAGCGTGAGAATCATAAAATAAATATTTCAGCGGTCAGCACTGATGCACCCGAAAATGAGTTGTTAAAAGAAGTATTTTTTTCGCCACAGATTCGCAGATTACGCAGATTAAAAAAATAATTTTTAGTGATTTAAAACAATCCTAAAATCTGCGTAATCTGCGCATCTGTGGCAGGGCGCCGCAGGCGCAACTAATCAATATTTTTTGTGTGATTGCCCGGCACGATTGGGGTTATGATTCCGGATCAGCAATCAAAAGACGTGAGCGTGGGGCTTCCTGCGTTCACGTTCTCATGTATATACAGGAAATATCCGGCGCGCGTAAGAGATCGATACACACGGTGTTTTCACGCGAACACAGCAGGTATAAACACCCGTTCTTCATCACTTTTTTGCTTTTAGCAAATCCGTGTTCTACTTTTCCAGTGCCCTATTCAGAAAACAGTAACACTGTACATGAAAAGTAAACACATCCCAACGCTTGTACGCTACAGCATCATCGGCATTCCTATTATGGTGGTCCTCTGGAATTGCGGAGGAAAAACGGAAACAGATACGCCACCGGTCAACACAATTCCGGTTTCCTGGAACATGCCCGTTGAAGTATCCAGCAACAGCCAGGTCGATTTCGCTGTGTTCGGCTGGGAATCTTTCATCGCTCTAAACTGGCCGGCAGATACAAGCTATCGCGGTAAACCCGATACGAGCATGAAAATCGGAACCGGCTCACCGGTAGTGTGGGAAACATTCCGACTGAAGGAAGAAACGTTTTATTCCGACACGGCGATTAATCCCGGTCCATGGAATGCTTCAGCCATTAACGGACAACCGCGCCGCAGTTTTGCGCACAAAAGCATGTTCCGCGTTACTAAAGATTTCGACTCCATTCCACAGGATGCGCAGGGCGGAGAATTTAATGAAGCTGCCGTTAACGTGCCGCTGATCGACCAGGACAGCGATTACGTCATGTTTGAAATCGCCATCAACGAATCGGAGTACACCTATATTGTTGATCACGACTACTACAACGGCAATGTGCAGATGCGCGAAGTGCACGACAGTTCATTTGTCAATCCACCAAAAGGCGATACACTCGTACAACAACAAGGTGATTCACTGTATTATCAAATGGCTCCGTCGATGGCCGGTTTACCTGCGTTCGCACAATATGGTGCTACCGAAGTAAAAACGTCGTGGCGGGTTCTCCCGGCGACTATGCCAGCGGACCAGGTGGCGCGTTATTATCACCGCACATCGGTGATTGCGCAACCGGGTGGTGGTTACGTTACTGCAGTAGTAGGACTTGTTGGTTTGCACATCCTTCGTTTAACTGCGTTCACGCACAACACCTGGTATTGGGCCAGCTTCGAGCAGGTCGACAACGTAACTGTTTCAGACACTGCCGGATTTACTCCATCATTCAATCCGGGTGGCGACACCAGTTACACGAACGGATATTGCTATGGAAGCACATGCGGCAGTACGAAGCCCGCAACAATTACCGATTCCCTTCCGGCAAATCCTACACCGGTGCGTGTTTCGCGTTACGGCACAATACCCGCTTATATTGATTCACTCAACGACGTGTACCAGGGTTATCTTGCAGGCACCGTTTGGGAATTTTACCAGATGGTTGGTGTGGTGAACCAGGAAACCGGATCAGGCTCGCAATATCCTATGTTTCCTTCGTCTCCAACCGTTTACCTGAATGTCGGACAAATGGCCAATACAACCATGGAAACGTACGTGCAGAACGGGACCAACTGCGTGACTTGTCATGCATTCGGCACACCGCAGTTCTACAAAGGAAATTCAGCAGATTCATTGTACGCACTGGCTGAGTACCAGATCTTCACCTTCCTCCTGGGTGATGCGGCAACCACCGGCGCTTCAGAAGCCATCAAAAGAAAAAAATTACAGGTCCCTAAATAAATATTTACCCATGAGAAGCTCACCCGGTTAACCAGTGTGCGTTTTTTAAAAGAAAGTCTCCTCCCCGGGAGACTTTCTTTTTTTGGGGAACGGCCATGTGATTTGCGGCACTTGTATTTCACCGCGGAGGCGCAGAGACGCGGAGCCCAATACTAAAAGGTAGCAATGATCGCAGAGCAGTACTGTTATGGAATATTTACATACAAGATCTTGGTCTTCTCCGCGATCACAGTAGGCTCACAAGTGACGCCCTCTGCGTCTCCGCGCCTCTGCGGTAAAATAACCGATCAATCCCGTGAGGATAAAACGCAACGATCTGCTTCATCCACAAATTGGGTAACATCTTGCTCAGGAACAAACAATCGCGTTAAACGTTACATAATTTTTCCGCGCAATAAATAATCGTTGGTTTTTACAAACGGGCAGACCGTTCAACCAAAAAACCGGACGCCTTGCACCTTGAAAAATCAGGACGACAACAATTTCAACGCGGCACTCTTGTTGAATACCTCGTGGTATGAAAACTAATACAAGAGTATCATGAAAACAATATTACTGCGCGCGTTAGTCACGATGTTGCTTTTAGCCCCTACCGCACTTTTCTCGCAAAACCTCCCAACAGTTGCCGTTAACGATACCGTATATATGTGCGGCAGTACGGTTACCATCTACGTCCAGAGCAACGATACAAATCCGGATGGCGATTCACTTACTCTAAGTATCTACGCAGGATCCGTTAACGGGTCCTTTACTATTAATGGCAATGCCATCGACTATACACCGAACGTTGGTTTCGTCGGGACCGATACATTAGTATATGTGGTCTGCGACGATGGAACACCGGAATTGTGTGATACTGCGTTTGTCTTTATTCACGTGTACGCGTTCTATATTGAAAACAATACGGCAACCATCTGCAACGGCGACAGTGTTTTCCTGGAAGGCGCGTATCAAACAGCGCCGGGATTGTACACGGACTTTTTCACAACGATATACGGTTGCGACAGTATCATCATCACCACGCTGATCGTCAATCCACCAACGATCTCCACGATTTCCGCCGATGGCCCAACTACATTCTGCGATGGTGATTCGGTGACGTTAACAGCTTCACCCGGCACCGGATGGATCTGGTCGACCGGTGATACCACGCAAAGCATCACGGTTGATTCTTCAGGAACGTATTTCGTCATCGTATCAGACACCAACGGATGCTCTGCTTCATCGGCGTTGATCACCGTTACAGAGTCTACCACAATTACAGCCAGCATTACACCAAATGGTCCCACAACCTTCTGTGAAGGCGATTCAGTAATGCTCATCGCGAGCAGCGGCACATCGTGGCTATGGTCTACGGGTGATACCACACAAAGCATCACCGTGGATTCTTCCGGAACTTATTCGGTGACGGTCAACAACGGCGCGTGCACCGCAACAGCTTCTGCAACAGTTACTGTGAATCCATCGCCGGTTGCAACCATTACACCGGGCGGACCAACCACTTTCTGCGAAGGCGGATCAGTTACACTTACAGCAAGCAACGGTAACTCGTGGTTGTGGTCAACAGGCGAAACAAGCCAGGAGATCACCGCAGATACATCCGGATTTTATTCCGTGACAGTAACCAATGCGAACGGATGTTCAGATACCGCTACAATTACAGTCGTAATCATTACAGTACCGGTTGCTGCGATCACACCAAACGGTCCGACCACATTCTGCACCGGTGATTCTGTTACACTCATGGCGAGCAACGGCACTTCATGGACCTGGTCAACCGGTGCAACTACACAAAACATCACGGTTAACACAGCCGGAACATATTCTGTGATTGTAACCACCGCAGGCGGATGTTCCGATTCTGCGTGGATCACGATCACCGTAGTTCCACAACCGGTTGCAACGATCACTCCGACCGGTTCAACCACTTTCTGCCAGGGTGATTCGGTAACACTTGCTGCAAGCAGTGGCACAACCTGGGTATGGTCAACCGGTGAAACCACACAGAACATTACCGTAACCACTTCCGGAACCTATTCGGTAACGGTGGGTAATGGTTCGTGCACAGATTCTGCTTCCGTTACCATTAACGTGAATCCACTTCCGGTTGCTGCCATCGTGGCGAACGGGCCAACAACATTCTGCGCAGGCGACACCGTTTACCTCGCAGCAACTACAGGTACATCGTGGTCGTGGTCGACAGGTGCAACAGCACAAACCATTGCAGTAACCACTTCCGGAAATTACTGGGTAACGGTTACAGACAATAACGGTTGTTTCGCCACTTCGGCAAGCACACCTGTAAATGTTATCTCCGCTCCTGTTGCAACAGTAGTTGCCGACGGATCAACCACATTCTGTGCGGGAGATTCAGTAACGCTGACTGCAATGAGCGGAAGCTCATGGTTGTGGTCAAACGGCGCTACCACACAAAGCATCGCGGTGTACGCTTCGGGTAATTACTCAGTGATTGTCACTGACCAATGCGGAAGCGATACTTCATCAGTAACCAGTGTTCTTGTGAACAGTGGTCCACCGGTTGCCGGATTCAGTTCTTCCTCCAATGGATATACGTACACGTTTAGCAACACATCAGTAGCTGCAAACTCCTGCGCCTGGAATTTCGGTGACAACAATACGTCCAGCGAAACCAACCCGGTACATACCTACAGCGCGCCGGGATCATACCTGGTGATATTGGTTGTGACCAACGGCTGCGGATCAGATACGCTTACGCAACTCATCGACATTGGTGATCCGGCAGAACTTGGTTTCTACACCGGCTTCTCACCAAACGGAGATGGTTACAACGATTACTGGAATGTTCCGATGCTGAATTACTATGCAGCGAACACTGTAACCATCATCAACCGCTGGGGAAATGAAGTGTGGAAAACCGACAACTACGACAACAACAATACAGTATGGACCGGAAAAAACCTGAACGGCGATGAACTGCCTGATGGAACCTACTACTTCATCATCACTTACCAGGGTGAGGAAAAACGGGGATGGGTATTTCTGAAAAGGTAATAAAAAGTAAAAAAAGCAGGCAAGTAGGCAAGTCACTGACGAACAAGTGAACGACAACATTAAACATAAATGAAAATGAGAACGCGAATAATTACAACAATCATCATGGGATTTCTTTCGGTTGCGATGTACGCACAGCAGGATCCGGCATTTTCCATGTACTTCTTCAACCCGCTTTATTACAATCCCGGGTATGCCGGAAGCCGCGAGTTGTTTTCCGGTACACTGGTTCACCGCAGCCAATGGATCCGGATGCCGGGAGCGCCAACCAGCCAGTCGTTGAGTATGCACAGCCGTTTGCCGGACAGCCGCATCGGGTTGGGTTTACAGGCACACAACGATGTAGTTGGCCCAATGAAAAGCACCAGCGTAGGCCTGACATTCGCTTACCATCTCCCGTTGAGTGAGAAAGCACAATTGTCATTCGGTATTACCGGAAGCATGACGAACATCCGTATCGCATTCAACGACATCACGATTGAAGATCAAAACGATCCTTCATTCGTTGGAAATGCTTCAGCGAAATGGGTGCCTGATGCATCGGCCGGCTTGTACCTTTACATGCCGCGGTTCTATGCCGGGTTGAGTTCAGTACATCTCATTCAATCCGATTTCAACACCACGAATGTAGAAGGAGCCAACCTGGCCCAATTTTACCGCCAGTACTACCTCACCTCCGGCGTGGTGATCCCGGTTTCCGACAACGTTGATTTCCGTCCGTCGATCCTCATGAAGTATGTACACGCTGCACCGGTTGTTGGTGAACTTGACGCCGCATTCATTTTCAAGGAGCGTCTTTTCCTCGGAGCGGGTTTCAGAACCGGAAAACGCATTGACATGAAAGGCACCGACAACATGCTCATTGGTTTGATTGAATTTGAAATCACCAATTTCCTGCGCGCCGGTTACGCTTACGATTTTTACCTGAACCGGAATGGCGCTTACAACAGCGGCACACATGAAATTATGATTGGATGGGACATCAGTGGAAACGGTAAAACAAAAGTTTCCAGTCCACGCTTTTTTTAAAACAAATACAAACCTGAATCACAATGAAAACCTCTTACTACATCATTCTCTTACTTGCCCTCTGCACTACGGCATACGGCAGGTCACATAAAGCAGATAAACTGTTTGAGCGTTGGGAATATTCACGTGCCGCAAGACTTTATGAGAAAGAAGCAGTGAGACATCCCGACCAGGACGTTCACTTTAAACTCGGCGAATGTTACCGTCAAATGAACCGCTACAGCCAGGCCAAAGACGCTTACGATAAAGTGAACGCTGCTGGGCCTTACAGCAATTCCGAATTTTACCTGCACTACGGACAGGTGCTGAGAAGCACGGGTAATAACGAAGAAGCCCGTGTTGCGTTTGAAAAATACGGACAATTAAATCCGGGAGATTCCACAGCGCAGTTTTACATCGAGTCGATGGAAATTGTGCAGGAAGATCACAAATGGGATGAACCCATTACCGTTTCCAATGTGCAGGCGATCAATTCAGAAACGTCTGACTTCGCACCTGTACTCTACCGCGATGGAATCGTTTTTGCTTCGTCAAGAAAAACTCCGGGACATACGTTGATCTATCCGTGGACAGGAACCAACTACCTTGATCTGTATTACGCAACGAAAGGAAGTAACGGTACAGATTACACGGATGTGGTTCCCTTTGGTGGTAAGAACATCAACCAAAAATACCACGACGGCCCGGCTACATTCTCTGCCGATGGAAACACCATGTATTTCTCACGGGTTGAAAAAACACTGAAAGGCAAGGACAAGAAAAAATACCAGGTCGAACAGAATAAAATTTACAAATCGGAACTGAAAGACGGAGACTGGTCGGAAGTAACGGCGTTTGCATACAACAGCAACGAGTATTCTGTTGCCAACCCGGTTTTGTCTCCCGATGGTTCGCGCCTGTATTTTGTTTCCGACATGAGTGGCGGATACGGTGAAACCGATATTTATTATTGCGACCGAAACGGTGAAGGCTGGGGCAGCCCGGTGAACATGGGGCCGAATGTAAATACGTTTAACACGGAGAAATTTCCATCTGTAGACAGTGCAGGAAATTTTTACTTCGCATCCGACGGATACCAGGGATTTGGCGGACTGGATATTTGCGTAGCGCTCAACAAAGATGGCAAGCTGCAAAAAGCAAAACCGTTGAAAGCTCCGTTCAATTCGAGCACCGATGATTTAGGAATTGTATTTCTGGAAGACGGTCGCACGGGCTATTTCTCCTCCAACCGCGTTTCAGGTTCCACTGGTGATGATGACATTTATTATTTCAATCTCAATCACGATGACGTGGACACCAACCTGGTGACATCAATTTACACCATTGGTTATCGTCCGCCGATGCAGCCGATCGCATCCATTGTTCCCACCCCGAGAGATTCGGTAATGGACATCACTCCTGCGATGGTGAAAGCATTTTACGGTTCGATCTATTTCGATTACAACAAATCTGATCTTCGTTCTTCAGCGAAAGATTCACTCAGCCGGGTTGCAACATACATGAAAGAAAACCCGGGCAGACGTCTTATACTGAGCGGCCACTGTGATATCCGCGGAACGGACGAATACAACATGCAGCTCTCAGTACGAAGAAACGATGCTGCAATCCGTTATCTCGGTGCGCTGGGAATTCCGAAAAGCCGGATTTCCGCAACCGGTTATGGATTCAGAAAACTCGTGAATCATTGCGACAAAGGTGTGGAATGTCCTGAAGAGGAACACCAGAAAAACCGGAGAGTAGAATTCAGGTTTGAATAAATAGCATAGGACCGGTTCAGTAAACGATGGATACTGTTCCAGGTTTTGGTTGACTGCGTGTAGCTTCGGTTGCGCGCAGTCTTTTTTTGTGACGAAAATCTGTTATGCACATTAAAAAATTTACCACAGAGGTATCAGAGGTATTTCACAGGGTTTCACTGAGCGCTTATCAAACTACTTCTTATTCATCGCCGCAACGATCTGCTTTACGACCTGGTTCATGTGTGTCTCTTCCGACTGAATAGATGGGGTACTCTCCATGTAAATCGGAACATTCCCGATCGTGCTATCTGTGACAATGGATATTACTTTTTTTCCCGCAGATCTTGCCAAACCTGCTTCATACGCGTGGATACTTGAATTGATCGAAGATCCTGAAACAACGGAAACCATGATATCAGAATCTTGAATATTTTTTAGTACTGCTTTGCCCCATTCTTCTCCTGTCTTGATCGTATCGAGGGTTGAAACCACCAGGTTTTGATGCGTCAGATGTTTCCTCAATTCAGTGACATAATCGCGATCATCTTTGTTGTACGAAATGAAAACTTTAAACGGCGAAGTTTCCCAGATGTTCTTCTGACCGGTCAGTTTTTCGGTGAACATTTTATAACTCCGCGTAAGCGACAAATTGTCCTCGAGCATTTCTTCCAGCACTGCAATGGATTCGCCGTACGAATATTTGGGAACGTGTTGAATCTGCACATCATCGAAGTATGCCTTTAAATCACAGTCGGTCAATTGATACGCTTGTGAAAGCAATGCCTCGAATTCACTCTGGTAGCCGGAAATATTCACGGCTTTATTTCCCTTCCGCCAAACTTCGCGCAGATCATTTTCTGCCATTTCAATTCGCGACGGCAACGGAAAAATACCGAGTGGACGAAGATCGCTGGAACCCATGCGGTAATCCACCGCGCGTTTCATCACCGATAAAACACCATCCATGCTTTGTTTGTTGGGTGTAAACACCGGAACAATTTTCTCTGGCATGATCATGGTGCAGATTCCACTACTGTCTGAAATTCCCGTCCGCGAATCAATCAGGATGTAATCGAACTTTCTTTCGAGATACGAAGCAAAGACAGAAAAAAACTCCGGTGTGCGGTTGTAAAAATCAAACCAGTTGAACTGGTTCACCTTCTCCGCGTAATCATGGTCAAAAATTCCGGCCTTCAAAACAAAAAGCGAAGGCTCAATAACTTTCGTGAAGTACTTATCAAGTTGCGCATCCTTGATTACTTTCAGTATTGAATCGGCACTCCGCTCTTTCTTTTTCGCCAGTTGATCGCGCAAAGACATAAATAGTTCTATCAATCCTGGCCATCCATCGTCAATACGAAAAATTTCCGTTCGCTTCTGTTCCGATCTTCCGGCTTCACTATCGAAATACCGATGCACTCCGGGAGCTTCGAGGTCCCAATCGATGACCAGTATTTTTTTGTTTTTTTCCCGCGCGAGTAAACAGGCAGTATTCACCAGCGCCATGGTCCTGCCCGATCCTCCTTTGTAGGAGTAAAAGGTAATGATCTGTCCTCTTCCGGATTCTTTCTTTTCAGCCATTTCTAAACGGGAATTTTGGTGCAAGGAATTCAACGTGTTCCTTCAGCCAGTTAACTGCTGTTTCTTCTTCGGGTATTTCAAAATCGTCACATCCCCCACAAGCTGTATTCTCCACTTTTCTGAGGTGTTTGTATCGCTCATGTATATAACTCGCGATCTCTCCGATTGCCGCGATAAAATTCCGGTTCTGTATCAATCGCTCTTCTGCCAGTGTGAAGTTTTCAAAACTTTTAAATATTCTGTTCCCTGTAATTAAAGGCGGAACAGTGTTGCCCCCCCGAAGCACAATGGGAATAATTAATCCATTCGATTGATGCTCCGGCTCTAACAAAGATATTCTCCGGGTTTCCAAATCTTCCATGGCCATAAATTCACGCGTGCAATAAGCCTTGTCTTCCATAAAATACTGAGGCGTATAAACAATGATCATGCATACGCTTTGGCACAAGGCAGCACTAAGCTTCTTGTTGTAAAGGTGACCTGGTTCAAGCCGCTCCGAGTCAATATAAATTTCCATTTGACCAAAATAAGGCTCGAGTTCAGCGGACAAGGCGTCCTTCAAGTCGTCAACGAACCGTTTGATCAACTCGTATTTGCCGTGCCTGTAACTGATGAAACATGAATAGTTGAATGCCATAACGCTATCGTATTTTTATTCGCCCGCGCGGTGGATTTACAATATTACAACAGCTCCATTCGGTTTCTCCGGTGCATAAGTAACCTTAACATTCACCAGGTACTTTCTCCCTTTTACCAGCGGCAAAACAATCTTGGCATTGTCTTCAAATCCGCTGTCGTCGTCACCCGCCATGTAATGGTTTTCTGTTTTTCCGATTTCGGAAATAACCACAACCGTATCGAGATTGCCCGTAGTCTGGAACGTATATTTCTTGGTGAGCGGCGCAGTAAATACAAAATCATCCTGCTCTCCGGCCTGCGCTTTGATGCGCGTAACCTTATTGATGTCCAGTTTTATTTGCTCCGATGCTTTGACCACCGGGTAAAACGATTTCACGGTATCAATATCTTTCTTCGACAAAGTTCCCGGAGGAAATATACCTTTCACGTACGCGGCAGGTTTTAAAACGAGACCTGCACCAAATTCATATTCCATAATGGATTTGGGATCCCAATCGGTTCCCTGCACCTGGTTGGCAGAAAGTTTATTCAGGATGTTGGAATCGATTTCTTTTTTCGGCCACTTGTTCGGCGGACCGGAAAACTCTTTGTAAACCGCCTTGGTGTTCCAGGTGATTCCTGCAAACGGACTTTGATGTTCGTGCTGAAAACCGAGTGTGTGCCCGATCTCATGCAACGCCGTGGTCATTCCGTAACTGTCGGTCAAATCCCAACCAAAATTCATCGTGATTTCCTTCTTGGGAATCGTGAGCACATCGCGACCCACGTACGACCATGATCCGTCGCTATAATCAAAACCAATCCGCACCATCGATTCTTCACGCATGGCAACTTCGGTGAATGAAAGTCCGATGCCGAGACTTTTCCATTTCTTAAACGCAGCCCTCACCACATTTTTTTGCGCGGTGGCGCCTTCAACGAACATGTATTTTATGTCCGTTCCGTTTGCCCACTTCAAAACAGTGGAGAGTATGACTCTCATCCTGTTCGATGATACACCGCGTGCAAATTTGCGTTTCACCAGTGGCGGCTGACTGCAAAGTCTTTTGGAAGAAATGTTCTTGGTCATGACAGAATTGTTTAAAGGGTTTTGCGGGTTAAATAGTCGTTGACGGGTTTGCCCGTTGAACTGCAACAAACATATCTCATTTTAGTTAACGGAGAAAGCGGTAGTGGGTCATTTTGATTTTTTATCAACCACATAAGGGACATAGTTTACATAGTTTCCCGGGCGTAAGAATGTTTGAGTTCACATGAGCATCGAACATTGCCTTTGGCAGTGCTATGTGTGTTTCATTTTGAACTATGCCTATGTTTTCTATGTCTATGTGGTTAATTATTATTTGAAACTGATCCACTACCGAGAAAGCGAACAGATCATAAACAACCGAAAAATTCTCCGGAACAGCTTCTTGTGAACAGTAATAAAAAAACAGGGCTCGCGCCCCGTTTTCCACCCGAACAATTCCTGAACCCTTACGATCAGGAAGCCCGGGATTTTTTTTACCGTCTCCATCTATTCAGTGTCCTTTCCCATTTGTATCTCACGCGCTCTTTTCTCTTCACCGATCCACGGGGCGAGGTACCGCTGTTCAGCTGCCTTTCTCTTCAGGCGGTGCAACTCAGCCATCGAATAATTTTTCTCTTTCACGTCGGGAGGAAAAGCAAATACGAATGGTTTCAGGTCGCCTGCAATACGCACGTGATATTCGCTTCCGCCAATAACCACGTCGTTCTTCACCAGCAATACATCAAAGCTGTACGTTGTACCGGGAGGAAGTACTCCTGTGTTTTTTATGCGGAAATACGCCGCGTTGAATCCGTAACCGGCGGTGCGGATATTGCTGACCTGTACATCCGTATTTTTTTCCACCTCGTAAACCGTTTGTTCAAACTCCGGCAGCGGTCGTTTTTTCCGGCAACCACATTTTATTTTCGACATTCCAAACAGTCCGAGAATAAAATTGATGATGCCACAGAAGAAACTCAGGATCATGCACCAGATCCTCCCGAAAAAAGATTCCTTGCTGAAGGATATGATTTCCTCTTTTTTCGCTGGCCGTATTTGTGCAATACCGGAAATGGAATCTGCAACCGGAATCTCCGTATCCAGTTTCGTAAACTGCAATGTCACCGCGAGTTCTTTTGGCAGGCGGCTAAAACTGAACAGCATCTTCGTCTTCTGCGTAGTCGGAGTGGGATTATGAAATTCAACATATTCATTCATCGACGGGTTTGGTGTTCCCGGGCCACCTACACCTGTTCCATCTTCCGGAAGTGGTTCTCCAACGTGCAGGTTTTTCTGACCAATCTGCCTGTTGCGCGGAGTGATGAAGTCCACATTAAATCCTGCTTCGTTAATCGGACTATCTGCACTGTGAATAAACACAACCATGCAGTAATGTCCCGGATCTCCCGCGGCTAACGCGGGAGTGTTCCATAACCACGAAGCAATTGCCGGTTTAAATCCATTGACGTTATTTAATACAACCGGCGCATCTACTGACGTCCACGGACTGTCGGCAGGCAATGCAGGAACAATTGCACCCGCTGCAGTAAACTGCGTCCAGAAATCGAAATTGTCTGCGTTGGATGCACTCTTGCTTAGCGAAGGAACGCCGGCCGAGGCGTTACAGAATATGGCCCACACTTTTACATTGTTCGCATCCTGCGTGCTGCGGTTATGCACCTGGACATGCACCATGGTTTGGGTAGAGGCGACGAGACTTCTGCTGTTGTCGTGCAGTTTATTGAAACTTACGTGAGAAATAGGCAGCGCGTCTTCCGGGTCTGTCTGGAAAAAATCAGGCACACCACCCGGCGCACCGGGTTGACGTGAATCGAGTTTGACGTCTGCGCATTTGTAGTGATATAATTTCTGCGTGGGACTGTAGGGATTTGTTACTCCATCTTCAGAACGGCTCAGCAATCCCTGGTCCATAAAATGATCGCGCACGTAAAGTTTGATCGAATCGTCCTGGCCAAACTGGTTGAACACTTTTTCCCAAACGCCGCGCGTTGGAATCGCTACGCGAAGAATTACGGTTTCCTCTTTTCTCTCGAGGCTATGGAATCCCGCCCAGAGATCGTAAACAATCGCACCGGGTAAACCAACGCTGATATCCACAAACGTCCAGCTTCCGGTTGCAACATCAAGATCCAACTGGTAAATTTTTCCGCGGAACGACGCAAACAAAATGGTGTTGCTGATCGGGTGCGCAACAAGTTTTCCGAAAATAAGCAGCGGCCATACAGGCGCAGGTGCACCGATACATACCTGTCCGATCCAGTTTCCTGTTGATATTTCATAGAGCGGCGTATTGATTGCTGCACCCAAACCGTCAACACCATTCATTCCAATCGCGTACAAAACATACACGTGCTTATCGGGTGTAATGGCAATGGCATTGATCCCTCCACCCACCGGTTTGTTTACGGTAACTTCATTCCATACAGTCGCGCTGTTCGCCGTTGTTCCGGAATCGGTGCGCCACACTCTCTGATCGGCCGTTACGCAGATAATTAATTCTCCGTCTACCGCATCAGAAATGATCGTATTCACTCTATGTCCGTTGATGATCGTGAATCCGAAATCCTGGCTGATCTGCTGACAAATTCCTGCCTGGTCGATGCGCACAGCAAACGTCCGGTTACGCATCACCGTCGAATTGATGGGGTGATTTTTGAGGAACACTCCGGAAAAGGAATTGACGGTTACATCCGTTACTACAACATACTCTTCGACACCATCAACATCCTGGTCGATGGTTACCACTGTTCCAATCACAATTCCGACCATGCTTGCCGGGATCACAAATTGCGCAGCCGCACCACCAACAATGGCCAAAGCAATTGTTGTTGCATTATCGCGCATGTGTGCACCAACAAGACATTCGTTGTTCGGTGTGATTTCAAAATTACTGGTGTTGTTGATTATCGGGCCCGCTGCATTTCCCAGTTTGACGAACTGCATAGCTTGTGAAAATTCTCCTTTGTCGGTCCACAAGCCAATGCGAAAACTTGGGAAGACTCCATACGCTCCCATCCTGCCCCACAATTTCACACCGTCAACGCCGGGAGCGATAGCCATCGCGCCACCATCGGCATCAGCGATTCCGCGCCAGCCCAATGTTTTTGTGCCGGCGTTCACACCGGTATCCTGGCAACCAATGTAGCTTAAGGCGTTCATATCCGAATGACTGGCGTATTGATACACCGCGCTGCATTGCTTCGCGTAATTCAGATTTTCATACTGACCGGAATCAGAATAGAGATAGTCCTGGTTGTTATACCCGATGGCGGCTCCAAACGCAAATGCGGGATCGCAGAATTTAGAACTCTTGCCGATACCGCCATCGCATCCAACATAACAAACCGGTATCACAGCTGCGGGAGGATTGGAAGGATAAAAAGCGAAGGATTGTTGATCGGCATGAAAACCAACACCCGCCGATACCCACGTAACGCCAGCGTCGGTGGAGCGAAACAAGCTCACACTTCCGATGAATAAAATATCGGTAGCACCATCGCCCGGAGAATTGGGTGCGATAGCCAATTCAAAATTGTAAAGTCCTTGTCCCGGATTGGGTGGAGCTGCTGCTGCAACTTTTGTCCATGCTACCATCGGCGAATCGGATGTATAAATTCCTTCGGTGAATTTGGGTCTTGCGAGCCACACATACACGCGTTGCGGATTTCGCGGACAGATCTCCACTCTCAGGGTGGTGAAATTATTCATTGGGCCTGCAACGTATTGCGGCAAGCCGATCGCTTGTGTGTTGAGGTTCGTCCAGGGATCCGTTGGAACGGTAGTGAAGTGAAGTCCCGAAGTGGTAATGCCCGCAAAATAACTTGCCGTTCCAACGGCGGGAACGTGTATAGCCAGCCAATGACAATCGCCAGCGAGAACCAGTGTCCACGTGTCTCCGCTGTCAATGGAATAATACGCTCCGGTGTTCGTACCGATGATGATGCGCGTTGCGGCAAGATCACCTGCAGAATTTGGTTCAATGCGAAAAATCCGCACTCTTCCCGGAACCGGTTTCTTTGGTCCCCATGTATCGCCGCGATCATCAGAAATATAAAATCCTTGTCCCTGGTCAGTGGCGAGATAGATCACATTCGCGTGCACAGGATTTACATCAATCCAAACGGGATCTGCTAATGGATCGGCCAGGATCAGGCTGTCTGCTATCGAAGTCCAGCTCTCACCACCATTGCGCGTGCGGAATGCACCTGCTCCGCCGGACGAAGGTCTTTCGACATCGTAGATCGTGGCAGGCTCGGTTTGATCAACAGCGATGCAGGCGGGCAATCCTTGCCGGCCCCATTCGTTTCGTTTCGACAGTCGTTTGTAATTCTGATTTCTTGGAGAAAAAACGAAATCCGGTCCTATGGGCAACCAACTCATTGTACACCTCCTTTTTGATTGGGTTTATTTTTCGTGTGGAAAATATGCTCAGTGCAGGAGCAAGTTAGACCCATTCGTGTGGCGGGCGCAAGAGTGAAAACACCCGTTTTGCGGAGTGTAAAAACACCTGTTTAAACGACAACAAACGTTTGTAAACGGTTAAATACAAATGAAACGGTGCGTTTCAGAATACGCCGTTTCATTTGTTATTTTCAAAAAGTGTCGAAGCTCAATGAGTCGGGGATCATTTCGCGAGTCCGAATGTTTTCCTGACCGACTCGTAATTGGTCCAGTCGATATCCGGATTAGCGACCCGCACCGCTGCTGGTACGGCAACTAACCGAACGGTTAAACTTCCGTTGAGTGCATCGCCTCCGGGTGAGCCTGCGATATCGTGCCCGCGACATGTTACGTTTACCACACCCGTATTAAAATCAAAATCAAAGGCCCGTGAATATTCATCACCCACGTAACAGTGGGGCAATGCATACCAATCGGATGAAGCGCTATCATGCACGTAAATTATGAGCAAACCGCTGTCCCTGATCTCCTGCGTGATGGAACTCCAGGCGATTGTAGACGAGTAAGAAAATTCAGTCCCGTCATTATACAGGGCCAACCAGTTGTTCAATACAATGGTGTTGGAGGAAATAACACTTGCGTGGTTGCTTTCTCCTGCCCGTCTTTCCTTTTTACATGAAGCGATCGCGATCAGGACGAACAATATTATCGCGGGAATTTGCAACTGCTTCATTTTTTTGTTTTTACTATGGAGACATTTCCTGAATTACAGTACACAAAGCTCTACGGAAACTTTATCGTTTTTAACCAAGCCAACCATTTTTCTGCGTGCCCCTTATTCATCGTTGTGTATTTGTCATCCCGATCCATGATGTACATCATTCCGGGTGCAAAATCGTAATGAACAATTTTGTATTCCCTGCGGTCATACCGCGCGGTGGTTTTCGTTTCAAAATATTTGATCGCACTTTCCAGATCGGCAGCAAGGCTGTCGGTTGCTTCCTGGTTTGTGATAAAAATCATGGCGAAGTCAGATATGTATTCATACTTGGCATTCTTAAATGAGCAGACCAGGTAGTAATTCGTTACCCCAGCTTCAGTTGTTTTGTAAAATTTCCCTGTAATATTTCCAAATCGTTCTTCGGAAAGTGTACTGTCAATTCTTTGGGCCGACAATAAAACCGGGAGTAGCAATAAAATCGAAAGTAATTTTTTCATGATTTATCTTTTTTGATTTGATGGCATAAGGTTATATATCAAGATCTCCTAGGTCAAATGTGCTGCTTCTCCCTGCTTTGAGAATATTGTTCTCTATGTTCTCAAAATACACGGCAACGCTCCGTTCTTCCTCGCTGCGCGAATTAAGAAATTTTAATACCGGCACGCGTTGATGCTCGAGGTTCTCATACTTGTCATCCTGCCTTACAAATACTTCTCTCCCGGCAATAGGATCAGTTCCGGTTGACACACCGGAAAACACGCCCTGCATTACTTTCGCCTTGCGTGACAAAGCCGTTTTCATCACCATAAAAAGTTTTTTCCCTTTATCACTTTCCAGCGAACAATAAATGTTGCTTTCGTCTGCAATGACTTTTCCGGTAAAAACACTCTGACTTCCTTTCAGTTCCATGTGCATCTCACTACCGCTGGCGTAAATTTTTACAGGAGCACGAATAATAAAAGAGTGGCCCGAATTGCACCGCACATAACTGTACCACGTTCCCGCACAGTTTTGGAGTATTGTACTTATTGCCGAATGTTTTCCTTCCTCGAACGCGGCGTAATCTTCGTAACCCAATAAGAAAGCCAAAGCATCAAGATGATCTGAATTCAGATTCAAAATTTTTGATTTTCTTCCTTTCTTCTTTAACTGACCGAATAATCTCCGGTAGAGATAAGTTACGCGGAATGGAATGTCGGCCTCTTTTTTTTTTCGGTACTCAATCTTCAGCAGATCGTAGATCTTGATAAAATTTCCGTGAACGGGTGGCAGCTTCGTATGCTCTCCTATTTCCTTCAGCAGCCTTTCTATATCCTGTGCGCGACAATCCATGTACAAAATGTATTTGTTCAAATAAAGAACAGATTCTGATCAACACAGAATTTTCTTTCCGAATCGCCTGATTTTCTTTCTGAAACGGGTTTTCCGCACGCTTACACAACACGTACATCGCATACAAAACATTGACACAGGTATACACAACATGTGCTGTAGTTGTACATCGAATCTCCAAAAATTTGTCCTGTGATCGATCACAAAAACTCAATCGCAGGATCAATGAAAAGCAAACTGAATCGCACGGGTGAATACCCGATCCACACGGATAAAACGGCAGCAGCTTTTCCCGGCATTCCGCAGTAGAGCAAAACAATTCTCCGAATCCTGTTGCCAGGGTCGTTGCCCTGGATAGGCAATAACGGCAAAGCTAACCGCTAAGACCGGACGCAACAGGAATGAAGAGAAAAATATCCCGCACATCCGGACCGAAGCCGCGGCCTGGCCAGAACAACTCTGAGCCAGAAGCTACCCGGCGGGTAGAATGGATCTAAATCACTTAATACCAATTAAGATGAATTTTATCTTGTATGCGATCTGCGGGGTCGCGCTCATGCTGAGTGGAATCACCAGCACAAACAACAACAACAACAACGTATCGGATGCGATGTCCGCTGCGAGTAAGCAAGTCCTCACCATCTGTGAAGATGACCCGATTATCATGCGTGGTCATGTGAGGACTGGTGCCGGCCAGGCCATCGTTGGTGCAAGTGTGGGATTGGTAAAACCGGGGCAGACACTGCCCACCTACTCCACCACTTCCGATTCGCAGGGTGACTACACCTTGTTGCCGATACCGGGAAGTTACACGTTGAAAATTTCGGCGACCGGTTACTTACCGAAAAGTGTTCCTGTTGTGTTCACCGTTGACACTGAACGCACCGACACGTTGATTGCTCCGTAAACTTCCCCCGAAGTTTGCCCGAAAGTCCTCCGCAAGTGCGGGGGACTTTTTTTTCAGAAATAAATTTTCGTGAACTTCCCTACTAACGATGTGTTTTCGCATACATTTAGATCAGATTTCACTTTGCACATACCTTGGGGGAGGGCCCGTGCATGTTACTGACAAAAAGAATCCGTTCGTTTGTACTTGTTCTGTCGGGAATGTGCTGCTGCATAATCCTGGCATTGCTCGTGAAATCCTGTTCACCACAACCTGCCGAAGAAAAACCGGAAGTTTCCAATGGTTTGTTGTCGGTTGATACCAGTCCCGAAGCTGTCACATCGCGAAGAAAGGCGCTGCAATCGGCACAGGAACTCAATGACATTCCGGGGCAGGCGCTTGCTTTAAACGCACTCGGTGTATATCACTTCCACAGCAGGCATACAGATTCTGCGCTTCATTATTACCAGGCTTCGCTTGCACTGTCCAGAAAACACAATTTGCTTCATCAACAGGTTCTTTCTCTCGAGAAGATCTCAGCCTGTTACATTGAACTCGCCCGTTATGATGAAGCGTTTCCTTTTCTCCATGAAGCGCTTGCCGTGAGCCGGAAAGAGAATCTGGATGAAGACATTGCCATCTCGCTCCAGGAACTCGGAATATTTCACATGGGTGAAGGAGATTATGATTCTGCATTGGTCTATTTCGAAGAAGAACTTCTCTACGACGAACAGTTGAAAGATTCCACATCCCTGGCATCGTGTTACGGCAACATGGCTACAATAAATCTTAACCGCGGCTTTTACTCCAACAGCATTTTGTACTATAAAAAAGCATTGGTCATTGCAGAAAACTCGGAGAATTATGCTGATGCTGCCGATTGCAATTCGAACATCGCGATTGCGTATAAAAACCAGGACGCTTACGACACTGCCCTGACTTACCTGCTAAAAGCTGCCCGTTACTTTGATGAGTCGAATGCACCCAAGCAAAAATATTCGTGCTACACAAACATCGGCAGTGTACACCTGGAGATGGGTGATACCGATCAGGCGATGCATTATTTTTCACAAGCCCTGGCCATCAGCGACTCTATTCAACATAAGCGCGGCATTGCAATTTCGCACAACAACATCGCGGAAGTTTTTATTAAGGAAGGAAAATACGACAGCGCACTCGTTTCATTGAACCGTGCCCTGGTGTTGAAGGAAGAACTTGGAGATACCAATTCGATCGCTATCACCCTGGACCTGATTGGCCGCGCATTTTATCTCCGGAAAAATTTCCCGGAGGCAGAACGTTTTTACCTGCGTGCACAGGAATTGAAAAACACACAGGAAAATCCGAAAGGCAAGGCAACCGGGCTGAACAATCTCGGAGAACTTTACTCTACTTGGGGAAAAAATGACCTTGCACTCGAAAAACTCAACGAAGGACGGGTGATACTGGAAAGCATAGGAGCAAAAAGCATTTTACTGGAGAACTATGCGTTGTCGGCCGATGTTCTTCGTGCGCAGGGAAATCTGGAAGGCGCACTGGAATTTCATGAAAAGCATTCGGAACTGATGGACCACGTGATGAACGAAAGACGGGACAACGCAGTTGCAGAAATGGACGTCAAATATGAAACAGAAAAAAAAGAGGATGAAATTATTTCGCTGCAGGATCAAAAACGTGCACAAGCCGAACGTGTTGACTGGCAACATAAACTCATCTATTCTCTCGCCGGAGGAGCCGTTTTGCTGGTTATCGTTATTGTAACCGTTTATCGTTCGCGCCGAAAAGCGTTGAAGCAAAGTAACATCATCATTGAACAAAAGCAGATCATCATCGATCAGAAGCAAACGATGATGCGCGAATTGCATCACCGGATCAAAAATAATCTCCAGGTGCTCTCCAGTATCCTGGAACTGCAGCAGAACAAAATGGAAGACGGTCATGCGCGGGACCTGATGAAAGCAATCGATCACCGCCTGAATGCCATGCTTCTCATTCACCAGGGTTTGTATGATGACGGGATGAGTTCGCAGGTGAGTATGCCCGAATACATTGCGAGCCTGGTCAATAATCTTTGCCAGTCGTTTGGATATTCGCGGCAAGATCTCCGGATTAAAACAAACATAGAGCCGTTACGTATGGATGCCGACCAGGCGCTGAGTCTTGGTTTTATCTGTAACGAAGTAATCAGCAACTGGTTCAAACATGCGCTCAGGCATTCACAGAATCCGGAACTCTCCATCTTCCTTTCACAAAACCTCCTGGTTATTTCTGATAACGGTCCGGGAATCGCGGGTGGAATTGATTCCGTTCCAGCCAATTCATTTGGTCTGCGAATGATTCGTTTATTTGCACAGCAGCTCCGCGGAAAATTGACGCTTGTGTCGGATATCCACGGAACAATTGTTACACTTGAATTACCCGAACCAACCCCGGCATCATGAAACCAGTTTCCATTCTCATCGTCGAAGACAAAATCATTATAGCTGAAAGCCTTGGCGAAATTCTAACCGGTGCCGGTTACCAGGTTGCCGGAAAAATAACCAGCGGAGAAGAAGCGTTGAATGCCATTGAGCAATTCAACCCGGATCTTATTCTCATGGATATACAACTGGCGGGGAGCATCGATGGAATACAAACGGCCGAACGGATCAATCGTTTTTACACCATCCCTATCATTTACCTCACCGATTTTCATGATGCGAAAACCATCGATCGCGCAAAGTATACCGAACCGGCAGCATTTCTCCTGAAACCATTTAAGGCCAACGATCTTTTGATTGCCATTGAAATTGGTTTTTACAATGCCAGCAGTAAGAAAAAGGCATTGCCCGGAAAAAATGAGAAGACCACCGAAACATTCTTCCCTTTCCGCGACCGCATATTCATTAAGGAAAATGATGCGCTGATCCGCATCAACCTCGATGACATTCTGTGGATAGAAGCCGACGGTTCGTATTGCCACATCCATACGGCGAACAAAACAATCACGCTGACGATCAGCATGAGAGTATTTCATGAAAAATTCAACCATCCCATGCTCATGCGCGTTCACCGTTCCAACATTGTGAACATCGACAAAGTAACTGCGATCAAAGGCTCGCGACTCGTGATTGGCAAACAGGAAATTCCCACCAGCGATACATACCGGGCAGAAATAGATCGACGGTTTCCAACGATCTGATATTTTTTCGGAAAGAAAAACAGTGCTTTCAGAGATCAAAAGGGGTGTTTCGGAAATATATTTTCCAGCACGAGCGGCGGTGAGCGTTCTTCGTCAGAAAACCACTGACGATAGCGATGCGCACAGGAAAAATTTGCACCCAGAGCGGCGTTTATAGTTGCGCCGTTCATCCTTCCTACACCATTACCCTCGCGGAAGGAGAACCGTTCCCACAATCCCACAGGCACAAACAGGCCCACGATACGCGATGGGTATTGGTAGAACCTGCGCCTTCACCGAAAATTCCGGACGCATGACCAAGCCTTTTTACGACGTTTTTGTTTCTCACGCCTACCAGGATCAGAACAAATTTGCCAACGCACTCGCGCTTGCATTAAAGAAGCAAGGACTCAAAGTCTGGTATTCCGGTTTCGAGCTGGTGCCCGGAACATCCATTTCTTCCACAGTAAATCAGGCCTTACACGAATCGAAATACGGCGTAATCATCGTCACCCCGGTGTATCTGACCCTGCCGTGGGCGATGAAAGAACTTAAAACCTTCTTTGCGCAGAAAACAAATCAAAAACGCGTGCTTCTTGTGCTTCATCAAATTTCGGTCAGTAAGTTCGGCAGCCAGTTACCTATGCTCACCGATCGACACGTTCTCGCTTCCCGGACAAGTGTATCGACAGTTGTCAAACGCGTGTTGCAGGTGATCAAGGAAAAAAAACCTTCCGAAAAAAAATCGGTGAATGCCCCGGCAAAGACGAAGTCATTGCAAGGAAAGAAGAAAAGTGAAAGTGTGGGTGTACACAATGCCGGCGTAATTGTCCTCGGCGGAAAAGCCGATCCGGAAAATGCCGATGACGGAAACATAACGATCAGGAATTCTAAAAAATAAACGGATGGATCATATCGAAGATTAAGACATGCAACTCAGCCATCATTTTATTCTTCAATGCACGAGACCATACGATGTTTTTATTTCTTATGCGGTAGAAGATAAAAATCCAGTTGCATCGGCGATTGTTTCCGCGCTGGAACAGAGAGGCCTCAGGATATATTTCGTGAGCGACAAACTTGCACCCGGCGTCTCTGTTCTGGACACGGTGTACGAAGGACTGGAAAATTCGAAATACTGTATTCCTGTCCTTAGCAGAAACTGTAACCGCACCTGGCCCGCCATCGAGCGAAATTTAATTCTCCGCCGGGAAAAAAAATTAAACAAACCACTCATCTTCCCCGTGCGGCACGGGATAACACCGGGTGAAGCGAGTGAACTGTTTCCGGAATTGCACGATCATTATGCCGAATCTACAGAACAAGGACTGGATACGGTCATAGAAAATCTGTACAACAGGATCCGAAAAAGAAAAAAAGAAGACCGCGCTACCTGTTGGCAACAGATTGCCGTTGTCTCGAGTTTTTTTATCCTGGTAGCTGTTGTTCTGCTGCAAACGATCACCCCATCGCGGCCCGATCTCCCATCCGCACAAACCATAGAAGATTTAATTACGCAGCGGGTTATCGAATTTCACCAGTATACCGAACATCAGCTTGCACAGAACCAGGTGAACCCAGTCAAAACGCTCATACCGCTGGATTCCATCAAGTCGGTTTATAACATGTACGATACGATGAGAGAATATGAACGAAATAATTATTCATTCACGAATGGTTGGGAAGAGATCAGCGGGCGTTCAAATATTGAACAACAGGTTTTTTCTTTACCCGATTCTCCCCACAGTGCTTACGGCATTGCTTCTGCATGCAATTGGCTTTTAGAGATGGATACGAAGAATTCAGTATTCCGCATTTCAGTGGCGTTTACAGATACCGTAAACGCCAGTCATCACGTTGATTCTGTTTTCTTCACAAACGACAACGTGCACGTATGGGTAAGTTACAGTCACTACATCCGTGTGGTCTTCTATTCGCTGACCTATTCACCCATCGACGATACCCGAAGACAATCGGTGCACATCCTCAGCTTCAAACCGAAAGAAGAATATATTCTGAACAACAGCACGGGCACGTGGAGGCTTCAGGAGGTAAAATAGGCCATTCAGAAAGCCAGAACGGGGATTCAGAAAACTTCTTTCCGGGTTTACATGCGCTTCATCACTTTTGAGCATGCGTAGTTTACCCCGCTTCCATTTTTTTGCGTGCGTCCTGCTGATTGGCCTGCTCGTGGTTCAATGTGGTTCTGCAAGTAAAAATTCGAACAAATCGCCGGTTGACGCCGGCGACTCAGCCGCGGTTATGGTGTACGTTACGCCCACAGGAAAAAAATACCACCGGGAAGATTGTGGAACGATGCGCAAAAGCAAAACTGCGTTGACAATGAATGAAGCTGTTGAACGGGGCTATGGAGCATGCAAGGTTTGTAATCCGCCGGTAATAAACTCCACCGGTAAGTAAAAAAAATCTGACGAGCACTATTCAATTTTAAAATGACCGAAACACCCGCTTACGACGTCTTCATCTCTCACGCTTTCGAGGATAAAAATTCCTTTGCCAATGAATTGGCCATGGAACTGACCAAATCAGGTTTGAAGGTCTGGTATTCGGGATACCAGTTGAAACTGGGAGACAGTATTGCCGGAAGTATAAACCAGGCGCTCAAAGGCGCAACATTTGGCATTGTTGTTATTAGTCCGATCTATCTGAAAAAGCAGTGGGCGATGAATGAACTGAATGCGCTCTTTGCGCAGGAGACCGAGCAAATCCGGATACTTCCTATTCTTCACAATATTACCGTTGAGGGAATCAAGGAACACTTCCCGATACTGGCCGATAGATATACCATTTCCTCTGAAGCCGGTATGGATACCATTGTGAAAAAAGTCTGGCAGGCGATGGGTGCGCAAAACAGAACCGACCTCAGACCTCCTTCTGCTCCACCAAAGGTTGAGCAATCCGCTGACAAAAACAATTCTTCAAAAAGTAAAAAGAACAAGACAGGAACTTCCACTCATACCAATGTCAATAAAAATTCCAACAGTGTTACTGTAAATACCGGCAGCAGCAAAATTGTGATTCTTATCATCTGTCTGCTTATTGCCGGTCTTGCACTGATTTATGCGCTCGCCGAAAATACTCAAGGCACTCCACCTTCAATCAATAATAGCAATCTCGTTCAACCAGACTAAGTTCACCTCAAGCCCTAACCTCATGAAAAAAACACTTACACGATCGATTATCCTGGCTGCCGCAATGTTTAACCTTCTTCTATTTGACGGATGCAACAAAGATGAAACGCCACAACCCACGGTCGAATCGCATACCTTTTCAGTAAGCACCTGGAGTTGGAATTCGCCACACTACTATGTAAATCTGGCCGTTCCCGAATTGACTGCCGACAATATCAACACTGCAGGCGTCATGGTTTATTACAGTGCAAATCCCGGAACATGGGTCTCGGTACCTTATACTGTTTACGGCACGATACACGATTACCACATCGGATTTCTATACGCCGCAGGTACCGTTGAAGTAACCTGGCTTTATGATGGTGCAAGTTCCGGAGACGACCCTAACACATACTATGGAACAACGGTCAAGTGTAAAGTGGTGGTGGTTCCTTCATCGTTGAGGGAGGCTAATCCTGATTTGAATTGGGATAATTATGCGGCGGTGAAAGCAGCACTGCAATTGGAAGATTAACGAACAAGAAATTCAAAATTTCAAAGCGTTCCGATAACCGGGCGCTAATCGATTTGCGTTGACCCTATGCAAACAATCCCGGAAAAAATTCCCGGGATTGTTTGTTCATCTCTTCAATTAATATTCAAAAGCACGCACCTCCTACTCCCTCACAAACCTCTCCGTCCTCACCTCTCCCCCACTCATCACCCTCACAAAATAAATCCCTTCCGCCCATTCGGAAACATCCACCTGCTCTGTCTCCGCTGAAGTTGTCTTTGCCATCATCAACTGACCTGCCGCATTGTATATTTCTATCACCGCATTTTCTTCTCCGAAGGAGTCCTCACGGACAGACGCATTGAGTTGTATCGTAAGCGTTGTCTGCGCCGGGTTCGGGAAAAGCTTCACCTGAAACAATGTTGTTTCAATGGCCGCTTCTTCTTCTCCCTGGCGGAACGACACGCCATTCGTTGCACGATAACGCCACACGAAACTGTTCAGCGTGCCCGCCGTGGATGTGAGCGGTGAATTGAATGCAATATCATCTTCCATTTGTCCCGTGCCCATGTAAGAACCGTTCACGTAAACCCAGTTACCAAACGTGGCGATCCGCGCAGGCTTCATGAGTTGTGTTACGTCACTGCCCATGTACGAATGGTTCTGCCAAAATGTTGGACCGGTGTATACTCCGGTGAGACTCATTTTTACCACGTAGATGTGATTTTTCATTGGAACAGCCGTGGGCATAACGGTGTTGTCGATTTTGAAAATCGAACCGTTACTCCATGTTCCTGTGAAATACAAATCGTTTCCGGTTCCGGTAACGTCGTGACCAAAAGCAATTCCATCGCTGCTGATGGTGCGTCCCCAGTTCAGACTTGCGTTCGGATCCAAACGAATGGCGTAAGCACAACTTGAACTGCCATTTCCTGCCATGGGAACTGTTGTTCCAAAAACTGCAGTGGTTGCACCGGTGTACGTACCTGTGATCACCACACCGCCACCGACACACTGAACACCCGCACCGGAGGAACTCGAAGTGCCCGCTGCTGTAGGCTCGAATCCGGCTGCGAAAGCAAGCGACGGAGTAACATAACCAAGATCATTCAGCGCACAAACAAATGCTTCGTACACTCCTGTAGGAGTTGTTGCGAACGGAGTAAGAAGTGTGTTCCAGAAAATATCGCGATCATACGTTCCTGTTACCGCAACGCGTGATCCCGCACTATGAATATCGATCACCTGCGATGAAGGCGATCCATGCAAAGGAACAATCCAGACATTGGTGAATGCGGCAGGGAACGCAAAGTCATACGCATAAATGCGCACACGGTTATCGCCGCTCAATGCGGTTTCGTTCACCGCTACATACACGCGATCTTTTACAACACCGGTCGTGAGGGTGATTTGTCCGATATTAATGTGCGCCGAGTTATGAATGTAGGTCATGTCATCAGGAATTGTAGTTACGCCGACCAGGCAACCGTTGTAATTGTATGTGGCAATAAAAATTCCGGTGCCGGAAATCGCGATCGGTGCCGGACATGGAAGTCCGCCGCCGGGAGCAACACCACTGTTGAATGTGCAAGGTCCGCGGTAGCGCCCGGTAATAAGTACGCGACTGATGTTGTTTCCAACATCCATGGAATGCAAGGTCACGAATCCTGTTCCCGTTGCAGTGGCACGTGCAACCCACTCAAGTCCTCCGCAGTTGTCGTACTTGGCGAGGTATGAGCTTTTGGTTCCGCCACCGAGTACTGTTACGGTTTCGAACTGTGTACTTTGATCGAACACTCCGGCCGAATAGATGTCGCCGTGCTGATCGACATCCACTGAAACTCCGTTATCAAAGGCAACTGTGTTGGTTGTTGTTTTGGGCCACTCACTCGTGAGTACAGGTCCGGCCTGCGCATCAATATTGTTTGGTAAACCTTGCCGGCAGGAATTTCCGGCTGTGCCTACATTGATTGTATTGGCACTGTACCCGATGTTCGAGCAACCAACATTATTGGGAGTACCAATGACATCGATGTTCACCGAACCGTAACGCGTTCTGAAAATTCTTCCATCGGGTGTGAGTTGAAGTTGTGTATTAAAAGATGAAGTAAAGGGAACCGGGCTATTAAAATCGCAGAACGGCGGAGGAGTGAAAGGAGCGCAATGAATGTTGGCCAGGTTGTATTGACGGAGGACTTCGTCGCCGGGAATCGGTCCGGGTTGTGCAGGATAAGAACCGCAAACATACAGCACGCGCGAGTTTGGACTGAACGAAGAACCCATCGGCGCATAACCTGCCAGCATGGCCAACGTCTGAAGAAATTCAAACTTACCGGAAGCTGCTTTGAACCGGTAGAGATTGGTGTTGCCCGAAGTGGAAGACATGCGATTGGTAATACTCACGTATTGTCTGTCGGGCGAACATTTGATTTCATTGAAAACATTGTTTCCTGTTACAACATCGATCGAATAGTTGGCATCGCTGATTACGGGATCAGGACTAACACCCGATGGTGTTACCTGGTACGCATAGATACTGGTGTTCGTGGCGCCGGCAGGTTGATTGGGTGGAAGCGGTGAGCTGATCCACGCTGCGGCCGTTACGATTGGTTTCACGATGATCCAGAAATCGACACCATTCGCATGGGGAATCGCAGTAAGTCCTTCCGAAGTAAATGAACCTGATGTGCCGGCAGTTGTACCCATACGCGTTACAGTGCTGAGTGCGCCGGTGGTTGTGTTATACGTGTAATACGACAATCCATTATTGACATCCGGTGGTATCGATCCTTTATCAGACACCGTGAAAATATAGAACTCGTCAGCGCCACCGCCGATCTTCGGAAGAATCAAAACACCTTGTGTGCCACCTCCTGCGTTGGGATTTCCATTGAGACAGTTCGTGCAACTATTCGCTGGAGTGACAGCGTTGTATATACTTTTGCCATCGGTGTAAAACATCAGGTTACCGGAAGGGTTGCACCACGACGCGGCGTCCTGGATCGATGTACTCAGGGGAGCAGGTGTAAGCGGTCCGGGTGCGGAGAAATTAAAACTGGCGTGCCAGCCAAATGTCCACTGGTTGTATTGCTGTGCGTGAAGACCTGTTGCGAGCACAAAAGCGGTAAACAAACTCAGTTTGAATTTCCGCGTTGTACTTAAAAACGTGTTGCGCATCGTGTGTGATTTCTTTTCCATGGGTTGCGTAGCGTTAATGAAATGTTCGAATTAAAAATCCGTCGGAGAATGATGCCGGAGAATGTTTTAAAAGTAATCGCACAGCTTGCGGAGAAAAGACATTGTAACCAATGCGCACAGATGCGTAACCAACGGTAAGGTGTGTGGAACGAGGAGCGCATTTTGAAGAAGAGCGCGATAAATGCTTCTGGAATGGAAAACGGTTGAAACCGTTTGCGAACACTGGTATATCCATTGCCAGGAACTTAAGCCCCCGGCAATGGTAGTGATTGATTGTCCAACCGCTTAAGCGGTTTTCAGAAACACCTCATAACTCAACTGAGATAGTACCCAAAAATAATGCTGCATACAGAAAGCCCATTCTTTTCTTATTTTTATCACCCGATCAACCCGGCCTGGAATGAAACTGAGAACGCTTATTGTAGACGATGAAGTGCCGGCGCGGGAGAATCTGAGGCTTTTACTCAATGAGTATTGCCCCGAAATTGAAGTGGTTGGACTGGCCGATTCTGTGCAATCGGCTCAGAAACTCATCAAAGAATTATCGCCCGAAGTTGTTTTCCTGGATATCAGCATGCCTTCGGGAACAGAAGGTTTTGATCTGCTCGACTCACTTCCCGAAAAGAATTTTCAGATCGTATTTGTTACGGCGTATAAAGATTACGCGCTCCGGGCTTTTCACGTCAATGCCATCCACTACATATTAAAGCCGATCGACATCGACGATCTGAAAACGGCCGTAAAAAAACTGGTAACTAACCAGGAATTGTTCCGGAACAATAAGGAAAACCTGAACAGCTACATCCGGTCGCTCGAAAACCTGACGAAAAGCATGAACCCCGATTCGCCCCTGCAGCGGATCACCATCAACCATGCAAAAGGTTTTAAAATTGTAGACCCTTCCGACATCATGTACCTGGAAGGTGAAGGCAATTACACGAAGATATTTTTCTCCGACGGCACGCAGTATGTCGACACGCGTTCGCTGGGTATTTATGAAGACATCCTCGATCCTAAAAAATTCTTCCGGATCCATAAATCGCACATCGTAAACGTGCTTTGCGTGAGCGAATTCCTGAATGCAGAAGGTTCTTTTGTGGTGATGAAGAATGGCGCACGGTTGGTTATTTCGCGGCTGAGGCTGGCCGGTTTCCAGGAACTTTTCCGGCGATAAGATGGTGTGGGGAAATGGCCACTAAGGCGCTAAGGCCCGAAGCAACACAAAGTTTTGGTATACCCAAATTGCCGCTAAGGCACCAAGACTCTAAATCACACAAAGGTTCATGCTCTTTTGTGGGTGGTGTCTCAGTTTGAGCATTTGATATTTTGACACGGCGGCACGGCGCATTTTTACGGCATTTCTTATTCTAAGCCCAAGCGCTCACGGCGAGATAACGGTTACGCGCCGTGAGCGCCCGGGCTTAGAACGGGTTTCGTGCTTCTTTTAGCGCCGTGTCGCCGTGTCAAAAAGTAAAAGTGCGACACTACCCTTTTGCGACTTTGTAGCAAATGATCAATTTTCTTCGTGCTCCTTTGTGACTTAGTGCCTTCGTGGCAAAATCACTCCGCCTTCACGGCAAAAAAAACTTCAATCAACATCCCATACATCTTGTACAGCCAGTGGCGCACTTGAAACAGTGGGGCGGTTTTACTGCTTTTCTTTAGCGAGCTTAGTTTTACCACTTAAACCTGACCCGACATGTTATCCCTGCGACAAATCCTGCTGTACAGCTGTGTGCTGTATTTGCTTTCCTATCCCGATCTCTCCGCCCAGCAGTACAGTTTTATAAATTACTCGATCGAAGATGGTCTGGCGCAGTCGCAGGTGCAAACCATATTCCAGGACGAGAAAGGGTATTTGTGGATGGGAACGTACGGAGGCCTCTCACGTTACGACGGCAAAAGCTTCGCGAATTATTCCAAGGAAGATGGTTTGCTCGACAACCGGATCAACTGCATCGTGGAAGGACCGAACATGGCCCTCTATTTTGGAACGCTGGGAGGAATAAACAAATTCAACGCGCATGCAAATGCCAATGGCGGACAGGAAAAAACGTTCACCAGCATTGCGCTCAAACCGGAACTTTCCAAAAACCAGGTTACTGCAATGGCGGTGGACAAGCAGGGTAATTTGTGGTTGTGTACAGACGGCATGGGCGTGTGCAGGTACAACGGTGTGTCGTTTGAGTATTTCAACGAAAAAAATGGATTGATCAATGATTATGTGCGCACGGTGTGCATTGACAAAAACGGGAACGCGTGGTTCGGCACGCGCGGTGGTATTTGTTACTACGATGGAAAACAATTCGTCAAAATTGATCCTTCCATTGCGCAGCCGCACAACGTTTCGCAGATCATCAAAGACAAAGACGAGAACCTGTGGTTTTGCACCTACGGCGAAGGCATTTTCAGGTACGATCCTTTGGCTGCGCTGAAGTCGGGCCCGGAAACATTTACCAATTACACCGAAAAAGACGGACTGATCCTGAACTGGATCCGTTCTGCTACACAGGATGCGAGCGGAAATTTCTGGTTTGCTTCCAAGAGTGGTGTGAGCAAATTTGACGGAAATACTTTTTTGAATTTCAATAAGAGCAACGGTCTCTTCTATCCGAACATCAATACCGTGATGCAGGATAAAGAAGGTAAAGTGTGGTTCGGTACCGACGGAAAAGGCGTGATGAAATTTACCGGCGAAACGTTTGTGAACTTTACCACGCACGACGGCTTGAGCAGCGACATTATTATGGATGTGACTGAAGACAGTCAGAATAATCGCTGGTTCTGCACGTACGGAAACGGCGTGTGCAAACAGGACCCGGTCACAAAAAAGTTTACCAATTACACGATAGCGGATGGCCTCAACAACAATGTAGTGTGGACCTGCGTGGCCGATAACAATAACAATCTTTGGTTCGGCACATCCGACGGTGTTTGCCGGTACGATGGAAAGCGTTTCATTCCGCTGCTGGATAGTCTTCCTGCAAAAATTGTGTATTCCATTTACCAGGATTCGCAAGGGAACATGTGGTTTGGAACAACAGCCGGTGTTTCGTTGTACGATGGAAAAAGCTGCCGGAATTTTATTTATGGAAAAGACAATATCGGCAGGAACATCCGGTGCATATTGGAAGACGATCAGCACAACATGTGGTTTGCGAGCAGCAACGGTGTTTACAAATACGATCCCAAAGGGGCAAGTGGAGAAACATTTGTCAACTACACCACCGAAAATGGTCTCAGCGATAACAACGTAGTGACCATTGTGCAAGACAGGATGCACAATTTGTGGATCGGCACGAGCAACGGCATCACGCATTACGACCCTTCGGCGGCGCTCAGGCCAGGCGGCAAAGTATTTTCAGGAATTTCAATCGATGAAAAATACAGCGCCAACAACGTCAACTTTATGTTGCTCGATGCATCGCAGCATTTGTGGTTAGGCACCAACAACGGAATTTATGAATTGAACACCGAAGCATACAGCGCTGACCAGAAAGCCGATTTCAAACATTACACCAATTACGAAGGACTGAGAAGCCTCGAGTGTAACCAGAATGCGGCTTACCAGGATCACGACGGAAATCTTTGGTTTGGTACTTCCGATGGAATTCTGAAATATTCCAGCAGTGGAAATGAAAGCGTGTACAAGGATCCGGAACCGCTGACACACATCACCAGTGTGCGATTGTTTTTACAGCCCACAGACTGGTCGGCATTCTCCGATTCTGTAGACCCGGTTACACAGTTGCCGCTCAATCTTTCCATCGATTACAAAAAGAAGTACCTCACGTTTGATTACATCGGCATCAGTCTCAACAATCCGGGTGCAGTACGTTACCGGTTCATGCTCGAAGGTTTCGACCAGGACTGGTCGCCGCCAACCGATGCAACCTTTGCTACGTATTCCAACCTGCCGCATGGAAAGTATACATTCAAAGTAATTGCATGCAACAAAGACAATGTGTGGAATACCGTTCCGGCTACATTCAGTTTTGAAATACTTCCTCCGTTCTGGCTGACGTGGTGGTTTTTCGCGCTGTGTTTCGTTTTTGTATCCGCCATCATCTGGCTCGTTTACCGCTGGAGGGTTTCTGTGATCAAAGCAAAACATCACACACAACAGCTGGAATACAAATCGCGATTGCTCGTGCTTGAACATCAAACGCTGAACGCGAGCATGAACCGGCATTTTGTTTTTAACGCGCTCAATTCCATTCAGTATTACATCACGAAAGAAAACAAAACGTTAGCGTCGAAATACCTCAGCAGCTTCGCCAAACTGATCCGTAAAAATCTCGACAGCTCTCTCAGCAATTTCGTTCCGCTCTCCGAAGAAATTGAACGGTTGAAACTCTACCTCGAACTCGAACACATGCGTCTTGAAAATAAATTCGAGTACCGCATAGACATCGAAGGCGACATTGATACCGAATCGATCGAGATACCACCGATGATGTTGCAACCGTACATCGAGAACAGTATCTGGCACGGCATTTTGCCCCTGGAAAAACCGGGTACCGTTATTATTACGGTCAAAGAAGTGGGCGATGAGATCATGTTCAGCATCGAGGACAACGGAATTGGTGTAGAAGCCAGTAAGGCGAAAAAGGCCGGAAAAGGAGAAGGTCACGTTTCGCGCGGAATGGAAATTACCAATGGGCGTATTAACCTGCTACGGGCGATGACCAACTCAGAATTGGCCGTTAAAGGCCCATTTGATGTGAAGAATGCGCAAAACGAGACCATCGGGACCCGGGTTGAAATTGTGTTGCCAATTAAAGCCTATAGTTAACCGCCTGTGCGGGGCATGCGGCCACCTGCCAAAATGTACCGTTAAGGGTTGGTTTCTCAAGAAACTTGTACTACTTTTATTATAGAGATCATGTATAGACAAATGACAATCGCAGGGAAAATAGCCGTTTTGGTGGGGTTTATGGCACTAGTTAGTTCGTGCCAGAAGGAAGATATGCCATCTCCTTCGGGTTGCCCTTCTCACCAGGAAGACGGTGCAAACATGAGAATTTCTGATCCGAATGATGAAGCCGGTACCACCGGTGGTTCACTCAAAAACGACGGACCTACCGTAGCCGCAGATTCTATTGAAATTGTTGGCGGCGGAGATGGTGATCGCGATGGCGGTGATGATATTGTTGGTGGTGGAGACGGTGATCGTGATGGTGGCGGAGTTGTTGGCGGCGGAGATGAAGGGCATGATGGCGGCAGGATGCAGAATCCGGGTGAGAAGCCGAAGTAAAAAGAGACTTAAATTTGTTGAGTGATAGAACTCCCGTGATGAAGATTGCGGGAGTTTTTTTGTGAGGTGATGATGATGTGTTAGCGCATCGATGTGTTCAATCCGAAAGAGTGAATATTATCCGCGGATGAAATATTTTGCAACAGACAGGTTTCAATTTCGAGGCAAAGTGGAAATGCATAAGAAGGTGGCGATTGGTAGATAAATTAAATCACTCACCCCCACAAATAGAGTTTCATGCACGCCCCTGCCATTTCAATGCTTCTTGAATAGCTCAAACCGGATTTACTGAACCGTTTTAAGTGCGTGCGTAACGTCGCGTTCATTCGTTCAATATGCACGGTAAAAATTTGTCACTCTTGTGAATTGCCCGGCCAATCAGACCGGGATCAAGGTTCAATCCGTCGGTATACACACGGGTTGGCGAAAGACCCAGTACTGTTTTTGTTACTCTGCCCATAACTTCCTTTGTTCTGCCACCGATTGAAAAATCGATGATGCAATGTGTCTTATTGTTGTATGCGTAAGCCAGGTAAATACCCTTTAGGCGGGCAATGGTTACGCTCATTTCATCCATCTGGTATTTTTGATTTGTCTCCATCGGTAAGAGCGGTTGCGCTTGTTGCGCGTATTTCTTTATGACCTTCACAACAGAAGAAGGCGACAAATCCAACAGGTCGGCAATATCCCTTATTCCACATGACCGGCTAATGTGCTTGACTATTCGTTTGCGATCCGTGTCATCGAAACGGTGATACCGATAAGCCATTTGCTGATACCGGCCACAGTTTTTGCAGCAGTAACGCTGGACGTTTTTTGCAAATCCTTTTTTGATGCACCCGGCGGAGCAGTACATGCAATTCATGGCGATCGGAGATAGTTCTCCAGAAAGAAAACTTTACTTCTTCAATTCTCCAATGGATAATTGATCAGCGCGTTTTTAGAGTTCACGAACGCGTTCCGAAAATTAATTCCTTGCGTAGACCCCGGCCCGTAGTGCAGGTGCAAGAGTGAACACTAAGGGTCTTGAAGCCCAGTGTTTACGGCCTCTTCAGAACTTTCAACAACAAAGGCGAGGTAAATTACCCCGCCTTTTGCGTATCAGAATTTATTAATAAATGCTGGCAATCAACCGTTTATGTTTTCAAAGTTGTTCCAGGTGCAGAAGTGAACACGACCAACGCTTGCAACAATTACAGCACACAGGCTTACGCACACTACTTACTTACTCTCACAAGTAGTTAGATAATATCTTTTAGCTTCATCATTACCTAACTCCCATGCCTTGCTCAAATCTTCGCACATTTGAGTTCGTTTGCCTATTTCTGCATAAGCATATGCGCGGTGTAAATAGATTAATGAACTATTCGGATCATACAAAATGGCCTGTGTGAAATCAGTTATTGCCAGGTCAAATTGCTTAGATTCATAATACGCTAAACCTCTTCCATGATATAAATCTCCTGAACCTTCAATCGCAATCCCATCGGTAAAGCCACTAACTGCAGAATCATAATAACCCATTCTCGCATACGTGTTGCCTAAATTATTCCAAGCCATGAGAAATGTGGTATCGGCTTTTATTGCCTTCTTAAAATCTATTATCGCTCTTTCATTCATTTTCAGACTAACATACAAACTTCCTCTATTGCTCAAAACAAGAGCTGAATTGGGATCCAATACTAGCGCCTTGTTATAGTCGCTTAGTGCGCCCGCCGTATCACCAGTAATTTTGCGGCCATTTCCACGCCAATAATACGCATCGAATGAAGCGCTGTCTCGGAATAACGCCTCATCCAGCAAAGAAACTGACTCGGTATACTTCGCCAAATGATACAATGCTACCGCTTTTCGTATATGACCCCAGGAATCACTGTTATCCACCTCAATAATAGAATCACAGACACCTATCGCCTCCGCAAAATTCTTATCCTTCAAGTGACTATTAACACGGGATTTTAATTCCTCCACAGATGGATATGTTGATCTCGCTCGTTCACCACAGGACAGACCCGTCAGGCAAATCATGATTATAAAACTGTAAGAAGCAAATTCAACAATCCTAATCCGATATTTCATATTAAATATTTTATACTCGCTGATCAATCAATTCTCTTTTTCAGTAGCAAAGCTTGCATGCGCGGCGAGAGTATTTTCCTTGTGCATCTGCAAGCGTTACCGTTAACACTTCGTGCGTACACTTCTGCAAGCCCTTACAGTTTGTTTTGTTGTGGTACGCTACCGACCCTTCACTGTTGCAGATGTAAACGTAGACTTCTGTTGTTTGCAGCTTGCCAACGGGCTGTGCTGAAGTTCCCATCAGCAGGCTGGCGGTGCAGACAAGCAAAAGAAAAAGGGAGTGTTTCATTATCTGACGGTGTCTCTACCAGTCGCTTTTGCACACCTGTTGATAATATCATTTAAGAGTGAATCACGCTCCCTTCTGGTTTTTGTTCCCATTCCTTCTAACTCTTGTTTTGTATATTTTGCGGTGACCTTTGCAACATAGCAGTCACAATAGCTCTGAGTTATTTCAGGGTATCGTGTGCTAATTGACAAAGACTGTTTACACTGTTGTGTATATGCGGCAATATCGGCTGCGGTGTACTCTTGTGATGGTGGTAAAGGAGAAGGTTTCTTTTGATTGTTTGAAAGATCAAAAAATAACCATACTCCATAGCTAATCACCCCTATAGTAACAATCGCTCCAAGTAACTTAAGGGTTCTATTATTCATAGAGTACTAAAATACTAAAACGCTCGATGATTTTGGGAAAATGAACCCTGAGGCTCTGTGGTTGTGGCGCTGGTGCTGGAGCCGGCTTCGCTGCAGGCTTAGGTGCTGCCTCGAATTGTCTATTAGCGATGACTGTATGTACTGTAGCTGATTGTTGTGCCATCGGGGCTAAAAAAAATATGCATCGCTTTAAAACTCCTTTCGCGAGTTCCAAAGAAATTCTTTCTCAAAAAAATCCCGGAGCAGTTTCCTGTCCGGGATTTATATGGATTTCTAAAAATATTTTTCGCAATTTCATACCATTTACATGGTGTTACAAGCGATATCCTCCCTCATACCTCGCTCAACGCTTGCAACAATTACAGCACACAGGCTTACGCACACTAGTTTGCCAGCCGGGCGCGCGGAGGTGTTCAGCAACAAGCCGGCGGTAGAGATGAGCAGAAGAAGGATGTAACGATCAATTTTCATTCACTGAAGTACTAATCAGAATGTTATCATTGTATTTTTCTACTTTCTGAAGACGTCCTTCTTCATCATAGTACTTCCAATTCCCATCCTTGTTACCCATAATATATGCGCCAACGTCCTTAAGTTTGCCGTTTAGATGGTAATTGTATTGACAGCCGTCATCAACAAAACGAATATCCTGATCAAGAGTAATCATTTTAAGGGGAGACGGGATATCAAAAGAATTAATAATTGCATACTGATACTTAGCCCAAAGAACGTTTTCCGAAGAAAAAATCCAATAGTACCTCCTCTTCCTTTTTACGTCAATATTGATCTTACTAAGAATAGAGAGTTTGGTTGGACTACCTGAGAAAAAAGTTAATGAATAAATTACGATAGAATCTATTTCGCCTTTTTTAAACCAGACCACTCTATCAAGACGTCCTTTAAAGAAGCCCTCTGTATAATGTATTGCGTATCCACCTTCACACTTCTTTCCATCATAATACCACTCTTTTTTATCACGCTGTTTTAGCAATGATGTATCAATGCCTTTTCCAACAAATGAAAACGTGTCTGTCTGACCATATGCTAAATCAGGCACTGAAAAAAACAACACAATCAAAAAGAAAACTTTCATTAGAATATTGTTACAGTATTAGTGACCGGTGCCGGTGGCCCATTCACAGTACTATTCGCAGCCTGTTGTGCCCCCTCAGTTGGAACCCAAAATATTTGAGGAGGTGCTCCTGCAGTTGCCGCGCCCATTGCAGGGCCGTTTAAGTTACCACCATTTTCGACAACACCAGCTCCGTTTACGCGAAGATTTGGGTCTTGCGGAACCGCATTGGTACCTGGTGCGACATACGCACTGGTGGCAGGATTTGGACCCGCAACTCCCGGTACGGTTATAACCTGAAAATTACCAGCGTTTTGAAACGTTCCCGAAATGGGAGTAATACCCGGTGCATAGGGATTATTAGGATCATTAGGATCAGGCGTACTGGTACATGTGTAATAATGGGGCGCACATGGAATGCCACCATTAAGATTGCCGCTGGATGAGATCGACCATTCCCCAATTCCCGATGATTGAATGTTGCCATCGGGCAGGATAATAGGTGTTGGATAAAGTACTCTTTGCCCTTCTGCAACACTGCTAAAAGGACCGGGTGCGCCAGGTACTAATGGATTTGCAGGTATTGCAGCTGGAGAATAGGAACCGCGGGTCCAGCCTTGATAGGTTACAAGTGCATTTCCTGTTACCTGATAGTTAACTGCTGAGCGATGAACCGTTTGAACGCCAGCTGACATACCGTAATTAGAAACAAGTTGTATTTCAGTCTTATAAAGTTGTCCTGCGGCATTGAAGTAATCTGTAACATAAAACTCCTCCAAGCCATCGAGATCTATTGCCCATATTGGTTTGTTGCCGGCAAACTGGTAGGGTGTATAGTGCGGGTAATCCTTAGTTAATGGGTCTACACTTAAGAACTTCCCTAGAGCCGGATTATAAATTCGGAAGCCGTAGTCCTGCAGGTCAGTTTCTGCATCCGTTTCCTTACCGTTAAAACTGTAGCGATAACTCGCAGAACTCGCCGTCCTTCCAACCATCGCGCTGCCGAACGCGCTGTAATCGCTGTACGATCTGATATCCGCAGTAAAATAATCCACGTTAGCACTCATGCCTTGTTGCTTTGCAAACTTCCTGTCTGATAAAGTTACTAAAACATTGCCTAAGTGGTTACCGAACTCATACTGTTTATTCCCAAGTGTCCTTTCCGGTGTATCCAGGTCTGGCATTGCCATTGCAGTTGTTGCCGTAACACCGGTCACGTTATACTTTTTGTAAATGCTGATTGTACTGTAGGTCCGCGTTACGTCCGAGAAAATCGCTTCGCTTTCGCGGTCTTTCATGCCAAGGCGGCTTGATCCATACAGGTGCGTTTCTTTCAGCTGCAGTTTATCCACCACATCAATACTCACTTCGGTATACGTACGTGTGTATGTCGACATCACATTTCCGGCTGCGTCACGCATGTAGTACGTATAGATCCATTCGTCCTGTACCTTGATGCCGCTCACATCCCTTGGCTTAACAATCTTCACAATCCTGTTTCCAAAAGCATCATAGATAAATTTCAAATCTGCCGGGTATTCTGCCGGACTGCTGCCGGGAACACTCCAGCCGGTAACGCGCTTAATGCTGTCTATTTTACCGTACACGTTCCACACAATTTCTTCTATGCCTTCGCTGGCGTCTTCAGTCAGGTTACCTATTTGATCGTACACATAATTGTCTGCTGACTGGTCTTCGAGATCATCATCATAATTTCCGGAAGTGCCGTTGTCGTCTACAAAATTCAGCTTGTTCGTTCCGGTTACGGGCACGCTTCCATCGGCATTGGCTTTGTAATTGCCTCCGCCGCTGGTGTAGTAGTGGTACGTTAAGCTATCCATGCTTTGTCCTGCACCGGACTCGCCATTGCGGAACTGTTTCTGGATATTGCCTGCTGCATCGTACACAAACAGGTTGGTATAATCACCACTTGAACTGAGCGCATTGTAATCGGTTGTGCTGGCACCGGTATACGAGATCTGCTGGGTGATGCGGTTGAGCTGGTCGTACCGGTACTGGTTGTAAATAAGTGGTATAGCGGTTGGTAACCCTGAACCGTTGGGCTGCATAAGGGCCGTGGACATTTCTTTGATGTTGCCATTAATTTTTTCATATTGTTTTGTAGCGCAACTACAGTTCATCAAATAATCCTTGCTCCCGCTGTCCGCTGCAAGCTTTTGCGTTGTTCATTTTCAATCACTTGATTTTACCATTGTTGTTTCAGAACACAACCTACCAAAACGCAAAAGGCTTTCCGCTGCCATCGGGGCTAAAGAAATTTCTTTGGCTCTTTAAAATTTCTTTCGTGGCTTTCAAAGAAAATTCATCGCACAAAAAAAGTCCCGATGAAAACTTCATCGGGACCGTATTCTTTTATTTGTTAATAAACAGCGAGAGCTGTTCAAAAATTATAATTTCCAGAAATTCAACACGCTACAAATTTTCAACTTGACGCGTCGAATACACTGTTCGTATCTTCATACCAAAACGTCGGGTTAGCACCCGACGCTAGTAATCCTCCCACAATCCTTCCTAAGCACACTACTTCATTCCCAAAGTATCAGTGTAACATGGAGAATTACTTAAAATATTTACACGAGAAAACTCAATTGTATTGGGTGTAAGAGTCTTTTTTCGGTAATCAACAAATTTCAGAGAATCATTAAAGAATTTAATTTTATCATGTCCATTGAGATTTCTTTGAATATGAACAAACTTCTTATTGTGACTTGTTCTAGCTCCAATAATAAAATTGTTGTCATACCCAATGAGTTCAATATCCTTAAAGATCAACACCCAATCTGCTTCAGGTACAACTTTCTTCAGAGAATCTCCCCGATAAACGTGCTTGACTAACCATAGGCCCTTGGTAGAATCCTGTCCAGACTGTCCAATATAGTATGTATTTCCAATTCGACTAGATACACATAATACAGAAGTAGAGATACCACAACCTAAGCCTATAAGAACAATTCCAAATAGAAGAATACTTATTATTTTTCTCATGATTTAATATTTCAAATTAATGATTTTTTCTCCTCTGAGGAACCTATCTCTGAACTGATCGCTTGCCCAATTTATATGATAATGGTAAGCATAACCTTTGTGCTGAATTTCTTCAAATATATCGATAAAATTAGGAGAACGATTTGGATCATGCTCGATACGCCATCCGAACAGCCCATTCCTAGGTTTTATTTTGGCACCACCAAATGCACTACCCGATAATTCTTGGCCAAACATATTGTAATTGTTATAATCTCCAATTCCCCATGATAATATGTTGTGGTTACCGTCTGGTGTGGAAACTCTGTTTGCCCATCCCCATCCCCAGTCCTTGTCATCTCCAGTGAATAGATTATGAATACCTGCAACTAAACCATACCCCAGTCCTGCAATTGCTTTACCAACTTTCCAACCAATGTAAAATGGGGAGGTAAGTACAAAGGCTCCAACTCTAACGGCCTTATTAGTGATATCGCGATATCTAAAACCTTTACTGTAGTTCACATAGTGATACATTAATTGACAGTTTCCAGGGTCAATATCATACGTTTCATCCTTACGATCTGCATCAGTCAATTTATTGTCTGATGTACGTTTATATTCGATCAAAGTAATCTTCTCCTCATTATTCCACACTTCAAATTTCTTTCGAAAATCCTTATTAAACACCCACGCCAATGCTGTATTAACTCGACTGCGGAATCCGGCATAGCGTACGGTATCTCCATTGGGATCGGAATAGAAAATGGGACTATTTTCAAAAGCAGCATAAACACTGACTGACGTATTTGGTCTCGGGTCAATATTCCACCTTCTTCCTAACCGGCTGTCATATTGCCAGAACTCTGCTGTATAAATTCCTTCAGCGATTTCCGGTTCCTTTTCCTGTCCGTTAAACCCGTATCGATACGATCCACCATTGCGCCCGGCCAGTCGAACGCCAAAGGCCGCGTAGTCCGTGTACGATCTGATATCCGCCGTAAAATAATCCACATTAACACTCATACCTTGCTGTTTCGCAAACTTCCTGTCAGATAAAGTTACTAAAACATTTCCTAAGTAGTTGGAGAACTCATATTGCTTGTGTCCAAGCGTTCTTTCCGGTGTATCCACATCAGGAACGACCATAGCGGTTGTTGCAGTAACGCCTGTAACAATGTATTCCTTACCCACGCTTACTGTACTGTATGTCCGTGTCACATCCGAGAAGATCGCTTCGCTTTCTCTATCCTTCATTCCCAAACGACTTGCACCATACAGATGCGTTTCTGTCAATTGCAGCTTATCCACTACATCAATACCTACTTCGGTGTAAGTTCTTGTATAAGTGTTCATCGTACTACCTGCTGCATCGCGCATGTAGTATGTGTACATCCACTCGTCCTGATCTTTCAGCCCTGAACCGGTGCGTGGTTTTACAATCTTCACGATCCGGTTTCCAAATGCATCGTAGATAAACTCCAGATCGCTCTTCGTACTTGCGCCGTCTCTCGTGATGGATTGGATCTTCCCATACACGTTCCATTCAATAGCATCGATATCTTCGGATGCGTCTGTAATTAAATTTCCTATCTGATCGTAGGTGTAGTTCGCTGCGGCCTGGTCTTCAAGGTCGTCGTCGTAATTTGCGGAAGTGCCGTTATCGTCTACAAAGTTCAGTTTGTTCGTACCGGTTACGGGCACGCTTCCATCGGCATTGGCTTTGTAATTGCCTCCGCCGCTGGTGTAGTAGTGGTAGGTTAAGCTATCCATGCTTTGTCCTGCTCCGGATTCTCCGTTGCGGAACTGTTTCTGGATATTGCCTGCTGCATCGTACACAAACAGGTTGGTGTAATCGCCACTTGAACTGAGCGCATTGTAATCGGTTGTGCTGGCACCGGTATACGAGATCTGCTGGGTGATGCGGTTGAGCTGGTCGTACCGGTATTGATTATAAATAAGGGGTACGGCGGTTGGTAACCCTGAACCGTTGGGCTGCATAAGGGCCGTGGACATTTCTTTGATGTTGCCATTGAAAAGATCGTCTGCGGGCTCGGAAAGGTCGTCGGCATTGCTGTACAAACTCTGCGCGGCTGCGTTGATGGGTTTGTAATCTTTGCGGGCATCCCAGTAATAGCCCAGCACGTATCCGTAGGCATCCTGGCCTACGTTGCTGTGCATGCCGGCGCGCGTAGTGTATGCTGTGCTGTTGGTTGCCTGTGCGTCTTTGCCCAGGTCTTTCGTTGCATCAAGCATGTTGGCGTTTACTCCTTTGATCCAGCCGTGGATGGTGTAGGCGTAATCTGTTCCCTGCACTTTTACATCACCGGTTTCGCTGCGCCCTAACGGGCCATGCAGGTAATAAAAATACTTCGCGTCCTGTTCCCAGATGAGACTGTCGGTACTCGTACAGACATTGGTTAAACGGTTATCGGCATCGTAGTAATACCGGTGAATGAACTGGTCGCCTTTGGTTTGCTGGTAAATTACCTGGTTTACGTTTCCGCTAATGATGTCGTACTCGTAAGAAATGTGCTTGTACTGCTGGCCGTGATCAACGAGTTCAGGAAATTCCTGGATGAGCTCATTTACATTGCCGTGCACATCGTAACTGAAATGCGTAGCGTGGTCGTACGTATCGGGATCGTTGTCAAAAGTTTGTTCGATTGTGACCGTTGTAACGCGTTTGCGTAAATAGTTCTGCCCTGCGTAAAATTCTCCGGAGATGGTTCCGTTCAATGATTCATCGTAGTATGTACTCGTCACCTGCTCGCGTGTGCCTGCAGCAACGTATGTGTTGAATGCGATCATCGTCGCCGTTACACTGGTGCTGATTACCGTTGTGCTGGTTACCTGTCCTACTTCATACACCCTGCCTTGCGCATCGTAGAATGTATAACTGTACACGTAATCGGTCATCGCCGCCTGTTTGGCATTTTGCGAAGCGACAATCCGTCCGATCACGTCGTAGAAATAATTCGTCTGTCCGCCATCCGGAGTTTCACTCTGTACAAGGTTATTGAACGAATTGTATTTGTAATTGGTCACCAGGTTGTTTCCTAAACGCGCGTGGTTCGGGTACTCGGGAGAACCTGTGCCGGCAGTACGGTATGCATTGACCTGTGTGGTTTCAGTATTGTCGAGTACATCGGTCGCATGAGGCGGCACGGTGCGTGTGAGGTTACCGGCCTGGTCGTAGTAATACAGGGTGTAGTGGTACTCGCGGTCTTCGTGCACCACGTCAAAGTCTTCGGAATACGCTCCATCAAAGCAATGCGCGATGTATTCGGCAATAAAATTCTGCGTGGCCTGCTGGATGAGCTGCTGGTAAAACACATTGGCGTAGTAATCGGTAATGTCGTACGCATCTTCCATGCAGGGAATGATGGGGTTTTCGCAGTCGAGCCCTTCGGCCAGGGGGGCAGTTCCTCCGTCTGTCGGGTCAGCCATTTCACTTTCGGTGCAGTTGTCCATCCATTCTTCTACGTCGGTGTCGATGAGGCTGGTACCATACGATGCGTTAAGCACGTAAGCGATATACGCTTCTACTGTGGTGTACACACTGTGGTCCACAATGTAATTTCCGCCGAAAGATGAACTGTCGTTCGTGGCATTGTAAAACTGCGTGTACAACAAAAGCTCGCGGCAGAAACAATGCTGCGCTTCGAGACAGCCGGTCCCTTCACCGGTGATGCCTCCATTGAATTTGAAATCTTCCCACGGATCTTCATCCAGGAAGTTGATGCTCAGGTCTACGTTGTTTACATCATCGCCCACCCAGGCTGGTGCCATCACATAAAACTGCGAAGGGTCGGCCACATCAATGGCTGCTGTAAAATCGTATGGCATACTGACGCAGGAATTGATAGCAGCCACAATGATGGCCGCAACTTCCTCTGCAGTGTATGTACCGTTAAGACATGCCGTACCGCAGGTAATATCTATACCGCCTACCATCACTTCGATGCAGCCTTCCATGTGCGAACCAAATCCTCCGCCGGGTGCGTCAGCAATGTCGATCATGTTCGTTACCGCTGCGGTGTTGCACGGAACAAGCGTCTGTGAATTGGTGTTCCAGTCCGAGGTCGGTTGTGTAGCAAGTACTCCCACCACATCCGGAATGCGGATCATAAAGTCTTCGGTTTCTGCACCGGAACAAGCGTTGGCGTAAAAATCCATTGGCTCATCATCGTCGCATAAAAATCCGCACAGGCTATTCTCTCTTGCGCGCATGTATTCTGCTTTTTTGCTGACGTAGAGCGAACGGAAAAGAATCCACTGGTCGTCGCAGCTTGTACATCCTGCAAGCGTACCCGCATAATCCCACATGGAGGTTGCGCCTGTATAGGTATTGATGTCGATAAGCATGTTGGCGTAATCTCCACTGCCGGGTGAGGTGTTGAAATACGGATCGGCCTGGATCATGTTGTAGCCTTCTTCGTTGGCTCCACCGGGATTGTAGATCCATTCGTTACCTGCACCGGCAGGCGTGGTGTTCGCCCAGGTGTATTCATCGTGCGCAAAAAACTCCATATCAAACTCCCTGGAATCTTCCATGCCTGTGCACCAGGTGTAGTGACAATACTCGGGATGAAATTCAACGAGCGAATTATATGTTCCGCTGGTGACTGTAACCGTTGTTGTAAAAGCACGTGTTGCCCAACCGGTCTGCCAGTACATGCGCATTTCTGCCCAGCTGTTGATCAGGGTTCCGCTGGGGTCAAGGAAGCCGGCTTCTGTCCAGGAGGTTGCATCTGCGTCGGGCCATGCGTATACAACGAGCCAGCCGTTGTCGGGCACACCGGGTGTTCCTGCAGGGACATTATCAAAATACTGTCCGCCGGGCGAAAGGTCTCCGGCAAATACTTCAAGCATCGATTCGCAATTCCCGATCTCCATTTCATTGCCTGTACAATCGTGCGTCTGGCAGCTGTCGATAAACTCTGCGAGTGTTTCTCCTTCGAGCCCCAGCGCAAGCCCTTTCACAATGCACGAGGAATCGCATCCCTGGCATTCGGTGGAGTCAATGGCTCCGTTGAGCGAGTCTCTTATTTCATCCAGGGTCTGGAAGCAGGTGCCGGGTAACGCGACCTGGAAAGCAAGAATTGCTGCATCCAATGCGGCCTGGTTAAGCGAAAGTTTTTTCTCTATACGGTACACGCCCGGACCGGGGAACGTAACTGTAAATGTTTTGGTGAATGTATACGAAGCAGCATACGTAATTACGTAAGGCGTTCCCAATACGTGCACCATCTCATCATCGTCCATGGGGTTGTCGCAACCGTCGTAAATATTGATCTCCAGGTCGTAGACGCAACCAAAGCTGTCGTCTGTACACAGGTTGATGTATTCTTCCGGGGTCATCTCGTAGGTAAACGAGTATTCACCTGCGGTGTTCACCATGTAGAAGGCATTCACCATCCATGTTCCTGTTGAGGGATCGAAGATGTTATTGGCGTTAAAGCTCTCGGTGAGGGGGTTGACCGTGTTCGATGCGAGTTCATCCATATTCGCCGGCGATTCTCCCACAAGCGAAGTGGCGATCACTCGCCCTGAGAGATCAAGATAGCTCACGCTCATTTGCCCGTTGGGATCTACAACGGATACCTGGTTGTAATGTTCGGCATAGCCAACCTCGTTACCAAACAAACGATCGATGCGTTCCTGTGTGGGTGTGGTGTAATAACTTTCTACTTCATGCCCACTGCCCATGTTGTGATCGGCACCGGGTGCACTTTGTTTCGCCGGTCTTCCGTCGGGCCCGTACACGGTTTGTACAAAGGGATAGAGCTGCGCATCGGGCAAAGCCTGGTACATCCCGGTATTTACTGCATCGTTGTTGGGTGAATAATAGTTGGATGCTCCTTGTGCATCGTCCATGCCGGGTACTACGCCGAATGTGCAGGTGCCTGTGTTGAACAGGTCGTCGGTATCAAATACTTTACGCGTGTAGGGATCGCTGGTACCGTCCACCAATGAAAAACTTTCGTAATAACAGAGCTGTGAGCTTCTGCGTTCTTCGGGCGCGGGCAATGTCTGTATCGAAGGGCGTCCTTCGTAATCGTACATGGTTTCGCCCACGAGTGCGGTGTTTTCGGTATTACTCAGCGTAACTGCCTGGCGTTGTTTGCCGGTGCCGTCGTAAAACGAAATCACTTCTTTTCTTTTTCCGTCTTCGGCGTACACGGCTACGTATTGCCAGTTGCGGTATTGGTCAATATCGTTAACAGCAACGGGCGTGGATGCTGTGCTCCACACGCCTTCTTTGCGAAAATCACTGCCGCAATCGTATCCTACTCCGCGTACGCGGTAGAGGATAAAGCCGTCGTCGTAAGCCAGATTGAGTGTGTAATTCTGGTTGGGTGTGTTGATGCGCGTGGCGCGTGTAAAATCAGGCGTGGCAATTGAAATGGCATCGTAATCGCTCACGTGCAGAAATTCCAGGTCGTAGCTTTCTGCTCCCGCGAGCCAGTCCCAGCGGATGTTAAGTGTTATCGCTTTGCACGCCGCTGTTGGTGATGCTTCCGGGGGCACTCAGCTGTGAAAAAATATAACTGCGTGTGACTTCGATTTCTGTTTCCAGAACCACATCTGCGGGTACCCCACTCCCGCTGATCGCCCCGGATGGTGTAACTGTTCCTACAATTAATTGTACGCGGTAGCCGGGATCGGTGGCTACATAAACATCCTTGTCATTGTACGTGGTGCCTGCTGCCGGGTCGTAATCAATCTCCAGCATAAAATATTCATCGGGCGCGATCGGCGTGCCGGTCTCATCCCATTTTTTTAATGTGCAGTTTACCTGGAGGGTCCACGGTGTGGAATAATACACGCGTGCGCTTTCTTCGTAACGCAGAATGACACGGTTCTGGTGGTTACAGTTCGCAAACACGTCGTCCCACGTGGTGGGGTTGCTCACCATGAAACCGTACTGGTCGTCCTGCAGATAGGTAACCTGCGCTGCTGCAATTCCACCGGGATTTGTAGTTGCATGATACGCCCCTTTCTGACGGGCGCTGACCACAGTAACACCGGCGCTCGCACATGCATAGGCCGCACAGAAAATCAGAAGGAAGAGAAGTCTTTTCATTGCTCAGGAGTTTCGGAAACAGTCAGCTTATAATTCTTGAAGGCAGGAGTGGCTACCCACGTCCCATTTTTCTTTTCTACATATTTTTCCTCGGAGAAGAGATCACCGGTTGGTTTTTCAAAACTGATCTTCTCGTAGAGAATTTCTGTTTTCCAGGCATCGGTGGTGAATTCGTCATTCTCCGGAACGTGGTAATACACTATCCGCGAAGGCAGTGATGTTGCTGCGGAAAGAAACAATTCTGTTCGCAGGAAGTATGAGTTTTTATGGTAAATGATCACGCGTTTCATTCCGTTTTCCTCACCCATGTATACCAGCGAGTCCCCGGGACGCGCCATTGAATCGGGCGAAGTTCCCACCTGCCTGTTACGTCGCTTTTGTTTTTCACCCGTGAAACACACCATCGACTTTGCATCGTGATTGAGTATCACCGTGCAGTGTTTATTCGAAATAAGTTCGTCATTCATAAACTTCGAATAATACCCATCGTTCGATTTACTCATGCTTCCCCTTCCAACCAGCACACCGGCTGACGTTGACGTCGCATAGTTGTATACAGCAACCTCCATGGACAGGTATTCATTATCGCGGAACGCATTTCCGGAAGCTGTAAGTACTTCCTGCGCTGTTTGGGCGAATGTGGCATACTGAACGAGCAGCAGCAACAAAAGACTTAATCTCTTTTTCATTCTGTATTTTTTCTGATTCGATTCTCATTTCGGTTTGCCATCTAAACGGTGCGCGGGGTCATGCGCATCAGCAAATCAACCATCCTCACATCAGCACATCAGTGCTTATCCATATTCATCCTGCCCTCTTTCACCGTCTTGATCCCTTCCTTCGTCTCCACTTTCATCTTCTCAAGTCCACCCTGCTCATCGTAGATATAGAACATCGCAAAATTGTTGGCATCCAATTGCGCCACGAGACGGTACGTCATCGGATCGTACACGTACGTCACCATATTGGCATCGAATGGCTGAATGCGGATATCGTCGAAATAATCATCTGAGGGAACACCGGCATTATTTTCAAGCGTCACGGTAATTGACTCTGCACCCGCGGGAACTGTGAATGTGAAATAAACGCGCTGCCATCCGTCGATGACCGGTCCATCCGCCAACTGGGATGTAACAAGAGCGGTAGTTGTAACACCGTCAAAGTACTCTACTGTGATATTGGGACTTGTAAACGTTGACAACGTATTTACAGAAGATCCGTCGGTTTGTTTTACCCAGGCCATCAGCAGGTATTCTTTATCTTCATTCGGAGAGAACATGCCGTTACAATCGCATGGTTTCATCGTGTCCTGTATGGAGTTGTCTTCGTCATCAGGCACCACCAACCTGCTGGCTATATTTGATTCCTCACAATCACTATCTGTAACCAGGCTGGTAATGCTCATTCTTTCTCCCTCCTCCAGCATCAGGCTTCGTTTTCCGGTGTGAGCAGTGGTGGAGACAACATTCTCCGCTTCATCCATAAAGCCCCAATGATCTCCGTTTTCTTCGCAAAGAGTTGGATCGATCACGTCTTCGAAACTTTCAAATGCAATTTCCTTGTACTGTGCATTGGAAGCTACAGCCGTATTGAGCGTCTTGTTGAATTCATACAGTGCCGCTGAGTAAATATTATTGGCGTCTTTGTTTTCAAGCTCAAATCCGTACGGAGAATACTTTGTCACTGTTGCCGCCGTGATCCAGGCCGCGTTTGCGGTTGATGGGGCACTCCATGGAAATGCATTGAAAGAAGCAAAGATTCCATCCGTCTTGATGTTATCCACCTGGTCACGGGCTGTACTGTATGCGTACGAGCGCAACGGACGCCAGATTCCGCGGATACCAATCGCGTAAGGATTTACCACAGCGCTTACCTGTACATTATCTGTGACACAGGACGGAGTGCAATCAACTGTCATGATATCCATGAATTCAATTGCCGAGGCGCTGAGGAAATAATTCAACGTGTATGCAGCATCTGATGTTTTGTGTGTAGCTACATCCTGCGGATCGTATTGGAGCACGTTTGCATAACGCGTCACGAGCGAGCCTACGGCAACCGATTGCATGTTATCGTGACCGGAACGGATAATGGTCAAAGTCCGGATGTCTTCGGAGTCAACAATAAAATGTCCACTCCGTGCAATAAGGTCAATGTAATCGGACCCCACCTTGATGATGTGATATCGGGCGTCGGCCACAGCCACGTCATCAAAATCAACCCAAACCTCATCGCCGGGTTCAAAGCATTCATCGGTTGTCATTCCGTCGAGGTAATCATCAATATCCTCGATGCGACCGTCAGTGGATGTCGTCATCAGGGCAATCGGACCACCGGCAACCATGTTATCTATGATCATTCCCTGGTTGATGTATCCACCCTGCAGTGCATCATAATACCAGTGTCCGGGATAACTGTAACTGTAAATCGGATCCTTGTGTTCATTATATGTTTTGGTCAGTAACGGCTCACCGGTTTCAATATCAAAAGCAATATTTTCGGTTTTGATCGTTGATGCTTCGTGCGTTGCGACGACTTCTTTCACAATACCGGTTCGGTTGATGATCTTGTTTACAACCACGGTTCGCATGCTCAACTCTTTTTTGCTGATCGTCGGATAGAATGTAGGTATCCCGATAGTTCCGCTCCAATCAAAGTTCGCATCCAATCCTCCACCAACTGAAGTTTCCAGGTTCTCATTCATATCAATGAAAATATCTTGAGTCTGACCAACAGATGCGGTTTGATATGTTTCGTCATCGAGAAGCACCTGCACCCTACTGGAAAGTTTATTCTTCTTGTAATCACTGAATGGTTCTTCGGTAAAGAAGATGTATTCTGTTTTGGCAATGAGCGTTCCCTGCGGATTATTTGTTGTTGGTCGCGTGCGCTGTGTAACGCTGCGAAGTTTTCCTGCCATATCGTTCAGAACAATGGCATAACCTTGAGAGCGAGCCTTACGCTTGGTGAAACTGGTATAAATTCCGGGAATGACCATTGGTCGTAGAATATCCTTGTCCGCATTAATGTCCGTTTGATCGAAGATCACAGGGAACTCTTTGGGTGTATAGAATTCATACGTCGTAACAGGAGCCCCGCTATGCTTGAGTACATTGCTGGCATCGTCTGCCGTTGCTTTCTCCGGTGCTATAGAACTCGCGGTTACCATCCGATAACCAACCTGCGGTCCGGGATAATAATTTTCCAGGAGGGGTGTTTCGAGGAAGAGGTTTTCATCACTCTTAAGCAAAGTGGAATTAACATACTCAATAGGTTGTGTCAGCGCACTTTCCTCTTTTCCAATATGCGGTTCATAACACACACCACTGGAAATGCTGTCGCCGTTTTCAACCATCCCGTAATTGTATTGGATACCGTACGAGTAGTTGTCGGGATCAACACCCAATACCGAATTCGTTGGATCATTATCCCAATTGTCGTTGACCGTAATGCGCTTAACACGCGAGCCTCCTCCGTATTTCTTCCCATCAGGTTCCATAAGCCTGATCACTGACCGGCCATTCACATCAATTTTTTTGCACAATCCATTTAAATATCCCCACGCATTAAATCCCGCCATAGCTCCTGCAATGTCAACGGCATTCGCAGAAATGGAAGACACCAGGTTTGTAATTTGCCCGGGAACAGTTTGCGCCGCAGCCGGTGGCGGTGGATGTAACAGTTCAGAACGGTTGAAGTGGAGATGCTGCAGACTTGCTTTTATAAATGGGCTGATATTTGGTATAGGCGGACCCACTGGTGTACTGATGTCTTCACCTTTGATCAGAATGTACCCGAGATCATACATCCCGCCGGTTGCGGTAGGAGATGAAGCCAGGCCGAACGGTGGTGTCGACCCTCCGGATTCAGTAGCATACTCAATCTCTGCATATCCGCTAACATAGTCTTTGTGTTGTGCTAAACCTGTGCCGAGCAAATCCATGAATACCCGGAAGTATAGCTTTTCTACAGAACCATTTCCGAGATAGTTCTCCCTGACATAAGCGTTCCTGAGTAGATTCGTATTATACGTGGACGTAGCAACTTGCTCTTCGAGTCGGAAATACACGCGGTACTGTCCGGCTACGAGTTCAGTAGGGTTTTCGGTGTGTACACTACGCACTGTACCTGATTGGCGATTGTCGGAACCCGATGAAAACGGATATCGCCCAAGATCATAAATATCAAACATGCGCATCGCCTTCTGATCTTCCACGTAGGCATAATCATCCGCTTCATACGTTATATCGATCGTTGACCCAGAAGGAAGAATAATTTTCTTCAAACACCATGGACCCGCTACAGGCGCTTGCTCGTGAGATGCGTTTGTATTTTTCTGATCAGTCCACGGATTATCGATATACGGGTACTTATTGGTGAGATCATCAAAGCTTGTTAAGCGTTTGTAGTTGCCCCAGCGGTCGCTGGCAGTTGGATCGTAATATGGATTGTCTGTTGAACCCGCCAACCCAGTTCCATAATCGAAAACGTACGGGCTGAATTCACCACGGTCACTCGTTTGATACGTAAAAAACACTTTCTCAAGAGTAAGCTTTCCGCGATTTAAATTGATGTCTGTTCCCACGGCGGGAGAGACACCGTTCAAATCAACCGACGCTCCGGTATTATTGGTTACAAACTGATCATAGTATGCATCAGACGCAACGGGACGGCCGCAGAGATCATAACTGTAGCGAAAGTGTACAGTTTTTATTGCAACCGGACCCGAACGTAAGTGCCGCTCAGCAACGTCATCATAAAATTCCGTCTTCGTATAAAGCTTGATGCTATCGAGTTTGTAAAGTCGGTCGGCATTAACCAGTGAAGCCGGAAATCCTCCATTCAGATCAGCTTCCGACTCAATTCCATCTTCGCGCTCGCTGATATAGAAAATAGCAATATGTGTTTTGGTCTCTACCGATTGCAGAAAATATTCTTCGCGGTTTCCGCAACTGTAAGACCCACGGTCATCAGTAGGATCACCTTTCTTGCCCTCATAATAATTTGCACCGTCATACGGAACATGCCAATTGTATTTATTGGACGTACTGTCATAATTGAAACGTACCCAATAACCATAATCGTCGTCTGACGGACCATTATTGGTAATATCGACATAATCATAGGACACCACCGAGGTCAGCAACCACGAGTGAACATAAGGTCCTATTTCAGTTTGCTGGCTGAACTCATCATACGTATTGGATACATCCGGTTGCCAGGTACTGGCCAAAGGAACAGGAACTGTTTTGGTATTAAAAGTTCCGGCAGTTGCGTTCACCGCAAATGAACCATCGTATTGAATGTTATTGTAGGCCGGAAGACCGTACGTATATCGCATTCCGTCCGACTGAACCGTTGTAATTTCTGATGTGTGACTTGCACGGGGTCCTGCGAAATCTGTTTTTGGATCATTCTGATATTTGCCCGTACCAGCGTTGTAGTTGTACCCGATACTTTTGGTGAACCCGTATTTGTCTACATTTCCGTCTGTAACAATTTCAAAATTTGTGCTGCGACGTTCACGGTTCTGATTCCGGTAATGTTGGTTTGTCCCGGCTATAAATCCATTCTGGTCTCCTTCATCGCGCACAAAATTGTTGCGTGCAACATATTGACGCTTGAACCAGTTTGGATCAGCAGACTTCTCCAGCTTTACTTTTACCGCTTCATCTCCTCCCCAATATGCGAGATGATCTTCAGAATTCAGAATTCCGGTCTTCTCGCCAATTACTTTGAATGGTGCCACCTGGTATCCTGGTTTTGAAGTATTTTCATAATTCAAACTGCCGTCAAAATCAACATCATCAAAGTTTCCGACCTGCTCCCACGCACCCGATTCAGATCTGCCGGCCTCCAATGAAAAGCCTGCTCCGAAATGCATATTCGGCCCTGGACTTGTTCCGAATTCAACTCCCATGGGATATGAGTAACTCCTGCTTTCAATTTTCCGGTCAGACAATACACCAACGTTATTGGTGTAGGGTCTGAACTGTGAGCCCGAGCCTTGACCCGATTGTGAATAGAGGTCATATGTAAACGATGATGGTGCGAGATTTGGAATTTTCTTTGAGTACTCTATGGGAGCACGTTGAAAATCTTTAAGGTCTTCATCCATATCTGCGTTCCCAGTATAGAGGTAACCATAGGAATTACTTATTACAGTACCGTTATTGGCCACACCGGATTCTGAATAATATCCACGAAGTGACCTTGGAAAACCAGCATCAAACTGTCCAAAAATTGAAGCTCCGGTCACAGGGTTTACATGCAATCCAAAAGGAAACACATTTGTACGCATCGGCATACTCACCGCTGGAACATCCATTGCCATCTGGAAACCTGTACCAATGCTCTGTCCCCTATAACCAACCATACCCGTAAAAGAACCTTCAACCAAACCCTGTCTGGAATTGTAACCCGCTCCCGCTTTCACCGCGAATGACAATTTCCGGAATGAACCTCTGACCGTAAGATCTGTTTCGACATCAACACCGTTTTGTGAATCAAACGAAAGGTCAAATCCTGCTGTAACCTGATTTGTATTGATCACAGGAATTCCCTTTGAAACACGATATCCCAGACCTTTATAATTGTTGTAATATATCTGCCATGACGTAGCAGGCGCCGGCGTATTGTCAACACCGAAAAATTCCGATATACTTCCATTTGCATTTAGTCCAATCGTAGTATTTGGTTTAAGACTATATCGATGTGTTACATCATCCCCGTTAAAATCATCCGGCAATCCGCGTAACTGTCTATTAATCGCGCCTACGTTAATATTCCAGCCGAGTCCACACCAGCTTGCTTCTTCATCCATACCCGGTCCGGAGTGATAAGCCATGTTGATGGGATATCCGCCATTGGGCCCCGGAATGGTGAGCAAAGGAATGTTGTACGTAAAATCTCCCGTGTATACATCCACCATATCGGTTGTACCCACCGGTTCGAAGCTGGAAAATTCCGGTTGCCCGGGCCCTGAAGTCAAAGCGTACGCAGCTACTGGTGCAGCATATTCAAAGAACATACTGAGCGCAACGTACATCGCCAGGCACTTGTAAATCTTTTCTTTCAGGGTGGATTTTTTATAGCCGTTTTTCATCTTATTCAATTGTTAATTCCGGTAAATCGTGAAAAGTATCTTGTTCGTAATCGAATTTCAGAATGCCATTGCCAAACACCTGGTCGTTGATCAGAACCTGCACAGGTTGATCCTTATTGGCTTCCATAAATTGCCCGGGAAATGCCAGTGAGATGTTGATGTATGGTGCTACTCCGTACGAATTTTCAAATTGGTAAAGCACACAGGGGATTGTGTCGGTCCCCGCAACCGCAATAATATTCTGTTGAAAATCGAGTGAATAATAATTAACGCGCCTCACATACTCCTGTTCATCCTGCAGGTTATGCATCAGTAAATCCTGCGCTCCCGATTCAATTTTCAGAATGAAGTACGCAAGGTTTCCGAGTTCGCGCTGCCTTCTTTCGTAATCTGCCTCACTGCTGATCTCATTCTTAATTTCATTGGCAATGATGAGATCAACCGGTTGGAATTTCAGATTGAAATTTACACCGTTACCAGAATGGGCCTGTTGCAATCCACTTTCCTTCGATTTTGCCCAATTAAAATACTCACGCGGACTCAACGCTTTCTGAAAACAAGAACTCAGTGCAATTCCAAGTATCATACAACTGGCTATTAAATAGTTCTTCATCTCAGTTCTTTTTGAAACGCAGGTAAAACACTTCGTTCTTTTCATTCCGCACTTCAAGAATATAATAACCTGCAGTCAGTGCTGTTGTGTTGGTCCACAAATCAAGTTTAAAGCGGTTGTCACCGTAATAGGTCAATGCAGCGTTGTTGGAACTTCCCACCAGGGTCGGGGCAACATCGGTGTTGGCCGTATTGTAAATACTATACGTGAGATAATGGCTTTGATCGTTGTATTCATCATCGAAACGGAAATACAATGCGTTTCCTTTTGCCTCATAGAACCCGCCATCGAGTTTTCGTTTCAAAGTAGCATACCCGTAATACTTTCTCGACGAACTGGCCGTAGTCAGGACAGCAGAATTTGAATTGAACAATGTGGTTACTGATGCTGCAACTGTCCCTTGCGGCCAATTAACTGTAATAGATGCCTGGCCCAGGTCGGCCCATACCGAAGAACCGGAATTCCACCCGGCTACCCGCATATCGGAAATAGAAGACGGCGGTGAATTCCTGTTCCAACCCAAAGTCACAGTGACTGCGGAGGAACCTGGCGTTCGCGTAAGTGTCCAGTACTCCGCAGTGCTTAGATTTGTGAGCGAATCTACGGTGGCAGACCCCTGTGATTGTGCACTCGCGAAATATGTGGCTTCATACTGATCACCTGTACTCGAAGGCGCCGTTATCGCCAGCGGATGATACGCCATACTATCATGCAACGTCGTATCTCCCAATGGAAAACTAAACACATCATTCCCTGTTTTGCGCACCGGTCCGTGCACGTACGCACTGTCATCATTCGTAACTGTACACGTTGCGTTATCCGCGAAGGACAGATAATTTGTTGGCGTGGAAATAATTCTTCCTTTCGCCAACGTCATCGCTGTATTGATCAGAACCGGGTTCAAAAGCCGTACAGACTTTGGAGTTGGTCCTGGCACATTCCGGTTCACTTCCACATTCGCAAAGTTGATCGTGCCGGCAACACCACGTATCCGGTTGTGATTTACACCATCGAATATTACGGTGCTTGTGCCGTAAGTCCATGTGCCCTGACTGTTCCAATCACCTCCCACATAAATTTTGTTTGATCCCGCAGAGCACGTAGCGCTGCTTGCAATGGTAAAATCATTATTGGCATCTACGTGCCCGGTAAGCGTGCGCGTGCTGGTGTTGATTGTGATATTGTTGAACGGCATAACTGCAGTACTACCTGACCGTTGTCCGTCAAGATTGAAACTACCGTAGAATGCCACAGTTGATCCGGTGGAATTTATCGAACCTGAACCAATATCTGTATAAATCCAATTACCTGTTACGGAAATAATGCTGGCCAGTGTTAGTACGCCTGATGGTTTATCAATCGTGATATTGGGCAGCTTTCCTTCCCCGGCAACTCCACTTCCCGTCAGCGTCTGATTGCCTGTACCATTGACGACAATCGTTGCCGTTCCCCCGGTACCTGTAGCCGTATTGGTTACGGTCACATCTCCCCAGGCATGGATCGTTCCGGTATTGATAACGCAATTGAATCCTCCACTGATTTGCAAGGTGTTTATTACATTCAATATGGTTCCAGTTGCAATCGTGTATGTCGACGACGAACCAAACGCAACGTTGTAAAATGTATCTGTTCCGGTTATCGTTTTGGTTCCGGACAGATGAACATTGCTTGTTCCCGGATCAGTATCACCTGCAGTTCGCGTCCAGTCTCCGATTACAGCAATGTAATCCTGGAGATACAACGTTCCGCTTGGTTTATTGATTATAACGTTTGGCAATCGCCCCTGTACACCACCTCCGGAACCATCCAGCGTTTGATTTCCGGTACCGCAGATATTTATGGCTGCAGTACCTCCACCGCCGGTCGCCGTATTCGTATTTATGATGTCGCCTCTGGCATTGATCGTACCGGTGTTCAATGTGAGATCGAAGGCACCCTGTAACGTGAGCGTATGATTTGCGTTCAGAACGGTTCCACCTGAAATTGTATACGTCCCGATTCCGAATGTGAGATTATACATCGTGTCTGTTCCGGTAATAGTTTTCGTTCCCGCCATAAACACTGTACTCGTACCTGGATCTGTGTCTCCTGCAGTACGTGTCCAGTCACCGGTTAGTGAAATCACGTCCTGCATCGAAAGCGTTCCTCCTGATTTATTAATGACGACGTTTGGTAAGCGCCCATTCCCAGGCGCAGGGGCACCATCAATCAACTGATTGCCGATTCCATTTATAGTTAGTATCGCATTTCCTCCGGATCCCGAACCCGTATTGGTAATCACAATATCGCCCCGGGCTTCAATGTCTCCGGTATTGATCGTAGCTACTACTGTTCCGGAAATAGTAAGTGCATTCGTTACGGTAAGTATAGTTCCACCGGCAATTGTATATGTTGCCGCGGATGTTGGTGCAAACTCCAACTGGTACAATGCCAACGAACCGGTAATCGTGCTCGTCGAGGTGAATCTTAGCTTGCCGTTATTGTGCGTGAAGCTTCCACCACCACTCAATGTAAAACTTGAATTGGTCGTGAACAATCCGCTTGTACTCGTAAATGCACATCCGGAATTCGTAACAAGACCCGCACTTGTTTTGGTTGCTGCGCCACCTGTGAATGTTCCTCCACTTAAAAGCGCACCGCTCGTTCCAAAGATTAACGTAAACGTACTTTGCACAAGCGTACCCGCGCTCATCTCCATGCGCTTCACACTTCCGTTCGCATCCATGGTGCACGTAACACCACCGGTGTCAAAATACGCCGTGTCGTTAACTCCGGGGACGCCCGCACCACCACCGCCGCCACTGGTCAGCGACCAATTTGCTGAAGTATTCCATGTGGATGTTCCGCCAACCCAATATCGTTTTCCATTGTAAGCATCAACACGGGCAGCAAGGAAAAGAAGAAAAATCAGTGAAAGAAGAAATATTTTTTTCATCGTGTTTGATTTAATCAGTTGGATGGTGTGAACGTATACCGGAAACCACGATTCGGTACGGAATCGAGATACAGTGTTTCCGGATATTCCTCATTGACTGCCCGTGTTTGCGGGGAAGTGCAACTGCTTCCGATAAAAAGTCCGCGCACTTCCGTATCCATGTTCATATTGAGTAAACCAATACGGCAATTCTGCTCCGTGTCAATTACCAGGATTGTGGAAAAGGATTCTTCGAATGTTTCTTCATTTACCACCAGCACGCCGATCTCATTTGTACGTAATGTGCCGGGGCCAATCCGGACTTCTACATTTCCATTCTCGCGCAGCCAGATTTGCCAACTCTGTGTTTCCGATGATGATCCGGAAAGTCCGCAATTCTTGTATTGAATTTTCAGAATCCGGTTTCCAACTGTTCCGCTCAGCTCGTATCCAATAATAGCATGATTCCCTTCGGAGTCAACACAATCTCCCACTCCACTGAACGCGGTAAGCGCGTAGTTGCGGTCCTCATCAAACACGATATACCCATTCGTCTCAATCGTCAGCGAATCAAAATTCCGTCCGAGGTAGTTGAACGTAAACCCGATCGGAATTTTGTACGAGAAACTCCACGCGCTGTTGCCGGTGTTCAATATCGTTTGCGCACTGAGCTCATTCCACGCAACGGAATCGGTGGAGACCGTGTAATCGAAATCCTGGCTGCGCAGGTTTGCGGCTGAAAGGAAAATGAAAATGAACAGGACGATTTTTTTCATGGTGATAATTCTTTGGTGTTTCAGGTTCCGGGTTTCGGGTTACCGTGAACGGTAACTCCGAACTCCGGACCGGTTAACACTAAACCCGAAACGCAAGCGCAAGTAACTCCATTTCCAAAGCGAAATAAAGGGATACTTCACCAACGACCGGGGCAAATTCATAATCGCGTTTTGAATTTTCATGAACGTGCGCATGGTTTTCATAAACGTTCTGTACTCTTCGACCTGAAACCGGCAAAGGACACCCGGCACATTTTTAATGATTTTATTTGCGGCGCTCTATTACCCGTTCATGAAAAAGCGTTCCCGAAAAAATAAAAAATCAAGACTCCAGGTACACGGAACAGTAATGTTGAGTTTAACTGATCTTTTGCCTGCTGAAAAAAAAGCCGCGGAGCAACCGCTGGGTTCACCTGCAAATTCTTTTTCGGAAGAGTTCCGTAATTCACTCGGGAATTATCTGCAGGATAAATCGCAATCGCTGAAGAAAATATGCGTGTTCTATCTCGTGAGTGAATGCGAAACAGCCCTCGCACAGGGAGCTCAGAGTACGATGCATCACGAACTGTTGCAATCTGCACACGCTATACTGACAGGAATTTTATAGTTGGATACTTTGAAAGAAGCGGTCGTACTTGGTCGTGGATCAGTTTGAAATCATTTACCCAATAGCTTGGATGAAAACCGCTGAAGCGGTTGAGCAACCCAGGGCTATTCATTGCCGGAGGCTTAAGCCCCCGGCAATGTGTAGTGTTGTATAATCCACAACCGCTTAAGCGGTTTTAATCAACTCTTGGTAGCCAAATCGAGCGGTTACCCTCACACTATTTCGTGATTACTCTTCGCTCTTTCCCTCTGCGCACTTCCACCGAGTCGCTCCACACCTTCCCAATCACCAGCTCGTCGATCACATCCGCACTCTTCACGAAATGTGAAACTCCATTCACGTGGAGAAAACCGACGAGTTTTCCGTCCTTCGATTGTTTCACCAGCCCGGCGTAACGTAACACAGGCCATACTGCAACGACAGTTTCCTTTTTTTCAATCTTCGGAGGAATAGGCGTTGAAGAGTTTTTCTTCGGCATTTTCACTGGTACAGGTTTATCCAGGAATGGATCGCGGTAATCCAGCAGAAGATTGTATGTATCCGGAATTGCAGGAGCGCGATCTGGCGTAACATGCAATTCGTTTTCATTCACAGCCACAGTTTCATCATCACCAATCGCCGCGTACACTTTCCAGCCGATTACACCCCAGATGCACAACACCGCGGGCAAAAGAAACCAGGAAATTTTTTTGTTCTTCATCAGTTTACGTCGAAACGAAATATTGCACTGTAGTTACTCGCATTTCCTGCAGCATCGAAACTGCGAACCCGCCAGAAATAGGTGAAGTTACCTTGCACTCCCGTCCAGGTGTATGTGCTCTGTGTTGCACTGAGCGACACGGCCAGAACAACTCCGGTTGAAAATGTGGAGTCCGTAGCAACCTCGAGACTGTCTGTGAAAGCATCCGTACTGTTGCCCCAGTCGAATGCAATGGCCGAGGGCGCAGATGCGTAGAAAGCATCGTCCGCAGGAAAAATCAGCAACGGCACAGTGGGTGCAGCCTGATCAACCGAAAACGTACGCGTACTCCACGCCGTGAACGAACTGGAATTTTCTGCACGCACGCGGAACTCATAATTGCCTTGCGCAAGCGTAGCGGTATAATTGTTGACCGTGCTAGTCGTTGTAACTACATTGGCACCGGAAGTGGTATTGGTAACATCCATCCGGTACAACTGCGCTCCTGCCACCGAATTCCAGGAGAACGGCACAGTGCCCGATGAGGTAGACGTGTTGTTCGAAGCGGGCAGCGTAATGGTCACAGTTTGATTCGCGAGACTTACGGAACTATCAACCGTAATGCGTCGTGTAATCCAATCTCCTTCTGAAGAACCGTTCTCCGGTCGGATCCGCCAGTAATACGTACTGCCTGCGATCAATGACGGATAAAACCGATCGCCAACGACTGCTGTATCATACACGAGTTGCTGGGGCGAGGTAAAATCCGGCAGTACGATCTGTACCCGGTAACTTCTGGCACCGGCGATTTCATTCCACCAGAAAATCGGAGAAGATGTTGCAACAGTATCATCAGCCGCAGGTGCGAGGATAGTTACTGTTTTCCCGGTGAGATCATCTTCAATGAAATCGTGTTCACAGGCAACAAACAGCAACACGGTTGCGGCGGAAATAAACAAACGGAGTTTTGATTTCATGATGCGTTCGAAATATTCTGTACGTAAATAGTAACGAGAAGCGAAACCGTTTTTGTTTTATTATCGGTTTTGGAATGGATATCCGCCGACACAATCTTTCCCGTGGACTGCGTCCCCAGGTAGTCCATGAACTTCACGATCTCCACGAAGCTTCCTTCAATCGTAAACGGATGCGTTTCCACAATCCACTCTTGCTGCCGATAACGAATGGGCTGCGCAAATTCGCGCAATTGCAAAGGGTGTTTTCCACAATACAGCGTAACCCGGTCGAGCAACTGTTCGTGTACCGCCGCAGAATCGCCTTGGCCGGTTAACTCTTCAAATCGCACCAGTTCGGTTTTGAGCCGCTGCAATTTTTCGGGTGCACCAGTTGCGCTATCGAGTTGAAGACGCAATTCATCGCCCATCGATTTTGCATCAAGCGTGTTGGAGATTGCGCTGGAATAAACAATCCATGCCACAAACAAAAAACTCCCGAGAAGAATTTTATTCTTCTGTTTCCACGACAGCCGATGAAAAATATTTTTCTTCATTGCAATTCAATATCCAGTTTGAATTCCCCTGTAGCAGGAGCGCGATTTTGTGTATACGATTGAATGGATACGTTCAGAATCCATTTTTTCGATTTCAATTGCTGTAGCCATTGATTCAGCACCAGGCTTTCTTCGCAACGACCGGAAATTTCAAGGCGATCAGAATCAAACCCGATGGAGTCCTCCTTTGCTATTTTGATCCGTGGCGAAAAATTCATTCGCGTGAGTTGAATTCCATGAGGCATGCTATGCGCAAGCTGGTCTGCGCACCAGGCGTACGATGATCGGTTGAGCAAGCCGGTTTCATTGAGAAAAACAGTTTTCGATTCAACGCGCTGGTTCAATTGGTTCAGTTCGGCAATCACATTTCCCTGTTCCAGGAGTTCACTCTCTAGTTCATTTTTTCGATTCCAGTACTGCGAGAAGAAAAAATAGTTGGCCAGCAAAGTCATGAGAACGAGAGCGAGCGAAATCTTCAGGCCGCTGCGAAACAAACTGCGCTGCAGAAATTCTTCACGCGCACCGGCAAGTCTTGCAATACCCGTTTTCAATTCGTCACCGGAATTCATCATTCCACTGAAGGCTCCGGCAAATGCAATGACGGTCTCACCGGAAACGGATTCGCCTCCGATTTTATATTCCCGGTGTTCCTCCACATTTTCCGAATACGTGATTGACGAAATCCGGTCAGCGTCAAATTCAATGCGGTGATTGCCGCACCACATTTCTTTGCGTTCTCCATCAACCAGCGCCAGTATATCCTGTACAACAACAGGTCCCAACCGGCACGCAATCACGGATAACAACACAGCGGTTTCTTCACAGATACGCACCGCAACAGACGCACGTATCACCGACACCATGTGACTATGCCCCGAAGAAGGAACTGCTCCAACATAAAATTCGTTCAGTACTGCATTCGGAAGCACCTTCGAAAGCAAAACGTGAACCGGTGCATCAGGATCGGCAGGCACCAACCGGTGGACAATTCCTTTCCCGGTCAGTACCAGCACAACCGGAATTGCCTTTCCAATTTGCTCCAGAATTTCTTCCAATGAAAGAAGTCCCGAACCTGTTTTTACGATTGCAATTTTATGGCCCGATCGTTTCAGTAAAACAAAATGATACAACACGCAATCGGGCCGCTGTTCCGCCTCCACTCCGGCAAAAAGCGATCCCATCAGCAATCGTTCCAGGTGCGCGTGCATGATCAGTAGATTACAGTTGGACGAATCATGATACTCAATCGTGTTTTGGATTTCGTTTTGCTGCGCTGACCAAACAGCCACTTCAATACCGGTATCCGCGAAATGCCCGGAGTACCTTTTCCGCTTTCATTGGTTGACTCTTCTTCGAGACCACCCAGCATGATCATCTCCTGGTTTTTCACGCGCACAATCGATTCGAAACTTCGTTCGGTTGTTCCGAATGGACCATCGTCTGTTACGCGTTTCGTAAACGTTGATTGTTTCACAGAAATTGAAAGCGTGACTTGCTCATCACCCGAAACCATGGGCGTGATCGCCAATGAAAAATCGGCGTTCAGCGGTTTGTACGTATTCGTAATCTGCGTTTGCGGATTTTGCGTTCCGATAATATTGGTTGTTCGTTCGAGGTAATATTCCGTTCGCCCAATGCTCATTTTCGCTTCTGAACCATTGAGCGTGGCGAGCTTTGGCGTAGAACGGATCTTGAGCATTCCGTCTTCTTCCAGTGCATGCAGGCGCATGTAAAAATCGGGTGTGACAGAACCAATATTTAAAAATCCAAAACCGTTGATTCCTGCAATCAGGTTGTTGATCGCGTCGGAATTCAATGTCACATCCACTCCTGGAGTGATCGAACCATTGTTTGCCGGTGGCGTTCCGATTCCGGCCTGTATGCCAGCCGCAACCGTGTGACTCTTGTTCACATCCATGATAATCACTTCGATCAGCACCATGGGAACCACCTGGTCGATCACCGCGAGAAAATTTTCAATTTCCAGAATGCGGGGTTCTGATCCGCTGAGGATAACTGCGTTCAGATCAGGAAACGCCTTTACTTCAACGCCCTTTTTCATTTCCGCCGGAATGTAATCCGGAATTTTATCGGCCGTACGGAATTGCAACACGTACAGATGCGTGACGCGCAATCCTTCCAGGTTCCTGTCGCCAATGAAATAAACGCTGTCCTTGCGACGATACGTGTAATCCGTTGCGTTCAATACATTGTCGAGAAACTGTTCATACGTCGCATTCTGAATGCTCAGTGTCGACGTTCCTTTTAATTCGGTGTACAGAAAATATTCTTTCTTCAACTGACTGGACACCGAATACACGAGTTCGCCAATGGGAGCGTTTACTGCATCAATGCTGATCAGCCCATCGGCAATTCCCATTTTTGTTCCTGCAGGTAAAGCCGGAGCTTTGGTCTCATTGGTATTTCTCGCATTTCCCTGCGCAGCCGGTTGCTTGACGAGAGGTTCAATGAGAAAAAAGTTTGTATCCGCCTGCGTGATTTTCAAGTCGTTCGCGAATGCCAGTTTATCCAGTGCATCGCTCAGCGTTTGTTCCTGGATATACCCGTTCAGCATTTTTCCGGAAAGTTCCGGGGCAAATACCACATTGGTTCCTGTTTTTCGCGTGAGTTCGCGTGCAACTAACGGAAGACTGTCGTTCTTCAGGTCGAGGCTCACCAATTGCAACGAAGGATTCCACGCAATGAGAGGCAATCGCGGAGAGTACGGAATCACAACCGGTGCAGGCGGAACATATTTTGAAAACACCATGATGTTTCCGATAAATGCAATATCGAGATCATACCGTTTGCACAGGAACAGGAAGACGTTGTTTACCGTTACGTCCGAGAAATTATCATAGATCTTCATGTCGAGCGAGGGCTCAACACTTACGTTCAGGTTATTGGTAATTGCGAGTGCGCGGATAAATTCCTGCAGCGAAACTCCATTTACAGAAAGTTCCACTTTGTTGTTGAGACCGGGAACCGTTGCTGAAAGATCAGTCAATTTTTGTTCGATGATTCCAAACCGCGGATCGTCGCTCTCCGCGAAGTTCGCTGACAAAAACGGAAACACGCACATCAACAAGAATATTCTCCAGCGGAATTTACGGCTGAACAACTGCACGGAATCAACGGATACTTTTCTAGTTGTGGGCATGGGATAGAATAGAATAAATTTCATCAACGGAAGTTTCTCCGTTTTCCAACAGGCGAAAAGCGCTTTCTGAAAGTGTATGGATGTTTCGTTGTTTATAGATCTCCGCCGGAAAATCATTCATCAGCTTGATGCATTCCGAAAGTTCTGAATCGATAGGAACTACTTCGTAGATTGCTTTTCGTCCCCGGTAACCGGTGTAGTAACACTGTTCGCATCCACCCGGCACACTGATTTTTTCAATAGGCCGTGGCAATTTGAAATGACGCGGAAACGCTGAGCGTGCGAGCTCTTTTTCCTTCCGGCAATGCGGACACAAAAGACGAACGAGGCGCTGTGCCACACTCGTGTTTAACGTATTCGCAATGAGAAAAGGCGGCACGCCCATATCTACAAGACGCGATACGGTTCCCCACGCAGAATTTGTGTGAATAGTTGACAAGACAAGATGCCCGGTCAACGCCGCACGCACCGCCATCTGTGCAGTCTCCGCATCGCGAATCTCACCGAGCATGATAATATCCGGATCCTGCCGGAGAAATGTGCGCAGTGTACCCGCGAAAGTAAGCCCTATGCTTTCTTTCAGCTGAACCTGGTTGATTCCTTCTAACGTGTATTCGATCGGGTCTTCAACCGTGAGAATATTCGTGGTCTCCTTGTTGAGCAATTTCAGTGTGGCATACAACGTCGTAGTTTTTCCTGAACCCGTAGGTCCACTGATCAGCAGAATTCCGTGTGGACGCTTTACGCCATCGAGGTAATCTTCGAGCTGCACATCAGTGAAACCCAGGGTCCGTATGTCAATACTTGTTGCGTCATTGCTCAGTAAACGCAGCACCACTTTCTCTCCGTGCAAAGTCGGCAGAACAGAAACCCGGATATCGAACTTCATGTTCTCCTGCTGAAAGAAAATTCTTCCGTCCTGCGGCAAACGTTTCTCGGCGATGTCGAGGTTTGCACGGATCTTAATTTTGTTCACCAACGCCGGGTAATCGCTTTTAGAAATAGCATACCGTTCAACCAGCAATCCGTCAATCCGGATTCGCACGCGCGCGCGTTCTTCAAACGTTTCGATGTGAATATCGCTGCTGCCTAGCTGTTTGGCTTCCGCAATCAGCGAAGGAAGAAAATCTTCTCCTGATTTTGCAGAGAGTGCTTTTGTTGATTTATCCTTCGCAGTCTCCCGCGTATTTCGCAGGTAATATTTTCCGAGATTTTTTTTGATGAGTTCTGAAGACGCCGCTTCCAGGATGATTGTTTTTCCGAGCAACAATTCCAGTTCATCAGCAATTCCGTTTGGAGAAGCACTTTCATCCACGTACAGGCAAATGGAATTACCGTTCACCTCCTTCGGAATCACCGTATAATGCCAGGCCTGCTCTGTGGTGAGCAACTGCTGGAGTTCGGTGGGTAGTGTGAAGGAAGTGGTCATTGATCTCGGTTCTTGCGTTAATTATTGCTACTACTCGTTGTTACTCATTGTCATCCCCCGGTACGCGCCACGCGGATGCCATCGCAGCTACTCGGTCTGACAAACGTCTTCGGATCATTGTCAGACCGAGTAGCCAGGTGTATTCCTGAACGCAGAACAGTATTCCATATTTCGTTTGGAAGAAGCGTACCGAGGGCTGACAAGCGCGTTGTTTCCATTATATCAATATGAATTGTATCACCCATCCATCGTTCGTTATATCAATAACCCGTGCATCAAACATCCGCAACACACAAACCACCATCAACGGCACACCCAGCAATCCGGCCAGCGGAATACGTGCATCGCGCGCGATACTGAACCGGCGGAATACAAGTGTCGTCGCCAAAGCGAAAATGGCCCCGAGCGTGTAGAAGAGAAAGAAGTTAACGGGTGAAAACGCGGGTGTGAGACAAACGAGCAGAAGAATATCGCCCAACCCGATCTGTGTGTCCACAATATTTATCCATTTTTTGTGCCGCGCAGAAATCCACATCCACAAAAGGAAAAATTGCACAGCGAGAAGCGAACAGTTGATCATGGAATTGCTCAGCAGGACATCTCCCGATACACAGGAAATTTCTCCAATCAAAAAACAAACTCCGATCGCAGGCAACAGCCATGCTGTAATGCTTCGCGTTTTGAAGTCCTGCCACGACATGAGACCGATCAAAAACATGGATACGATATTTCCAGCGAGTTCCATATCAGTCGGGTGTTACTTCTTTGAGATTCTTCGACTGATCGATTTCCCATACATTGATCTGTCCGTCGTTATCGAAATCTGTCAATGCCGTTGCAACCGCTTTGAATGTCGGGCCCGACGAAACAATTTCGTACCTGTACTGCGCCTCCTCCTTGTTGTCCAATTCAAAACCCAACTCCTTCAGGTCCGGAGAGTATTTTGAATGTTCCATGTACCAGGATTTTTCCAGGCTGTGGATATACGCGAGGTTCTGCTTCGCTTCCGTGCTCCGCGTTTTGCTGATCAGCGGCATCAGGTTGGGCAACGCAATCAGGAGAAGTATCCCGATAATCGCGAGCACCACCAAAAGCTCAGTGAGCGTGAATCCTTTTACTTTTTTCTTCAGTGAATAATTCATCTTCAAAAGTGTTAGATACCTGCAAGAAACAGAACAAACTTCCAGCGTGAATCATACAATTGGTGATCGTGCAGGATGGTTTGACGAACGCGGTACACGGGTTTATGAACGTGCGAGTGTTGCAGCATACGTGTGAAGCGTTTCCATGAACGCTGCCTTGCGCCGCACAGACACGGTAATCTTCGTACCATCATTCATGATCACATATCCACCACGACCTTCTTCATACGATTTCATCGCCTGGAGATTGATCACATGTGACTTGTGTGTCCTGCAAAAAGATTTCGGATTCAATCGCTCGGCAATCAGCCGCAGGTACTTGCTGCAAATAATTGGCTTCCGGTCGGTAAAATAAATGACCGTGTACGATCCCTCTGCTTCAAGCCGGATAATTTTAGCGCATTGCAAAATGTGCCTGACCTCACGCTCTGCTACCACCAGGTGATCCTCTGCGGAGTACTGCTGTACCAATTGGTTAATTGTGATTGATTTCATGCGTTGGTAGCGTTTAAATCGTTAAACCTTTTGTTATGATCCGTCATTCATATACTCAAATAAAAAAAACATAATACTTCAGTATACGGATCACACCTGCACACTAAAAAAGTGTACGGGGACGATCCGTATTATACCGAAGGGTCACGGTGTATACGGCCTTATGCTATGATGTTCTTTCCGAGAAAATGCAATCTGATCAGCGGGGGACGACTGCAGGGTTAATTAAGATTCTCGAGCAGGGATGCACTCTTATTTACGAAAGTACGGCTACATAGTTCGCGAAGTCAAGCGGAAATTCATAAACGCACCAAATGAATTGATAAACGTGTGCGACAGGTGTGGTATCTGGTCAGATTTTAACATTCCAAAAAAGGTTTCACTATCACGCTCATGAACTCGTTTGTATAAATCGCTATCACTGAATCTATATTTACTCTACATTATTCTGAAAACATGAAATGGCTCATTTACTTTTCACTTCTTATTTCAACAGGCACGCTGTGTCATGGCCGGACTAACTTTCACAAGCTTACCACTTCTCCGATTTACATTAACACTCCTGATTCCTCCGTCAAAGCCTACACGCTGAATGCAGGGACATCCACAAAAACGAGAGAAGGCCGGATTTATTACTGGTACGGCAACAATTCGATTCACTCCACCGAAAATGGTTTCTCCGGTCGATTACTTCACGGAAAATACACGTCGTTCTATCCTGATCACAATCTCCGCAGCCAGGGAGAATTTGATCATGGCGTGAAAACAAGCACATGGAAAACATGGTATTCAACAGGCGCCATACATGAAACGTTTCACTATTCCCGCGGAAAACTGGATGGAGCTTATGAAGTTTACGACCCTTCAGGTAAACTTCTGTTGCGAATATATTACAGGAATGGAGCGCGACACGGAAAAACTACATTTTTTAGTCAAGAAAAATCCGACAGCGTTATTCGCTACAAAAAAGGGCATATTGTTCCGCCGAAAAAGCAACCTTCCGATTCCTCCAATAAAAAAACGTTGATAAAAAAGGAAAAGAAAAATCAGGATTCTGTAACCGTCGGGAAAAGAAAGATGAAAAAGGATTCACTGAACCCGAAAAATAAAAAAGCAAAAAACGCTGATAGCACTAAAAGGAAAGGGGCTTCCCAAAAAGAGAAAAAGACCAAAAAGAAATTGAGAGATATTTTCCGGTGGAAAACGAAGGAAAAGAAATTACCAGAATAGAACGACAGAAGACGTTGAACTGTGCAGAAAAACAAAGGACATATCTCATCAGCACAAGCAGTGCCAAATCATGACTTGTTTATGCGTGCAAAAATAAACCATCCTTCCTGCGTCGGGACAGGCTCCGACACGGCGACACAGCGCTCAATATTTGACAACCATTACCCGCGTCGGCACGGCGCTGGCAAATATCACTTCGTGATATTGTTACACAAACATGTTTCGGTTAACAGATTAAATCGCGAAGCGATTTGCCACGTCCGCCGTGCCGACACGGAAAACAAACAAGCAGTGCGCCGTGACGCCGTGTCGCCGTGGTTATTTAAATTTCAATTTCCTGAAGGCTCAGTAACCAAAAGCAATCCGCTTCGGTTGCATGGAGGATCGCTTTTTTATGCGCTCGTGATCAGTATTCTCATAGCCATGCTCACATGCTCCGTTTTACTCGCAGAGCATTTCAGCAGGCTCTCCATTCGTCGCGACATGGTGAACGAAGAACTCGTACGCAATGTCGAATCCGGAATTGCGTTGTTGTGCGGAGCAGAAAATGATTTTACCGAAGAACAGGACGTCGATCTGTTCGGGCGAGGAAAAGATTCCGTGCTGCTCCAGCGAAAAACATGGGGCGCATTCGATGTTTGCATAGCACGTGCACATTCCGGAAATCAATTCAACGTGCGGATTGCGCTGGTCGGAAACAAACCAGATCCCGCTGATGCATTTGCATTGTGGCTTGCCGACATGGATCGTCCATTATCCGTGACAGGTAATACACAGCTGCGTGGAAGGTGTTACCTGCCGCGGTCGGGAGTAGAACGCGCATACATTGAAGGAAGCAGCTATTGCGGAACACAATTGGTGTACGGACCTGTCGAAAATTCGGAGCGGTTCATTCCGCCGTGCAACACATTACGGGTGAATGAAGTTGAAAAACTGTTCGCCTGCATCGCAACCGAAGGTGATTCTGTCATTTCCCTGGAAACACTTCAATCATTCGACAGCGTTTCGTACAGCTTCTGCGGGAAACCCCTGATCGTTTCCGAACAACGTCCCATTCGGATATCGAGGCAATTTCTTTCCGGACAAATCTGCATCATCTCGTCTGTGTCAATCTTCATTGAAAAAACTGTGCATCTGCAAAATATCATTCTCGTTGCGCCACGAATTGAAATCGAAGCACATACCGAAGGACAATTCCAGGCCATTGCGCGCGATTCGCTCATCGTGGGCAAAGAAATCCTGCTCCGGTATCCGACTGTACTCGCACTCTGCACGGGAAAAACATCGCCGGAATTTTCGGTGTTACTGATTGATGAGCAAACCGAAATCACCGGCGATATTTTCGCATACACAACCGGAGACGATTTTCGAAAACACGCAACGGTCTCCATTGGAAAAGATGTGCAGGTACATGGATCCGTTTACAGTTCCGATCTCATCGATCTCAAAGGGACTGTTCTCGGAAGCGTGACCTGTTCAAAGTTCGTACTGAAAACAAACTCTGCCGTGTATGAGAATTATTTGATGAACGCTGCAATAGACCGCTCAAAATGTCCTGTCCATTTTGTGGGGTCACTGCTGTGTGCGCAGAAAAATGGAATAAAATCTGTTGTACAATGGCTGGAATAAAAACAGTACGAATGAAAAACCGTCTCCCGGGATACGTCCTGGTTGAATCTGTTTTTTCCATGATCGTGATCATGATTTGCTTCGGCATTGCCATGATGGTGTTCTCCACGGTCATCGGAAGTTCCGGGAACTCGCTGCAGACATTGGCGCGGATCAGGCTGCAAACGGAAGCGCAGAAATGCAAAGCAGAAAATCGTTTGATCGACGAAGACATTTCATGCGAAGAGTTCATCATTCATCGTCGCGTGAGACCGTACAGCAACACGAAACACGTGCACGAACTCGAACTGAAAGCCGTTGCACCCGAGGGGAAACTTTTATCCGAATACCATGAGCTCATCCAGCGCTGACATCCGGTTAAAAGGTTTTACGCTCCTCGAATTGCTGATCGGCATGATCGTGAGTACAATCGTGCTGGGTGCAACGTTCTCCGCGTATCACATCATCGCAAAGCAAGCCTGCGTTTACCAGGAGAAAACAAAAATGAATGAAGAACTGTCCCTATTCCACAGCAGGCTCATGAGTGATTTTCAAAACAACACCCCTGTTTTTTTGCTGTCGCCTTTTGAATTGCGCATGGACGAAGCTGTCTACCATTTTCAGGAATCATACACACTCCGGAAAACCGGTGAGCACATCGACACCTTCTTTGTAACGATCAACGCGTGCGAAGGTTTTGTGAACGGTGAACCCATTGGTGATTCCGAAGTTGCACTTGACCAGGTGCTTTTGAAATTGAAAACCGAAACGCGTCAAGAAGAAATCATTCTGAAAAAGCCAGTCGATGCGCGGTCTTTAATTGAAAATAACAGCACGCGATGATAGACATCAGCAACATTCCGCAGCGAAAAAACTCCCCGGCACAAAAGACTCCGGGCATCCTGGAGTTTCTCAATCGTGACATTAAAATTTTCGGTTCTTCCATGAACGACCGGAAGAAAGAACGTTTCTATAGCGAGCTGCACACATTGCTCGTGGCGGGCATCGATATCCGCACGGCGTTTGAGCTTCTCGAATCGGAAGCGGAAAAGAAAGAAGAAAAAACGTTGTTCCGTGCAATACTCGACAGTATTGTTTCCGGACGTACGTTGCCCGAAGCTATTGAGCAAACGGGTAAATTTTCCAGGTACGAATTTTACAGCCTGAGAATCGGCGAAGAAAGCGGACGAATGAGTGCCGTACTGAAGGACCTTGCGCAGTATTATGCGAAGAAAATCAAACAGAAGCGAAAAGTAACAAGTGCACTCTCCTACCCGCTTATCGTCATTGTTATTGCTTTGCTCGCTGTGGGTTTCATGCTGCGGTTTGTGGTGCCCATGTTTGCAGATATGCTTGCCCGTTTTGGAACGGAATTACCCGGAATCACCAAATGGATCATCTCCGCTTCAGGCGCGATGGAGGATTATGGATTATGGATCCTGCTCAGTATTATTTCTCTCATCGTACTTGGCTGGAGTCAGCGCAAACACAGCCGGTTCCGGAAAATTTCTTCTGCACTCGTTCTGCGCATTCCGTACATCGGAAAAATAACTCAGAAGGTGTATGTCGAACGTTTTGCACACGCGATGCATCTTCTGCTGGCATCGAAAACAAATCTCACCGATGCTTTAGATCTCGTGCAGAAGATGGCTGGATTTTATCCGATCGAACATTCGCTGGAAACGATCCGCCGCGACATCCTCGCAGGAACATCACTCCACGAAAGTCTTTCAAAATTTCCGGTCTACCCGAAACGCATGGTCTCGCTCATCCGCGTTGCCGAAGAAGTGAACCAACTCGACATGATGTTTGAAAAACTATCCGTTCAGCTCTCTGATGAAATCGAGCATGAAACTTCCGTGCTGGGAAGTATCATTGAACCATTGATGATCATGTTTCTGGGTGTGATGGTGGCTGTGATCCTGGTGGCGATGTATCTGCCGATGTTTAAGTTGGGGTCGGCGTTTGAGTGAAGCGCAACATTTTAGAATTGCACGTTATTCTCGTGTGAGGTCGTCAGAAGTGTTTCAGGATACATAAGGCAAAAAAGTCGTTACTCAGTGGCTCGATAGGAAAGAAAATATCAGAGATCTATTTCGCAGTGCCTGGGAATTCCAAAAGACGAGTCCAGGACAATTACCTGAGGTGTACTAGTGGTTTACTTTCTTAAATACAAAGTGCGCTAACTCCGGGCTTTTTCTATTTCATATTGGTCTAGCTCTTTGCTTTCAAAAATTTCATATCGACATTTGTTGTTCAAAACCCTTGCCGGCTTAGTTCTTTACCGGGCTCTCGATTTTCATTCGCCTACCTCGCTAACGGGTGCCGGGTGTCCTGGCCAAGAGTGCACGATGACCAGTAATACGAAAGTATACGGTCATCATGCACTCTTGCGCTGTACTCAGCATGGGTTGATTCGCTTAGCCCTCGTTACGTTTGAGGATTTTATTTTCACCCGACGGGATGTATGCTCCGGACTTGCCGTCAATGCAACTGGAAAGTGGTTAAGCTTGTTCGTAGCTTTCTAATGGTAGAGAACGGCCATTTGAAGCCCTGGATTCAACAGATGTTTTATGTCCGATTCGATTTCTTCTCTTCCATATCGGCCGCCATCAAAGTCACTTAACATATTGACATCTTCAAAGGGTAGGAAATTATATTTTACTGCCTCCGAAAGAGGAATAAGCTTTGCTTCCACTGGCTCAGAGTGAATGGTGATGGTGGCTCCTCGTCCTACCGTAAGAACATCGGCATAGTGAGTATAATTTGCGCGAACGCGCGACGAGTTCCTAATAGTGGGCGGAGGAAATGGAGTTGGTAACCCAGCCACGTCAAGCAGCCACGTCTGACTTATGAAGTTGCCGTTGTTGCTATGCAGTTCCTGTGTTGTGCCGATCATTGGCAGGACATAGAATACGTGTCTGCGTCTTTGTCCGGACCGATTAATAAGTTTCTGCAGTTGGCTATGCTCAAACATAAAGCGTCTTGCGCCTGTTGATCTCATTGTTGTATCAGAAGCTTTGAATTGAAACAAAATAACGCGACCGTTGAGACTTGTCGCCGCATCAAACCCAGCCCTGGCTTCCTGAACTTGCGTAAGGCCGAACCACAGGACTTTCTGTCTTACACTCTTGCTGATTTGAGCACAGATATTAAGCTCGATGGTCTTCTCTGAAAGTTTCATAAACGAATGTATGAATCCTCCTGTTGACTATCCAATAACTCCGGATTTTTCGTCACCAAATATTAGAGTCGTTTGTGATAACCGAGACCAGTCCCATATGCGAAGCCTTCTTTCCGTAAAGCTGCAGCGATCTTGTCCCGATGCGCATGGCGCTTGTTATAATCAATGCCCTTGAAGCGAGCCGATACTATCATGACGTAACAACCGGTTTGGCCATCAAATGACAAGTTTCCCAGCGTCAACTCATTCTGTAAGAACGCCGATAGGAATCGTGGCTGATGCCTAACGAGGTTTTCCTCCTGCACACATCCCTCCTTTAGAAAAGCTTCGAGCTCCGACATCTCCCAATACGGAGGGATCTTATCGGCTAGTATATGAAAATACTTCAGGGCGTTGGCATTTTTTTCATAGGCCGCTATCGCAACAAGTGCGTTAAAAATTCCTTTACGGATCATCGGATTAAGCTCTTTCATTTGCGCATTGGTTAGATGCGCAATATGGAATTCCTCCATCGCGTCACGAGCGGACATCGCGATGATCATGGCGTCACGCTTAAGCATTGCAATATTCTGGGTCCGGAGCGCTACTTCAAGCTGGCGAGTTGCTGATGGTATCACGTGAAAATGGTTTTGAGATCAAATGCCAAAGAGCGCCTTGATGAACGGGAATCTGCTTGCGATGAAAAATGCAAAGATGAACAGCATGAACAGGCCTATACTCCATTCGATGATGATGACGTACAGAAGCGGGCGATAGAACTTAAAATACTTATTCGGGAATTTCGGATTGACGAAGACGACGAAGCTAAACCACATGCTCAGTGTCATACTCAAAACGTAATCGCCGAAGTTTGCTTCTCCCAAACCAGCAGTCGGTACCTTCTTCAGTCGCGGCGATGGCACTGCACGAGGATCAAAGAATTCCTCCTTAGTCACGTATGCATCAATGGTGCGCCGGAAGAACAGCATGTAGATGAACATGAACAGGACGATAAGAAATAATGCACGGGAAACAAATATCCACTCGCCATGATACCCGTTACGCACGAGGAATTCGAGGGTATTTGACACCATGAGTTTCCATGCGTTGCCATTTTCGCCCAAATGCCTCTCATAAAATTCACGGCGATAGTGCTCGGCGCGGTACTCGAGCCGGTTGAGCACATCGTCCTTCTGATCCTTATTCGCGGTTTTGTATTCGCTGACGTATTGCTTGAGTCTGTCAATATTCTGCTGCACCGATGCGTAGAAATTGTCGTCATCGCTGAACAAAAAGGCGGTCTGAACGTATTGGAGCGTCGCGTGTTGCAACGCATCCAGACCGATACCAGTTTCACCCAGATCCTGATCGGGAGTGAGCATTAGCGTTACGCCTTCGGGAATGAAAAGCTGTTTTATACCACTCTCGATTCCATAAAGCGGTGAAGTCATTTCGGCTTCGGCAATAGAAAGTTCCGACTGTACGCGAACCTTGGAAAAGCTGAGTCCCCTGAATTCCTTTTTAATGATCAGTTGCTCGAGTGTGCAGTTCCAAAGCACAAAATGCGCGGTAGTATCAATATCAGGTATGTCATAGTCATACGCCCAATTGTCAATGATAGCCCTGCCAAGAACATTGGTTCGCGCGCACGACATATTCGCATGCCTGCTCTTGCGGTACAACGTGAGATCGCTCAAGAATTTGGAGTCGAATATCTCATAAGAGAAGTTGATGGGTAACGGGATATGAGCAGTATTTACATCGGCGATCAGCACATGTTGCGCGAAGGAACAGCCGCTTATGAAACAATGCCTGGAAACAAGGTCGTCGCAGTAGACCGAATCCTGGAAATCGATATTGGTCCAAAACAGGGTGTCCAAATGGCAATTAACTATTTCGAGTTTGGACGAAAAAACTGGACTGCGATCCATTTCAAATGAATATCCCTCGCTTCCCAGACGGCGCACGTATGACTCAGTGATAATGATCTTTGGCGTATGCGCAAGCGTGGTGATTCTGTCAAAACTTACCTTGAAATCGACATACGCCTTGTAGATGTATTGTCGCTCCTCATACAAGTCGTAGAACCGCGCGGAATCCTGGACGCTGAAATATTCCAGACGCACTTCAGGTTGATTAGCGGGCATATCCTTGAAATCCGGATGGTCGCTAAGTTGCAATTGTACTTTTAGAACGACAGAATCTCCATCGAAGCGGTCAATCGTATAATATCCATTATCGAAATAAATGAGCGGACTTACCGGCTCTGTCTGCGCACTTGAAATAACCGGGACAAAGCATATCCACAGAAGCACCGCCGTTTTAAGAATTATGTGAATGAAAGGCATACGTCGATATACTGTAATGAGGCTGCAATATCTAAATTAATCATTAGATCAAGTACTCCCCAGTTGGTCAAATGAGTCCGCACGCTCTCCTCGACCTTAAGAAATTCGGGACGGGCGCAAAATACTTTAATGTGTCCATCGTGAATATCAAAGAAAAAACTTTGCATCGACGGAATTGTTGAATTGAAAAAGAGAAGCGGGAGCGAAAATAATTGATCTCGAATTAAAGGAATTCTAACTGTTTACGAACGGTTGAGGTACGGGATTTTCACTGAACTAAGCCCTGACCTTTCCTTTTGTAAAGCTGATGTGTTCAGTCGCTTCAACACCAAGCGCCTTTGCATTGACCCCTTCTTAGCTCGATGTTTGACAGTGGTAGCGTTGGTGTTAGAAAACAAAAACGCGCGTTTCCAGAGGGAAAACGCGCTGTTTTAACTGTTGTACCCGAGACGGGACTTGAACCCGTACGGCCGTGAAGCCAAGGGATTTTAAGTCCCTCGTGTCTACCAATTCCACCACCCAGGCAATCTCGATTTCCGATGTGCCAATATCCGATCTGCCGATTGCACATCACAAATTTCGAACAAACGTCCGAACAAAAAAAAACCTCTCCGGAGAGAGGAAAAAAATGAGCGGAAGACCGGTCTCGAACCGGCGACCTTAACCTTGGCAAGGTTACGCTCTACCAACTGAGCTACTTCCGCTATTAACAAAGAACATGCGACCTTTCCCGCAGCTGCGGGAACGCTCTACATCTGCCGGATGTGAAGCTACTTCGCTTTTTTTAAAGAACTGTTTCCCTTAACGGGACGACAAAATTACAACAGCCTTCGAATTCTCAAAGGAAATAGGGGTTAATTTGAGAAGTATTAAATTAAATTGCTGATTAACACGCTATTATCTATTCTCCGACAGCGGCCAAAACCGCAATTTCCGGCTCAAAATCACAATATTTCCAAATCTGCGCCCCTTCTTTCCTTTCCACGCGCCACTTCCCTAATTTTGCCGCACCATGTATCAGAAAACACATAAACTCAATAAGCCCGTTGCCGGCTACCACCTTTTGCTCATGTTGTGCGAAGTGGACGGAGAATTTCCAACGTCCGAAGGACAGGTAATCGTTCGTTATCTCGAAGAACAATTTCCGTTCCGCGTAAACCTCGATGAAGAAATTGAATTTCTTTCTACACTTCCGAAAGCACATTACGTGGAGCATTTCGACAACGCAATGAATGATTTTTACGACGATTCAACTCCGGAAGAACGCGATAACTTTCTGGACTTCGCAGTGAAGCTTGTAAAAGCAGATGAAGTCATCACCAAAGACGAAAACGCGTTGCTCAACAAATTGTATTCGTCCTGGGCGCCGGAGTTCGAAGGTAATTAAACGGAAATCTGATCAAGGGTATTAAAGATCCACCAGGACTTTAAACCCTCCGTACACCATCCGCGTCATCTCGAAAACAGGCGCATCATGCATCATTGCCTCCAGTGACTTATCCTTGAAAACAGCCTTCATCGTTTTATTCCGGTGCGCTTCTGATTTGAACGTAACGTTCGAATAAACAAGAACCTCACCTTTCTTCAGTTTCATCACCTGCGGAAAAGCGCTGATACCTTTTTGTTGTTTCAGGTCAGATTCAACATACTCGCTGTACGTGAGCGCGCCATGCTTGCGGAAAATTTTTCCCGCAGCCGTTGCGATTTTCTTGTATGCCGCCAGGTTCTTCTTTGGAACAGGGAGTAGATAAACGTCTGTGTACTTTGCCATGATGAATTTATTTAGTGATTACTATTCATTCGAATCTCGATTGTTCGCACAGAACCCTCAAAGGGTTATACCCTCGCAGGGTGCTCGGTGAACCTCAGTGAATACCACCCAGAGTACGCTGTGGTATTTTTTACTTCTCCAAAAACTCCTTCAACGACCTTCCGATAATATCGGTCCAGCCTTCCGCAAAATTCTTCGCAGCCAAATCAGGATTCGATGCAGGAAATGTTTCGAGTCCGGCGTGTGTAAGTTTCAAACGTGTTTGATCTCCGTCTTCGAACAGTTCAAACGTTACGAATGAATTTCCTTCGTAGCCATCGTAACGCCAGCTGTACGTTAGTTTTTTTCCGGGAATAACTTCCGTCACCTTACACAGGTGCAGATATTGCACACCATCGGGTGCTCCGCCCGTGAAGCTGAATTCAAAACCTACTTCCGCTTTGAATTCCGCCAGGTCAAAATACCATTTCTTCATTTCGTCTCTGTCGGAAATGGCTTTCCACACTTTCGGTACAGGAGCGTTATAGGTTCGCTCAATAATAAATGGATCGTTCTTCATGATGGTGTGTGTGATTTAACCGGTGAAACAAATGGAAGTCCCCATTCTTCATCGGATAGAATTTCGACTGCATAACCCTGTTCATTGAACATCTGGATCAGGAAATCAGGAGGTACCGGTTCGGCGCCCTCTTCAACACGGAGAACGTGATCGCAATCCTCAAGATCGAAACTGGCCGTGCAGCCCGGAAATGTTGCATGCACGTATGCCAATAGCCGCTGTGCATTTTCTTCGTCAGTGACATTCGTTCTGAATACTTCCACCATGGCTGATGATTTTAAAGCGCGATATTTTCTTTCGCCAACTTCAGTTTCTTGTGATAGAAAATGTACGAAGCGGCTGCAAGTCCCAACGCAATGAACATAAACCACAGCTGGTATATCGGCGTACCAATTGCCGCCAGCGAATACGTTGCACCGACCAGGTCAAATACGAGACCCGCGTATGCCCATTCCTTGATGCGCGGAAATCCCGGAACAAGAATCGCAATCACCCCGAGCACTTTCGCAACACCAATGAATATGGTGAAATAATCCGGGTAACCCAGCATGGTCATGAACGCAACTGTTTCCGGTGAGAGAATAATGTCCGGTATGGCGCTGAACAACATCAATGCACTAAACAGTCCCGTGAATACCCAATAAAGAATCTTAGTTCGTTTCATGACGATGGTTTTTATTTTGTGTTACAGTTAAACATCCACTGCACTCCGTATTTATCCGTGCAGCTTCCGAAGTAAGCACCCCAGAACATGTCCTGCAGATCCATCGTTACTTTTCCGCCTGCAGAAAGTGCATCGAAAAGTTTTTTCGTTTCGGCTTTTGTGTCCGGTTCAAGATTGATGTGGATATTATTACCCATCGTTACCGTAAAACCCATCGACTCCGGTGCATCAGTTCCCATGAGCACGTGACCACCGAGGATCGCCAGCTCGATGTGCATCACGAGATTTTTATCGGCGTCGGCCATAGGTGGCATTCCGGGTTGTGCCGGCACATCGCCTAAACGGGCAATTCCCATGCCGCCGAATTCTCCTCCGAAAACTGATTTGTAAAAATTGAATGCTTCCTCCGTGTGACGGGAAAAATTGAGGTACGTGCTTACTCGTGACATGTGTGTGATTTTTATGGATTAAACATTAATTCTGAATTCTTGCAAGATGCTCCTCCAGGTTATCGAGGGTTCCTTTGTAGCCCTGGCCCATACTCTCGTATGCAAGCGTATACGTAGCGCGTTCTTTATCGGTTGCGTTAATCGGGTAACCTTCGAGGGTCAAGCGCGTTTTTGTTCCTTCTTCTGTAAACGTCATCGTGTTGAGCACCTCCAGCGGCCATTCCGGCGAGAACGGATTGCGTGTCATTCCTCCCGCTTCATCTGAAAATGAAACCACCATGACCAGTTTGGTTTTCGGAGTGATCTCGCGGTACACAAACATTCCCCACAATTCAATTCCTCCCGGCGCAATCACGCAATAGTGATACGATCCTCCCACACGGAAATCAAGCCTGGCCGTTTTACTGGTGAAACCTCCTGGCCCGCACCACTGTTTAAGGTGCTCAAGTTCCGTGTGCGCTTTCCACACAAGATCGGGTGGTGCATTGTACAGCCGCGATATTTTAAATGGATTTTTTTCCATGATGCGTTTTCGATAACCGGATTATGCAAACAACGATTCCAGTTTGTCGAGACTCTGGTCCCAGCCCATGTGCATGCCTGCCAATGCAAACTGAATGCTTTCATGCGCTTTCTGCACAATGGTGTGAACAGTGAGTTTCGTTTTTCCCCCGAGATCTTCAAACTTAATCGTGATCATGTTTTGAATCATGTACTCGCCCTGTTCATCTTTGAACGCAGTAGTCGCCAGCACAATCCGGTCATACCGACTGATCTCGTGAAATGTTCCGCCCATCGGGTGTCCGTTTCCATCGGGACCCGTCATCATCACGTGAATTTTTCCACCGGGACGCGCGTCTAATTCGCATTCGGGATTGGTCCAGTCTTTCGGTCCCCACCATTTCGCGAACTGAACCGGGTCGGTCCACGCATTGAAAACCATTTCGCGTGGTGCGTTGTACGTACGTTCAATAATCAGTTCGCGGGTTCCGCCTTCGTTGGTTGCAACTGTGTTTTTTGTGATCATTTTATTGCCGTGTTAATTTTTACAGTGTGTTATTCAGCGTTTGGACTTCCTGCTTTGTTTTCTGCTCCCCTTTTTTTTGACTTTGGGTTTTGCATTCTCCGTCTTTGCAACCCTGACGCCAGAAGTTTTTACTTCCCGGGTCTTTGAATCCTGAATTTTTGAATTTTGAATCTTTGAACTTTGCAGCAAGGCCAGGTATTCCTCCAATGCATCGAGTTTCGATTCCCAGAACTTCTTGTATTGAACCACCCAATCCGAAACTTCATTTAATTTTTCCAGGCGCGCTTCGCAATACCGCTCTCTCCCCTGTTGGTTGATCACGATCAGTCCGCACTCCGTTAAAATTTTAATGTGTTTTGAAATCGCCGGGCGGCTGACATTGAAATTCTCCGCCACCGAATTCAGGTTCAGCGACTGGTGCGCAATAAGGTTGATGATTTCCCTTCTCGTCGGATCGGCTATGGCTTGAAATACGTCTCTTCTCATTGGTAAAACAGTTATTGTGTAACTGATCGGTTACAAATATAGGAAACCTTTCGGTTACGCAAATAAATTTGAAAAAGATTGCCGATAAATGACTGATTTTGAGTCCAAATAGTTTAGACAGGCTGGAGGGTGTTACGCGGGTGAGCGTGCAATAAGAAGCTGTGCCGGTTAGTTTCTGATCACCTTGCTGGTAAATATTCTTCCCGACTCTGAATAAACCCGGCAGAAATATACACCGCGTGGCAGATCGACATCCACGATATGATAATGCTCTGATCGCAGTTGCAGTGAATAAACTTCACGTCCGGCAAGGTCGTGGAGTTGCATGCTGACAAACTGATCTGAAGGATAAGGATTCGTAATCGTGAACGAAGATGAAAATGGATTCGGTGATACAAGATTCAAATTGACAGGAGCAGTCTCTGTCACGCTCTCCCAATTGTGTTCTCCGCCGGCAAAGTAGCTGCAATTAAATCCGGGTAAGCCTCCGCGTAACCTGAAACCTTCGAGATAAATTGCAGAGTCGAGATAATTACATTGACTGCCCGGGAGGTCAGGCTGACGAATTACTCCAAGATATCCGTATCCCCACCGATCCACATATATTTTACCGCCAGGCCCAAGCTGCAGCATGCCAAAAAAATTAGCGGTATTCACCAGGCTGATATAGAATACAGAATTCTGTATCTGGGTTTGATTGACAAATGTTACGTCGAACTGAGCAATCACCGCACCTGGCGAGCCACCTGTTTTCCCCACATATAAATAATCTCCCGATGGTGAAAACTCAATGCCGTATGCACGGTAGAAATAGATCGTTTTGACATTTGACAGTATGCCGGTCGCATTATCAAAATTGAATAGAAGCCATCTCAAAAATGGATAATTAACTTTTCACTCTTAAAAATTCGTTTTTTGATACTGCAAAAAAGAACTTAGCAGGCAGTATAATAGAGGATGGATTTAACA
>Ga0193752_1000141_pt1 | contig 96086 bp, 87 predicted proteins | sample H1c1metaG_FD_144924 | JGI IMG/M metagenome (GOLD analysis project Ga0193752, IMG submission 144924) | Soil microbial communities from a riparian zone of the East river system, Colorado, United States - H1c1 | ecosystem: Environmental > Terrestrial > Soil > Riparian zone | place: USA: East River... | reverse complement strand
AAGGGTTCGGCTGTTCGCCGATTAAAGTGGCACGTGAACTGGGTTCAGAACGTCGCAAGACAGTTCGGTCCCTATCTGTGATGGGCGCTAGTAAATTGAGAGGATATGACTTTAGTACGAGAGGACCGAGTCGTACGTTCCGCTGGTGTATCTGTTGTGCCGCCAGGTGCAATGCAGAGTAGCTACGAACGGACAGGATAAACGCTGAAAGCATCTAAGCGTGAAACCTACCTCAAGATGAGTTTACTTTTAAGGGTCGTCAGAGACTATGACGTTGATAGGCTACAGGTATAAAGGTGGTAACATCAAAGCCGAGTAGTACTAATTGCCCGTAAGCTTTATTTTTTTATTTTTCTTCGGAAGAATAAATTATATTTTTTTACTCTACTTTACTTCTTATTCCAATATGTCACCTTATTATTGTCATCTAACTTTTAGTTAGTCCCGACAAAACGCCTTATGGTGGTTTTGCCGAGGGTGTTCACCTCTTCCCATACCGAACAGAGAAGTTAAGCCCCTCATGGCCGATGGTACTGCACAACAATGCGGGAGAGTAGGTAGCTGCCATATTCTTTTAAAAAGCCTTTCAGGAAACTGAGAGGCTTTTTTATTTTGTATAGTTAAAGAAATAATGAACAGGAAACATTAAATGTTGCCCTGGTATTACTTTAAGATTAAACTTTCTCTTTTCAACACCCGGCATCTGAAAATACCTACCTTTATCGCCCCAAATTATTAATCACTAAAATCTACTACTATGGCTTCAGTAAATCTTTATCTTAATTTTAATGGCAACTGCGAAGAAGCTTTTAATTTCTACAAAGCAGCCTTTGGTGGCGAGTTCCAGTACATTGGCCGCTTTAATGAAATGCCACCTTCTGATGAATATAAAATGTCGGAAAGCGATGCACAAAAAATAATGCATGTTTCACTTCCTGTTGGCGAAGGAACTGTCCTGATGGGCAGTGATACCGGAGGCGAATGGGCTCCCAGCTTTGTTCAAGGAAATAATTTTTCTGTATCTATAAATACAGGTGGTAAAGAAGAAGCGGATAAATTATTTAATAGCTTATCCGATGGCGGTAAAGTTACCATGCCTTTAAGTAAAACCTTCTGGAGTGAATATTTCGGTATGTTTACCGATAAGTTTGGAATTAACTGGATGGTAAGCTTTGATGGTAATCAGCAGAAATAATTTTTTTATAAATCATAATTTAAGAGGCTGTTCTTTGGCAGCCTCTTTTTGCATAATATGGTTTCTGGTTTAATTTCCTTCTTTAAACCTAATTTTGAAAAAAAATAAACAATGGCTACAACAAAAATTACAGTTAACAGTAACGGCTCAATAAAGGTAGAAGGTGATTTTGAGATCGTTGATAAAAATGGCGGTGTTTATAATTTACAGGGGAGAGAAATCATTTCTATCTGCCGTTGCGGCCTTTCGCAAAACAAACCATTTTGTGATGGTTCTCACAAAGGTCATTTTGAACATGATGCTGTTGCATTTGATCTGCCTCCTAAGAAAGTTGTGTAGTGATTTTAGTTTGAATATTGATCGGGTTCAATTTTCTTTTCAATCCTTCTATCCGGGATGAACCAGATGGCAGCCACAACTATATAAATTGAAAACCCTATCCAGGGGTTTATAAAGGAGCATCCAATACCGGCGATGTATAGAATAACTGATATGATCCCTTTTTTATCTTTACCGAGAGCCTGTGCCAGTGCAGAATCTTTTCCATGAATACCCGTAAGGCGATGGGCCAGTATATAATAGGCCACGCCGGCCATCATCAAAATAAATCCGTATAATATTACCGGCCATTTGCTGAAATGATTTTCGCCCATCCATGCAGTTGCAAAAGGAACCAGTGATAACCAAAATAGCAAATGAATATTGGACCATAATACGCCACCACTTACTTTATGTACTACATGCATTAAGTGATGATGGTTGTTCCAGTAAATACCGATGTAAATAAAGCTGAGGACATAGCTTATAAAAACCGGGAGTAAAGGTTTCAGATCCTCCGGCGTATTTCCATGTGGCACTTTTAATTCCAAAACCATGATGGTGATGATGATGGCGAGTACACCATCGCTGAAAGCTTCCAGTCTTCCTTTACCCATAAGTAGAAATTTTGTACTGCAATATAATATAAAGAGCGATGAATCCTGAATGGCGAGGCTTAAGTAGCGAAACATTGCCTGAAAGGCCGGCTATATAAAATGAGAGAAAAAATTTGTGAGATTTTTTTCTCTCACTTTTTTTTTCTCACAAAATGTTTTACAAATAACCATCAATGAACAACTCCTCATTCTTCCTTATCTCTTTCAATAATTTTAGGTTCATCGGGTTTGCCTCTTTTATAAATGATGAGACCATTTAAAAAATTGCGTAATAACTGGTCACCTGCTTCCACAAAGCCTGGGTGGTCTTCATTCCTGAAAAGATCGCCCAGGGCGCCTTTGCTTATCTCAAAATCAACCAGTGATAATATCTCAATAATATCATCATTGCGTAATGAAAGTGCAACCCGTAGTTTTTTAAGTATATCGTTATTACTAAGCATCTTTTCTTAATTAAATAGTAAACAAAAAAAATCCTTTCGCAGTGAAAGGATTTTTAAATAAGGTTGTATCGTAAATATTAATAACCACCTCTGTTGTAGCCGCCGTCGCCACCGCCACGGTTTCCACCGCCGCCGTAACCACCACCACCGCCACGGTTTCCACCGCCGCCGTAGCCGCCACTTTTCTTGTAGCCACCGCCACCGCCGCCGCCGAAGCTGCGTTTTGGACGATCGCCCTCAGCACGTGGCTGAGATTCATTAACGATCAACTTACGGCCCTGAACTTCAACTTCGTTCAATGCAGCGATTGCAGCTTTAGCAGCTTCATCGTCTTCCATTTCAACAAAGCCGAAACCTTTGCTACGGCCGTTCATTTTGTCTTTCAAAATTTTAGCACTTGTTACAGTACCATGCTCTGTGAAGAGATTCATTAAATCGTCATCAGTCATAGACCAACTAAGATTTCCTACGTAAATGTTCATTGTAAAAACTTTTAATTAAATAAAAAAAGAATAATGACTTAGTTGTTACAATGCACTGAATCGGACTTCAAAAAAGCTACTTCAGTCAATAGCGAAAAACTAAAACCATTAATTAACGTAGTAAAGATAGGGTTTTCCTTAGAAAATTGCCAAATAAGGGTTAAAATACTTAAAATCAAGCATATAGCCATTTATATGCTTTAAAATCAAATAGTTAACTATTTTTTTTATTTGTTTAACTAACAATTATTTACTTATCTTCGAAATTATTCAATGAGAATCTCATTAAAATACCGCAATTTAAGCAAGCCTGCCCGGACGGGATGCACCCTTATTAATACAACTACAACTACTACCACAACCCGTTAGGGTTGTACAATTTCATATCAAAACTTGGGCAAACGCTGTTATCCGCTTCACGGAAATACAATTTTTTCTATAATTATTAATCATAAAATATATGCAGGTTTTAAAATTTGGAGGAAGTTCAGTTGCAAATGCTGAAAACATAAATAAGGTTGTTGATATCATTAAAACAAAGAATACCGGCACTAAAACAATTGTGGTTGTTTCGGCACTTGGTGGCATAACAGACCTGTTACTTAAAACGGCTGCGCTTGCCGAAGCAAATGATGAGTCATACAAAACTATTCTAAAAGAAATTGAAGATAAACACCTGGCCACTGTACAGGAACTGATCCCTGTTCAACAACAAAGTAGTGTGTTAAGCCTGGTGAAAAAGATATGCAATGAAGTGGAAGATATCTGCAATGGTATTTTTTTATTGCGGGAGTTATCAACAAGAACAAAAGACCGCATAGTGAGTTATGGTGAATTACTTTCATCGCAGATCATTACAGCTAAATTAAATGCTGCAGGTTTACCGGCAACATGGAAAGATGCCAGGGAATTAATTGTAACCGACAGTAATTATGGGATGGCTACAGTAGACTTTTCAGCTACCAATAAAAAAACTGCTGCATTTTTTAATTCAGCTGCTTCATCATTATTTATTGTCCCCGGATTTATTGCTGCAGATAAAAATAATATTACTACCACATTGGGAAGGGGAGGATCGGACTATACTGCTGCAATTATGGCGGCTGCAACAGATGCCACGGTCCTGGAAATATGGACTGATGTTTCAGGGATGATGACGGCTGACCCAAGGTTGGTGACAAATATCAAACACATTCCTCAGATATCTTACCAGGAAGCAATGGAGCTTTCGCATTTTGGGGCAAAGGTTATTTATCCACCCACCATTCAGCCGGTAATGAAAAAAGGGATTCCGGTTTGGATAAAAAATACTTTTGCTCCCGAAGAATTAGGAACAGTAATAAAGAATGAAGCAACAGCAACCGGTACCAGCATTCAAGGAATATCGAGCATTAATAATATTGTACTGTTGAGTTTGGAAGGAAGCGGCATGGTTGGTATTCCTGGTTTTTCCAAAAGATTGTTTGAAGCGCTGGCTAATGCTTCCATCAATGTAATTCTTATCACGCAAGGATCTTCGGAACATTCAATATGTGTGGGTGTTGATGAACACGCCAGTGCAAAGGCAAAAGAAGTTGTTGATGCGGCATTTGCTTACGAGATCGAAACAAATAAAGTTGACCCGATCATTGTAGAAAAGCAATTGTCCATTGTTGCCATTGTTGGCGATAATATGAAGAACCATTCAGGTATCAGCGGTAAAATGTTTTCAGCATTGGGACGTAATGGCGTAAGTATTCGTGCTATTGCGCAGGGTTCTTCCGAAAGAAATATTTCTGCCGTGATCAGTACAGCGGATGTTAAAAAGGCTATCAACGTTTTGCACGAAGAATTTTTTGAGACCAGTTATAAGCAGGTGAATTTATTTATTGCCGGCCTTGGAAATGTTGGAGAAATATTTTTGACTCAATTGCAGCAACAAAACCAATTCTTGCAGGAACAATTGCGCATTCAAATCAGGGTTGTGGGAATTGCCAACAGCAAAAAGATGTATTTTAATGAAGAGGGCGTTGATATCAGCAACTGGAAAGAGGAAATACAAAAAGGAGAGCCGATGAACCTGGCTAATTTCATTTCTATCATCCAGGCAAAGAATTTGCGTAACTCGGTTTTTGCCGATATCACAGCCAATGATGAACTGGCCACTGTGTACGGTGAACTATTGCAAAAAAGTATTTCAGTGGTTGCCTGTAATAAAGTGGCGGCTTCTTCGCAATATGCTTATTACAAAAAGCTGAAAGACCTGGCGAAGGAATTCAATAGTTTGTTTTTGTTTGAAACCAATGTAGGCGCAGGGTTACCAATCATCGGCACATTAAAAGACCTGTTACACAGTGGTGATAAAATAAACCGTATGCAGGCAGTGCTTAGCGGTACTTTAAATTTTGTGTTTAATAATTATGATGGTACAAGAAGTTTTGCATCAGTTGTTAAACAAGCGCAGGATGAAGGTTATACAGAACCGGACCCAAGGCTTGACCTTAGCGGTAAAGATGTGATGCGTAAGATCATGATCCTGGCAAGAGAATCAGGTGAACAAATGGAGATGGAAGACATCAGCAATAATTCTTTTATGCCCGAAACTTGTATGACAGGATCGGTTGCAGATTTTTATGCTGCCATGGAAAAAGAAGAAGCACATTTTAAAAAGATACTGGATGCTGCGAAAGCTGCCGGTAAAAAATTAAAATTCATAGCCAGCTATGATAAAGGCAAAGCTGCTGTAGGTTTGCAGCAGGTAGATGAGCAAAGTGATTTTTATCATTTGTATGGAAAAGACAATGTGGTGCTGTTTTATACAGATCGTTATCCTGAACAGCCATTGGTTGTAAAGGGTGCCGGTGCCGGTGCTGCTGTTACAGCATCAGGCGTTTTTGCAGATATTATAAGAGCTGCGGCTAATTAATCTATGCTTTCTTTATTTGAACCACATAGGAAGATAGAGACATAGGAAACATAGATGTAACTATGTGTTTTCTATTGTGTTCTATACTCTATGTGGTTCAAAAAAAATATTCATCATGAAAAAAATAAAAATAGCAGTACCGGCAACAGTTGCAAACCTGGTTTGTGGTTTTGATGTATTGGGCATGGCTTTGAATGATCCCTGCGATATAATGGAACTGGAATTACTTGATGAGCCGGTTATCAGAATTAAACATACAGATGATCATGGTTTGCCGGAAGAGGCAGAAAAAAATGTTGCAGGTGTTGCGCTACAGGCATTGATAGAGGATCATGGAAAGCCAATCGGATTTAATGTAACGGTTCACAAGAATATAAAGCCGGGTAGCGGACTTGGTTCAAGCGCTGCAGGCTCGGCCGGTGCTGTTGTTGCTGCCAATCATTTACTTGGTAATCCGTTTTCAAAAGAAGACCTCGTACGTTTTGCAATGAATGGAGAAAAACTGGCGACCGGTGTTAAGCATGCCGATAATGTAGCGCCTTGTATTTATGGAGGCATTACTTTGGTGCGATCTGTTTTTCCTTTGGATATAATTTCTTTGTCTGCACCGGATCTATTTATAACGGTTGTGCATCCACAAATTGAAGTAAAGACTGCAGATGCTAGACAAATTTTACGCAAAGAAGTTCAGTTGAAAGATGCCATCAAGCAGTGGGGTAATATTGCAGGATTGGTTGCGGGTATTTTAAAAAATGATATTCCGCTTATTGGCCGTTCGCTCGAAGATGTGATCATCGAACCTATCAGGAGTATTTTGATCCCGGGCTTTGGAGTAGTAAAACAAATGAGTAAAGAAGCAGGAGCATTGGGCGGTGGCATCTCAGGCTCGGGGCCATCTATTTTCATGTTGAGTGAAAATGAAAATATTGCAAAGCAGGTTGAAGTAGTAATGGCAAATATTTATTCTGCAATGGGCATCGATTTTAAAACTTATGTAACAACCATTAATCCGCAGGGAGTAAAGATCATTAGCAGCGAATAAAAGAATCAAAAATGAATTATTACAGTTTAAATAAGCGATCACCGGTTGTAGATTTTGTAACAGCAACCATTCTGGGACAGGCGCCCGATAAAGGTTTATATTTTCCCGAAACCATACTGCAGGTAAGTAAAGATCTGATTGATAATATCGAGAACTATTCCAACGAAGCCATTGCAATGGAAGTTATTGCTCCATACATTGGCGATGCTATTCCAAAAGATGTATTGGAAAAGATCATAAGCGAAACAGTGAATTTTGAGATTCCCCTGGTGAAAATAACGGAAGATATTTTTTCTTTGGAATTATTTCATGGCCCTACTTTAGCTTTTAAAGATATTGGTGCCCGGTTCATGAGCCGATGCCTCGGCTATTTTGCAAAGGGCAACAAAGAGAAAGTAACTGTGCTTGTTGCAACTTCAGGCGATACCGGCGGTGCTGTTGCCAATGGTTTTTATAATGTTGAAGGAGTGGAGGTTGTGATCCTGTATCCTTCAGGAAAAGTGAGTTCGGTGCAGGAAAAACAATTGACCACTTTAGGAAAAAATATCCATGCGCTGGAAGTTGACGGCACTTTTGATGAATGCCAGCAAATGGTAAAAGCTATTTTCGCTGATGTTGAATTGAATCAAAAAATAAAACTTACATCAGCAAACTCCATCAATGTTGCCCGCTGGCTGCCGCAGCAATTCTATTATTTTTATTTATGGAAGCAATGGAAAGATAAAGCCAATCCGCCGGTGGTAACAGTACCCAGTGGCAACTTTGGAAATATCTGTGCCGGCTTGCTGGCGCAACGATCCGGTTTACCGATAAAACATTTTATTGCAGCCTGTAATGCAAATGATACCGTGCCTGAATTTTTACGTTCAGGAAACTATCGACCTAAAAAAGCGGTGCCAACCATTTCCAATGCTATGGATGTTGGCGACCCTAGTAATTTCATCCGCATCATGGAAATCTTTCATCAGCATATTGAAGGATTGAAAAACTCATTGAATGGTTATACCACTTCTGATGACGAAACTAAGACAACGTTGATTTCTGTTTTTAAAAAGCATAATTATTTACTTGATCCGCATGGAGCCGTTGCTTACAATGCTTTACGGCAATATCAAACCGGGCATCCAGGTACAAAAGGAGTTATTTTAGAAACTGCACATCCGGTAAAGTTTTATGATGTTATTGAACCTTTAATAAACCAAAAGGTTCCTTTACCAGGCTCGGTTGCGGAGCAAATTAAAAAGGAAAAAGTAAGCACAAAGATCAGTGCCGATACAAATGAGTTAAAAGAGTTTTTATTAAGACAATAAAAAAGGCCCCCGAAAAAATCGGGGGCCTTATATAAGGTCGTAATAAAGAATTACTCGGCAATTACTTCAAATTCAACTTCAGTTTCGTTACCGTTACCAAAATCAATACTTGCTTTAAAAGTGCCCAATTCTTTTACTTCGTCAATAATGGTGATACGGCGACGATCGATCTCGTAGCCTTTTTGTTCTTTAATTGCACGTGCGATCTGAACAGAAGTTACGCTACCGAATATCTTACCGCTTGTACCGGTTTTAGCACCAATCTTTAAAGCACCATCTTTTAAAACAGCAATTACACTGTTCAATTCGGCCAATAATTTGGCTTCCTTTTTAACCTGTTGCTTTTTCTTTTCTTCCATCATTTTCATGTTGGAAGGACTGGCTTCAATGGCCATTTTACTTGGGATCAAAAAATTTCTGCCGTAACCGTTCTTAACTGTTACCAGTTCATTAACGCCGCCTAAATTGTTTACATCCTGTATTAATATTACCTGCATTTTATTTGCATTTTTACCCAATCCAATTCTGGCTATAACCAGTTTCAAACTTTCCCTATTAAAAGGTTAGGGTGGTGAAAAAAATTATTTTAATAGATCAGTAACGTACGGTAAAATAGCCATTTGACGGGCCTTTTTTACTGCATCACCAACCTTACGCTGAAACTTCAAAGAGTTTCCGGTAATACGGCGAGGTAATAATTTACCTTGTTCGTTAATGAATTTCTTCAAAAATTCTCCGTCTTTGTAATCAATATAATGGATACCCATTTTCTTGAAACGGCAATATTTCTTCGGACGCTTCTCCTGCTTAATGGCAGTAAGATATTTTATTTCATTTTTTGCCATGAGTTAAGCTGGGGTTTTTTCGTTAGTAAATTTGCCGCCACTTCTCTTTTTCGCATTGTAATCGACGGCGTACTTGTCGAGTGCAGTGTACATGTGACGCATCTGTGATTCGTCACGTAAAAGTTGAATTTTCAACTTTTCATTGAAGCTGGTTGGCGCTGTGTACTCCATTACCCAATAAAGACCGGTGGTCTTTTTGTCAATGGGGTAGGCCAGTGATTTTAGTCCCCACGGGTTACTGTGCAAAACCTCACCTCCGTTTTCTGTAACGAGGTCGGCGTATTTTTTCTGAGCGGCTTTAAACTCCTCTTCAGAAAGCACAGGGGTAAAAATCACCATCAATTCGTAGTTGTTCATTTCCCTGATTGATTTTTGTTTTAAAAAATGTTGTTAATCCGTTTTTTCTTAACGGGCAGCAAAGGTAGGGGTTTCAGCCCGTTTTCGGGCATCAAAGAGAGATTATTTTAACCTGTCTGGTTTATTTTTTAATACCAGCTTCAGTTTTTCATAGCATCATCGTTGCGTCGCAATCCGTTCATCGGCATTGCTGCTATTGGGCTTTACCCATGGAGTAGGTTATGCCCTTATTATCAATGCTTTGCGTTTATTTCCTGGTTAGCCTGTAAACTGGGTACCTGTTATGTCCCGGTTCGTAATATGGCGAATTTTTATAAATAAAGTCCAGTTGTGCTGAGCCATTAGCTGCAAATTTTTCATCAGCATTCTTCTTTTCTTCCAGTTTTGCCTTTAAAGCCGGGTCTTTTTTCAAAACTTCCGCCGCCAGGTCATCCCAGCGGTAATCACTGTAGCCTTCTTTTTGCTGTAAAATGCCATCAAAAAAGTTCCAGGCAAAAAAGCTGTCATCGCCGGTTGGTTCCAGCATTTCCACTAAATACCGGTTTGCCTGTTGATTCAGCCAGATAATATAATCTCCTTTTAAAAATCTTATTTTCTGGTTACTGACAGTAACTTTTACTCCCGAATTTTTGTGATGTTTTTCATAAGGCCTTGGCATCGATTTGTAATCATCAATACGGTAAGCTTCTACATCTACCAATGTATCTTTTTTTAATTGCTGCATCTGCACATTATTCAATTTAAGCAGGTCAATTACACCATACCATCCCTGCGGAATAATATAAGCTGCCGGTGCATCAACAAAATTGGAAGGATTAAATACATTGAAAAATTTCACCTGTTTGGTAAATGGTTTGCTGCGATCATAATACATGCGGTTAAGTCCCGTAGCATCACTTGGTTTAAAATCCTGCTCGTATCCTTTAAAATTCACAAAAGAAAGTTTAGTAGTATCAAGGTTCCATTTAAAAGGAAAGGATCTTTGTTTAACCACTTCAGCCCTTGCTTTTTTGCGTTCTGAAATTAATTCAGGCGCATTGGCCGATGCTTTTTCAATTACGGTTTGCGAAAAAGCATAGGTTGATAAAACCCTTTGCTTAAACGGTTTCAGCATATGTGTTTCGGGTATAAATCCAATGGTTTGAAATAATGCAGCATAGCCCGAAGAATACCTTGGCGGATCATAAAACATTACCATACCCCTGTCAGGGCTCTCCGTTTCAAAACTTACATAAGGTACCATATCCCAATTTTTTTCTGCCATGCCTTTGTACAGTTGCGGCTCAAAATTATTCTTTAACCATCCACCTAAACTGCCGCCAAGTTTATCGTATTGTGTGGTAAGCATGGTCATCGTATGCTGGTAATCTGCACCATCGCTTACATGGTTATCGATTAAAATATCCGGGTCAAGTAAATGAAAAATTTGGGCAAAAGCTTTCGCTTCTTTACTATCATTTTTTGTAAAGTCACGGTTCAGATCAAGGTTTTGAGAGTTACCTCTAAAACCATATTCCAGCGGGCCATCCTGGTTAGCCCTTGAATAAGAATTACGGTTCAGACACCCGCCAATATTATAAACCGGTATAAAAGCCAGCGCAACATTATCCGGCAATTTGACCTTGTTGTTCACAATATCTCTAACCAGCATCATGCTGGCATCAATACCGTCCGGCTCGCCGGGATGAATGCCGTTATTGACCAGTATTACAGCCTTGTTTTGCTTATGCCATTGTGCCGCATCAAACTTGCCATCATTGCAAACTAAAACCAGGTGCAATGGATAGCCGGCATCACTCATACCCATTTCTTTTACCAATACTTTGGTAGATATTTTATCTAAATTTTTATACCAGTCAATGGCTTCAAAGTAGGTAGCGCTTTCAAGGCCGTTGGTCTTTTCAAAACGGCATTGCTGGGCATCTGCGGAATAAAAAAAAGAAATGAGTATTAAAAGAAGGGAAAGCTTTCTCATGAAATAAATTTTTTGTCAAGCTACAATATTTTTTAGTTTAACAGCCTCAGAGAGGCGGCATATCAGTAGAAAATAATTGTAAAAATGTTTTAGAGCTCCATCGGAGCGGCATGTTACATATCGCTCCGATGGAGCTCAATGCAGCGATTGGGTTATCAGACTACTGACATATCAGCCCTATGGGCTTAAAATTAAATTGAGGGCTACCTTATTTAACTATTACAAAGGACTGATTGATCAATTCACTGTTATTACTGATCTTAATAAAATACCTGCCGGCAGGTAAATGATTTACAAGCAGGTCAATATTTTTTTGTCCGCCCGAAACCTGCTGCTGCATTACAATCCTGCCAGACAGGTCTGCAATAACCAGTTGGCTGTTTTCTGTTAAAGACTGTTGGAGTTTTATAACTAGTTTTTCTTTGGCTGGATTTGGATAAACCTGTGCATTGGAAAAATTATTTGCAATGCGTACCGACACAATTTTACTGTTGGTGAATTGCCCGTCAATGTCGATCATTTTTAAGCGATAGAAAACGGTGTTTGCATTGGGCAAATTATTATCAGTAAAAGAATAGTTGGCTAAATTTCTTCCTGCCACTTCGCCTATCTTATAAAATCCTGAACCATCTGCGCTTCTTTCAATTTCATATTTTTTAAAATTGGTTTCGGTTGTTGCGTACCACTTTAATAAAACCGATTCATTATTTTCTTGTGCAGTAAAATCAATAAGGGTTACCGGTAATAAACCGGTGCATTGCCAAACCTGGTAAATATATTCCGGGTGATCTATGTAAGGATTGCGGTTTCCCTGCAATGCAAAAGCTGCATTGTTCCTTGCTATTTCTTTGGCACTCACAGGGTCTGCATTATGCCACTCAAACAACATCTTTATATACCAGTTATCCAAAGCAGGATAAGCAGTACCATTTAAAATATCATTGGCATTACCGTTTCCCTGCCAGCCCGCAACCAGGTTTTGGTATCGTGTAACCATATACAATTGTCCCCTGGCCAGGTCACCTTTATATTCACTCCTGGGCTCAAACACAACTCCGCTAAAACCCGGGTAAGTATTTGGTCCCAACTTGCTTCCGTTTTGTGAGGTCCATGTTGGAGAACTGACCGTTCCATAGGGCTGATTTCCTCTCCTGTTGTTTACATATCCATCCGTAGGAAAAAGATGGTTAAGGTCTGTATACATGGGATATCCATCATTGAACCATGATTTGGGAAATGAATGCTCCCTGTTATAACAATCGGCTTCTGAATTATAATTGCCACATTGATTAGTGCCATAGGTAAATGTATAGGGTTCAGCACCGGCAGGGTTATCGCTGTACATATCCCAAATTATATCAGCTGTATTGGCGTCGTTGCGGTGCATATCGGTTGTTTGATAAGCCGTCCATACTTCTCCATAAGTTAACTGGTTATAATTGGCCGAAATGATATTGAACAACGCAGTTTTTAAATTAGTACATGTTTGCCCGGCTGCTGCATTATAATAACCGGAGGGAATTCCTGAAGGGTCATTGGTTGTAACAGCATTGCCATCTAAAGAAGTTGTGTTATAAAATGGTTCGCCTGAGCATTCGGCATTAGCCGAGAAAATAAAAACATAATAGGTGGTGCTTACTGTTAACCCCGTAACAGAAAATGATGTTGAAGTGGTATAGTTGATAATGGTGCCGCCGCCAAAGCTTTGTCCTGCTGTGTAGGTAGTTCCGTTAACAGGCGATGCAGCTAATGTAGAGCTGGTACTGATCACCGATAAATACCTGTTGGCACCAGCTGCAACTGTAAACGACCCAACGATCACTGTGTTGCTGGGGGTTAGATTTAAACCTGTTGGTGGTTGTGGCGGTGTGGCACAGGGAGGTAAAGAAGCTGTTGCTATATTATTTTCCAAAGGATTTAACTGCAAATAATTTGGGGCACTGCTGCAGCTTTCATTATTATGCGCAAATATGTAATAGTAATAAGTCGTGGCCGGTGTAAGATTAATATCAGTGAACGCAGTTGTAACAGTACTGGTAACAACAGTGCCTCCGCCGATCGGATCACCTGCCAGGTAGAAAGTACCATCAACAGGCCCGGCTGACAAGGTATTGACTGTGCTCCTTATAATTAAATATTCATCCACCGCAGGTACAGCTGCATCAAAACTGCCGCTTACAGTTGTCGGGGTAGAACTTAAAACCAGGTTGATTGGCTGATTGGTGGGCTCTGTACAAACCGGTGCTGCACCGCCAATGCTGATATCATCTAAAGCAATACGGTCCCTTGAACCAGAACCACCGGCTGTTGCCCAATAGATCCATCTAACCTGTACAACCGGCTGGTTTTCGGCAGCAACAGGTAAAGTTTCAGTATAGGTTTGATTATATCCTACAGCCTGGCCAACTGTGCTGAAAGTGGACGTGGTACCGATATCAATAAAATTGCCCGAGGTTCCAATGCGGTATTGCAGGGCAATATTATTATCCCACGAGGCCTGCTGTAGAATTAAACGGGCGGTCCATTGCACATCTATATTGGTACTGCCTGTGGTATTGATGGCTATAATTAATGCGCCGGCTGATTGTGAACCTGATGCCAGGATGCTCAAGCCATTAGTGTTTTCTTCTTTCCATCCGCCGGAATTTGCAGTAGCATTATAAGGTAGGTCACCATTACCCGGTATTAATGTTCTTGTTGTGGGAACAGCACCGGAAGTGGTTCCAAAACGATGAACTGCAACACCGGCTGGTAATGTACTACCGCTTTGACTATTTAAATTGAATGGCAAAACCTGGGCAGCAGGATTTGTTTGCGAAAAACTGATCGAAAAAGATAATAAAAAGGCAAAAAGGGCGGAGATTTTTTCAGTCATATATAGCATTAAGATCGTGCAGCAAATTTACGGATTTAGTTACCGCTATAGTTTGATTTTTATCAACAAAAAGCCCGTCAATATTGTAATTGACGGGCTTTTAATTATGTGAAACAAAGGATTACTTTGCCTGTGCATTAACTCTTTTAGCCAGCTTGCTTTTTAAATTGGCAGCTTTGTTCTTATGGATGGTACCACGCTTAGCCAGTTTATCGATCATAGAAGCAACTTTTGGAAAAGCTTCAGTTGCAGCAGCTTTATCGCCTGCTTTCAGATCACGTATTGCATTACGGGTTGTTTTACCGTAATAGCGGTTACGTTCGTTACGCTTTGTACTTTGTCTTACGTCTTTTTTGGTTGCTGCGTGATTTGCCATTTAAATCTATTTTTTGGGCTGCAAAGATAGGGACTTGTAATTAAAAACTCAGCATTAAAAATGGAATAATTTGAGAAATTGGTAAATTTCGTTTTATTTCAGATAAAAACAGGCTTATGAACAGGTATATTTTGCTCTTTTTACACGTAGCATCGCTGATTTTACTCGGTTTTGGCTGGGTGCTGGATATTTTGCACATTGATGTTTCGGTACATTATATTGTAGATTTTAACCTTTTCAGCGAAAAAAGAAGTGTGCTTGGCATGCTTAAAAAACTGTGGGAAGACAGAAATTACTGGCCCTGGTTGCTCATTTTCCTGTTCGGCATCATTATCCCACTGGTAAAATCGGGTATTATTTTTTACCTGTTGCTGGGTAAAAACCCGGATATGAAGTGGCAGCGTTTCGTTAGCGCTATCAGCAAATGGGCCATGGCCGATGTATTTGCCATCAGCATATTCGTGGCTTTTTTGGGTGCCAATGCCATGGAAAGCACCAAGGCGTTTTTACAACCCGGGTTCTACTATTTTACCGGCTATGTTATTTTAAGCGGCATCGTTGCCATGTTTTGCGGAAAATTGCTTTCAAATTCCGCAACAAATAATGCTTAATTAACCGATATTTGCAGCCGATTTCAGCCTAAGTTTTGAGGATTTTGCTCAGTTGTTTGATGTTGTGTAACAAGTCCCGATGTAAAATCGGGATGCCGATTTAACATCGGCAAGTGCATGACGCCAATGAAGCTAAATAGCAGTACTACGGCCGGGCACAAAATAATTTCAACTTTTTTATGAAGGATTTTCAATACATCACCAATTCGCATCCGTCTTATGTAGAGGGTTTATACCAGGATTTTGTAAAAGATCCAAGCAGTGTGGATGTTGATATGCGTAAATTTTTTGAGGGCTTTGATTTTGCCATTACAAACAATTCCATTTCGACTTCGCTCAATGGAAAAGTAAATGATGCTTCGACTCCGCTCAGCACAAACCTGGATAAGGAATTTGCAGTTTTTCGTTTGATTCGTGCCTACCGTAAAAAAGGCCACCTGGTTGCCAAGACAAATCCCATCAGGGAAAGAAAAGACCGTCACGCCAAGCTTGATCTTGCAAATTTTGGTTTATCAGATGCCGACCTGAATACAACATTTGAAGCAGGAAAATTTGTGGGCATGGGGAATGCATCGCTGAAAAGTATCATTGAGCATTTACAAAAATGCTATACCAGCCATGTGGGTGTACAGGTTGGTTATATTAATGACCAGGAAAAATTAGACTGGCTAACCACTGCTATCGAAGAAACTTTATTAAAACCCGTGCCGCTGCAGCAAAAGAAAAGGATACTGCAGAAGTTGAATGAGGGTGTAATGTTTGAAAAATTCCTGCATACTAAATATATAGGGCAAAAACGATTTTCGCTGGAAGGAGGAGAAACAGCTATTGCAGCTTTGGATGCCATCATCAATACTTCTGCCAATAACAATGTGGAAGAAGTGGTGATCGGGATGGCGCATCGTGGAAGACTGAATGTGCTGGCTAACATCATGGGTAAAACCTACCAACAGATATTCAGTGAATTTGAAGGAACCAGCCTACCGGATACAACTATGGGCAGTGGCGATGTAAAATATCATCTTGGTTTTGGTAGTGATGTGGAAACAGCCGATGGTAAAAAAGTGCATTTAAAATTAAGCCCTAATCCATCACACCTGGAAGCAGTTGACCCGCTGGTGATTGGTTTTGCAAGAAGCAAGGCTGATATTTTATATAACAGTGACTACGATAAGATACTTCCGATATTGATACATGGCGATGCTTCTGTTGCAGGCCAGGGTGTGGTTTACGAGGTTTTGCAAATGAGCGGACTGGAAGGTTATTATACCGGCGGCACCATTCATTTTGTGATCAACAATCAAATTGGTTTTACAACAGATTTTGATGATGCCCGCAGTACTGATTATTGTACTTCCATTGCAGCCATGGTGCATGCACCGGTCTTTCATGTTAATGGTGATGATGCCGAAGCGGTTGTAAAAGCCTGTGAAATTGCTACGCTTTACCGCCAGCAATTCAACAGCGATATTTTTATTGATATGGTTTGCTACCGCAAACACGGGCATAACGAGGGTGATGAGCCTAAGTTTACGCAGCCGCAAATGTATTCGCTTATAGATAAACATCTTAACCCAAGAGAAGTATATACCCAGTTTTTGATTCAGAATGGCGAGCCCGATGCACAGGCACTTGCAAAAGAAATGGAGCAACGGTTCCTGGCCGATCTGCAGGAACGTTTGGATGAAGTAAAGCAGCATCCATTACCATACAGCTACCAACCACCAGAACTGGTTTGGAAAAGTTTGCGTAAAGCAACTGCTGCAGATTTTGATGCATCGCCGGTTACAGCAATTGGCAATGATACATTTACACAATTGTTTGAAGGCCTCATGAAATGGCCTGCCGATTTTAAACCCTTGCGTAAGGTTGAAAAACTCATTGCAGATAAACTGAAATTATTCAGCGATGAAAATAAAGTTGACTGGGCCACTGCCGAGCTGATGGCTTATGGAAGTTTACTGGTGGAAGGCAAAGATGTTCGCATGAGCGGGCAGGATGTAAAGCGTGGTACATTCAGTCATCGCCACTCTGCTTTGTACGATGAAAATACAAATGCCGAATACAACAGGTTGAATCATTTTACGCAAACACAATCGCCTTTCCGCATTTATAATTCTTTATTGAGTGAATATGCTGTGCTTGGTTTTGAATATGGTTATGCCATGGCAAACCCCAATGCATTGGTGATCTGGGAAGCACAGTTCGGTGATTTTTGCAACGGTGCACAAACCATTATTGATCAATTCATTGCTGCTGCTGAAACCAAATGGCAAAGAATGAATGGTGTGGTGTTGTTGTTGCCGCATGGTTATGAAGGACAAGGCCCCGAGCATAGCAGTGCAAGAATGGAGCGGTTTTTACAAATGTGTGCTGAGATGAATTTTGTTGTATCAAATGTAACTACGGCATCCAATTTTTTCCATTTACTACGCAGGCAACTTGCATGGCCTTTCCGCAAACCGTTGGTTGTTTTCTCACCAAAAGCAAATTTGCGTCACCCGGGCAGTTACAGTACCAAAGATGAATTTACAAGTGGATCTTTTAAAGAAGTGATAGATGATGCAACGATCAGTGAAGCAACCGAAGTAAAAAAAGTATTGGTGTGCAGCGGTAAAATCTATTTCGACCTGGCTGAGCGCCAACAAAAAGATAACAGGGCGGATGTTGCGATCATAAGATTAGAACAGATCCATCCTTTGCCGCAAAAGCAACTGGACGAGTTGTATAAAAAATACAGCAAAGCCATTTGGTATTGGGTGCAGGAAGAACCATTGAACATGGGCGCTGCCACATTCTTAAGAATGAATGTAAAGAATATCAATTTTTATATCATCAGCCGCCAGGCAAGTGCATCAACGGCCACGGGCTACAGTAAGGTACATGCAAAAGAGCAGGCGCAAATTATAGATACAGCCTTTAGTATATAATTGCACTAATTAAACGAATTACACGAATTGTGAAATCTAATTCGTGTAATTGGTTCAAATTCGTGTCATAAAAAGATAAAAAATGTTTAACTCTCTATCAGAAAAATTAGAATCAGCCTTTAAGAATATAAAAGGACAGGCAAGGATCAGTGAACTCAATATTGCCAACACAGTTAAAGACATTCGCCGTGCATTGGTTGATGCCGATGTGAATTATAAGATCGCCAAAGATTTTACCGATAGGGTCAAGGAAAAGGCGCTGGGTGAAAAAGTATTGCTTGCTGTTAATCCCGGCCAGCAAATGGTAAAAATTGTACAGGATGAGTTGACGGAATTGATGGGTGGCACCGAAACTGAATTCAACATCAGCGGTAGCCCGGCAATTATATTGGTGGCAGGTTTGCAGGGTAGTGGTAAAACAACTTTCAGTGGTAAGCTTGCCAATTATCTTAAAACAAAAAAAGGTAAATCCCCTTTATTGGTGGCAGCGGATATTTACCGTCCTGCGGCGATAGACCAGCTTGAGGTTTTGGGCGGACAAATAGATGTACAGGTTTACAGTGAAAGAGAAAATAAAGATGCTGTTTCTATTGTGCAGAATGCGATCAAGGAAGCCAGGGCTAAAAATAAAAATGTGATCATCATTGATACTGCCGGCCGTTTGGCAGTTGATGAAGTGATGATGACTGAGGTTGCCAATATTAAAGCGGCCATCAATCCACAGGAAATTTTATTTGTGGTAGATAGTATGACCGGCCAGGATGCGGTGAATACAGCCGCTGCATTTAATGAGCGTTTGGATTTTAGTGGTGTAGTACTTACAAAATTAGATGGTGATACAAGAGGTGGTGCGGCGCTCTCAATTAAATACACGGTAAACAAACCGATCAAATTTGCCAGCAGCGGAGAGAAGATGGATACGTTAGATGTGTTTTATCCCGACAGGATGGCGCAGCGTATCTTGGGTATGGGCGATATTGTGAGCCTGGTTGAAAAAGCGCAGGAACAATTCGACGAAAAAGAAGCAGCAAGGCTTGAAAAGAAAATACGCAAAAATCAATTTGATTTTGAAGACTTTAAAACCCAGCTTGAGCAAATAAAAAAGATGGGTAATATCAAAGACCTGATGGGTATGATACCGGGCGTAGGCAAGCAGATAAAAGATGTGGATGTGAATGATGATTCGTTCAAGGGTATTGAAGCGATGATCAACTCTATGACCCTGCAGGAACGCAGGAACCCGGATCTCATCAATCCCGGCCGCAAAGCCAGGATCGCTAAAGGTGCCGGTAAAGATATTGTTGAGCTGAATGCTTTTTTAAAACAATTTGAACAAATGAAAGGCATGATGAAGATGATGAATAAAATGCCAAAAGGAATGATGCCCGGATTGGGAAGAAGATGATCTCTATAATATTTTTCTAAAGCCTCAACCAGATAAGTTGAGGCTTTTTTATTGAAAGCCATTGCACGTTAATTTTACATTTCTTCTTTTATTTACCGATTTATTAAATTAAATTAGGGTGCTCTAACAGTTGGCTTCTTAAAGAAAACCGTCGCTGTTACTGCACTTTATCTTCTCAACTATCCATAAAACCAACTGTTCAGGTTCGAGACAATCCAGCTTACATCCAGGTGCCACGGCAGCTGCTTTTATTAATTGGTATTCATTAAATAAATGGATGCCTGAAAATTCTGATTATGAAAAAAATAGTTGTACGGGGATTTAAGAAAGAAAAATTCTCTCCTGAAGAGATCCAGGAAGCCAAAGACAGCAAACTCGAATTGAAAGAGTCTTACCAGTTCAGTACTTCCAGGGCTGCGGCTCCGATCCATGAACTGGAGTTTGATAAAACTGATGTGCTGGAATTTGTTTTTGATGACAATACCACCTGGGTGGGAAGTTCAGATATCATCCACGATATATTTCCCGAAGCGGCTAATCAGAAACGTGCTGTTGGCGAAAGTTTTGAAATGCCCATGTATTTAAAGACCGATGAAGCCAACCGCAGCTTGCTGGGTGATATTGCACTAAAAGCCTTGAATGTATTTGCAAAAAAAGCGGTATCGCAAAAAGTGATTGAGATTGCCGGCCGGCTTGAGAAAAAAGGCCTGGAGAATATGAGTGGTTTGTATGCGATCAACGCTGATTTTAAGCTCAGCAAAGCAACTGTAAAAAATGCTGATAAACCTTATTTGCTTTTCCTGCATGGCACCAATTCATCAACCGCCGGATCATTTGGTGAAATAAGAGGATCGGAACTCTGGAAAAATATGCAGGCAGTTTATGGGCAAAATATCATTGGCCTGCAGCACGAAACAATGACCAAAAGCCCGATCCAGAATGTCATCAATCTCTTTAAAGCATTGCCTGAGGTTTGTACGCTGCATGTTATTTCACATTCAAGAGGCGGTTTGGTGGGTGATGTGCTGGCCCGCTTTTGTAATGGTAACACAGGCTTTACAAATGCAGAACTGGCTTATCTTACCAAAACAGAAAGAACAACAGATATTACCGATATTAAAACCCTGCAGCAACTTGCAGCCGGTAAAAAGATCGCTGTAGATAAATTCATTCGTGTTGCATGCCCGGCTTACGGAACAACTGTTCTATCAAAACGACTTGATCATTTCTTGAACATCAGTTTAAATTTATTGGGTACATTGTTTGGCCCGGTTGGCACTGCATTAACAGGAGAATTCAAAGAACTGATATCAGCAGCAGTTGATACCAAGAATGACCCCGACCAGTTGCCAGGACTGGAAGCCATGAACCCGGCTTCTCCTTTTTTAAAGGTGCTCAACAATCCAGATAACATCATCAACAGCCCTTTAACAGTCATCTCCGGTAATTGCGGTATCAAATTTAATTTGAAAGCACTGCTCATTATTGCCAGTAAATTATTTTACCTGCGTGATAACGACCTTGTGGTAGATACCAAATCAATGTATTGCGGTACCAGGAGAAATATACCTCTCCAGTATTTTTTTGATGAGGGCGCCGAAGTAGACCATGTTCACTATTTTAAAAATAAAAAAACGCAGGACGCATTGTTGCTGGCTTTAAAAGCAACAACGGCTACCATTCCAAATTTTGTTAGTTATCAGCAATCTTTACAGGCTGCTTTAGACAGAAATGCATTGCTTGGCCTTGATGGAGGAGGAGTTTACACAGATAAAGTAACCGGTAAAAAGCCGATTGCTATTTTATTGCCCGGCATCATGGGGTCCAATCTCGACCAGGGAAATAATAAAATATGGATCAATTATCTGCGCTTCCTGGTGGGTGATCTGGGCAAACTTGATATTGGCAAAAAGGATATCCTGGCATCTTCACTCATCAAAACCTCGTACAAAAAATTAGTTGATTTTTTAAGTACAGATTATGATGTGGTAACCTTCCCATTTGACTGGCGTATGCCACTTGCAGAGGCGGCCGAACTCTTGAAGGCCAGGATTGAGCAATACCTTGCTTTTAAAGTGCCTATAAAAATAATCGGTCACTCTATGGGCGGTGTTGTTACCCGTGATTTCATTATCAACCATCCTGCTACCTGGAAAAAACTAAATGCATCAAAAGATTTTAAACTGCTTTTATTGGGCGCCCCGTTAGGCGGATCATACCGCATACCTTATGTCCTGGCGGGAAAAGACTCCATCATTAACCAGCTTAGTAAGATCGACCTGAAACATACGAAGAAAGAATTGCTGGATATGTTCCGCAAATATCCAGGCTTGCTGGGATTGTTACCCATTGCAAAGGATGTGGATTTTTCCGATGAAAAAGTATGGCAAAGCATGCGTAATGCTTCTTTGTTCGACTGGAATATTCCCGATAAAAAGGACCTGCAGTTTTGGGGGAGTTACCGGGACAACGTTTTGTCAAAGATGGATTCAATAGAAATGGACAATGTTGTTTACATAGCCGGTAAAGATGATGCTACGGTTTGTGGTTTTGAAATAAATAACAATCTGCCGGATGAAAAAATAATTTTTAAAAGCACTGCGGAGGGAGACCAGTCTGTAACCTGGGATACGGGCATACCTAAAAAATTACTCACTACCGACCGGTTGTATTATGTAAATGTATCGCATGGTGCATTGGCAAACAATGCAGATATATTCAACGGCATCTGTGAAATATTAAAAACCGGTAAAACAGAATTGCTGAGCCGCAACCGCCCTGTATTAAGGGGCACCCAACCTGTATTTGATACCGTAGAAGAAGAAGTTTATGAAACGGATGAACTGAGCCTTGAAAAAAACGTCCTTGGAATAAAAGAAAAACCGGTTACCGAGCATGCAGCTTCTGTTCCGCTAAAAGTAAGTGTAAGCAATGGCGACCTGTTCTACAGCCGATACCCCATCATGGTCGGCCATTTTATCAACGATGGTATTACCAGTGCCGAAAAAGTGATTGACAATTACAGTGGCAGCCAGCTCAGCCAGCGGCACAAGCTGAATATGTATGCTGGCGTTATTGGCAGTAACGAAGTGTTTGTAAATTTTAAAAGTGAATTTAAAGGCGCTATTGTAGTGGGGCTTGGAGCGCCCGGCAGGCTTAGCTCTTACCAGCTTGCACAAACGGTTGAATTGGGCGTTATCAAATATATGCTGGAGTTGATAAACCTTCATACTAAAAATGAAACTGAACATATACCTGCAGAAACGGGCATATCTGTATTGCTGATAGGTTGTGGTTATGGTGGCCTTTCAATAGAAAGTTCAATACGTTCGATAATCCTGGGAGTTCAGAATGCCAATAAAAAAATGGAGGAGTTTCAAACAGAAGGATTAAGGTTGATCGAGCATATAGAATTTATTGAATTGTTTGAAGACAGGTGTATGCAATGCCTGTATATTTTAAGCAGGATCGAAAATGAAGAAGATAGTACTATAAACATCAGGCTGCCTAAAAAACAATACAAAAAATTACTGGGCTCACGTACACGTATTCCCATGGAAAATGATGTTGATTGGTGGAGCCGTATAACAGTGCAGTTGCACCAGGAAAAAGAAGAGGGATCGGATGAGATGGAATCCTCACTGCGTTTTGCATGTAGCACGGGCAGTGCAAGAGAAGAAGAGCGTGACCTGCAAACCAGCCCCGAGATCATTAATGACCTCATAGAAGAAATGAGTACCAATAATAACTGGAATGCCGGCCTTGCAAAAACGGTATTTGAATTATTGATACCGAATGATTTTAAAGATGAGATAAAAAAACAAAGCAATAGTTTATGGGTTTTGGATCATGCAGCAGCATCGTATCCGTGGGAATTATTGCAGGACAGTACCAATAATGCCCGGCCGCTTTGCTGCAATGCCGGTATGATACGCCAGCTTAAGCTGGAAGATTACCGTATAAAAGTTGATGGAGTTATTGGCAAAAAAGCATTGGTTGTTGGCGATCCTGACCTGAATGGCTTTCCTTATGCCCGTCAGTTACCAGGAGCTTTTAAAGAAGGGAACCTGGTAGCATCTATACTGGGCGAGTACGGTTATGAAATGCCTAATAACTGTTTTAAAAAATCATCTACGCAGATCATCAATGCCTTGTTTAAAGATGAGTATAAGATCATTCACCTGGCAGGGCATGGCATATTCAATGAAAAAAGGCCCAAAGCTTCAGGCATGTTAATTGGCAATGGCGTGTTCTTGAGTACCAAAGAAATTTGCCAGATGAGCAAAGTGCCTGAACTGGTTTTTGTTAACTGTTGTTTTTTAGGAAAAGTGGATGATAAAAGTGAAGCGCTCTTCAGCAAGCGGTACAAACTTGCCGCCAATATCGGCACACAACTGATAAGCAATGGCGTAAAAGTGGTTATAGCTGCTGGCTGGGCTGTTGATGATTCAGCAGCACTATATTTTACCGGCATCTTCTATCATGCCATGCTGGCTGGTAATAATTTTGGCGATGCTGTAAAAGAAGCCAGGGCAAAAACATTTGCCAAATATCCCAATACCAATACCTGGGGAGCATATCAATGTTATGGTGACCCGTTCTTTAAATTAACCGAGTATAAAAAAGCGAAAGGATATACTTACCGCTACCTGATTGCACAGGAAGCAGAGAATGATCTGAGTAATTTAATTAACAGGGCCGATTCAAAAGGAAGCTCGGTTAAATACCTGCTGGGCGATATTGCTGCCATAGCCGCCGCAGTTGATGCAGCCGGTATACGCAATGCAGCTATAACCGAAAGAGAGGCGATGGCTTATGCCGAATGTAATGAGTACGAAAATGCCATTGCTAAATTTGAAAGCCTGCTTTGCATGGAACAGGCAGGATTTTCATTAAAAGCGCTGGAGAAATATTGTAACATCAGGACAAAGCTTTGTGTAAAAAACTGGCAGGCAGGTATAGAAAAAAATAAGCAGCCGGCTAAACTGGATAAAGTGATCGCTGACCTGAAGCAATTACTGAACATGAGCCCTACTGCCGAGCGCCTGAGTTTAATGGGCAGTGCTTATAAGCGCAAGGCAATGATATCAATTGCTAACGCCGATAAAGCAAAAGCATTGATAACTGCTGCCGGTTATTATAAGCAGGCTTACAATATGCCGCAGAACAGCAATAAAACCTATTCGCTCACCAACTGGCTGGAGATAGAGAAGATACTGCAGCTTGCTAAAAACATGGCAGGTGTAAAAGCCGTCATCAAAAAATATAAATTTGAAACGGTAAATAAAACCAAAGAATTGATTGATGATGCCGTTAAAAAAATGATAAGTACAGATATCGATATGGATTTCTGGAACGAGATAGGAATAGCAAATGCTGTACTGTGTGCATGGCTGATGGAAGGAAAAGATACAAAGGAAATTACTGGCAAAACAGTGGTGGATGCCTATAAAAAAGTATGGAATATTGCCGGCTCTCAAAATAAAAAGGTTTCAGAAATAGAGCATTTCGACTTCCTTATTTCGGCTTATTCAGGCCTGGTTAAAAGGCCACCTACTGTAACCACCATTAAAAAAATAAAGCAGGACCTGGAGAAGATCATTAAGTAGAAATCATAGGGCGTAAAAATAAAATATGAGCCCGGTTTACTTATACTTTTTTAAGTAAATTGTTAGAAATTCACAGGTTTAAGCGTTTTTATTTCTATTATTTGGCATTTCTATCCTTGGGCATTATCTTTGTCATCCTTTTTTAAGGAATAAACCCTATTTAATAACAACCAAAAATTTCTATTTATGGCTGTAAAAATGAGACTGCAAAGGCATGGCTCAAAGAAGCGCCCTTTTTACTTCATCGTTGTAGCAGATGGCCGTGCACCACGTGACGGCAAATTTATCCAGAAACTAGGTACTTACAATCCTTTAACGGTTCCTGCAACTATCCAGGTAGATCGTCAGAAAGCATTGGACTGGTTACAAAAAGGTGCTCAACCCACCGATACTGTACGCCGTATCCTTTCTTTCAAAGGTGTGTTGTATCTGAAGCATTTACTTCGTGGCGTAAGCTTAGGCTTATTTGACGAAGCAGGTGCAATGGAAAAATTCACTGCATGGACGTCTGAACATGACTCAAACGTTGCCCGTCGCCAGGGAGCCCACAGAAAGGCCCGTAACGATAGCCGCAACCAACCAGTTGTGAAAAAAGTGGAAGCTAAAGTTGAAGCAGCACCTGCTGCCGATACAACTGAAGCTGATATTGAAGCATCGGCTGCAGAAGAAACCAAAACAGAAGAATAAGTAACCTCTGTTCCGTTAATTCATTTAAAGTCCTGATTTTTTATCAGGACTTTTTTTATTGTCATTTCGACGAAGGAGAAATCTGCTGAATAAAATTGCAAAGATGATGTTAGCACATTTGTGCAATGGTCATCATCGTTGTGTATACTCACTGTACGGCATACCAATAGGGAGCATTTTAACCTGCATGGTTGTCCCTTGTAGCTAATAGCTTGCAGCTTCTTTGTATCTTGCACCCAATGAATCAATACTTCAAAATAGGAAAATTAGCAGCCAGCACTGGCCTAAAAGGAGAATTGGTATTGCAGCATAACCTGGGAAAGAAAAACACTTTCAAAGGATTGGAAGCCATTTTCCTGGAAGAAAAGAAAGACAGTTTTATTCCATACTTCATCGAATCTGCAAAGATCAGGAGCGAAAACGAAACCGTAATAAAACTGGAAGGAATAGATATTGTAGAAACGGCACGTAAACTAACTCCTAAAGAAGTATGGCTTATTGAAGATGACTTTAAAAAATTCGCAGCCAAATCATCTCCTATTACTTTGCTGGGTTTTAATATCATTAATGAAGGAGAAGACCTGGGCGAAATACTGGAAGTTATTGAACAACCACACCAGGTTTTATGTTCTATTCTATTAAACGGTAAAGAAGCATTGATACCCATTCATGAAGACAGCCTGGAAAAAGTGGATTCAAAGAACCGTAAGGTTTATGTTACTCTGCCTGATGGATTACTCGATATCTATAAATAATAAAGTCAAAATTCAAAAGTAAAAAGTCAAAATGTCTCAAGTCTAAACCTCAATTTTGAATTTTTACTTTTGCCTTATATATGGCCCCCCAACGCATCATAGCTCATTTTGACCTGGATTCATTTTTTGTTTCAGTAGAGATATTGAATAACCCTTCTTTAAAAGGCAAGCCGGTAATTGTGGGCGGTAAGGAAAGAGGCGTGGTGGCAGCCTGTAGCTACGAAGCAAGGAAGTTTGGAATTCATTCCGGCATGCCGTCTAAAAAAGCATTCCAGTTATGCCCGCATTTAATTGTTGCCAACAGCAGCAGGGGAGAGTACAGCAAATACAGCCGTTGGGTAACGCAGATCATCGCTTCCAAAGCGCCGCTGTTTGAAAAAGCCTCCGTGGATGAATTTTATATTGATCTTACCGGCATGCAGAAATTTTTTGATCCGCTGCAATGGACAATTGATCTGCGTAAGCAAATAATGGATGAAACCAATCTACCCATTTCATTCGGCCTGGCCAGTAATAAAATGATGGCAAAAATGGCTACCAATGCAGCCAAGCCCAATGGTTATTTACAGGTGCCATTTGGAAAGGAGAAAGAATTTCTGGCACCTATGCCGGTTAGCAAAATTCCCGGTGTTGGCGAACATACTTATGAAGTGCTGAAAGCCATGGGCATTAAGATCATTAAAGACATCAGTGAAAAAACACAGGAAGAACTGGAAGAAAAACTGGGCAAATGGGGTATTGATCTCTGGTACAAAAGCCAGGGCATTCACAATCGGGAAGTGTCCAGTTATCATGAAGCCAAATCAATTTCAAGCGAACATACTTTTGATGAAAATAAAGTAGATGTTAAATTCCTGAAAAGCGAATTGGTAAGGCTTACAGAAAAAATTGCTTTTGAACTGCGACAGGATGAAAAAGTAGCAGGTTGTGTTGCAGTTAAGATACGTTATCACGACTTTGAAACGACCTCCAGGCAAACAACCATCCCTTACAGCTGTGCTGATGATGAATTCATCCCGGTAGTAAAAGAGTTATTTGATAAATTGTATAAGAAAGGGAATCCTGTTCGCCTGCTGGGCGTACGTTTGAGCGAACTGACCAACGACGCCATTCAGACAAATCTCTTTGATGACGTGGAACGAAAGAACGATCTGTACAAAGCTATAGATAATGTTAAAAATCGTTTTGGAAAGAATTCTTTGAACAGGGCATCATCGTCTAAAAAATAGTTTTAAAGATTTTACGAATTAATACGAATTACACGAATTGTTCAAAACAAAGTCAATTCGTGTAATTAGTGTAATTGATTTAAATTAGTGTAATTAAAATTTTATTTATGAGTTTAAGATTAGGGGATATTGCTCCCACCTTCCAGGCAAAAACATCTTTAGGCGAAATTGATTTTTATGAATACTTAGGTGATTCATGGGGAATTTTATTTTCTCATCCTGCAGATTATACACCGGTTTGTACTACCGAGCTTGGCCGCACTGCAGCATTAAAAGATGAATTTGCAAAACGCAATGTAAAAGTACTGGCATTGAGTGTTGACCCTGTAGATAAGCACCTCGGCTGGATCAGTGATATCAATGAAACACAAAACTGTACTGTTGATTTTCCTATTGTAGCGGATGAAGACAGGAAGATATCTGAATTGTACGATTTTATTCATCCCAATGCATCGGCAACGGCAACCGTCCGTTCACTGGTTGTTATCGGGCCGGATAAAGCAGTGAAACTGATCATCACTTATCCTGCATCAACCGGAAGAAATTTTGTGGAAGTGTTACGTGTGGTTGATTCGTTGCAACTTACTGCCAATTATAGTGTAGCTACACCTGCCAACTGGCAGCATGGAGAAAACGTGATCGTCGTACCTGCGGTAAGTACCGAAGATGCTATTAAAAAATTCCCGAAAGGTGTGGAAATTGTAAAACCTTATTTGCGTTATACACCACAGCCAAATATTGATTAAACTAATAAAAAAGAGCCGTTTTAAAACGGCTCTTTTAATTCTTCTTCAACTGCTGCAGCAATGCCCGTATATCTTTTGGCAGCGCAGCTTCCAGGTCAATTATCTTTCCATCAGAATCAGTAAACTTTAAGCGGTAAGAATGTAAAGCAAGCCTGTTCAGCATCGGCCTTTCTTCTTCATCGTGTTTGCTAAGTTTGTATTTCTTTTTGATGGAAGAAAGCAGGACAGGTTTTCCATCGCCATATAATTCATCGCAGGCAAGCGGGTGGCCCATATTTTTGCAATGTACCCGTATCTGGTGCGTACGGCCGGTATGTAACTGAAATTGCACCAGTGAGAACATCTTGTTTTCTTCGACCAACTCATAATCAGTTATCGAAGGTTTGCCTCTCTGGTGTACTATATAAAAACCTTTTTGTACACCATGTTCAGCAATGGGTGCATCAATAGTTGCTTTTTTAGGTGAAGGAATACCGTGAACAAGTCCCAGGTAGTATTTTTCAATTTCCCGCCCTTCAAAAAGCTGTGAGAAATATTTATGCGCCGCTTCTGTTTTTGCAAATATGATGATACCGCTGGTGTCCCTATCCAAACGGTGAACCGTAAATATGGAACCATATTTTTCCAGCAAAATTTCTTTCAGGGAAATTTGTGTTTGCTCCCTGTCAGGGATAGATAATAAACCCGCCGGTTTATTTACCGCAACAAATGAATCGTTCTCGAAAATAATTTCAGGACTATACTTTTTCAAAACTTATTTCTTTTTGGAAGTGTTCATGTATTTCAGCAGGCGTATCTCTTTTTCACTCAGGTAACGCCACTTGCTGCGTTCTACATTTTTCTTGGTTAGATTGGCATACATCACACGGTCAAGGCCTTTTACATCATAACCCAGGTGTTCAAATATGCGGCGTACAATACGGTTGCGGCCACTATGCAGCTCAATACCAATAATGGATTTGTCTTTACTATCTGCATAAGCCAGGCTATCGATCAATATTTCACCATCTTCCAGTGTGAGTCCGTCAACAATTTTATCAAAGTGCGCCTTGGTAAGTGGTTTGTCTAATTTTACTTCGTAGATCTTTTTTATCTCGTAGCTGGGATGAGAAAGTTTTTGAGTGAGGTCACCATCATTGGTAAATAGCAAAACACCTGATGTGTTCCTGTCTAACCGGCCGATAGGATAAACCCTTTCTGTGGTAGCCTGTTTGATCAGTTGCAGCACCGTTTTTCTTCCCTGCGGATCATCGGTAGTTGTTATATAATCTTTGGGTTTGTTTAATAAGATGTACACAAGATTTTTGGTGACAAAAAGTTTTTTGCCATTGTAAACAACTTCATCCTTTGCTTCAACTTTGTAACCCGGTTCGGTAACTATTTTACCGTTTACTTTCACCTTTCCACCTACGATCAGTTCTACTGCCTCTCTCCTCGAAGAAACACCACAATGCGCCATGAATTTATTCAATGGCATAACACCTGTTGGTGCATTATCATTTGCTGCGGCTGCTTTAGCTGATTTTTGATGAGGTGTTTTTGCCGCTCCTCTTGGTTTATCAGCAGCAGGTACTTCAGGGGCTTTGCTCTTTGCATTATCAGCTGCTTTTGTTGCCATTCCGCCCTTCTTTGCCTGCCGGGCAAGATATTCTTCCTTTTTCTTCTCCTCAAAAAAAGCATTACGTTCCTTACGGTACTTTTTCTTTTCCTGGCGGAACTCTTCTTTTACAACGCTGTTCTTTTTCTTTTTCTGAAATTTCTGGAATGGAGTCTGGCTCATGTTAGAAGTGTTTTGCTGTTTTACAACAGTAGTGAGTAGCAAAGATAATCTTTTTCCCGGTGAGTCACCCTCGTGGGGTGACTCACCGGGAAAAACAAAAAAGCCATTCCTTTTGGGAATAGCTTTTGCTGGGTATTGGGGATCTTATTACTTTTTAACTTTTGACCTGTCACCACGGCTCTTTTTCATCTCTTCTTTTTTCTTCAACTGCTCGGGTGTCAGTATTTTACTATGTTGGTCTTTCATTTCAGCTTTTATAGCCATCATCTGTTCTTTCTTTTGTTCCCTGCTCAGCGATTCGTTGTTTTTTATCTTTTCAAACTTTGCTTTTGTTGCATCATGCTGCGCTTTTAATTTTGTAACCTGCTCATCGGTTAAGCTGAGGCTGGTTTTCATTTTGTCCAAACGCTTTGCATAATGCCCTTCACTTTTGGCTTTACGTTCAGCTTTTAACTGTGCCATTTTTGTTTTCTGCTCAGCAGTTAACAAACCATCCATTTTTGTTTTCCTTTCTTTAAGGATGGCAGTTTTTCTGTCACGCTGTTCTTTCACCGTAATGTTTTCCTGCGTGTTTAGATCCTGCATTTTTTTGCGAAAATCTTCATTAATGGTTTTTGCCTGTTTCTTCTGGTCTTCAGAAAAATTCAATTGCTTCGCCATCATGCCTTTATCGTGTTTACGATGATGATGTCCTTTTTTGCCCATTTTGTCCTGCGCATTTGCTGTAGCTGTTAAAGCAAAAATGGCGATCATGGGAATTAGTAATTTTTTCATGTCTATTTATTTAAAGTTTATGTATAGACAGAACGAGGGCAACAAAGTTTAACGGGAAATGTTAAAGAAAAACTAAGCCTTTTTATTGGCCAGTTGGCCGCAGGCTGCATCAATGTCCTTACCACGGCTGCGGCGAACTCTTACATTAACCCTGTTTTTTGCAAGGTGATCTGTAAACAGTTGGGTAGTGTCTTCATCCGACTTTGAGTAGGGGATGCCGGAAACGGGATTGAACTCAATTACATTTATTAAGTGAGTAGGGATCTTGCGATAAATTTTTACAAGTTCTTCTGCATCTTCAATGGTATCATTCACACCTTGTAAAAGAACATATTCCAGCGTGATGTCATTTTTGGTTTGCTCATAAAAATAATTGAGGGCATCAATTAATGCAGCAATATTATTGCTTTCATTAATTGCCATGATGGTATTGCGCTTTTCATCGGTAGCAGCATGTAGCGATAGGGCGAGGTTAAACCTGACTTTATCATCTCCCAACTGCCGTATCATTTTTGCAACACCGGCAGTAGAAACAGTAATTCTCTTGGGACTCATGGCCATACTATCGCTGGCGGTAATTCTTTCGATAGACTTTAAAACATTATTATAATTCAATAATGGTTCGCCCATGCCCATGTACACAATATTGGTAAGGCCGGTGCCATACATTTTCAGGCTCTGTTCATTTAGTATAGCTACCTGGTCGTAGATCTCATCAAAATGCAGGTTACGTTTACGATCCATTAAACCGGTTGCGCAAAATTTGCAGGCAAGGCTGCATCCTATCTGAGATGAAACGCAGGCAGTATTTCTTTTTTCAGTAGGAATGATCACCCCTTCCATCAAATGACCGTCAAAAGTTTTAAATCTTGATTTTAAAGTACCATCGCTGCTGTGCTGTGTGGCATCAACCGTCATGGTATTCAGTTCAAAATCTTCAGCCAGTTTTTTACGAAGATCAAGCGATAAATTGCTCATATCGTCAAAACTGCGGGCATTTTTCTTCCAAAGCCACTCATAGGTTTGTATGGCACGGAACTTTTTATCTCCTATTGATTCAAAATATTCCTTTAACTCCGCAAGGCTTAAACTGCGTATATTTTTTACTGCCGTCATGCTGCAAAGGTACTGACCAGAAAGCTATTTTCCAGTAAGAATGTGCATTACGTCAAGTGGTACCGGGGGATTGGCTAAAAATTTGTAGTTTTCATTTAAATATTTTTATCATGTACAGGAATAATGTTTTGATGCTTGCCTTATTTGTTCTTTTATGCTCCGGCAGTAAATGCAGTTCCACGATACAATCAAATGGAAGCAACGGTGTATATGCAGATTCTGTTAAGACGCTTGTTAGCGGACTGAATTATCCCTGGGAAATCTTATGGGGAAAAGATAACCATATCTGGATGACTGAACGGGATGGAAAGATCAGCAAAATTGATCCTGCAACCGGTAAGATCATTTTTTCGGCTTCTATTGCCGAAGTGGAAAGCCGCAACGAAGGTGGCTTACTGGCTATGGTGCAGCACCCGGATTTTTTAACCAATGGTTTGTTTTATGTAGTGTATGATTATGAAGCCAGTGGTGGTTACCGGGAAAAAATGGTACAAATGAAATTTGAGAACGGCGGCATTAAACCTGTAAAAACATTGATAGAGAATATACCGGCATCCAGTATTCATAATGGCTCCAGGCTCTGGATAAGCAGTGATGCCAAAATTTTTATGACAACCGGTGATGCTGCCAATCAGCCTAACGCACAGCGTACTACATCTGTTTCAGGAAAAGTATTGCGGTTTAATTTAGACGGAACTATTCCGGCTGATAATCCATTTCCTGGCTCTGCCGTATGGAGTTATGGGCATAGAAATCAGCAGGGGCTGGTGGTAGCAAACGGCATTATGTATGCAAGTGAGCATGGTCCAACTATAGAAGATGAGGTAAACATCATTGAAAAAAAACGCAACTATGGCTGGCCAACTGTGAATGGCCCCTGCGATGACAATGATGAAAAATCTTTTTGTAAAACTAACAATGTAAAAGAACCCATCTGGAGCAGCGGCGGCAATACCCTTGCGGTTTGTGGTATGGATTATTACAATAACAACCTGATACCGGCCTGGAAGAACAGTTTACTGATGTGTAATTTAAAAGATGCCAGTCTGAAGGTGCTTGCCTTAAGCAGTGATGGACTTTCGGTTGTTAGCCAAAAAACACTGTTTAGGAACAGGTTTGGAAGGCTCAGGGATATTTGTATCTCTCCTTCAGGCAAGGTTTACCTTTGTACCAGCAATGGCGGTAATGATGACGTGCTGGTAGAAATTACCAAACCATAGTTTTAGTGAAATGAACATCTGCAATTACCTTCTTTAACTTTTTCTTTGTAAAATAAATTTGGCTTGTTACGAAATATTCGTAGATTTACGAAAATTTCGTAGAAATGGAAAAATTAACCCACGTTGAAGAAGAAACCATGCAGGCCATCTGGCGCACCGGCGAAGGCAATATAAAATCCTTCATGGAAAAGCTGGACGAAGAACTGCCTTACACCACTGTTGCGTCTACCGTTAAAAATCTTGAGAAGAAAAGTTACCTCAGCAGCCGGCTGGTTGGTAATGTGTATTTATACAAACCGCTGATAAGCGAAGCCGACTACAAAAAGAAATTTATGGGCAACGTGGTGAAAGATTACTTTGACAACTCTTATAAAGAGATGGTGAACTTTTTTGTGGAGCAGAAAAAACTTTCAGCCGGGGAACTGAAAGAGATCATCAATATGATCGAAAAGGGAAAAAAATGATCATTTTAATTTAACTGTATGCCCGCTTTAATTATCTATATACTAAAATTGTCTGTAAGCCTTGCGGTGGTTTTCCTGTTTTACCGTTTATTCCTTCACAGGCTTACATTTTATAACTGGAACCGGTGGTACCTGCTTGGTTATACCATGCTGGCTTTTTTTATCCCCTTCCTTGATGTATCAATATTACTGGAAAAGCAAAACGGAAATGCCATTATTCAATGGGTGCCACTCATCAGCGATGCTGTACCAACACATACTGCAGCAGTAAATCCGGTAAACTTTTTCACTGTATGGAATATCACGAGTTTGCTCCTGTTGATCGGAATGGCGGTTATGCTGATAAGGTTGCTGATGCAGTTTATTTCCTTTAGAAGGATGATGAAGAAAGCAGCTTTTATTCCGGGTACCGGTATGAAGATATTTCATGTGGATGAGCAGATCATCCCTTTCTCATTTGGGGGTTCAATTTTTATTAATCGTCACCTGCATTCCGAAACCGAACTACAGGAAATTATCCGGCACGAGTTTGTGCATGTGAAGCAGGTGCATAGCCTGGACATCATTTGGGGAGAACTTTTGTGCCTGCTTAACTGGTACAACCCGTTTGCATGGATGTTAAAACGTTCCATCCGCCAAAATCTTGAATTTATTGCCGATCATAAAGTGCTGGAGAACGGCATTGCAAAAAAAGAATATCAATACCTGTTGCTGAAAGTGATGGGTAACAATCAATATAGTATAGCAAACCAGTTCAATTTTTCTTCATTAAAAAAACGTATAGCCATGATGAACAAACTAAAAACCGCCAAAGTGCATTTGGTGAAATTCCTTTTTATCCTGCCGGTGATGGCCATCATACTCGTTTCTTTCCGAAACCAGTTGATCGCCAATGACAAGGACAGCATCAACAACATTCCTGGTGTGATGCAGGACACAGTACCGGCCAAAAACAAATTGCCCGACAATGTTAAAGGGGTAAGAGTGAAAGACAAAAAGGTGACTGTAACATTGAAGGATGGAACCAGGGAAGAATATAACCTGGCCAATGATGCAGAAGAAGCTGCCTTTGAAAAAAAATACGGAGATATAATTCCACCGCCACCACCGCCTCCGCCAGCACCGCCAGCACCACCAGCACCACCAGCACCACCAGCTCCTCCTGCCCCGCCTGTGCCACCTACACCACCGCCAGCCCCACCTGCCTTGCCAGAGAATGTGCAACGCATCAGTGTGAATAATGACGATGCGACCGTATGGCTTAGAGATGGCACTAAAGAAAAGTATGATCTCTCCAATGAAGCAGAAAAGAAAATTTTTGAAAAAAAATATGGAGTATTGCCGCCACCTGTGCCTCCAATTCCTCCTATACCGGCAATAGCGCCTGATGCTCCATCAGGGACAGGTTACAACAGCCGGTTGAATGATGTAGCAAAAGAATTTGAGATCACCGATACCAGGGCGGACATTAAATTAAAGAATGGTGTTGTTGAGCACTACGACCTTACAGATAAAACATCAAGAAAACAATTTGAAAATAAATATGGAAAACTGTATTCAGCGGCTTCAGCTGCACCCGGAGCAACACCGGTTGCCTATTTGAATGGTTCGGGTACCACCGTAATTGCGCCGATGACTCCCAGGCCAGGTGAAAGGCCAATGGTGATCGATGATTACGGGTATACTATTACGGGCAAAGAAGATGTGCTGATCACCATTACAAAAAATACAACAAGAAGCCAGCTTGATGATTTTATCAAACAGATGAAAGCAAAAGACATAGAGTTGCATTTTGAGAACATCAATTATAATGGTGGTGTGTTGACAGAGATAAGCGGTTACATGAGATCAAAGGATGGCCGCAGCAATTTTGTAGCAAACGATTTTCATAAACTCATACTTGCCATGATAAAGAAAGGGGAGCAAACTTATTTTAAGGTAAGTGTAAAGGATGATAAGATATCCATCTAGGATTACAAGCCGTATAGCCATGTTAAAAAGAACAGCATAATCTGCTGTTCTTTTTATTTAACACAAAAAAGAACCTTAGCTGAGCATGAAATCCTGTGTATTATACAATTTCGCAGATTTGACAGTATTTTCCGTTCTTTGTACAAGGAAAAAAGCAACATGGAAACAGTTTACGTAATTGACACAGTAAGAACAGCCATTGGAAAATATGGGGGCTCGTTGAGTGGCATAAGGCCCGATGACCTGCTGGCACATGTGATCAGTGTTTTGGTGAAGAGAAATCCAAATATTGATGTGAATGCCATTGAAGATGTGATAGCCGGTGCTGCCAACCAGAGCGGCGAGGATAACCGCAATGTGGCCCGTATGGCGGCTTTGTTGGCTGGGCTGCCTCCTACTGTGGCAGGCAATACGGTAAACCGCTTATGTGCCAGCGGACTGCAGGCCATTATGGATTGTACCAGGGCAATCGCCTTTGGCGATGGCGACCTGATGATCGCCTGCGGGGTGGAAAGCATGAGCCGGGCGCCATTTGTAATGCCCAAAAGTACCAGCGCATTTGCCCGTGAGCCACAAATTGCAGATACCACACTTGGCTGGCGTTTTGTAAATAAACGGCTTGCTGAGTTATACTATCCGTACACCATGGGCGAAACGGCAGAGAATGTTGCCAAGCGCTGGAATATAAGCCGGCATGCACAGGATGAGTTTGCATTTGCCAGCCAGCAGAAATATGAAAAAGCTTTTACCGAAAATAAATGGCAGGATGAAATAACGCCTGTTCAGGTACAGGTTGGTAAGGATGTATTTGATTTTGAAAAGGATGAACATCCACGTTTATCGAGCCTTGAAAAGCTGGCATTGTTGAAACCAGCTTTTGCAAAAGACGGAACAGTTACCGCCGGAAATAGCAGCGGTATTAATGATGGCGCTGCGGCTATGTTACTGGCCAGCGAAGCCGCTGTAACAAAATACGGCCTGCAGCCGATGGCTAAAATTGTGAGCATGGCTGTTGCGGGAGTTGATCCGGCAATTATGGGCATTGGCCCGGTGCCCGCCACAAAGAAGGCTTTGGAAAGAGCCAAACTACAGGTTGCAGACCTGGACCTGATCGAACTGAATGAAGCTTTTGCATCGCAATCCATCGCCTGCATACATGACCTGGGGCTGGATCTGGAGAAAGTGAATGTAAATGGTGGTGCGATTGCATTGGGTCATCCACTTGGTTGCAGCGGTGTAAGAATATCCACCACTTTATTGCATGAAATGAAAAGACGTAAAGCAAAATATGGCCTTGCTACTATGTGTGTGGGGGTAGGGCAGGGCTCGGCAATTATCTACGAGGGCTTATAATTTCTTTACATACAATGATCTAATGGCATTCCCGGACCGGGGCAAGATATTTTTTTGTGAACATAAAAGTTGTGAACAAAGATGTTGTTCACAACTTTTATGTTCACAACTTTTTTAACCGGTAAACAGCCCTACAGGTTTTTTAAATGCTCAGCCAGTTTATCAACAGCCACAACTTCCTGGTTACCGGTTGCTAAATTTTTAACGGCACAATTCTTTTCTTCCATTTCTTTACTGCCGATGATGATCACAAAAGGAATGCTTTTCTTTTCGGCATAAGTAAACTGTTTGTTGATCTTTGTTGCTTCGTGATACAGTTCGCAGGCAATACCACTGCTGCGTAATTGCTGCATGATGCCAAAAGCAAAGCGGCTTTCAGCATCTCCCATATTAAAGAACAGCGCTTTTGTGCTTACCTGTACATTCTCCGGGAACAGGTTCATTTCTTCCAGCACATCATAGATCCTGTCTACGCCAAAGCTGATGCCTACACCAGGAATATTGGGTACACCAAACAAACCGGTAAGGTCATCATATCGGCCACCACCGCCTATGCTTCCCATTTTAACTTCTTCGGGAGCCTTTGCTTCAAAAATGATCCCGGTGTAATAATTAAGGCCTCTTGCCAAGGTAAAATCAATATCGATGTTTGTGTTTTTCGATTGCTGAAAAACAAACTCTACTTCTTCAATACCCTGTTTGCCAATTTCACCTGAACCGATCAATGATCGTATTTGTGTAAGCTTTTCTTCATTGGTCCCGGTGATGTTCAGATAACTTTCAATAACTTTTATCTGGTCATCATTTAAACCACGTTGCTGTAATTCTTCTTTAACTTTTTCCAGGCCGATCTTATCCAGTTTATCAATAGCGATGGTGATATCGATCATCTTATCGGCACCGCCGCATAATTCGGCTAATGCAACTAATATCTTGCGGCTGTTGATCTTTAATTCATAATTCTTCAATCCCAGTTGAATAAAAACCTCGTGGTAGATATTGGCCAATTCAACTTCGTTCAATAAAGAAAGGCTGCCAACTACATCAGCATCGCATTGTGTAAACTCACGATAGCGGCCTTTTTGGGGCCTGTCGGCACGCCAGACCGGTTGTATCTGGTAACGTCGAAAAGGGAAAGTGAGTTTGGTGTGGTTCATTGCCACATAACGGGCAAAGGGAATGGTGAGATCGTATTTTAAAGCCTTGTCAGCAATCTCATTTTTAAATCCGGTTAAATGATTTTTTTTTGTAGACAGTTCCTTCGAAATACTTTCAAGAACTTCGGGATTTAATTTAAACAGAGCATTTCCAAATGGATTGGTAATATCCTTTAATTCCTCATTAGTACTTCTTAGATATTCGACGTTATCATAATTTGCTTTTAAATAATTACTTAATTCTTGAAAAAATTCTTTTGTGAATGGGTTTCCTGAATCAAGTATCCTATAGATCAGCTTATCACCTTCTTCTCCATACTTTCCCATCAGCGTTTCCAAATTTTCCATCGCCGGTGTTTCCAGGGGCTGAAAACTGTACAGCTCAAAAACATTGCGGATGGTTGTAAAAATATAGTTCCGCTTTCTTACAACTTCTGCTGAAAAATCCCTGGTGCCCTGCGGTATAGATGGTTTGGTACTCATGAATAGCCTTTTCTTATTTTGTATATTTTTTAATGATATTGTCGCAGTTCTTGTTAATGATCTCAAAAACTTCGTGGTAATGAATTTCAGGTCCGCTCCAGGGATCGGGTACATCCTTTTCTTCTCCCGGGAACGATTCCTCCAAAAACAAACTTACCTTTTTTGGATCTAAATTGTTTTTAGCGATCCGCCGCATGTCTTCCAGCACATCATCGGCCATGGCATAGATCAGGTCATATTCTTCAAGATCGCTTGCAACAAACCTCCTGCTTCTTTGTTTGCAGATGTCGATCCCGTTTGCAGCAGCCACTTTTATGCTTAAATGATGTGGAGGCTCACCGGTATGATACCCGTTCGTTCCTGCACTATCCACCTGCCAGTGCAATCCTGCTTTTAATGCTTTCTCCTGTAAAATTCCTTCGGCTAACGGGCTGCGGCAAATATTGCCCAGGCATACCATTAAGATCTTCATGTAGCAAAGATAAGCTTCAAGCCATAAGACACAAGGGGTAGCATCATTAAAGAGTTATCATCCTTTATGTTCTCTCTTGTTGCTTTAACCCTTCCAGCTTCCTTATAACTTTTCTTTTTATGGAATTGACGGGCATGTTACATCATATAGCTGAATACGGCGCCGGTTTTGATTTTATTTATTCACTTCAAAACCAACCAGACATGAACAAGAATATGATCCTGAAAAGCGATGTCCTCGACATTATTTTCGAAAAACGTAACAAATCATACGGGGCTTATAACCTGCGTAAATTTTATCCTAACCGTTTAAAACTGGCGCTCGGCCTTATGTTTATCATCGCCATGTCTTTCTCAGCTTTTACTTTAATACCTGAAACGAAAAAAATTGTAGTAGCCAAGCCATACCAGTTTGAAGAAATAGAGATTAATAAAGTGAAGGACAAACCTAAAGACCCTGAGCAGAAAAAGGATGTTGTAAAAGCAGAGAAAAAAATCCGGCAAAAGCAACACCGGTAGCCCAGGTAAAGCTTACAAGTAGTATTAAAATCGTTGCACAAAATGAGAAAGCGGATACTATAAAAACGATCCTGCCAACTGTTGCAATAGGTTCAACAAACATTGTTACCACAACGCCAGGTGTGGCTGTTGTAGAACCTGTCAAAGCAGAGCCTGGTGCTGGCAGTATAGAAAAGGTTACTCCGGCAATTGATAAAACCTCACCAATAAATGGTGATGCAGTGGATGTGTTGCCCTCTTATCCCGGCGGTATGGATGCGCTGAGGAAATTCCTGCAAAAACACTTGCAAACACCAGATGAACTGGAAAGTGGCGAAAGCGTAAGCGTAAGGGTAAAATTTGTGGTTGATTATACAGGCAAATTAAAAAGTTTTGTTACCGTACAGGACGGCGGGCAGGCTTATAACAATGAAGTGGTAAGGGTATTAAAGAAAATGCCGGATTGGATACCAGGTAAAACCAAAGGTGAAAATGTATCGGTATATTATGTTGTTCCGGTAAGATTTGAAACTACGGATTGATCATAATTATAGGTGTTATAAGTGATTAATTCAGTATTTTCACCGCCCGTAAATAAAGTAACCAATAATAAATACAATGGCACTCGAAGAATTTGAAAAAGAAGAATTGAATGACCGTGATAAAGGTTACCTGCGCATGCGAAGCATTATGGACTATGGCATGGGCTTGTTATGGATGGCAATGGGAGTATTTATGATCTTTATAAAAAGGTTCAATACCGACCTGGCAGAAAAGTATGGTGACAATACATTCAAAGCCTTTGGGGTTCTTTGTATCATTTACGGGTCGTTCAGAATTTACAGGGGATACAAGAAAAAATATTTCAGGGACAGATGAGCAGAAAAAAAATAAACCGGATCATAATAACGGCATTCAGCTGTTTTATGGTCCTTTTTTTTATAACAGGGTGTAAGAGCAGTGGCAGGAAAAGCCCTGCATCTACACTGAAAAGCGGTACTATCCGCATCAGTGTGGATGAATCGTTTAAACCGGTAATGGAAGAGCAGATCAGGGTGTTTGAAAAGTCTTTTCCGCAGGCGCATATCATTGCCGAATATAAAACCGAAGCAGATTGTTTTAAGGATTTTTACAACGATACAGCAAACCGGATGATCATTGTAACCCGTGGATTGAATGATGAGGAGGATGCTTATTTTTTAGATTCACTTAAATATTATCCGCATTGGGATAATATTGCGAACGATGCTATTACCCTGGTTGTTAACAGTAAAAGCAACGATACGCTCTTTACACTCGAAAGATTGCGCAATCAGCTGAGCGGAAAAATAAACAGGGAACAGAAAATTGTTTTTGACGGGCTGAATGCAACCAGCACGGTTCGTTTTGTGATGGATAGTATCTTAAAGGGTGAAAAATTTGATACTTCAGTTGTACAGGCGGTAAAAACCAGTCAGCAGGTAATTGATTATGTTGCTAAAACAGAAAATGCAATAGGCTTTGTTGGCATAAGCTGGGTTGGCAATCCCGAAGACAGTGCCCAGGTAAAAATGTTAAATAATGTAAAAATTGCGTACGTGTCTTGCCTGGTTTGCGACGAACAACCATTCGTAAAACCAATGCAGGCAAGCATTTTAACCAGGCGCTACCCTTTGGTACGTGGTTTGTATTATATACTTAAAGAAAATTACAACGGACTTGGTACAGGCTTTGTAAATTTCTTAAACCAGGAAAGAGGACAGCTGATATTCAGGAGAGCATATTTAGGAACAAAGATGGACTTTGAAATCAGGAAGGTAAAAATGAACCAGAAATTGTAAAAAAGTTGTAAAAGATTATTGGCAATTAAACTTAGAGATGTTTGAAAAATCTATATTATTGCAAAGACTTAAACATAGAAATAAAATGAAGAATTTAAAATTTACACTTATCCTTTTAACCGGCTTACTGGCGGCTAATTTCAGTAACGCACAAACCATTGAAGATGGTAAGAAATTTTTGTACTATGAAAAGTTCATCAGTGCAAAAAATGTGTTTCAGCAATTGCTGACAGCAAACCCAAATAATGAGGAAGCAGCTTATTGGTTAGGACAGGCATTGATTGGCCCGGATGAAGACAAAGATATTGAAGGTGCTAAAGCAGTTTATCAAAAAGGATTGGCTGCAAATCCCAACAGCGCATTGTTAAATGCAGGTATGGGCCATGTGGAATTGCTTGAAGGGAAAACCCAGCAGGCCCGTAGCCATTTTGAAAGTGCTATAAGCCTGAGCGGCGGAAAAAATATAATGGTACTGGATGCCGTTGGCATTGCTAATGCAGAGTTTGATTCTAAATCCGGAGATGCAGCTTATGCTGTTGAAAAACTTAAGTTGGCTACTACCCAAAAGGGTTTTAAAGATGCCAGGATAATGACAGACCTGGGCGATGCTTACCGTAAACTACAGGATGGCGGTAATGCACAACTGGCTTACGAAGCAGCTTTGGCAATTGATCCTAAATATGCCCGGGCAAAATTCCGTATTGGAAGAATTTATCAATCGCAGGGCCGTAGCCAGGAAGCAATTTATTTGCAGTATTATAACGATGCGATCGCTTTGGATCCAAACTATTCACCCGTTTATTTTTACCTGCATCAATATTTTTATGAAACTGATGTTGTAAAATCTGCCACTTATTTGGATAAATATTTGGCAGCCAAAGGTACAGATGAACCCAATGCCTGTTTCCTGACTGCACAAATGAAATTTGCCCAGGGGCTATTTCCTGAAACAATTACTGCAGCTGAAGCTTGCATAGCTGCCAGTGCAAATCCATATCCAAACCTTTTTGGTTTAGTTGCTTACGCCAACTTTAAAATTGCCGAAACACGTGAAAAAGCAGGCGATTCTACCGGTGCAATGACAGCTTACGGAAATTCAAAAATTGCTTTTGATAAGTATTTCCAAAAACAAAAAGCTGCCAAACTTGGCCCATTGGACCGTATTACCTATGCACTGGCATTGCTTAAATTTCCCGGTAATGAGGTCCTGGCCGGAAGCTTTATTGATCAGGCTGTTGAACTGGATAGTGTAGAAGCAAGCAAGGTTAGCAATTTGAAATTGGTTGTTGCTTCTTACGAAAGAAACAAGCAATATGCCGAAGCAGGAGAGTGGTATAAAAAAATACTGAATGTTAAAAAAACTCCTACTAAAACAGATATATACAATGCGGCCAATAGTTACTATCGTATAGGCCAGTTTGCACAGTCTGCAGATGTATATACTATTTATACACAAAAATACCCCGATGATATTTTCGGATATTATATGGTTGGTAAATCTTTATGGGGTATTGATACGGTTATGAAATACGGGCTTGCCAATAATTATTTTGCAAAAGCAATTGAAGTTGGTGAAGCTTATCCCGACAAATCAAAGATCATCCCTCAGTTAATGGGTAGTTATAAATACCTGTTCGCTTACAGCGTAAATGTTTTAAAGGATAAAGAACTGGCTTTAAGTTATGCTGATAAAGCTTTACTGATCGATCCCAACGATGCGGAAATGAAGGGTAACAGGGATATGGTTGCAGGACTTACACTTAAGCCTGATACAAAACCGGTTAATACAGCAGATAAAGTAGTGATTAACCCGGATGGTTCTCTTAACGTAACTGGTAAAGACGGCTCATCTACTGTGATTACAAAAGAAGGTAAGATAACTACCATAAAAGATGGTATAACAACCATAATTGAAAATGGCAAAGTAACCATGCTGGATAAAGACGGTAAAGTGATAAATGCTACACCCACTCCTCCAAGGCCGGGTGCTGGTACGCCAAAACCACCAACAAAGCCCGCTGGTGGGACAAAAAAAAAGTAGTACCTCCTAAAAAGAAAAAAGGATAAAGCAATTATAAAAACCCCGTTATTAAAAGATAACGGGGTTTTGTTTTATTAGCTATTGAATATTGCTTTTGCTGCCTTATTTTTGCCAATAATCACACTATATCCATATGGAGTTTTTTTTATTACAGGCAACAGATGTAAATAATGCGGCAAATTACCTGCCCATTGCCCTCCAGATGATCTTTGCCATTGGGCTGATAGCTACCATCATTATAGCTTCTAATTGGTTGGGTCCCAAACGGAAAACTTCTGATAAATTACAAAATTTTGAAAGTGGTATACAAATAAGAGGTAATGCACGTCAGCCAATGGCTGTTAAATACTTTTTGGTAGCAATTTTGTTTGTATTGTTTGATGTGGAGGTCATTTTCTTTTACCCATACGCTGTAAATTTCAGGGAACTGGGTTGGGAAGGTTTTATGGCAGTGGTAATGTTTGTTTCTTTATTTATAGCAGGGTTGGTTTATATTTTTAAGAAAGGAGCATTGAAGTGGGAAGAATAATGAATTTGAAAATGAATTGATTTGAAGATTTGAAGATGAACGAATTTGGCTGAGAATTGTTTTATCATTATCAAATCACCAAATCATCAAATTAAAAAATTAATATGTCTCGTCCGGTACAATATAATAATCATATAAAATTCGAGGGTATTCCTGAAGGGTATATGGGAGAAGGATTTATGGCAACCAACCTGGAAAAGGTTGTCAGCCTTGCCCGTAAAAATTCCATCTGGCCCCTGCCATTTGCAACCAGTTGCTGTGGTATCGAATTTATGGCAACAGCCGCCAGCCATTACGATCTTGCCCGCTTTGGTGCAGAACGTATGAGTTTTTCTCCACGCCAGTGCGACCTGATGATGGTGATGGGTACCATCGCTAAAAAAATGGCGCCGATCGTAAAACAGGTTTACCTGCAAATGGCAGAACCACGGTGGGTTTTAGCAATGGGGGCATGCGCATGTTCAGGCGGTATTTTTGATAGTTACCCCGTTTTACAAGGGATTGACCAGATCATCCCGGTGGATGTATATGTGCCAGGTTGCCCGCCAAGGCCAGAAGCAGTGTTGGATGGTTTTATGAAGATACAGGACCTGGTAAATGCAGAAGGATTGAGAAGAAGGCATAGTGACCAGTATAAGGATCTGATGGCTGGATATGGAATACAATAGATTTGTGATTTTAGATTGTAGATTTCGGATTTCCTCCGCTTATACTAAAATCTAAACTCGGCAATCTAAAATCTGAAATTGGAAATGACTTTGACCAACGAAACGATACAACAAAAACTTACTGAGAAATTCCCCGATCAATTAACCGATTGGCAGGAACCTTATGGTATGCTGACTTTCACAGTACCCAAAGACCTGAATTTAAAAGTACTCCAGTTTTTATTTGATGATACTGAATTGAGGTTCCGGTTTTTAACTGACCTGCAGGCTGTGCATTATCCGGATAATAAAGGAGCTGAACTGGCAGTGGTTTATCACCTGCATAACCTGGTGGATAATGTAAGGATACGTTTTAAAGTATTTACTGATATTGAAAAGCCCGATGTATTCAGCGCTACTGCATTATACAGTGCTGCCAATTTCATGGAAAGGGAAACCTATGATTTTTATGGCGTGAATTTTATAGGCCATCCAAACCTGATCAGGATATTGAATGTGGAAGAGATGGATTATTTTCCTATGAGAAAAGAATTTCCATTGGAAGAACAGAGCAGGGTTGATAAGGATGATGAGATGTTTGGAAGATAAGACCCCTTCCGTCCCCGAAAGGGGAAACTTTGGATTCTGAAATTGTAAGAGGAGACTTGGTTTTGAAAACTTGAATTAAGAACAGAGCAATAAATAATTTTAATCTTTAAAAGCCCCTTTAGGGGTTTGGGGTATGGATCATATTTTATTACCGGAAGGAAGTATAGAAAAGCAGACCACCACGCTAAACCTGGGGCCAACGCACCCGGCTACGCATGGCGTGTTTCAGAATATACTGGAGTTGGACGGCGAACGTGTAATGAAATCCACTTCAACTGTAGGTTATATTCACCGTGCATTTGAAAAGATCGCAGAGCGGAGGCCTTTATACCAGATCACACCACTTACCGACCGGTTGAATTATTGCTCAGCGCCCATCAACAATATGGGCTGGCATATCACCTGCGAAAAATTACTGGGATTAGAATTGCCTAAAAGAGTTGATTACTTAAGGGTGATCATCATGGAGCTGTCAAGAATTTCAGATCACCTGATATGTAATTCAATTGTAGGCGTTGATAGCGGCGCTTTCTCAGGGTTTTTATACGTGATGCAATTTCGTGAACTGATCTATGAAATATATGAAGAAGTATGTGGGTCCCGCCTTACTACTACTATTGGGCGTATTGGCGGTTTTGAAAGGAATTTCTCTGCTGCGGCATTCGAGAAACTCGAAAAATTCTTAGATAAAAAAACTGGTTATCCTGCCCAGTTAAAAGAGTTTGAAAATCTTTTTACCCGTAACCGCATTTTCATGGATCGTACCATTGGTTGCGGGCCAATCTCTGCAGAGCGTGCATTGAATTATGGTTTTACTGGCCCTAACCTGCGTGCAGCAGGTGTAGATTACGATGTACGTGTGCACACACCTTACAGCAGCTACCAGGATTTTGATTTTACCGTTCCTGTTGGCAGTACCGGAGATTGCTACGACCGCTTTTTGGTTCGTAACGAAGAAATGTGGCAGAGCCTGAGCATTATTGAACAGGCATATAAAAAAGTGCAGGAATTTAAAGGAGCCGAAGCTGAAGTTTATCATGCTGATGCACCTGCATATTATTTGCCTGAGAAAAAAGATGTGTATACAAAAATGGAAGCGCTCATCTATCACTTTAAAATTGTGATGGGTGAAGCTGAAATGCCTGCCGGGGAAGTGTACAGTTCAGTAGAAGGAGGCAACGGCGAACTTGGTTTTTATCTGATCAGTGATGGAGGAAGAACACCTTACCGTTTGCATTTCCGCAGGCCATGTTTTATTTATTACCAGGCTTTTGAAGAATTGGTAAAAGGCGGTATGCTGAGCGATGCGGTAATAACCATGAGTAGTTTGAATTTGATAGCAGGGGAGATGGATGCTTAAAAAATCAAAATTAAAAATTCAAAATGGTGGTTTTAAGTTTAAGCTCCTTTTTTGATTTTTGACTTTTAACTTTTGACTTTAATGATACAGTTTACAGAACAAAAATTAAATGAGATTAAGGAAATAATTTCCCGCTATCCCGAAGGCAGGCATAAAAGCGCCCTGTTACCTGTATTACACATGGCACAGGAACAATTTGGCGGCTGGCTGGATGTGCCGGTGATGGATTATGTGGCTTCTGTTTTAAATATTGAACCCATTGAAGTGTATGAAGTGGCCAGCTTTTACAGCATGTATAATTTAAGGCCGGTTGGTAAATATATGTTTGAGGTTTGCCAGACGGGGCCATGTATGGTAAATGGCAGCGATGATATCATTGCTTACATAAAAGAAAAACTAAACATCGGTGTTGGCGAAACAACAACCGACGGTATGTTTACTTTAAAAACAGTTGAGTGCCTGGGAGCTTGTGGTTATGCACCTATGATGCAGCTTGGGAAATTTTTCAGAGAACATTTAACCAAAGAAAAAGTGGATGCCATTATTGAAGAATGCAGGGCAAAGGCAAATTGATCATTGAAACAATTACTGACGATATTATTTTTCTTTTCGGTTGTATTTGCAAATGCACAAACCGATGAAGAAAAATTAATAGCAACTGTAAAAGAATTTCACCAGGCGCTGGTAAATAAGAATACGGTTTCTATTAACCAGCAAACAGATAAGGCATTGAGTTACGGCCACAGCAATGGCTGGGTTGAAACAAAAACAGATGTGATCAAAGACCTGGAAACCGGCTTTATAAGCTACCAGGCTTTTAAAGAAGATAGTATTTCAGTTTTGATAAATGGTACAATGGCTAATGTGAGGTTTGTAGCAGATATTACCGCAACAATGAAAACCGGAACAAACACTTACCATTTAAAAGTGCTGGAAGTGTGGGTAAAAAAAGGAAAGCGTTGGGTATTGTTTGCAAGGCAGGCGGTGAAAGCCCCCTCCGCCCCCTAAAAGGGGAACCCGAGATCTTAGGTTTGTAAGAGAATAAGAATAGTTAAGAGTTTGATTTAAGAAAAGTGCGATAAATAATTATAATCTTTAAAAGCCCCTTTAGGGGTTTGGGGTATGAGCAGAAAACTATTATTAGAAAAAGCACATGTAGAAAACATCAGGTTATATGATGTGTACCGCCGTGAAGGTGGTTACCGCAGTGTGGAGAAGGCGCTGAAAATGGCTCCTGCAGATATTGTGGAAGAAGTGAAGAAAAGTGGTTTAAGAGGCCGTGGTGGTGCAGGTTTTCCTACAGGCTTAAAATGGAGTTTTATTGCGAAGCCCGAAGGCGTTCCCCGTCACCTGGTGGTAAATGCCGATGAAAGCGAACCCGGTACTTTTAAAGACAGGTACCTGATGGAATTCATTCCGCATATTTTAATTGAAGGAATGATCGTTTCTTCATTCGCTCTCGGCTCTAATGTTTCATACATATATATACGTGGAGAATACCATTGGATAGTTGATATTTTGGAACAGGCAATTGCTGAGGCAAAAAATAACGGCTTTCTTGGAAAAAATATTTTAGGTAGCGGTTTCGATTGTGAAATTTATGTTCACCGTGGCGCAGGAGCTTATATATGTGGCGAAGAAACTGCATTGATAGAATCGTTGGAAGGTAAACGAGGTAATCCAAGAATTAAACCACCGTTCCCTGCTGTTAAAGGTGCCTGGGAAAGACCGACTGTGGTTAATAATGTTGAAACGATCGCAGCTGTCGTTCCTATCATTAATGATGGTGCAGATGAATATGCAAAGATCGGCGTAGGAAAAAGTACGGGTACAAAATTAATGAGCGCCTGTGGTAATTTGAATAAGCCCGGTGTTTACGAAATTGATATGACCATCTCTGTGGAAGAATTTATTTACAGCGATGAATATTGCGGTGGGATTCCCAACGGCAGAAAATTAAAAGCATGTATTCCCGGTGGATCATCAGTTCCCATTCTTCCTGCTAACTTGTTGTTGACAACAGCTAAAGGAGAAAAAAGATTAATGAATTACGAAAGCCTGAGTGATGGCGGTTTTGCAACCGGTAGTATGATGGGCTCGGGTGGTTTTATTGTGCTGGATGATAACCAGTGCGTGGTAAAGCATACTTATACTCTGGCAAGATTTTATCGCCATGAAAGTTGCGGACAATGTTCGCCTTGCCGTGAAGGAACCGGCTGGATGGAAAAAATATTATTGAATATTGAGAACGGAAAAGGCAAGATCAGTGACATTGATTTGCTTTGGGATATTCAGCGCAAGATAGAAGGAAATACCATTTGCCCGTTGGGAGATGCAGCGGCCTGGCCTGTTGCAGCAGCCATCAGGCATTTCAGGGATGAGTTTGAATGGCATGTGAAAAACCCGGTGGAGTGTTTAACAAGCAATTATGGATTGGCACATTATGCTGATCCGATCCATGTGCCGGTGGTAGCGTAGCTTTTCACGCAAAGACGCAAAGTTTTTAAGACGCAAAGAAGATATGACTGAAAATGAAATTTCAAAATTAGTTGTTGACCTGTGTTTTAAAATTCATAAACAATACGGTCCGGGCCTTTTTGAAAGTGTGTACGAAGAGATATTTTGTTATGAATGGAGTAAAAACGGAATTTCGTTTAAAAGACAACATGGAGTTCCGTTGGTTCATGAAGAAATTAAAATGGAAGTTGGGTTTAGAGCTGATGTAATAATTGATGATAAAGTAATAGTAGAGCTTAAGTCTGTGGAGTCACTTGCAGATATACATTACAAGCAAGTTCAGACTTATTTGAAACTGACTAAAATAAAATTAGGATTATTGATAAATTTCAATGTTCCTTTAATAAAAGATGGAATACACAGAATAGTTAATAACCTATAAACTTTGCGCCTTGTTTCCTTTGCGACTTTGCGTGAAAAAATAATATGGCAGACGAAATAAAAAAAGAAGCACCTGCAACATTTAAAGTAACCATCGACAACATCACCATAGATGTTGCACCTGGTACAACTATATTAAATGCGGCAAGGCAAATTGGTGGCGATGTTACACCGCCTGCCATGTGCTATTACAGCAAGCTGGAAGGCAGTGGTGGTAAATGCCGTACCTGTTTGGTAGAAGTAGCTGCTGGCTCTACAGCCGACCCAAGGCCCATGCCTAAACTAATGGCTAGTTGCCGCACAACAGTGATGGATGGGATGGTTGTTAAAAATATGACCAGTGATAAAGTCATCGACGCAAGAAACGGTGTGGTTGAGTTTTTGTTGATCAATCATCCGTTGGATTGCCCTATTTGCGACCAGGCCGGCGAATGTCATTTACAGGACCTGGGTTATGATCACGGCAAAGAAGGAACACGTTACGAATTTAAAAGAAGAACTTTTGAGAAAGAAGATATTGGCCCATACATTCAGTTACACATGACAAGATGTATTCTTTGTTATCGTTGTACTTACATTGCTGATCAAATTACAGATAAAAGAGTGCATGGTATTTTAGACCGTGGGGATCATGCAGAAATATCAACTTATATTTCCAAAGCAATTGAAAATGATTTTAGCGGCAACATGATCGATGTTTGTCCGGTAGGTGCATTAACCGATAAAACCTTCCGGTTTAAAAACAGGGTTTGGTTTACCAAGCCGGTAGATGCCCATCGCAATTGCGAAAATCCAAAATGCTGCGGCAAAGCAACTTTGTGGTTGCGGGGTGAAGAAGTTTTCAGGGTTACTGCACGTAAAGATGAATGGGATGAAGTACAGAGTTACGACGGGAAGCCAGGCTGGATCTGTAATACCTGCCGCTTTGATAAAAAGAAAACAAGTGACTGGACAGTAGAAGGTTTAACAGCCATCAGCCGCCATTCGGTTATTGGCGCTAATAAATATACAACTTTGGAAATGCCAACCGATCCCATTAAAAAAGTATTGGGTGGCCGTGACCCTAAGTTAATAATGAACATACATAATGTGAGCGGAGTAAATAATCCCAATGTTCACTTGAGTGAAATTGAAAGGCCGGCACACATGAGTGATTTTGCAAAGTCGGATGAGTTTGTAAAGGGCGAAGGAGAATCAACACAATGGGGTTTACCAAAGGAGTAAGAATTATTTTAAAGAACTGATATGTGGGCATTAATTATTGAGAAACTGGTTTTGATCGTCATAGTTGTAATGGCATCGTTGGTTATTGCCATGTACGCAACCTATGGCGAAAGAAAAATTGCTGCTATTTTGCAGGACAGGCGTGGCCCCAACCGTGCAGGTCCCTTTGGTATTTTGCAACCGCTCGCCGATGGATTGAAACTATTTTTTAAAGAAGAGATCATCCCGGATTTTTCTTCCAAATTCTTATTTATACTGGGGCCTTCATTAGCAATGCTAACTGCGATCATGACAAGTGCTGTTGTACCCTGGGGTGATAAAATTCATTTATTTGACAGGGATATTTCTTTACAGATAGCTGATGTAAATGTTGGAATGCTTTATGTATTTGCGGTGGTGAGCATGGGTGTGTATGGCATCATGATCGGGAGCTGGGCAAGTAATAATAAATTTTCTTTGATGGGAGGCTTAAGGGCTGCTTCACAGATCATCAGTTATGAACTGGCCATGGGTATAGCTTTGATTGCCCTGCTAATGGTAACCGGAACCCTAAGCCTTAAGGAAATGGTAGTACAGCAACAAGCTGGTAACTGGAATATAATTTATCAGCCCCTGGGCTTTTTATTATTTTTAATTTGTGCTTTTGCCGAATGTAACCGTGCACCATTTGATCTCGCAGAAGCCGAGAGTGAACTGATCGGTGGTTATCATACGGAGTATTCATCTATGAAACTGGGATTCTACCTGTTCTCTGAATATATAAATATGTTCATCAGCAGTGTTATTATGTCTACCCTGTATTTTGGTGGTTATGACATCCCATTTGTGAATGAAGCTAATTACGATCAAAACCTGATGGCTGCATTAGGGGTGCTGGCTTTAATGGCAAAAGTTATTTGTTTTATATTCTTTTTTATGTGGGTACGATGGACAATCCCAAGATTCAGGTACGATCAGTTAATGAACCTGGGTTGGAGAATTTTAATTCCACTGGCTTTGTTCAACATGCTGTTAACAGGAGCGTTGGTGTTATTGAAACAAAATAACTGGCATTTTTAATTTTATAAAGAATAAATAAAATTCCGCTGCGACGGATTTAGAATATGCAAGCATTAACAAACAGAATAAAGCACGTTGACCGCAGGAAAATGAATTTCCTGGAGAAGCTTTATTTAGTCGCCATTTTTAAAGGTATGCTCATTACATTCAGCCATATCTTTAAAAAGAAACCAACCATCAATTATCCCGAAAAGAAAAGGCCTTTCAGTCCTGTTTTTCGTGGGCTTCATATTTTGAACAGGGATGAAGAAGGCCGTGAAAATTGTACTGCATGCGGTTTGTGTGCAGTTGCCTGCCCGGCAGAAGCCATTACGATGGAAGCTGCTGAAAGGCAGATCGGTGAAGAAAATCTATACAGGGAAGAAAAGTATGCAGCTAAATACGAGATCAACATGTTGCGCTGTATCTTCTGTGGTTTGTGCGAAGAAGCCTGTCCCAAGGATGCAATTTATTTAAGCGAAACTTTTGCACCAGCCGATTACCAGCGCAAACAATTTATTTATAAGAAAGAAGAATTATTGATACCGCACCCGATTGAAGAGCCGGATGCCTATAAAAAAGCATTGGGCAACAGGGCGAAAAAAGAAACGGTTAATTAAAGGATATGAGCATTACAGAAATATTATTTTGGGGTTTATCGGCTTTGGCTTTGTTCAGCGCTATTATGGTGGTTGCCAGTAAAAGCCCGGTGCACAGCATATTGTATCTCATTGTAGTTTTCTTCACCATTTCAGGGCATTATGTTTTATTGAATGCACAATTTTTAGCAATTGTAAATATTATTGTATATGCAGGCGCCATCATGGTGCTATTCTTATTTGTGGTGATGCTGATGAATTTAAATGCAGAATCGGAACCCAAAAAACACAGGATGTTGCAATTTGCAGGATTGATATCTGGCGGTTGTTTGTTCCTGGTTATTATTTCTGCAATTTCAGAAACGGCACAGGCATCCAGTATGGTTCAAATGGGAAGCGGCAATAATGGATTGATCAAAAACCTGGGAATGGTTTTGTTTAAAGATTATGTGCTGCCATTTGAGATCAGTTCTGTTTTGTTTTTAAGTGCTATGATCGGGGCAGTGGTGATCGGTAAAAAAGAAAGAAGTTAATTTTTATAACACGGATTTAAACGAATTACACGAATTGGTTTAAAAATGTATAAAATATAATTCGTGTAATTAGTGTAATTCGAATAATTAGTGATATGGAGATCAAATGGTACATAGGTTTGGCAGTAGCGTTGTTCTGCACCGGAATTGTAGGTGTGCTTACACGCCGCAACTCCATCATTATTTTTATGTGCATTGAGCTGATGCTGAATGCCGTGAATTTATTACTGGTGGCGTTTTCAAAAATGCATGCGGCATCACCAGTTGCATTGTCTAACCCCAATGTGGTGAGCGATGCACAGATTTTTGTATTTTTTATCATGGTGGTTGCGGCGGCAGAAGTTAGTGTGGGACTGGCTATTATTGTTATGCTTTATAGAAATACACATTCGGTGGATGTGAATTTCCTGAACCGGTTAAAGAATTAAAAAATCAAAATTCGAAAGTAAAAATTGAGCTGTTGCTTTTTTTGACTTTTGACTTTTACCTTTTGACTTATGAGTAATGTTTTTCAATTAGTTTGGCTGATACCTGTGCTTCCTTTGCTGGGGTTCTTAATTAATGGATTGGGTAGAAAGCAGGTTTCAAAAACAATGGCTGGTATCATTGGCAGTGGAACTGTGTTGACGTCATTTGTGATCAGCCTGCTTGTTTTTATGCAGTTGAACGGGGGTAACGTTCCTAAAGATGCTTTTCATTATTTCGATTTTATAAATACGGCCGCACTTAAGATCGGTTTCGATTTCCAAATAGACCAGCTTTCTTCCATCTTCTTATTAATAATTACCGGCGTTGGGTTTTTGATACATGTTTATTCCACCGCCTACATGCATGATGAAGAACCTAAAGATTTTGCAAAATATTTTGCTTACCTGAATCTCTTTGTTTTCTCCATGTTGTTGCTGGTGATGGGAGCCAACTTTGTGATTATGTTCATCGGCTGGGAAGGGGTTGGGCTTTGTTCTTACCTGCTCATCGGTTTCTGGTTTAAAAATACAAACTATAATATCGCTGCAAAGAAAGCCTTCATCATGAACCGTATTGGTGACCTTGGTTTTTTATTGGCTGTTTTCTGGCTGATATCAAAACTGGGCACCGCAGATTATCATACTGTATTTGCCAATGTTTCTAAATTATCTGTTACAGATATAACCGGTATCACCATGTTGTTATTTGTTGGTGCCATGGGTAAGAGTGCACAAATTCCTTTGTATACCTGGTTGCCTGATGCAATGGCTGGTCCAACACCTGTGAGTGCCCTGATACATGCTGCTACCATGGTTACTGCCGGTATCTACATGATAGCCCGCAGCAATATTTTGTACACCATGGCACCGGTTACACAATGTGTTGTTGCCATCGTTGGTTTATCAACTGCAATTCTTGCGGCAACCATTGCCTTAAAACAAAACGATATTAAAAAAGTATTGGCTTACTCAACTGTAAGCCAGTTGGGATATATGTTTTTAGCGCTCGGAGTTGGCGCTTATACCGGTGCAGTGTTTCATGTAATGACACATGCATTTTTTAAAGCGCTGTTATTCCTCGGTGCTGGTAGTGTGATACATGCCATGAGTGGTGAGCAGGATATCCGCAATATGGGGGGACTGAAAAAATACATGAGCATAACGCATATCACTTTTCTGTTGGCATGTTTGGCTATTGCCGGTATGCCACCTTTCTCAGGGTTCTTTTCTAAAGACGAGATTTTAGCAGCTGCTTATGAAAGAAATCCATTGCTTTGGGGCGTGGGCGTTGCCGGTGCGATCATGACAGCTTTTTATATGTTCCGCTTATATGCCATGACATTCCTCGGAAAATTCAGGGGCACACATGAGCAGGAACATCATTTACATGAAAGCCCGAAGGCAATTACTATTCCTTTAATTATCCTGGCCATCTTATCAGTTGTTGGGGGATGGATAGGTATACCTGAAATATTCATGCATGGCGGACACAAATTGGAGGAATTTTTATCGCCAGTATTTGCACAGAGTAATGCACTTACAGAAAAACATCATCTTTCTCATTCAACTGAATATATGTTGATGGGAATTTCAGTTGCAGCAGCTTTGGCAGCACTTGTTTTTGCATGGAATAAATTCAGTAAATATCAAAAAACAGAAAAGGAAGAAGCCGGCCTTGGAAAAGTACTTGCCAACAAATGGTATGTTGATGAGTTGTATGATACCATCATTGTAAAACCTGTTCTTTCAATAGCAAAATATTTCAGTAATATTTTTGAGAAGAAGGGTGTGGATGGTTTTGTGAATGGTGTTGGTAAAGCTGTTAATTATGGCAGCCGCCAGATCCGTTTGTTGCAAAATGGCCAGGTAGGTGCTTATGTGTTAATGATGGTGCTGGGCATTTTATTATTTTTTATTATTCAGTTGTTTTTATAAGAAGATATGAACCCAAATATTTGGATAACATTTCCGGAGTTGTTGATCTGGTTTCCACTGGTGGCAGGGCTGGTTGCATTTATAATACGTAAGGAAAAAGCTGTAAAGAACTGGGCGATCCTGGCTTCGCTGATCACACTCGCTATATCAGTGGTTAGCCTTGTATATGCTGATAATACAAAACATTTTTATCTCAATAATGTAAGCTATTTCTGGTTAAAATACCTGGGCAGTAATTTCTCACTTGGCCTGGATGGCATGGGGCACATGCTTACTGCACTTACAGCTGTTGCGTTCCCGTTGATATTTATAGCTACCAATAAAACCAGCTTTAAAAACGCAAATATTTTTTATGGTTTAATGCTGTTAACGCAATCCGGTTTAATGGGTGTGTTTACTGCAATGGACCTGTTGGTATTTTATTTCTTTTGGGAGCTGGCTGTTATACCGGCTTATTTTTTATGCAGTCGCTGGGGCGGAGAAAAAAGGATACAGGCAACTTTTAAATTCTTTGTATACACTTTTACGGGTTCGCTGTTAATGCTGGTTGGTATCATATACCTCTATATGCATACCGTGCCGACTGCAAATGCCGAGCATTCTTTTTCAATGAATGCAGTTTACTCTGCAGTGCTTTCTCCGTCAGAAAAAAACTGGATATTCTGGCTTTTCTTTATTGCATTTGCCATAAAGATGCCCGTGTTCCCTTTCCATACCTGGCAGCCCGATACATACGAACAAGCCCCAACCTCAACAACGATGGTACTGAGCGGCATCATGGTTAAAATGGGCGTGTTTGCTGTCATACGCTGGATACTGCCTGTCTTCCCTGATGAAGTAACAAAATTTGATAATATAGTCATTGGCCTGTCTGTAATAGGTATGATCTACGCCAGCCTGATCGCCATAAAACAGGATGACCTGAAACGTTTTGTTGCTTATTCATCCATTGCACATATAGGTTTAATGTGTGCAGCCATTTTTACAAAGAACGAGATTGGTTTGCAGGGTGTAATGATACAAATGTTCAGTCACGGTATTAATATAATCGGCATGTGGATAGTAGTTGACCTGATCGAAAAACAAACCGGCACCCGTAAGATATCTGAACTCGGTGGTATTGCACACAAAGCGCCGGTACTAACTATATTCCTGGTGGTTATTGCATTGGCTAATATTGCACTGCCATTGACAAATGCATTTGTAGGAGAGTTTATGATGTTCACAGGCTTGTTCCAATTTAATATTTTGTATACAGCAATTGCCGGGTTGAGTATTATACTGGCTGCTGTGTACACGTTGAATATGGTGCAGAAAGTTTTTTACGGAGAAGCAAGCAGTATTACAGAAAAAATTCAGGAAATATCCCTGAACCAGAAACTGGTATTGGCAGTGTTGGTTGTATTGATCTTCCTGTTTGGGGTTTATCCGCAACCGCTTATTGATATAACAAAAGATACAGTAGCAGCTATAATAACAAGAATTAAATAATAAAAACGCCTGTTGGCGTAAATGAGGTTATGAACGCAATAATATTAACAGCAATCTGGGGGGTGATGATGATGTTGGGTGGGGCTTTTATTAAAAGTAAGGCCACACCTAAATACCTGGCAATTTTGGGATTGACAGGTATTATTATTGCAAATTGTATGCAAATGAATTCGGGTATGCCATTCTTTTCTGTTGATGTAAAGCAGATGCTCCATTTCAATAGCTTTAATTTAACATTCATCAATGTGGCTTTTGGGTGTACCCTTCTTTTCTTTTTATTGAACGGAAGGGATATTGAAAAAGTGGGAGAGAATGTTTCGGAATATTTTGCTTTGATCTTTTTTATTTTATGTGGTGTTGCCATCATATCAACATTCAATTCATTGCTGATGCTGTTCATTGGTATCGAAATTGTTTCTATTCCCTTATACATTTTAACCGGCAGCGATAAAAGGAATTTAAAAAGCAATGAAGCTGCGTTGAAGTATTTTTTGATGGGTGCTTTTTCTACAGGTATCATGTTACTGGGTATTGCCTTTTTGTACGGTGGCAGTGCAACCGGTTCATTCTATATTGATAATATTATTTCGGGCAATGCCCCTATGCCGGCCATGATCGCTGCCGGGCTGGTGTTGTTATTGATATCCATGTCTTTTAAAGTATCGGCTGCTCCCTTTCATTTCTGGACACCCGATGTGTACGACGGTGCGCCAACTGTGTTCACTTCCTTCATGGCAACTATTGTGAAAGCTGCTGCATTCTTTGCTTTTGTACGGTTGTTTGAAAATACATTCGGCAGTATGCAATCGCAATGGCAAACACTTATTGTAATTTTAATTGCGGCCACTTTATTAATAGGAAACCTCACAGCGGTTTTTCAGCAAAGTGTAAAACGTATGCTGGCTTATTCCAGTATTGCACAGGCAGGCTTTATGTTGTTTTCTTTATTTGCATTGAATAACCTGGCCAAGGAAGGTTTGGTGTTGTATGCGGCAGCTTACAGCCTGGCAAGCATTGGCATTTTTGCTATCTTAATTAAAATGAAAGATCATACCATTGATGGTTTTAACGGCCTTGGTAAACAACAGCCATTACTTACGGTTACAGCAACAGTATTTCTTTTATCACTAACCGGTATTCCTTTAACAGCAGGTTTCCAGGCTAAATTTTATATGTTGATGGCTGCTGTGCAGAATGGTCAGCATATCTGGCTGGTAATCTTTGCAGTGCTTTGTGCTGCTATCAGCGCTTATTATTATTTCAGGATCATACAGGCCATGTTCTTTAAAGAAAACCCAACAGATTCTATATTGGCCGATGATATCACACCGGCTTTTAAAATACTGCTTGTTATTACGGCGATCCTCATTATTGCCATAGGATTATTCCCCAATTTTCTTACAGACTGGTTATATTTTTAACCATACATAGGTGCCGTTTATAAAAACTTTTGCGTCTTAGTTGTATTCAGTCGTTAACTTTAGGATGAATAAAATTGCCCAATGACTTTTAAAGATACAGTTGCACTATCCTGGCGGAATATTACAGGCAATAAATTAAGGACTGCCATTACGGTAGCCATCATTGCATTGGGCATCTTTGCATTGATCCTTATCATCACTGCTATCCAGGCAGCCAGCAACAGTCTTACCACCAGCTTTTCAACCATGGGCGCCAATTCATTCAGCCTGAGGTTTAAAGACCGTAACATACGCATCGGCGGCGGAAGACAGGAGGAAAGTAACAAGACGAGCAAATCGGCTTTAAGAGAAAAGAAGAGTAATATGGGTAAAGTAATTACTTATGATGAGGCAAGGGCTTTTAAAGAAAGATACCAGTTTCCGGCTAAAGTAGGCCTGGCATTAGGGGGCCCACGGAATGTTATTTGTAACAATGACCGTAAAAAAACAAATCCCGATGTAAGGGTTATAGGCGGCGATGAAAACTACCTGGAACTAAACGGTTATGCCATTGCTTACGGCCGAAACTTTACCGAAACTGAGATTGAATCAGGAAGAAGCATCTGTATGTTGGGAAGCGGCACAGCAAGTAAACTATATCCCGATAACCCGGCTAAAGCCATTGATAAAGTGGTAAGCGTGGATCATATTCCATACCGGGTCATTGCGGTACTGGAAGAAAAAAGTTCAAGCGCATTCTTTAATACCAGTAAAATTGTGATCACTTCTTACAATAATATCAGGAGGTTGTATGCTACACAAAACACTTCTTTTAATATAGGGGTGATGGTATCCGATCTGAAAATGATGGATGCTGCCATTGGTGAAGCCAAAGGAACTTTCAGGCCAATACGAAAACTGGATGTGAAAGATGAGATCAATTTTTACGTAGACAAAAGTGACAGCATTGCCGAGACTTTATTGACCAACCTGGGCTTCCTTGAAAAAGGCACGATCGGGATCGCATTCATTACCTTAATAGGAGCGGCCATTGGCTTAATGAACATCATGCTGGTAGCTGTAAATGAACGTACCAAGGAAATTGGATTGATAAAAGCCTTGGGAGGAACAAGGAAAGATATCAGGGCCCAGTTTTTATATGAATCTGTTTTGATCAGTTTGCTGGGCGCAGTTGCCGGAATACTATCAGGTGTATTGTTGGGAAATGTGGTGGCAATTCTTTTAAATACAGGTTTTGTGGTTCCCTGGGCCTGGGTGATAGCGGGCATATTTGTATGTTCATTTGTGGGCCTTGCTGCCGGTTTATACCCTGCTTACAAGGCCTCAAAATTAGACCCCATCGTTGCTTTGCGCTATGAATAACAGTTGCTTGCGAGCGTATTTTATTTGATTTTTTCTAATATTTTAAAGATTTCCACCTGAATTTTGTGTAAATAATTCATTTTAGCATCGTAAAAAAATATTTCAAAATAAATTTTTTGTAAGTTGTAACTTTCAATTAATTATTTAACTTGTGCATCTTGTTTCTATATATGAAAGTGTCTAATGTTGTTCAAGTTAAAAATTCAAAAGAAAAAAAACTTACCCATCATTAAACGTAAACCAAACTTTTTACAAAACTAAAAACTAGAATTTTATGGCAGAGACTACAGCAACTGTAAAACCAACAACTTCAGTTCAGGCAAAAAAATCAAGCAACATTATTTCTTTACTGGCTCCGGTATTATGCGTGTTAGCAGGATATTTGATCTGGCGGTTTGTATTGGGAAACCCCGATAATTTTGGCACGCCACACGACCCTAAAGATGCTGGTTGGTTCTGGCCTGGTCGTCACGATCCCAAAACAGCTTTAAGTAAAATGTACCTGGGTGGTATTATCGTACCTATCCTTATCGGTACTTTTTTAACCATGCTGACTTTTGTAATTGAGCGTTTCATGACAATCTCAAAAGCAAACGGTACCGGCAATAATGCAGACTTTGTTCGTAAAGTGCAATACCAGTTGGCTAACAAAAATGTTGACGCAGCACTGGCAGAATGCGATAAACAAAAAGGATCTGTAGGCAATGTAATGAAAGCCGGTTTACACCGCTACAAAGAAATGATCTCTAATACAGAATTAAGCACCGACCAAAAAGTGATGGCCATTCAAAAAGAAGTGGAAGAAGCCACATCTCTTGAATTACCGATGCTGGAAAAAAACCTGGTTTTCCTTTCTACCATCGCTTCGCTGGCGACCTTACTTGGTCTGCTAGGAACGGTTGTAGGTATGATACGTGCATTTGGCACATTAGGACAGGATAGTGGTGGTGCAGGTTCAGCAGCTGCGTTGTCAGTTGGTATATCTGAGGCCCTGTACAATACGGCTTTGGGTATCGGTACATCAGCATTTGCCATTATGTTTTATAACATATTTACTACAAAAATTGACGGTATAACTTATGGTATTGATGAATCTGGATTTACTTTAACGCAAACTTTTGCTTCTCTGTACAAATAATTGTATGGATTCAGCAGCATTTTGCATCTTAAAGAAAAAATTAAAAACAGATAAACATGCCAAAAGTTAAATTACCACGCAAGAGTACAACCGTTGATATGACGGCAATGTGTGATGTGGCTTTTCTGCTGTTGACATTTTTTATATTGGCAACAAAACAAAAACCACCTGAAGTGCTTAGTGTTAAAACACCCACTTCTGTGTCGAGTAAGGCAGCACCCGATAAATCCATATTAATTACCCTTACCAAGGAAGGTAAAGTGTTTTTAATGCTCGGCGATGAGACAAGAAAGGATGCGATCATAGAGGATTTTAATACAACAAGGGGTCTGCAGTTAACACCAGCGGAACTTGCAAAGCTTAAAAAAACAGAATACATTGGTTTACCGGTAAATCAACTTAAATCAGCATTAAATGCTACCCAGGAAATTCCGGCCACTGCAATGGCAGGCATACCAACAGACAGCACCAATAATGAACTGGCTTTCTGGATGCGTAGTGTAACCAATGCTTACAAAGGCGAAGATCAGCGAAAACTGCAGGAAATGATCCTGGTTAAAGGTGATGGCGAAGCCCTGTATCCGATATTTAAAAATGTAAAAGAAGCCCTTAAGGCCAATGAAATTTTTAAATTCAGGATAGTAACAGAAGGTGAGCAGGTTCCTATGGGGTCTGAGTTGTATAAAACCGGAAAAGACGAAAAACATTAATAAAAAAATTAAAAGGAAATACTATGGCAGAAATGGATACCTCGTCGGGTGGCGGACATAAAAAAGGCCCCGGCGTCAAAAAAGGAAAAAAACTTTCTACCCGTGTTGATCTTACTCCAATGGTTGACCTTGGTTTTCTATTGCTTACTTTCTTTGTGTTTACCACAACTATGAGTCAGTCAACGGCCATGAATATGAATGAGCCAAAGGATGATCCCAATCAGCAGATGAAAGTAAAAAACTCGGGTGCCATGACCATTTTATTGGGCAAGGGAAACCAGGTTTATTATTACTATGGGCAATTGATGCCTGAAACGATCAGCCAGGATTTTAAAAGCACCACTTTTAAAGGCATTCGTGAGTTGATTCTTGAAAAGAAAAAATCTACACCGATCGATGATCTTATGTATATCATAAAATCTGATGACAAATCAACCTTTAAAAATGCAATTGACATATTGGATGAAATGACCATATCTGCTGTGCCGCCAGGGCACTACGCCGAAGTGGCGATGGTTGATGTAGAGAAAATGCTTATTCAGAAGACTGAAGAAGCAAATGGAATTAAGTAAGATTATGGAATTGGAACAATTTATAATCGAATTAAAAAAGAGATTACAATGGAAGCAAACAAAATTTTAAGCGCCGATGTTCTTGACATCATTTTTGATGGTAAGAATAAGGAGTATGGCGCTTATCAATTAAGAAGGGCCTATAAAAAAACGCTTACTAAAGCGTTAATAATTACAGGCAGTGTCTTATTATTAATTTTAGGGGTAAATGTTTTCGCCAACTATATGGACGATAACAGTAAAAAAACATTTGACACTTTGGAAACTCAAATGGCAGAATTAAAAGCGGATGAACCACCACCTCCTCCACCACCACCACCACCTCCTCCTCCGGAACCACCACCACCACCGGAAATTAACCAGGTGAAATTTACCCCTCCTAAAATTGTAAAAGATGAAGAGGTAAAGCCTGATGAAATAATTAAGGAGATTGAACCAGATGCTGTTATAAGTACCAAAACTGTTGTAAGCGAAAACACAACACAGATTGTACAGGCTCCGATAGAAGAAAAAGGAACACAGGTTGTGGAAGTGAAGAAAGATGATGATGAGAATAAGATCTTTACTAAAGTAGAAGTAGAAGCAGGTTTTCCTGGTGGAGAAGATGCATGGCGCAACTACCTTAGAAAGACCTTAAATGCAAATACACCTGTAGATTACGGTGCCAGCGGCGGAAAATACACGGTAATCGTAAAGTTTGTGGTAAGTAAAGATGGAAGCTTAAGTGATGTAAAATGTGAAAATGATCCTGGTTTTGGTATGTGTGAGGAAGCAGAAAGGGTAATTAAAAAGACCAAGAACTGGACTCCCGCCATTCAAAACGGACGTAATGTAAATGCATACCGTCGTCAACCAATAACTTTTGTGGTAGAAGATTGATCTTCAAAAAATATAGTTTGATCCCTCCGAATTTCGGGGGGATTTTTTTTGCACACGGGGATAGAAAAATATTTCCTTTGACAGTTTTAATGAAAATTTTCTGGGTATTATAAGCAGTATAAAAAAATATCCTTACCAGAATAATTTATGGAATTATCAGAACCGTGAGTCTAATTGAAAACTAATCAAAATGGAAACAAACAAAATTTTAACTGCTGATGTCCTTGACATTATTTTTGAAGGCAAGAATAAAGAGTATGGTGCGTATCAATTGAGAAAATCATATAGAAAAACACTTAGCAGGGCAATGGCGATCACAGGATGTACTTTATTATTAGCCCTGGGCGGAACAGTGTTAGCTAACATGATCAGCGATGATGATAGCACAAGAAGGCATGATATACTTGAAACTCAAATGGCTGAGATAAAAAAGGAAGAGCCAGCACCACCACCTCCGCCGCCACCACCAGTGGAACCAAAACTAGATATTAAACAGGTACAATTTACACCTCCTGTTATTGTAAAAGATGAAGATGTAAAACCAGATGAAATAATTAAGGAGATAGAACCCGATGCCGCCATAAGTACCATAGATGTACAGAGTGATAATACAAAGCAGATCGTTCAGGCGCCTGTTGATCCTGAAGGAACAAAGGTAGTAGAGATAAAAAAAGATGATGATGAAAATGCAATTCAAACTTTCGTACAGATCGAAGCTGGCTTTCCGGGAGGAGAAGATGCATGGCGTAGTTACCTGAGAAAAACATTGAATCCGGAAACACCGATTGATAACGGCGCCACAGCCGGTAAATACACAGTTATTGTAAAGTTTGTGGTAAGCAAAGATGGAAGTTTAAGTGATATAAAATGTGAGAATGATCCAGGCTTCGGTATGTGTGAGGAAGCCGTAAGGGTAATAAAAAGAACAAAAAACTGGACCCCTGCTATTAACAACGGAAAGAATGTAAATGCATACCGGCGCCAACCAATAACTTTTGTAGTAGAAGATTAATTTCTGAAATTATATTTTTTAATCCCTTCAAATCTTTGAAGGGATTTTTTGTGTTTAGGTATGGAAATAGTTCATTTGGCCATCTCAATAAAAACTTACTCTTATGGCAGAAATAGAAACAAAAAGATCATCAGAAAAAAAGAAAAGGTTTAATAAAAAAAGTACCAGGGTCGATCTTACACCCATGGTTGACCTGGGCTTTTTACTACTTACCTTTTTTGTATTTACCACAGTTCTTTCTGAGCCTATGGCAATGAACCTGGTTATGCCTAATGATAAAGACCCCGGTACAACAGACCCAGTCTGCGAATCCTGTGTTTTAACTGTTTTGCTGGACAAAGGCAACCGTATGAAATATTATGAAGGCGCTGCTGAAAATAACCCACGCATAAAAGAAACAGGATTTTCTCCCGAAGAGATCAGAACGGTATTAATGGAGAAAAAAGCAAATGTGGAAAGGGTACGTGGTAATAGTGATCAGTTCATACTCATTATCAAACCATCTGCTGCCAGCAATTTTAAAAATTTTGTTGACATGACCGATGAGGTAACTATCTGCCAGATCAAAAAATATTATATTGATGAATTGAATGATGCAGATAAAAGGCTGCTCCTTAAAAAATAATAAGTGGGTATCTTTGCCCTATGGCAAATCAAATTTCGGGTTGGGATGATACCATTGTTGCGCTGGCAACACCAACCGGTATAGGTGCAATTGGAGTTATACGCTTAAGTGGCCCTCAAGCCATTGATATTGTAAATGAATTGTTCCCTTCCAGGGACCTGCATCAACAAAATACGCATACCATTCATGTTGGGTTTATCAAAGAGAATAAAACAGATATAGATGAAGTGGTTGTTTCGTTATATAAAAGCCCTAAAAGCTATACCGGCGAAGATGTGGTTGAAATAGGTTGCCACGGAAGTCCTTTTGTGCAGCAACAGGTTATCCAGGCCTGCATACGCAAAGGTGCAAGGCTTGCCAAAGCTGGTGAATTTACCCAGCGTGCATTCCTGAACGGCAAGCTTGATCTTACCCAGGCCGAAGCTGTGGCCGATATTATTTCATCTAACACAACTGCCTCACAAAAAACCGCATTGAATAATATGCGTGGCGGATTTAGTAAAATATTAAAAGACCTCAGGGAAAACCTGATACAGTTTTCAGCATTAATAGAACTGGAGCTGGATTTCAGCCAGGAAGATGTGGAGTTTGCTGACCGGACCAAATTTTATGAGCTTATTAATGATGCAACTTCGGTTACCGAAAACCTGTTGCAATCCTTTCAATTGGGTAATGTAATAAAGAACGGGGTAAGCGTTGCCATCATAGGTAAACCCAATGCAGGAAAAAGTACATTGCTTAATACTTTACTGAATGAGAACAGGGCCATCGTTAGTGAAATAGCCGGAACTACCAGGGATACTGTTGAAGAGGTTATTAATATAGATGGCATAATCTTTCGGTTAATTGATACTGCCGGTATACGGGAACATAGTACCGATGTGATAGAACTGATCGGCATTGAAAAGAGCAGGGAAAAAATTGAGCAATCGGATGAAGTGATCTACATTTTTGATGTAAACACAGAAACCGTTGCGGAACTGGAAGCTGCTGTTAACCTGATCGCAGAAAAAAACCCAAACTATTTTTCTGTAGGAAATAAAACAGATATAATAAGTGTTGAAGCTGCTGCAGCAAAATTTGCAGGAACAGATGCTTTATTTATTTCGGCAAAGGAAAAGGATCATATTGATCTGCTGAAGAAAAAATTAGTAGATAAAATAGTGAGTGGTAATATCAATACAGAGAACACGATCATTACCAATGCCCGCCATTATGAAGCATTGCAGCAGGTAGACAGATCCCTTACTGATATTAAAAATGGGCTTGACAATAACATAACAGGAGATCTGCTGGCGTTGGATATCAGGCGTTGCCTGCATTATATTTCGGAAATTACCGGCGATATATCTAATGAAAATGTGCTTGATTACATTTTCTCAAAATTTTGTATCGGTAAATAATTTTTTACATAAGCGATTGCACGATCTCCTTATAACTTCTTCCAACAGGTAACAGCTTACCATTTATTTCAACATCGGTTGCTGTATAAGCATCGATCTTATCTTTTGCGACAATAAAAGAACGGTGAACACGTATAAAATTGTGTTTCGAAAGTATCTCTTCGATCTGCCCCAACTGGAATTTGGTTAAAACAGATTTGTCTTTTGTCACTACCCGTATGTATTCTTTGAGGCTTTCAATATACAAGATATCATCTAAAAATATTCTTACCATTTTTTTGCTGACATTGAAAAAAATGAATTCTCTTTCTGGCTTGAGTAAATCTGTAGAAGCAGGTATAGCCTGTTCCGGCTTCGGGGTGAGCTTATTTACTGCCATTAAAAAGCGACTGAATTCAACAGGTTTAAGCAGGTAATCCAAAACATTGTGTTCATATCCCTGCAAAGCATATTCATGATAAGCAGTGGTTATAATAACTTTAGGAGGATTGGTAAGCGTCTTCAGGAAATCAAGTCCCTTTAATTTGGGCAGGTGAATATCAAGAAAGATAAGGTCTGTTTTTTCTTCCTGCAAAAACTCCATGGCATATAAAGCATCTGTGCAAATAGCTTTCAAATGTAGAAACGGAACCTGAGCAATATAGTCCTGCAGTACTTCAGCAGCCAGCGGCTCATCTTCAACTATTATACAATTATACATTTGCATTGTCGGCAAGATTGATCTTTAACAGTACTGTAAAATAACTCTTTTCATTTTTAATTTCAAGCAAATGCTTTGGATACAGGAGTTCCAGTTGTCTTTTTATATTTCCAAGCCCAATCATTTCTCCTTCGCTTTTAGCTGTTTCTTCTGCTTTTGAATTCTCACAGAAAAAAGATAGCTGCCCATTCTTTAACTCCAGGTTGATACGTATATAAGAACTGAAACGGTTTTCACTAATGCCGTGTTTAAATGCATTTTCAACAAACGGTAATAAGATCAATGGGGCAACAGGTTGTAATGCATTATCAACAGCCCTGTTAAAGTCTACTTTTAAGTTTTCATTATACCGGATCTTCTCTAATTCTATATAATCAGTCAATACCTGCATTTCATCTGCTATTGAAACAGTTCTTTTTTGTGATTCATATAACATGAACCGCAAAAGTTTAGAGAGTTTCATCACCACATCAGCTGTGTCATCCGATTTCTTCCTGGCAAGTGCATAAATATTATTTAGTGTATTAAAAAGAAAATGCGGATTGGTTTGTGCTTTTAAAAATTGGAGTTCGGTTTCCAGTTTCTTTTTGATGATCTCCTGTGCCAATTCTTTTTGCTTCATATTTGAACGAACCAGTTTAATGGCAAGGGCTATACTGCAAACAAAGAACAATATCAGTAAAGAAGACAAAATACTACCAAAGCCAAGTGCGGCTAAGAGAGAGGTATTTAATTTATAAATTCCTTCTATCACTATAAACTGCTTTACCGGTAAAAAAGCGGCAAGGCTCACCAGGAATAAAATAAGCGTAGCCAATACTGTTTTGATAATAGTCCATTGTTTAGCCAGGTATTTATTAAAAATGTAAAACAAAACATATACCATCGGTACTTTAACGATCAGCAATGCAAGCTGGGCTATAAACAAAATTTTTAATGAAGGAAATGCAAAACTCCCCGGATCGGCACCTACATTCTGGAATGTTTTTAACAACAGGTACCCCATCCAAAATGAAATATGTAATAGCACCCTTTTTTGCATACCTGTAAATGTCAGTGATTTCCTTTAAATAAATACCGCTAAAATGAGAACGGCATTTTCAAACATATAAAATACTGCTTTGTGCATATGAAGGGAAGAGCGCCTTTGCAAGCCGGTTTCTGTAGGTAGCTGATGGCCGTTGGTTGATTACCTGGCGGGCCCTTACCAGATGCTGTTATTTTTAAGCTATAAATATCAGATGATGATAAAATTATTTTTCTTCTTTTCTGCTTTAATTCCTTTCGACGCCGTGGCGCAGCACAATCTAAAGTTTGATAAACCACCGGTAGCAGCAGAAATATTTGCTGCAAATATTATTTCAACAGGTTTAAGTGAAAGAGATTTTGCGCTTTCGCCGGATGGTACAGAAATATTTTATACGCTCCAATCTCCGCTGGGCTTATTTCAAACTATACTTCAAACAAAAAAACTACCAAATGGTAACTGGGGCAAACCTGAAGTGGCTCCCTTTGCCGGAAAGTACAGTGATCTTGAACCTGCTTTCTCAAGTGATGGTAAAAAAATATACTTCTCTTCTAACCGCCCGTTAAGCGGAACTGAAATAAAGGATTTTGACATTTGGGTGGTTGAAAAACAAAATGGTAACTGGGGCGAACCAAAAAATATTGGGTCGCCTGTAAATACTGCTGCTGATGAATTTTATCCATCCATTACAAAAAGCGGCAACCTTTATTTTACCGCTGCCTATAAAAATGCAGTAGGTAAAGAAGACATCTATCTGTCTAAATGGGAAAACGGAAAATACAGCGAACCAGCCCCGTTGGATACGGCTGTAAACTCCAAACTGTATGAATTCAATGCTTTTGTTTCACCAGATGAAGACTTTATCATCTTCACTTCTTTTGGACGAAAAGATGATATGGGTAAGGGCGATCTCTACATAAGTATAAAAGATGCCGGAGGGAAATGGCGGCCTGCAAAAAATTTAACGATGCTTAATTCTGAAAGATCGGACTACTGCCCGTTTGTGAGCGTCGATAAAAAAATATTATTCTTCACATCTGAAAAAACAAATCTGAAAAGATCTTACAACGATAAGCAGGTTAAACTGGATGACCTGGCCAGATCATTTACCTCGGCACAAAACGGGGGAGGAGATATTTATTGGGTGAGCTTTGAAAAAATACTGGAACAGTTTAAATAGCATAAATTAAAACTCAACAACTTGAAAACTACAGGTAAATATATTTCGCCAACATGGAGTATAATAATAGCGCTTCTTTGTTTGAATGTTATCACAGGTGCATGTAAAAAAGCAAAACCAACTCCGGCCCAACCGGTAGTTATCATTACAACAAGTGATTCAGCTAAAAAGATACTTTTTGTTGGAAACAGCCTCACTTATTACAACGACCTGCCTAACCTGGTAACCAGGGTTGGAAAAGATAGTGGTGTGGAAATTAAAGCCGAAATGATTGCTTATCCAAACTATGCACTGGAAGATCATTGGAATGATGGCACAATACAAACGCTCATCGCAAATAAAAAATATGATTTTGTGGTAGTGCAGCAGGGGCCTTCTTCGCAGGCTGATGGCCGTGCCATGTTGCTGGACTATGGGGCAAGGATCAAAAATATATGTATACCCCACAATACCAAACTGGCTTTTTTTATGGTTTGGCCTGCATTTGCAAACTTTAGCACGTTTGATGGTGTAATTAAAAATTATGGAGATGCGGCTGTTGCAACCAATTCGCTGCTATGCCCCGTGGGGCAGGTTTGGAAAGATCATTTTCAGGCTACAGGAGATCATTATTATTACGGGCCCGATATGTTTCACCCATCACCAAAAGGAAGTGAAAGTGCTGCATTGATAATTTTTAAGACTTTATTTAAATAAGGGTCAGATGAAGATCATTTATTTTTTTTCAATGCTGTTGTTCCTGTCAGGGTTTGTATCCTTTGCCCAACCGGTAATAAATAAAGTACAATATGCATTTACAGTTGATAAAGGGATCAGATTAGAAACAGACATTTATTTTACAGATACTGTAGCTAAGTATCCCGTTATTATGATGCGTACACCTTATCCAAGGAAACAGTATGTATCCATTGCTAATTATTTCTGCAGTAAAGGGTATATCATGGTTGTTCAAAGTGTAAGAGGCACCGGTGGATCGGGAGGCAGGATGATGCCCTTTATAAATGAAACAGATGACGGGCTCTCCATGCTTGACCTGCTTACAGAGAGATCATGGTGCAATGGAAACATTGGTATGTACGGTTCATCATACAGCAGTTTTTGTGGGTTAACATTGGGCGCTGCAAAACATCCTTCATTAAAAGCAATAGTAAATATAAATGGATGGGTAGAGCCCTCAATCATTGCAAGGCCGGCAGGCGTAAATCACCTGATGATGAATATACCATGGATGCTTTTTAATTATTCCAATGGAAAATTAATACCCGGTAAATACAATGCAGATTCTTTATTGAATACGGTTCCTGTCAATACGATGCTGAAAGGATATGGTATTGACATTACTTTAGACCAGATGCAGGAAGGCATTGATGGATTAAATAAAGATATGGATTATAGAAATTTTGATGTGCCGGTCATGCATGTAACGGGTATGTATGATTTTACAAAGGAAGGAACTTTCAATTTGTATGATTCGTTGAGGGCCATAATAAAGTGCAGCGTTTCATCATAGGGCCATGGGTGCATGACCAGATATTCAGCGGTTCAAAAAAAGTTGGTGATTGGGAATTGCCAAAGCCCGGCTACGATAGCCTGGGAAATAAAATTCTTATTGCCGCTGCTAACTGGTTCAGCCTGTATTTAAAAAATGTAACAGCAGCAGCCAGTTTAAATGCATTAAGAGCTTTGCCCGTTTTCAGCGAATCGTTTAACCTGAATGCAACTGGTTATCCGGAGGAGAAAATAAAAACTGCTGCTTATTATTTGAATGCTGCAGAAAATGCCGGCCGGCTTTTGAAAAAGAATGCTGCTGAATCCACACAAACTACATTTATCAGCAACCCCAATGATCCTGTGCCAACAAATGGCGGTGCCAATTTTCATTTCTTCACCAATAATATCGGGTTAAAAAAACAAAATGAGATCGAGAAAAGAAAAGATGTAGTTACTTATACATCTGATAAAATAAACGGGCAGTTCTGGGGATTGGGAAAGGCAAGGGTGAAAATTTTTGTATCGCATGATTCCAAAGATTGTGATTTTACAGCAAAGCTTGTGGCGGTTGACAAGGAAGACAATGCCTGGAATATTGCTGATGGTATCACCAGGATGAGCAGTACAAGAAAACAGGCGACCTCGTTTAAAGATGCGGATGGAAATGCTATCTATGAAATTGAAATTGACCTGGGCCATATTGTTTTTCAATCAATGCCACGCTGGAGTTTCAGGCTTGAAATAGCAGGCTCTAATTTTCCGAAGTACGATAGGAACCCGGGTAATGGAGACAATCCTTTAACAGCAACAAAATTTTATCAGGTAAAACAAACCATACATCATGGTAAACAGTTTCCATCTGTATTGCTGATTGATGAACTGGATTGACCATGTTCACCGGGGATGAAAAATAAAGTATAAAGTATGCCATTAAATAAAACATTGAATCAACTTTTAATTTTTTTTGCAGTTCTTCCGTTAACAAATTTATCAGCAGGTGCACAAAAGCAATCAAAAGAAAAAACCGAGGTACTTCTTTGCGGAACGATACATTATATACCCGATTCCCTGAAACAGAATTGGGCAGGATTCAGGAAGTTTCTTGAAGAGTATAAGCCCGATGCCATTTGTGTAGAATACAGAATGCCCACCGACTCAGTTTCATTAATGCAGGCTGATGGTGAGAACTATGCAAAAATTAATGATTCGCTAGCAAAAGTATGGAACATAGATATGGCTAATGCTGAAACCAGGATAAAGGAACTATACACCACACTGAAACAAACGGACGAGTGGGAAAAAAGAATTGAATTATATCAGTTGCTTTACGTACATGCTGATTTTGGGAATGCAAATTTTCAGGCATGGCGGGCTCACCAGGCAATATCAATACTGCCGGAGGAGAAAAGGAATGAGATCAGTAAAATACATCCTGTGTATAAAAAAATTGAATGGCTGGTCAGGAATCTTAAAAACAACGAGTATCACAATGTTGTTTTTCCGCTGGCGGCGGAGTTTAAAATTGATTACCTGATCCCCGTGGATGACAGAACGTATAATATGCGTTTTAGTATTGCTTATACCAAAGCCTACGATGAAGTAGCGGGAACGAAGTTTGAAGATAAAGCCAAAACATTTTGGGAACAGTTTATTAAGGATGAAGCAAATGAAATAAAGAAGGGCAATGCATTAATGTTTGTAAACTCAGCGGCATGGATAAAAAGGTCTGATTATGCACAAACGGGTTTATATGAAAGTTCGGGTAACAGGCATCATAAAGATTATGTGCGTTACTGGAATCTCAGGAATAAAAGAGTAGCAAGAAATATCCTGGATCAGATTAATGGCAAGGGATTTAAACGGGTGCTTGTGTTTATGGGGAATCTGCATATCCCAAACATGAAAAAGTACATGAAAGATGAAAAAAGTATTTCACTAAAAGCGATCAGTGATTATTAAGAGTTTGAATATTCATAAAATGAGATTCCGGACACATCAGGTAAAAGCAGAAAAGATAAAATGTCATAGAATAGTACATACAGCCTGTTTATTGCTTTGCATTTTTTTGCACAGTTGTGCAAATGAAAACAAGCAAACAGCAGAACAGGTCATTCAAACTTCATTAGATGCTGTTGGTACAAAAGCTGACAGAGAGAAGATAAAAAACCTGGTTTCGCTGGCAGATTGTCTATCGCCAGGCGGCAACTACACAACCGAAATACATACGGCCCGGGGAGGCTACTCTTATTTTAAACAGGTGTACAGTTACAGGCCGGCACCATTTGAAGCGATTATAGAAAATAAGGTAAATGGCTATATAATTGGAGATTCGATAAAGCCTCTGAGTAAAGAAGCAATGTATGCTATCAGAAGCCATGAATTCCATAATATGGTTCTTGAAGTTGATCAGCGTTTTCATGATCTTGAAAAGCCTGAAATGAGTAAAGCCGATAGTGTAAAGAATTACAGTATAAAAGCAAAAGATGAATTGAATAATGATTGTAAGCTGTTTTTTGATGTAAAGACAGGATTATTATCAGCTATTCATTTTCAGAATCCTGATAGTACAAAGGAGATCATTAAAACCCGTTTTTCAAACTGGAAAAAAACGCAGGGGTTATTATTGCCACATCATGTGGATATTGATCAAAGTGGAAAGCTATACAGCTTCGATTTTACCAATATTAGTTTTAACAGCCCTGATTTTAAATATAGAAATGCAAAAAAATGAATATCAAACTGGTCAAATATTTTCTCTTGCTGTTAATGCCTTTTATCCTTTTCATCAGTTGTGATAAAAAATCTGATCTAGCTGCTGAGAAGAAAAAATTATTGGCACTTCACCAGGAACAGCAGGATGCACACCTGAATGAAAATGCACAACAATTTGTTGACCAGTTTTCTGACAGGATGTTTTCGGTGAACCGTGGTAAGATATCAATAACCACTAAAGATTCAGCCTTAAAACGTTTCAACAATTATTTCTCAAATGTTCAGTTTAAGAAATGGGAAGATGTCAATCCGCCTGTAATTGAATTCTCTGCCGATGTTTCAATGGCATATATGCTTGTAGATAAACAGGTGATACTGACCTATATGACCGGGAATAAAAGAATGGAAGAATCTGTGCACTATGCATGGGTATCCATTTTTCAAAAACAGGCTGATGGGGAATGGAAGATAGCCTGTAATGTATCTACCAACGAACCAGAGATAAAAAAATGACCCTGCAAACTGTTGTTCGGAATAATAAAACTGCTTTCTGTATTTTCTTTGCAACATTCAATACTGCCACATGTCACTCATACTAATAAACCAAACCGGGTACACAATTTATGGAACATGAACTAAGAAAGCATATGCACAACATAATGACAGAAGCTGCTAACCGGAAGAAATCAATATGGAAAAGGTTTGGCGAAATTATGATTGAAATGATCATCATAGTATTTGCAGTTTCCTTCGCTGTCTTTATGGAGCGGCAGCGTGAATTGCATCATGAGGAAAATGAGGTGAAGGAATTTCTTATGGGCCTGAAAACAGACCTTAAAAATGATATCACTGAAATGGAGGAAGACAAGGATAGTTATAAAGCACAGGCAAAATGGATGACTTATTTTGGAAAAGAAGAAAAAGTAAACAAAGATTCATTGCGGCGCTATGAATGGGTATTGTGGAATAATACACATTTACTGGTAAACAATGGCCGGTACGAAGGCTTTAAATCCAGTGGAAAAATAAATACAATAGAAAATACAGAGCTACGCAATAATATACTTGATCTGTACCAGGAAACAATTGTTGCGCTCACTAACAATACTCAAGGGTATATCAATCTAAAAAAAGATTTTCACATGCTGATATTCAAAGGAAGAAAAAATGAAGGAGAGAAAAATGATAACCTGGCAGAAGTACTGCAAAACCAGGAAGTTAAAAATTATTGCATGCGCCTGCGATTTACTGGTGAGCCAATGCGCCGCTACGATAGCGCTATCAGCAGATCGAAGCGAATAATCGAATTGATAGACGGCCAATATCCGGAAAAATAAAAGCGTATTTTGTTTAGCATGAACAGAACATTTAAGATAATTATGAAAAGAGTATTTCAGCTATCTGTATTGCTGGCATTAACTGCATTGCTGTTAATACAATGTAATGTTTTGTGGCTGCCGCCAAAAAAATATGAACCAAAAGATAAAGTAAAATTACAACCACCGGTAATGACCCTGCATGAGTATACTGTTTCGGGCCTTATTGAAACCCACCCAAGGCCATATGTGTTTACGCTGCAAAGCAAAAACAGTAAAGGAGCCGTATTGGTTTTTGGACTTGAACATACATACGATCCTGCTGATAAGCAGCTTCCCGTAATGAGAGCGCACTGGGATAAATTTGATCCGACTGTGGCTATGGTGGAAGGGAACCTGGACCTGATACTTACCTGGTTCTTCGATCCTGTAAAAGCATCAGGGGAAGGTGGCTACACACAAAAACTGGCCAAAACGAAAGGGATAAAATTATATTCATGGGAAGCCGGACGAGATGCAGAGATCGATCATGTACTTGAAAAATTTGATCCCATGCATGTGGCATTTTTTTATTGCCTGCGGCCTTATCATAATAAATGGGGTGATCTTTCAAAGAGTGAACAGGATGAAAAAATGAAAAATTTAATTCGCAAAAGAACCAATTATAAAACATTGAAAGGTGCGATAACATCGGTGGAACAATTTGATAGTTTATGGAAGGCCGATTATCCAAATGAAATTAGCTGGAGAAATTATAAGCATCCGCAAAATGGTTGGCCCAAAGGAATACTGGAAGATATTGCTGAAGCAACAAATTCGGTACGGGATGAAAATATGTGCCGCTCAATTATTGAGTTGGTGAATAAGGGAGAAAGGGTTTTTATAACTATGGGTTCAAGCCATGCGCCAAGGGTTGAAGGGACATTACGTGCAATGATAAAGTAAAAATATCTGATTGATTAATACATCATTTTGACTAAAAAAATGAAATACATTATTTTATTGAAACTGCTGGTTTGTGGCATTGCAGGCCATGCACAGGTCGTGGAAGTCTTTCCGGTAAACGCTGCTATTGATCAATACCTGAAAAAAGAAGCAAAAACTATTTGTGAAGATGAGAAATTGTCTAAAATAAACTGGGATGTTGTAGAAGCATGTGTAAAAGACAAACGGATAATATTGCTTGGAGAATTCAATCATGGAGTGAAAGAAGTATTTCAGGTAAGGAACGACCTGATCAGGGTTCTTCATAAAAAAACTGGGGCCCGTGTTATCTTGTTTGAATCAGGCCTTGGTGAGTTGGCTTATGTTGATCTGAACAAAGCAGATCTATCTCCTGCACAAATGACCAATGTTTTTTTTGGCAACTGGCGAACAAAAGAATTTGAGGAACTGATGGGATTCAGTAAAGCAAATAACATATCCCTCGCAGGGTTCGATGTTCAGCGAACAGCAAATTCGTTTGACATCTTACTTAAAAAAGTAGCGGGTACTAAAAAAATAGACTCCAGCTTTTACTTTGACCTGGAGAAAAAGTATGGTTCAGTGCAACGGGAATTATCTAATAGAAAAGCTGTTTACGATTCACTAAAGCAGAAAACAAATGAACTGATTGCTGCTTACCGGAAAATCTATAGGCTTCTGGAAAAAGACAGTATCCATGCACAAACAAAAGAATTATTGTATACACTACAAACCATTAAAAACCGAACCGCATATTTATCATACATGTTGCAATTTGTACAGGACCGTGATTTTACCAAACGTTTCAAAGCCAGGGATTCTGCCATGGCTCAAAATGTGATATGGCTTGCAGAAAATTTATATCCGCAGGAAAAAATAATTGTAATAGCACATAATTACCACATTGCAAGATCGAATGAATATGAGCATGTAATGGGAAATATTCTCAGCAACAAATATGGTAAGGAAATGTATGCTATTGGTTTTTTTGCAGGCTCCGGTACGTACACAGGTAATTCGGGTAAGGTTGAAGAAATGCTCCCTGCTGATACTTTGGCGCTGGATATTAAACATATTATCAGCCGGCTCAAAGGATTTGCCAGCTTTATTCACGTCCCGAAACAAAAACAGGCGGGGGATTACTGGCTACATGAAAATATTGTGGTGAATGATAGTTTTATCGATCTGAAAGGAACGAATAAGTTAGTACTATCAAAGCTATTCGATGGTCTGCTGCTTTTACAAAAAGTTTCTCCTCCTCAAAAAATTGAACAGAATTAGAACACATTCTAAAAACAATACGAAATGAAAATGAAAAAAATATTCCGGTTTTGCTGCATGATGACTTTGCTACAGCCTTGCTTTCTTCCATTTACAGGAATAGCTCAAACAAAAAATGATACCATTATCATTAATGCTAAAAATGTAAACACGGCAGTTTTAAAACCCTCCGCCAACCGGTACCTGGTATATTTTAAAAAGGAAAAAGATACTGCAAGGTCAAGGCCACAGTTCTGGACCAGGAATATTGAATATGCAGTTCATAATGGTAAGGAAGCGATCGTTATAACTCAGGAATGGGAAGACAGGGATACAGTTGTACATAGGGTGAGATCCGTTTGTGATAAACAAAATTTTGCACCGCTGTATCATCATAGCTGGTGGAAACAGATGGGCACAAGTGAATTTGATTTTATTAACAGGTCAGCATCATTAAATGGTATCCCATTAACTGATGCCGATACGGCAAGGAACCGGAAAGGTCCGTGGAATGCTTTCAAAGCAGCCCTGGATCAATACACACTGAACTGGCACCTTGACCTGGAAGTATTTCCGATATTGCCTTACAAAGAAGGGAAGACATTTTTGATCCCTTTTTATGACCCCGGATGGCAAGCTCCAAAAAATGAAGCATATACAGTAACCGGCTCTGCACAATTAGAAGGATATAATGATCAGAAAATAGATTGCTGGTTATTGATGCATGAATCCAGGGGCCTCAAAGAAATATTCTGGATCAGTAAAAAAACAAAAGAGGTATTGAAACTGGAAAATGAAATTGCAAAAGGGTGGTGGAGGTATAAAATAAAACTTGGTTTCAGCATTTAGTTTGGGTGGGTAAAACCTGCTATTCATATGGTTTAAAACGTTTCCGGTTGATTTTTAACCTTGATTAACCTGATGCAGAATTACTTTCACTAAGATAATATGACCCGGCAAATGCCCAGGCTATTAATTTAAACAAAACACTTGTTATCAAAATAAACTTAATTATTTATCAATGAAAATTTTGCTTAACAGACTGCTGATCATGTTGTGTTTTATTTCAGTGAAACAAATAAATGCACAGGCTCCATTAAATGGAACAATATCCTATTCTTCAGAAAATATTTCAAAAATGAATTTTGGCGGGCAGGAATTTGAGCAAAAAATGAATATGAATATAACCCAGGATTTTTCAGGAGCATATTACAGGCTGGCAGCTTCGCTACAAAATTCTGCACCCGGAGCAGGATCGGGTATTAACATAAATGGAGGGGCACAAATGTTTCAATACTACGATCCTGGTGATAAATTTCTTTACCAGTTACAGCATTTAAAAGGAAAAAATTATGCCATCCGTATTGAGTCAAAAAAAATAACTGACCTGGTGAAAACAGGCAAAACACAAACGGTCCTTGGATACGCATGTATTGAATTTACCGGTATTTTTTTTGGTGAACAAGTCACGGGGTGGTACAGTACAGATCTGCCTTCGATAGTTTCGCCTGTTGGCCCGCTGGGTTTACCGGGTGGACTTATCAAGCTGGAATCAAAAAAGCATAAGTATTCAGCTACTGAAATTAAAATGGGGATTGCAGTAAAAGAATCGGACCTGCAATTACCTAAAGATGTCATTAAAACTACACAGGAAGAATTTAACAGGATCAGGAACCAATAAATTAAATGATGATGAAATATTTATTAATTACGCTGATTACTATACTAACCGGTTTTCAGTCATTTTCTACACCAATAAAGAAGACCCGGGTAAAAGGAACGGTTAATATAGAAGGCCAAACCAGGTTTGGTATTGAAGGATACATTTATGTTTTAAGATACTCAGAATGGGTGGATACAATAGACCAGGTTTCTATAAAAAACGATGGAAGCTTTAGCCTCCAGGTACCCGATTCGCTGGTTGGTTACCATTTGCATTTTGCAAAACCGGGTTGTGCAAAAGAGTATTTTCCAATTTATCCCGAGTTAGGGGATTATGAATTTAATATTACTTTAAATCCTGTTGCTAATGCAGCCCCTGGCCCTTCAAAAAATATCACCTGGTTAAGCAACAACAGCGAAGTGCAGGAAGCTGCTTACAATGCCTATTGGCATATTTCGGAATTTGGGCGAAAAATGGTATTGACACTTACTGCAGCTTTGACTAAAGATACAAGCAGTGAAACCCAATTCGAAGGAATTGATCTGCAGACAGAATTTTCTCAGATAAAAGAGAAAATAAATAATACCAGCAACCCGGAACTAAGGAAAGTTTTACTGATCGAATATTTATGTATTGATGCAGCGCAACAAAAAGTGTTGTTCAAAAGAAAAAGCCAGGGTCCGCCAAAACAATTATTTAAAGGTAAGCCAGATCCTGCCATCCTTGAACTGCTTATAAATGAAGTACCACCTGCTTCCGGGCTTTGGAATATAGAAAGAGATTGTATTCGCTGGCTGGTGAAACAAATACCATTGACAGAAGAAAAACTGAACTATTATGAAAGGGTAATTACAGAACAAGCCACTCCGTTTATTGCAGCTTCTGTTTTATATGGATTGGCTCAACGTTACCAGGCGGAGAAAAGGCCTGATGATTTTGGAGTAACACTTACAAGATTGGTTACCGACTTTCCGAACGTACACCCAACCAACAGGGCAAAAACAGAGTTCGGTTTATTTTCCAGTCTTACAGTTGGCAAATCCGTTCCCGATTTTGCTGTAGAATCAATTGATAGGCCAGGCGAAATGATCACTGCCTCGGGCATGATGGGTAAAACATACCTTATTGAATTTTGGACCCTATGGTGCAAGGGTTGTTTAACGGCAATACCTGAAATGGAAAAAGCCTATAAAAAATATAAGAAGAAGGGATTTGAAATTGTAAGCATTTTGCTGGATAAAAACCTGGAACCTGTAAAGAAATTCAGGGAAACAAGGCATGCTATGCCATGGACGAATGCTTTTGAGCCTGCCGGATTTAAAAGCGACCTGGCCCGGAATTTTGAAGTGTCCTGGATACCCAGGTCAGTATTGGTAGGCCCTGATGGAAAAATCCTGGCGATCAACCTGGAGTTTAATAAATTGGTGGAAACAGTGGCTCTTTATATGAATAAGTAGTTTTCAATACATCACAATTATAATCAGAATACCCAAATCTCAAACATGAATAATTGATGAAGAGATATTAAAAAAATGAAAAACTGCAGGAATTCACAATACTATTATTGCAAAACTACACCAATGCTTAAGAAGGCTCAAATGATAAAAATGAAAATTATAATTGTTTGGGGTATCTCTTTTTTCACCGGGTTTGCATCATTGAATGCCCAGATACCCAATACTATCAGTAAAGAAGATAAAATTTTCGGGTTATCAAAATTCTGGATGGAAGTAAATTATAATTTCATCTACCTCGACAAATTTGGAAAAGAACAATGGGATAGTGTTTACAAAGCTTCCCTGATCAGCATTGCAGAAACAAAAAATGATCTTGAATATTACCGGGAGTTACAACGCATCTGTGCTTTGCTACAGGATGGCCATACCAATATTTATTTTCCGGATGGATTAAGAAGGAAATACATGGTAGCCCCGGCTTTTTTTACGAGACTGATCGATGGTAAAGTTGTGGTTACTGATATAGGAAATGATACACTCTGGATCAACGGGCTTACTATTGGTACTGAGATCCTTGCCGTAAATGGAAAGGATGTGATGGACTATGTGGCTCAGTATATCCTCCCTTATACCAGTGCTTCTATCATACAGGATAAAGAGATACGTGCTTACTTTTATGATCTTTTACTGGGGCCAAGAGAGGAAAACCTGCTATTGAAGGTGAAAAATATAAACGGAGAAATTAAAAGCATTACCGTTCCCCGTTCCATGCGCTGGAGAAATACCAATGTCGCAAAACCAACAATATCCTATGAGTTATTGCCAGGCAATATTGGCCATCTTATGCTTAACAGTTTTAGTGATGCTTCTTTCAATAAAATATTCGACAGCATTTACCTGAAGGCTCAAAATGCCAGTGCTTTAATTATTGATCTGCGTAACAATGGAGGAGGTACAAGTACTTATGGTTTTTATGTATTGCAGCACCTTGTTCATACTTCATTTGTGAGTACGAGTTGGGTAACAAAGCAACATATAGCCAAACTAAAAGCAGGTGGTGACCCGGACAGGCTGTTCGGTACTGCCGGCAGGAAATACCTGCCTGCCAATAAAATGATCTATGATAAACCTGTAGTGTGGCTAACCGGCCCAAAAACATTTTCTGCTGCTGAGGATGTTTCTGCAATATTTGATCATATAAAACGGGGTATTATTATTGGCACTGCTACAGCAGGTAGTACAGGCGAGCCTTTGTGGTTTGATTTGCCGGGTGGAGGTAAAGCAAGGGTTTGCACGGAGAAAGATACCTACCCGGATGGACGTGAGTTTGTAGGGTATGGTGTGCAACCGGGTATAGAAGTAAAACAAACCGTTGCCGGCTTTATTACTAACCGGGATGAAGTGCTTGAAAAAGCTATTGACTATTTAAAAACTAAAATAAAATAAAGTGTTTTTGTCATTCAAAAAATTGATTCTTCATTTACTGAACTAAACATAAAAATTAAATTATATGAAGCCTTTCATTGTCTTACTCATTGCCATTACCACAGGCAGCAGCCTGGCCGCACAAACCACACCAACAAATGAAACAGAAGTGTTATTGTTGGGAACCTTTCATTTTGCCAATCAGGGGTTGGATGTTGCTAAATTCGAGGATGTAAAAATATTATCCGGGAAGCGACAAAAAGAAGTAGAGGAATTGGTAATGATGCTTAAAAAATTTAAACCCGATAAAATTTTTGTTGAGGTTCCTGCTACCGCTCAAAAAATGTACGACTCCTTGTATACAGCCTATAAAAATGGTACTCATACATTAACTGGCAGCGAAACGCAGCAGGTTGGTTTCCGGCTGGCCAAAGAATGCGGGCTTGCTTCTTTAATATGTGCTGACTATAACAGTATCAGTTTCCCGATAGATAGTGTAATGAAAGTAATGATGGCGAATAAACAAATGAATATGTTACAATACTTTCAGGCTGCTATACAAAAGGAGCAGAATGATTTTAATGAAGAAATAAAAACTAAAACAATTACACAAATGCTCGTGGATGGTAACACAGAAAAAATATATAACAAACTAGCTGGTGTGTATTACTTCTTTCTGAAAGCGGGAGATAAAACGAACCACGCAGGTTCGTTCCTTGCCAGTGAGCAATGGCGCAGGAATATTTATATCTATGAGAACATCCTGAAAAATCTTGATGGGAAAGAAAAACGCATTCTTATATTGTACGGCACTACGCATGTTGCCATGTTAAAGGAGATGATGAAATACAATGAGAGCCTGGAGATCATACCGGTTAATAAAGTTCTGAAATAATATTGGCAAAGAACGAATACCAAGATGGTCCCAAAATGAAATCAAATACTGTGTTGGCAGTAAAATATTGTTTTATTAAAAACAGAAAGGCTTCTGATCGGTTTTAGATAAGAAGTCAAAATTAAAAATATTACTGCCTTTTTTTATCTAAAACTTAAAATACACAAACAGCCTTCCAAAATTCTTACTGTCGTTTTCTATTCGATGATATAGAGGTTTGATATGTGGCATTTGTAAAAAGCGTTGTACTTTCTTTTTTAATTGTCCGCTTCCTTTGCCAGGAATGATCTCTACTTCTTTGATCTTTTTATCGATGGCTTCTTCAAATGCATCCTGCAAAGCTTTATCAATGGCTTTGCTGTTGTTGTAAATATCGTGCAGGTCAACTTTTATCCTGGCCATAAGATGGAAGTCAAAATTAAAAATTCAAAAATCAAAAGTAAAAAGATCTGCTGGCCTGATGGGTTTTAAATCAAATAAGTTTTATTCCATCTTTCTCAAAACTTATTTTCCGTTGCTTGTATAAATTACCGGTTGTCATTTTAAAAGTCTTCTTGCTCATTCCAAAAAAAGAATAGATCTCTTCAGGATCGCTTTTATCATGATAGGGTAAATAGCCATCGTTCTCTTTGAGTAACCTGAGTATTTTTCCTGTCTCATCTTCCACACGGTTGTAGCCAGGTTTACCGGCAGAGACATCAATGCGGTAACGCAGATCGCTTGTGTTATCTTCAGGATATATCTTTTTAATAAAACCTGTGAACCTGTCGCCGGCTGTTATATTACGGTAGATCTCGTTGTGGTGCAAAACGCCGGTATGTTTATTATTGATGATGCATACATAGCCGATATCTGTACGGCGGTAAACGATCAGGTCTACCACTTCCAGTTCTTTTACAGTCAATTCTTCGTTGCTTAAAAATGGTTCTATCTTTTCTGTTGCAGCCAATCTTCCTGTCTGTTCATCTAAATAAATTTTCACAAGGTATTCCCCATTGGGTATCATCAGCTGCTGTTGCTTCGATTTTGGAACAAACAGGTCCTTCATCAATCCATTATCTAAAAAAGCGCCGTGTTCTGTAACACTGATCGTTCTCAGCTTTACAATATCTCCTAAAACTCCTTTGGGTTGCTGGGTTGTAGCGATCAGCCTGTCTTCTCCGTCATGGTATAAAAAGACTTTTAACTCATCTCCGATTTTGGTGTTTGCGGGTACAAAACGCCTGGGTAATAAGATGCCTTCGCCGCCATCATCTAAATAAACACCAAAATCAACTTCCCGTGCTACTTTTAAAGTATTGTATTCTCCAACTTTGATCATAAATACAAAGTACACGAATTAAATCGAATTACACGAATTAGAAAACTCAGGCCAAATTCGTGTAATTCGTCCAAATTCGTGTAATAGCCTATCTTCACGGCTTAAATAAAAAGAAATTGAAGTTTACAGAATTTGGATTTGACCAGCGATTGATGGAAGGGATTGATTTTTCTGGCTATGAAGACGCTACACCGGTGCAGGAGCAGGTTATCCCACTTATCATGGCAGGTAAAGATATTATAGCATCTGCGCAAACAGGAACCGGTAAAACAGCCGCTTTTTTATTGCCGCTTATTAATAAGATCATTACCGATCCACATGAAGATCATACAAACAATGCCCTGGTAATTGTGCCCACACGTGAGTTGGCAGTGCAGATCGCACAACACATGGAGGGCCTTTCTTATTTTACTTCTGTAAGTTCAATTGCTGTTTATGGCGGTGGCGATGGTAATGCTTTTGTGCAGGAGAAAAAAGCATTGAGCCATGGGGCTGATGTGGTGATCTGCACGCCGGGTAAAATGATGGCGCATATAAAAATGGGTTACGTAAAACTGGCCGGGCTTAAATACCTGGTCCTGGATGAAGCTGACCGCATGCTGGATATGGGTTTTTATGATGACATCATGTTCATCATTGATAGCCTTCCTAAAAAAAGACAAAACCTTTTATTCTCGGCAACGATGCCGCATAAGATAAGGGAAATGGCCAGGAAGATATTGCATCAACCTTCAGAAGTAAATATATCTATCAGCAAGCCGAATGAGAAAATTGAACAAGCTGCCTTTATTGTTTACGATACGCAAAAAATACCGCTGGTAAAACACCTGTTGCATAAAAAAGATTTTAAAATGGTACTTATTTTTTGCAGCAGTAAGATTGCCGTTAAAAATCTTACCCGTGACCTGAAGCGGGCTAAATTTCCGGCCGATGAAATTCACAGCGACCTGGAGCAGAGCAAAAGAGAAGAAGTATTGATGCATTTCAAAAGCGGAAGGCTACCCATTTTAATAGCAACCGATATTTTAAGCCGCGGTATTGATATCGATAATATTGACCTGGTCATCAATTACGATGTGCCACACGACGGCGAAGATTATGTACATCGTATTGGCCGTACGGCAAGGGCAGCAGCCGAAGGAACTGCTTATACTTTTGTAACTGTAAAAGAACAGCGCAAATTTATGAGCATCGAAAAATTATTAGGTAAGCCTGTGCCCAAAGCCACAGTACCGGAAGAACTGGGAGAAACGCCGGCTTATAATACTGCATCATCAGGCGGATCGGGTGGAGGAAACAGGAAGTTCAATAAACCAAGGCGTTTTCAAAATAATCCCAAACGGTAAACTTCAACACTTTAATATTCCGTGTTTACGTGGCAACTTTTCTGCCCTGGCTGAAATATATTTGTAAAAACAATTTCCATCAGCTCGCCTTCCACCATATTAGCCAGTCCTATTGAATACTTGCATGGTATAACTACATTTAAAGGCGATCTTTTAAAAAAAGAGCTGGAGATATTTACTTTCAAGGATCTGCTGGAGCATTATCCTTTCCGGCATGTTGATAAAACAAAAGTGGATAAGATCGCAAATCTTTCTCCCAACAATGAATATGCCCAGGTAGCCGGAAAAATAACCCAGTTTGAAATTCTGGGTGAGGGCAGGGCTAAAAGACTGACAGCCAGGTTGCAGGATGACACAGGTGAAATTGAACTGGTTTGGTTCCAGGGAATAAGCTGGATACAGAAAGCAATAGAGGTAGGCCATCAATACCTGGTTTTTGGAAAGCTTGGATTCTTTTTGGGCAGGCCCCAGATCGCTCATCCCGAAATTGAGAATTTTACAGCCCAGAAAACGGATGGAAAATATTACCTGGAGCCTGTTTATCCATCTACCGAAAAATTAAAAGCAAAGGGTTTGAATGGAAGGGCCATTGGTAAACTAACCTATGCATTGCTCCAGATACTTACCGAAAAAGACCTGCCCGAAAATTTGCCGGAATCCATCATCAGCCAATATAAATTCATCAGCCGGTTCAATGCCTGCAGGCAAATTCATTTTCCGGCAACGGAAAAGCATTACCAGCATGCGGTGCGAAGGCTGAAATTTGAAGAACTGTTTTTTGCACAACTCAGGCTGGGCCTTATAAAATCAGCCAGGCACCGGCATAGTAAAGGATTGATCTTTGAACAGGTTGGTGTTCTTTTTAACAGTTTTTTCAAAGATTATTTGCCTTTTGAATTAACCAATGCGCAAAAAAAAGTGTTAAGGGAGATAAGGAAAGATGCAGGCAGCGGCAAGCAGATGAACCGCCTCTTACAGGGTGATGTGGGCAGTGGAAAAACCATTGTTGCATTGATGATGATGTTGATAGCTGCAGATAACGGTTTTCAGTCTGTATTGATGGCTCCAACAGAAATTTTGGCGCAGCAGCATTTCAACAGTATTACTGGTCTTTTAAAAGACATGCCGGTTTGTGTAAAAATGCTCACAGGCTCATCTAAAGGTAAACAGCGTAAGGAGGTATTAAAACTTTGTGAGGATGGAACATTGCATATTTTGATCGGGACCCATGCTGTGATCGAAGATAATGTGGTTTTTAAGAACCTGGGTTTTGCGGTGATTGATGAGCAGCACAAATTTGGGGTGGCACAGCGGGCACAATTGTGGAAGAAGAATACCATTCCGCCACACGTGCTGGTAATGACGGCAACACCTATACCACGAACACTGGCTTTAACGGCTTATGGTGATCTTGATTACAGCGTGATCGATGAATTACCACCAGGCAGGCAACCCATCAATACTTTTCATAAGCCAGAAAGTGCCAGGCCACAGGTGATGGATTTTATTAAAGAAGAAATTGCAAAAGGGCGACAGGCATATATTGTTTATCCGCTCATTGAAGAAAGCAGTAAACTGGATTACGAGAACCTGATGAAAGGGTTCGAGGAAGTGAAATCGTTTTTTCCGGAACCTAAATACTGGATAAGTATGGTTCATGGAAAACAACCGGCTGAACAGAAAGAAACCAACATGCAGCGCTTTGTAAAAGCAGATACACAGATCATGGTTAGTACAACGGTTATAGAAGTCGGTGTGAATGTGCCCAATGCCAGTGTGATGGTAATTGAAAGTGCAGAAAAATTTGGCCTTTCGCAATTACACCAGCTTCGGGGAAGAGTAGGAAGAGGTGCTGAAAAAAGTTTTTGCATATTATTAACAGGGCCTAAAATATCAAACGATGCCCGTGAACGATTAAAGATAATGGTGGCTACCAATGACGGGTTTAAAATAGCAGAAAAAGACCTGGAGATACGTGGTCCCGGGGACATAGAAGGTACTAAGCAAAGCGGTTTGTTAAACTTTAAGCTGGCAAACATAGTCCAGGACAAAGCTATTTTAGAAGCTGCACGAAACGCTGCTGAAGTTATTTTAGGATCTGACCCTGATTTGAATACAGATGAAAACTTACCTGTTAAAAATTATCTGCTACAGCAAAAGGGGAAAACAGCATGGAGCAAAATTTCGTAAATTATTTTATTTCTTACAAGGTTTCAGGGCATTGCAAATGTTTAACAAAATATAACAGTTATTAACGCTTTGCAATCTTTATATAATTACCATAACCGTTAATTTTACGGTTTTATTTTAGTAAATTGTAAAAAACAACTACTTGATTATTTTGCGCAAAATAGTACTGCACTCTTTGATACTTCTTTCATTAACTTTTCTTGCCCGGCATGTGCAGGCACAGGTTGAATTTGTGCAAAATAAAGGACAATGGGACAGCAGGGTTGAATACCGGGGTGATTTTCCTACCGGGTCATTTTTTTTAGAGAACCAGGGCTTTACTGTAGCGATCCACAATGTTGCAGACTTAAAGCTTTTATCTGAACAAATGCATGGGCACAGCACAAATCTATCAACCCTTGGCCAGCCTGTTACCGTCAATTCCCATGCTTATAAGGTTAAATTTTTAGGCGGCAAATCATTTGCACAAAATGTACCCGATAAAATACAATCATACCACAATAATTATTTTATAGGCAGCGACCAGTCAAAATGGGCAGGTGGTTGCAAGATAGCGCAGGCGGTGAGTTACCAGAACATATATCCCAATGTGGATGTAAGGTATTACAGCGATGCCGGAAAGTTGAAATATGATATTATAGTACATCCTGGTGGTGATATTGATAAAATTGCCATGCAATATTCAGGTATTGATAAACTGGAGGTTAAGAATAAGGAATTAATGATCACCACATCTGTTGGCGCCATAAAAGAATTATATCCTTACAGCTACCAGGTAAAGGAAGGCCAAAAGAAAACCGTAAACTGCAAATACGTTGTAACAAATAATATTGTTCGGTTTAAAGTAACCGATTACGACCCGAAATCAACCATTGTTATTGACCCCACCTTAATTTTTTCAACCTTTACAGGAAGTACAGCTGAGAACTGGGGCTTTACGGCCACACCCGGACCTGATGGCAGTTTTTATGCAGCTGGTATTGCAATGGGCAGTGGGTATCCTGTTTCAGCCGGGGCTTATCAAACAGTTTTTGGTGGCGGGGCCAATAATGAAGATGTTACCGGCCATGGTTATGATATTGCTATCATTAAATTTGCGGCAAATACTGCTACTAAGTTATTTGCCACATATATTGGCGGTTCCCGTAACGAACAGCCACATAGTATGATATGTGATGCACAGGGCAATTTGTATGTGGCCGGAAGGTCTTCATCAAACAACTATCCCGGAACACCTGCAAGAACGCCACCAAGAACCGATTATGATATTGTAATTACAAAAATTAATGCTGCCGGTACAGTCCCTTTAGGTGCGGTAAGAATTGGGGGAACTTCAGATGATGGGGTAAACATCAGGGGTAAATATGTTTTACCATTTGGTGCAGATGCCACCCGTAGAAACTATGGCGATGATGCCCGGAGCGAAATAATATTAGATGGTGCCGGAAATGTTTTAATGGCATCCTGCACACAGTCTAACGATTTTCCGGTTACACCCGGTACCCCTATTCAGGCAACATTTGGAGGAGGAAGACAAGATGGGGTGATCCTCAAATTCACATCAAATCTTTCTTCAGTATTATTCAGTAGTTTTTTTGGTGGTACCGGCGATGATGCCTGTTTTGTTTTGTCGCAAAGCCCAACCAGCGGGGATATTTATGTAGCCGGGGCTACAACCGGCGATGTTCCGGGAGTTACCCCTACTGTTATACAACCCATAAATAGGGGAGCTGTAGAAGGATTTGTTACGCAGATATTCAATAATGGTTCAGGTATAATAAGAACAACTTACCAGGGTACATCTGGTAACGACCTTGTATATGGTATACAGTTTGATAAAAATGGGTTTCCATATATCATGGGTACCACAACAGGTTCGTGGACGGTACAGGCGCCCAGCCCAACCCCTATATTCAGTAACCCGGGCAGTAAACAGTTTATCAGTAAATTTCAACCCGATCTTTCAGGGTACGTTTATTCAACAGTATTTGGTACCAGTGCAGCTGTACCTAATCTTTCGCCTGTAGCCTTTTTAGTTGACCGTTGCGAAAACGTATATGTATCGGGCTGGGGCGGAGGTATTAATATAGAACAGAACTATCCATCAGCCGGTACCGCGGGCATGCCTGAAGTAAGCCCATTAACCGGCATACCGCCTGCTGATGGCCAGGATTTTTACTTTTTTGTGCTGGAGAAGAATGCACAGAGCCAGCTCTTCGGTTCGCATTTTGGGCAAAACGGAAGTACCGGAGACCATGTGGACGGAGGTACAAGCCGCTTTGATGCCAATGGGGTAATTTACCAGGCTATTTGTGGTTGCGGAACTCCATCTAACCCGTTAAACAGATTTCCTACAACACCGGGTGCAGCAAACAATAATTCATCTGGCGGAGAGGGCTGTAACCAGGCTGCAGTAAAAATAGAAATGAATTTTGCCGGTATTGGAGCCAGCGTTAAAGCAACTATTGATGGTGTAATAGATACTATCGGTTGTGTTCCATTAACTATAAAATTTACCGATACACTTGCGAAAGGTAAAATGTATATCTGGAATTATGGCGATGGTACTCCTAAGGATGATACTACTTATGCACCGAATAATACTGTTACTCATACCTACATGGCAGTTGGTGAGTACTGGTTAACGCTGGTATCAATTGACTCGGCAACCTGTAATATTGCCGATACCGCAACAATTAAAGTAAAGGTTGGCAACAACAATATCAACGCCGATTTTTCATTTTTCAAATTAGACTCCTGCAATAGTTTACGGTACCAGTTTGTCAATCAAACAGTGGCCACCGTGCCTACTTATACAAGCCAAAGTTTTCTTTGGGACTTTGGTGATAATACACCCAAGCTAAGAGCTGGTTTCGGCCCTGTTATTCATACCTATGCATCAACAGGCACTTATATCGTTACATTAATAGTTGATGATACTGTTTTTTGTAATGCGCCCGATACTGCTGTAAAAACGCTACGCATCAGCCCAAATGTAAGGGCTGCTTTTTCAACACCAAATCGTGGTTGTGTACCATATACCCCTGTATTTAAAAATCTATCACTTGGTGGTACAGACTGGATATGGGAATTTGGCAACGGTGATATATCAACAGATTTCGAACCAACCTATACTTATAATTCAACCGGAACCTATAATGTGCGGCTTATTGCTATTGATACCAGTACCTGTAATAAACGGGACACATCTGCATATTTTACCATTACAGTTTATCCCATACCCACGGCAAATTTTAGCTGGACACCCAATCCCCCGGTAGAAAATTCATTAACAAGGTTTAGAAACCTTTCATCGGGTGCAAACCGTTATCTATGGAATTTTGGGGATGGTGAAAGTTCGACTGCTTTTGAACCAACCCATCAATACAATACGACAGGTACCTTCCAGGCAACATTGTATGCTTATAATGTTGCGAATTGTGTGGACAGCATAACACAGAATGTGCCGGTGCTTATAGTGCCTTTACTTGATGTACCAAACGCCTTTACACCAGGAAGATTTGGAGAAAACGCAGTTGTAAAAGTTAAAGGTTTTGGAATAGGTACGCTTAACTGGAAAATATTTAACCGTTGGGGGCAGGTTGTGTTTTCCACATCCGACAGGAACCAGGGCTGGGATGGTATGTTTAAAGGAGTATTGCAACCCATGGATGTGTATACTTACACTTTAGATGTAGAATTTACGGATGGGCAGAAGCTGAGGAAAACAGGAGATATAAGTTTGTTACGATAAAGAATGTTTAAAAAAATAATTGCGTAGAAGTTTTATTTAAAAATAGTGGCCAATTCACGACTTACAACTTAGGAGATCAGACACGATGTTCAGAAAAATAAAAATATTATTGTTCATAATTTGCAGCTTAACGCTGGGTGCCTCTCTGCAGGCACAGGACCTGCATTTTTCACAATTCTTCAATTCGCCCCTGGTAACCAATCCGGCTAATACAGGTTTTATACCCGATGCCGATTACCGCATTGGTGGTAATTACCGTAATCAATGGAGTTCGGTAATGTCGGTGCCTTATAAAACAGTAAGTGCTTTTGGCGATGCCCAGGTATTCAGGGACAGGCTGGAAAACGGCTGGCTTGGCCTGGGAGGTATGATCTTAAATGATAAAGCCGGTAGCGGTAGTTTAACCAGTACAAAAGTGTATGGTTCGCTTGCTTATCATCAAATGCTGGGCCTGAGCAGTTTGCTTTCTGCAGGTTTTAATATTGGCTGGGCAAACAAACATATCAACGAATCCAAATTAAAATTCCCCGACCAGTTTGATGGTAAATTTTTTGATGGTGGATTACCCACCAGCGTAGTATTTACCAATAATTACGTGAGTTATATGGATGTGCATGCAGGAATGAACTATGCTTATTTCCCTGATGAAAATGTATATATCAATGCTGGTTATTCTATACAGCATGTTAACAGGCCTAAAGAAACTTTCTTTGGCGATAATTCTGTGTACGGCCGCATACCTATGAGGCATACCGGTTTTATAAATGGGATATTTAAATTGAACGACCGTATCATTGTTAACCCCAATGCATATTTTAGTACACAGGCAAAGGCAACTGACCTGGTTTTCGGGCTCAATGCAAATTATAACCTGTCAGAATTTGGGGAGCAGCAATTAATAGCCGGTGTTTATTATCGCCTGGGCGATGCCATTGTACCCATGGTTGGTTTAGAAATCGCTAATATACAGTTTGCCTTCAGCTATGATGTAACGATGTCTGCCATGAGTAAGTACAACGGCTATCGTGGCGCCAGCGAGATCAGCATTATTAAAAAAGGTTTTTACCCTGATAATGTTGACAGGGCTTCCATTTGTCCTAAATTCTGATAAAAAAAGTAACTAAATAAAAAAATAAAAAATGTAACGTCACAAAAAATAGAATTATTGTAACGTTTCAAAAAATAAAATATTTGTGACGTTACAAAAAAATAAAATAAAAAAAGTCACAAAATAATTGGATTCTGAAAATTATAAAAATGAAGCTAAAGAAGGCTGCCCTTTTGGACAGCCTTCTTTTCAGTTTTTCCGGGCATAATTTTTATTCCTTCTCAATGGTGATCTTAAAGTGATCCTCTTTAAAATATTTGCGGTATTTATCTGTTGTTTTTACATCCTGTTTCTTACCATCAATATAAAGTTCCTTGTTCTTGTACTCAATCGTAAACCCGGCTTTTGCATTTACCAATCCATCCTTTTCCATTTCAACAAACATTTCTTTGGTAAGCTTAAGTTCTTCTTTGGCTTTGTCAATACCTGCACGGGCCTCATTCATGATCTTGTTCATGTCGGTCTTCCCGATCTCCAGTTTGCTTTTTTCAATTTCTTTTTTTGCTTCGGCCAGTTCCTTTTTTATAGCTTCTTTATCAACTTCTTTTAATTCCAGCTTTGCTTTATCAATTTCCCTGGTGGCTTCAGCCAGCGCTTTTTCAACTTCTGCATTTGTATACTCCGGGTTAGAGTTCTTAAGTGAGGAACTCACCTCTGTCATGATCTTATCCAGGTCAATGTTTTTTAATGCAAGCTCAACATTCTTCATGATCTTATCCACGTCTATCTCTTTCAATGCCAGTTCAGCTGCATCTTTTTGCATTTTGCTAAAGTCCAGGCCTTTTAATTCCGCACCTACTTTTCCCAATGTATTATCTAATTCGGTCTGCAGCTTATCAAAATCTTTCATTTTGATGCCTTCACTATCGGGCACGGTATCTATGCTGCAAGTACTATATACATATTCATCCTCCCCGGTAAACTCGCTATACCCTAAGGGGATGTTATTGAAAGACATAGTGATACCACCTATTAACAGCATGGCAATAGCGCCTGCTATGGCTTTTTTGTTGCTTAAAAAAAATTGTTTCATGGCTATACTTTTTAGTTGGTTAAGATATGAATACGAATGTATTCGTATCAAATGTAAGTTTCTCTTTTCTTATTTGCAATCCGTTAAAAAATTTTAACAATTTTACAGCACTTCCTTAAAACCAACATGATTTTATGAACTCACTATTTTATACGATTTTTACACAAATAATGTTACATGCAAACTGCAGCGGAAGTAAAAGAAAGTACAACAGGGCTTACAGATCTGTTTAAAAATATTGTAGGCGAGGCTTATGTTTTTGTTGATGAGGAGAGCTTAAATAATTATGCCCATGATGAGACAGAGAACCTCCATTTTCTCCCTGATATCGTAATAAAACCAAGAACTGCTGTAGAGATCAGCCAGGTTATGGTTATTTGTAATGAGTATAAGATACCGGTTACGCCCCGTGGGGCTGGTACGGGTTTAAGCGGAGGCGCATTACCGCAACTGGGCGGTGTTTTACTTTCTATGGAGAGGATGAATTCAATTATTGAGATTGATGAACGCAACCTGCAGGTAACAACCGAACCCGGTGTTATTACAGAGGTACTTCAAAATGCTGTTAAAGAAAGAGGATTGTTCTATCCGCCAGACCCCAGCAGCCGTGGCAGTTGTTTTATTGGTGGCAATATTGCAGAGAATAGTGGCGGCCCTAAAGCAGTGAAATACGGTGTGGTAAAAGACTATGTATTGAACCTGGAAATTGTTTTGCCTACCGGCGAAATTATATGGACAGGAGCTAATGTGTTAAAAAATTCTACCGGTTATAATTTAACACAATTGATTGTAGGAAGTGAAGGAACTTTGGCTATCGTTACAAAGATCGTTTTAAAGCTGCTGCCGCATCCAAAATACGACCTGTTGATGCTGGTGCCTTTTAATAGTTTGGAAAACGCAGGAGCTGCAGTGAGCGCTATTTTTCGTGCAGGTTTTACGCCCAGTGCAATGGAGTTGGTTGAAATAAATGCTTTAAAAATTGTAAGCAAATTTGTAGATAGTGCAGTGGTGCCGGTTACAGATGATATGGAAGCTCACCTGATCATTGAAGTTGATGGCAACCATATGGAAACTTTGATGAGCGAAATGGAAGCCATTGCAGAATTGTTGCTTCAGTTTGAATGCGGCGATGTATTTTTTGCAGATGACGCACAACAAAAAGCAGAACTGTGGAAATTAAGAAGGCGTGTTGCAGAGGCGGTAAAGATAAATGGCTATACCATTGAAGAGGATACGGTTGTGCCAAGGGCTGAATTGCCGGCTTTGATAACCGGTGTAAAAGCTTTAGGAATAGCATATGATTTTGATGTGGTTTGTTATGGCCATGCCGGCGATGGTAACCTGCATATCCGGATTAAAAAGCCAGGTAGTATTTACAGCCTGAATAACCCTGATGTGATACCGGCATTGCAGGCCTTGTTTAAACTGGTAAGATCTTTGGGTGGCACCATCAGCGGGGAGCATGGTATTGGACTGATACAGAAACCATATATGGACATTGTTTTTGATGAAGCAGGTTTGCAATTGATGAGAGGAATAAAAAAAGTTTTTGATCCGAATAATATTTTAAACAGCGGTAAGATATTTGATACGATCTGACGAAGGGTCGTCCTACAATGAAAAAATAAAATAATAAAATACTATGAAAAAAGTTGTAATTGTTTTTGCACTGATCAGCAGCTTTTACGCAGTAAAAGCCCAGGATGAAGAAAAAGAAAGTAATGAAAAGAAAGGTGGGTTTAAAAAAGAGAACCTTTTTACAGGTGGCGGAGCAACTGTATCAGTAGGCGGTTATACTACCATTTTGGGAGCCAGCCCGGTATTCGGTTATAGCATTGCTAAGTGGCTGGATGCAGGTATTGTGTTTAATTTTACATATGGATCTTCACGGGATGTTTTTTACGATCCGTATTCCGGCAATTACGTGGTAAGTGATGACAAAGCCCGCCAGACTGTTTTGGGGCCTGGTGTTTTTGCAAGGGTATATCCTTTAAAGTTTTTGTTTGTTAACATACAGGCAGAACACAACTTTATTACAAATAAAGTTATCTATGCAAATGGCCCAACATTAAAAGATAAATATTCCGCAACAAGCCTTTTGTTGGGAGTTGGGTACGCAGGCGGCAGGGAAGGTATTGGCGACCTGTATTATTATGTGTCTATTATGGGCGATTTTTCCGGCAACACAAATTCCCCTTATGTTGGTATTTCTGAAAGTGGAAAAGCAGTTGTTACGCCAATTTTTAAAGCTGGTTTGCATATACCATTGTTCCAGGGAAGAAGAAACAGGGACTAGTTTCACAGGTATTCTAAAATTTCTTCCGCCTGGTTGAGTATAACCAGTTTGTCTTCGATTTTGTCGTATAGAAAGCCTTCATCCTGCATTGTTTTTGCAAAGGCAAACAAATGGTCATAAAACCCTGCCGTGTTCAGGATGAATATTTTCTTATCATGAATGCTCAGCTGGTTCCAGGTAAGCATTTCAAAAAATTCATCCATAGTGCCAAAGCCACCCGGTAAGACGATGGCGGCATCACATTTTTCGTAGAGTATCTTTTTACGGGTGTGCATATCATCAACAATGATCAGTTCTGTAATTCCTTTGTGGTGATGTTCCCGGTCTTTTAAAATTTCAGGAATGATGCCAACTACTTTTCCATCTTTTTCCAAAACGGCATTTGACACAGTGCCCATGATACCTTTATTACCACCACCATATATCAGCGTAATTTTTTTTGAGCCAAGCAGATGCCCTAATGCTTTTGCCTGCTCTACATACAAAGGATTATTACCGCTCTTGGAACCACAAAAAACTGCCAGTGAACTTATCTTCATAAAACTTTATAGTTTATTATTGGCAAAGACACGATATTTTCTCTATTTTCAAGATTATTTTTACTTAAACGATTGATATGTCTCCAATTATTTTGTTT